>Ga0116215_1000341_pt1 | contig 37051 bp, 24 predicted proteins | sample Sb_taG_7_FD_89698 | JGI IMG/M metagenome (GOLD analysis project Ga0116215, IMG submission 89698) | Peat soil microbial communities from Weissenstadt, Germany - Sb_50d_2_FS metaG | ecosystem: Environmental > Terrestrial > Soil > Wetlands > Peat | place: Germany: Weissenstadt | collected 2010-09-21
CGCACAACCTCCTGAAACTCTGGCGCTATTCGCTAACCGGCTGATCAAGCAGAACATCGACAGAACATCGAATTGCTATTCCCTCAAGCAACTGCACAATCCGGGTGTTCATGCGACAGCCTCATACGGCCCGGTCTCCGTCCCTGCGATAGAGGATCTCTGCGCGATGGGAAGCCCCTTCATCGCGGCGATCTTGACGAAGGGCAAGCAGATCTCGGGAGTGGCGCACCTAGGCAGGTGTCCGAGCGCCCATCAGCAAAGCGCCCTCGAGTTCCTCTACCCCTCGTGTGCGGCAGAGGGATGCCCCTCACAGGCACGGCTGGAGCGCGACCACCGGATCGACTGGTCGAAGTCGCACTTCACGATGTTCGACCTGCTCGACCTTCTGTGCTCGCACCACCACGACCTCAAGACCCGCGAAGACTGGCAGGTTGCCGACGGACGGGGGAAACGACCGTTCGTCCCCCCAGACGACCCTCGGCATCCCCGACATAAGCGCAAAGCCTCTTAGAGCCCGGCGCCATGCCGCCCACCCGGACGGCGCAATTTGGCGCGCCCTGGGAGATCCCGGAACCGAACGTCCGACTGCGCGCTGCAGGTCGCGCTGAAGGTCGCGCTGAAGATCGCGCTGCAGGTCGCGCTTAAAGTCAGCGACAGAAAGTCAATCGCGCGACCTTGAGATGCTTTGTGCGAGACGCTCAGGCGAAGGCTCGCGAGAGCAAGTCCTCTTGCTCGAGCTGGTGCAGAGCAGCGCTGCCGGTGGCGGGGCTGGCGGACTCGATCCGGCTCACGTGGGTGAGCTTGTAGCTCTCGCGCAGAAGGCGGTGGAGCCTGCCGTGCACGAAGGACCAGGCTCCCATGTTCTCCGGCTCTTCCTGCACCCAGATCACCTCCCGGGCATTCGTGTAGCGCTCGAGGACTTCGGACAGAGCGACCTCCGGCCATGGGTAGAGCTGCTCGAGCCGAACCACCGCGACCGCAGAGGGATCGACCCCCGGGGGCGGAAGCTCGCTGCTCCCAGCGCGCAAATGGTCGCGACGTGACATCAGGTCGAACCCGACCTTCCCTGAGCAGAGGAGCACCCGTTGCACGGCGCCGTGCTCGACCGGGTTGGCTGCCGCCGCCCCGCCGGCCGCCCCCGTCGAAGCAGGATCGTCGAGCACGAGGGTCCACGACCCGGACACGAACTCCTCGAGCGCCGAGCGGCTCTGGCGCGCCCTGAGGATCGACTTGGGCGAGAACACGACCAACGGACGGCGCGCAGGCCCGCGCACCTGCGAGCGCAGCAGATGGAAGTACTGAGCCGCAGTGGTCGGTTGGGCGACTCGCATGTTCCCTTCGGCGCACAGGGTCAGGAACCTCTCGATGCGCGCTGAGGAATGCTCCGGGCCCTGTCCCTCGAACCCATGGGGCAGCAGCAGGACGACCCCCGACTTCTGTCCCCACTTGTCCTCCGCGGCCACGAGGAAGTTGTCGATCACGATCTGGGCGCCGTTGGCAAAGTCCCCGAACTGTGCCTCCCATGCCACGAGCGAGTCCGGCGCCTCGACCGAGTACCCGTATTCGAAACCGAGCGCGGCGTACTCCGAGAGCAACGAGTCGATCACCCTGAACCTGCCGATTCCCTCTGGTCGGTCCACTCCGTCGGGGGCGAGGTGTGCCAGCGGTATCCACTCCGCACCCGTCTCGTAGTCGACGAGCACGGCGTGGCGCTGGCTGAACGTTCCCCGGCGGGTGTCCTGCCCGGCCAGTCGCACGTCGGTTCCCTCGAGGAGCATCGACCCGAGCGCCATGGCCTCGCCGAGCGCCCAGTCGACCTGCCCCTCCTCCACCACCTTGTTGCGCTGCTCGAATTGCCGGGCGAGCTTCGGGTGCAACGTGAACCCCTCGGGAACCGCAGTCGCGGCGCGAACGAGTCGCTCGAGCTCTGTTCGCTCGACCCCCGTGAAGACCGCCTGGGACTCGGCAACCGGCGGTGGCGGCGGAGGTAGCGCGGTCGGCTTGGGCGGCGCGGCCTGCCTCGTCTCGTCGAGCGCCGCCTGCAACCGCGCCTGGAAGTCGTCGAGCGCCTGCTCGGCTTCCTCGAGCGTGATGTCCCCCCTTCGCACGAGCGACTCGGTGTATAGCTTTCTCACCGATCGCATTGCGTCGATGATCCGGTACATCCTCGGCTGGGTGTAGCTCGGGTCGTCACCCTCGTTGTGGCCGAACCGCCTGTAGCAGACGAGGTCGATGACGACGTCCTTCTCGAAGGCCTGGCGGAAACCGAACGCAAGCCGCGCTGCGCGCACGCAGGCCTCGGGATCGTCGCCGTTCACGTGGATGATGGGGGCCTGGACCATCTTCGCGACGTCCGTCGGGTAGACCGACGACCGCGCCGACTCGGGGGCGGTCGTGAAACCGAGCTGGTTGTTGATCACGAGGTGGACGGTGCCGCCTGTGCGGTAGCCCGAGAGCTGGGAGAGCTCCAAGGTCTCTGCCACCACTCCCTGACCCGCGAACGCTGCGTCGCCGTGGACGAGCACCGGCAGCACCCCGAACTTCTGCTCGGGCGGCAACTGCTCCTGCTTCGCGCGCGCCATGCCCTCCACCACCGGGTCCACGGCCTCGAGGTGCGAGGGGTTGGCTGCCATCGTGACGACGAGCTGCTTGCCGCTGCGGCCGACGAACTTCCCCACGACTCCCTTGTGGTACTTGACGTCTCCCGAGCCCTGCACCGATTCGGGGTCGAGGTTGCCTTCGAACTCCGCGAATATCTCCCCGTAGGACTTTCCGGCGATGCTCGCGAGCACGTTCAACCGGCCGCGGTGTGCCATGCCCAGCACCGCCTCGGTGATCCCCTCCCCCGCTGCCTCGTCCAGCAGCGCGTCGAGAAGCGGGATCGCGGACTCAGCACCTTCGAGCCCGTATCGCTTCTGACCGACATATCGGGTGTGCAGGAACCGCTCGAAGGCTTCGGCGGCGTTGAGCCGGTCGAGGACGTGACGTTGTTCTTCCTTCGACAGGACGGTGGGCAGGCCTTCAACATGGCTCTGGACCCACTTCTTCTGGGCGGGGTCCTGAATGTGCATGTACTCGATGCCGAGCGTGCGGCAGTAAGCGTCTCGAAGGAGGTCGAGTGCCTCGCCGAGAGTCAGGACGTCGCGCCCCGCAAGCCCGTCGACTACGAACTCGCGCTCCAAGTCCCAGAGTGTGAGACCGTACGTAGTCGGGTCGAGCTCCGGATGAAGCGGCCTCCGCTCGGCGGAGAGCGGGTCGAGGTCGGCGATGAGATGGCCGCGCACCCGGTACATGTTGACCAGGCTCTGCACGTGGACCTGTTTCACCAGCCGTTGGTGGTCGCCGTCGATGGCGTTCACGTCGGGCTGCCACCGGACGGGCTCGTAGGGCACGTCCATCGCCGCGAACACTTCTTCGTAGAAGCCGTGACCACCCGTGAGCCTCTCGGCCACCTCGCCGAGGAACAGCCCCGACTCCGCACCCTGGATGATCCGATGGTCATACGTCGATGTAAGAGTCACCACGGGGCCCACACCCAGAGCGGCGAGGCTCCGGCGGTCCGCAGCCTGGTACTCGGCGGGATATCCGAGCGCTCCGACGCCGACGATGGCGCCCTGCCCGGCCATGAGTCGCGGCACCGACTGCAGGGTGCCGAGGGTGCCCGGGTTGGTGAGGGTGACGGTGGAGCCGACGAAGTCGTCGGGCGACGCCTTGTTGGTGTGGACCTTTCGGATGAGCTCCTCGTAGGCGACGACGAAGGTCCGAAAGTCGAGCGACTCCGCGTCACGGATCACTGGAACGAGGAGCGTCCGCGAACCGTCGGACTTCGTCACGTCGACAGCGAGCCCGAGACCCACGTGCTCGTGACGGACGACTCCCGGCGTGCCCTTGCCGTCGGCGTCCTCGACAAAACTCGAATTGAGCGCCGGCACCGCCTGGAGCGCGCGCACGATCGCAAAGCCGATGAGGTGGGTGAAGCTCGCCTTGGCGCCCGTGGTGAGGGCGAGATGCTGGTTCAGGATCGAGCGGTTCACCTCGAGCAACTTGGCCGGGACGGTCCGGACGCTCGTCGCGGTCGGCACGGAGAGCGAAGCCTCCATGTTCTTCACGATCCGGGCGGCCGCGCCGCGAAGTGGTGAGACCGGCTCGGGGGCGACCGCAGCCTGCGGGACGGCCGTCGGCGCGGTCGTCGTCGGCGCAGTCGGGGTGGCTGAGGCCGGACCAGCAGCTGGTGCTTGTGCGGCTGGGGGAGCCGGCGCCTGCGTCGTCACCGGAGTTGGCGACGAGTCCGGCGCTGTGCCCGCAGCAGCACGCTGGCCGTTGGACGAAAGACCGGGAGGGACATAGTCGGCGAAGAACTCGCGCCAGGATTCGCTGACCGAAGAAGGGTCGGCTCGGTACTGCTCGTACATGTCGTCGACGAGCCAGGCGTTCGGTCCGAACGCGCCCCCCGTCGGCACGTTTGTCGATCGGCGATCGTCGCCTGCCATCGACTGGATCCTACCGGCCTCCCCGAGACCGGCCCCCGGGCGATCCCCTCAGGCGGCGGGGTTGTGCGATGCGAAAGCGGCGATCTCGGACTCGATGGCGAACCACGTCCTCATCTCGTCGGCGAGCACCGTCAATTCGTCTCTCGCAACGAGCTCTCGCAGCCACGTCGGGTTGACTTGGAGGACCGGAAGCGCTCCCTCTCGAGACACCCCGCAGTGCTTGACCACCGGAGTCAGCTCGTGGGACCACGGACCGCCGCATCCCCCACCCGATCCCTCGGAGCTCACCATCGCACCGAGCGCCGCCTCGGCGTCCTCGATGCTCACCCTTGCGCTGACCGAGGAGATGCCGCCCTCTCTCCGATCGATGCCCGCCTCGCTGGCTTTCAAGTTCTCGTACATCGTGCCCTCCCGCCATGTGTCTCGAAGGCTCGTGGATATATCGACCCCAGACCGGACCCTCTTGACGCGAGATGGGCATTCGTTGTGATCTGGCGGGTCGCGTGCCAGCCGACAAGGCTGGGTAGGTGCCGACCAGCTCGAGCGGGCTACACGTGGTGGAGCACGTCCCCAGCCACGGCTTCGATGCAAACGCGCCGGTGGTCGTGCTGGTCCACGGGTCACTCGACCGCGGGACGAGCTTTGCCCGTGTGGTGCGGCGCCTTCACGACTTGCGAGTCGTCACCTATGACCGGCGCGGCTACCACCGCTCGCGTGATTCGGCGATCGGCCCTACCGAAGCGGGGCTGTCGAGACCGAGCGCGAGCCCGAGCGCGAGCGCGTTCGAGTGCCACGTCGCGGACCTGCTCGCGGTGGTCGGGGGAAGGCGCTCCGTGGCGATCGGCCATTCACTCGGTGGAGACGTCGCCCTCGGCGCAGCGCTCGAGGATCCGGGCACAGTCCGTGCAGTCGGCGTCTACGAGCCGCCGCTGCCTTGGACGGATTGGTGGCCCAAGCGCGGCGGTCGAGATCCCTCGGGCGAGGACCCCGCGAAATTCGCCGAGTCGTTCTTCCGCCGGGTGGTGAGCGACGAGGCGTGGGAACGCCTCACCGAGCACGCACGCGAGGAGCGCCGTGCAGACGGAGCTGCGCTAGTCGCGGAGATGGCAGACCTCCGACGCGGACGAGCACCGTTCGACCTCTCGGTCCTCGAGGTGCCGATCGTTCTGGGACGCGGAGAGCGCTCGATCCCGCATCATCGCAGGGCGATCGACGCGTTGAAGCACTCGATTCCCGATGCCGAGGTCTTCGAGATCGCAGGTGCTTCACACGGAGCGCACCTCACTCATCCGGACGCGTTCGCGCAGATGGTTCGAGCGGTGGTGGCTCGAGCGTCCTGAGGGTGAAGCCTCAGGGTCAGGGCTCAGATACCCGCGATCACCCGGAAGATCCCTTGAGCCGAGCTCGAAGCGCCGGATGCGCTCGGGACGGCCGACGGCGACTTCACGTTCGCTGCGGTGATCGTCCCCGCCAGGGTCGAAGGCTGTCCCACGAGGAGCTGGTCGACGACCGGGAGAAGCCCGTTGTTTCCGAGCAAAGGAAGCGGACCGAGCAGCTGGTTCGCAGTTCCGATCAGGCCGCCGTTGCCGGCGCCGCCCGCCGGTGGGGAGGGCGTCCCCCCACCTCCACCGCCACTGCCCCCGCTGCCGCCGCTGCCGCCTCCGCTGCCGGTCGAGCCGTTGCCGCTTCCACCGCCGGATGTGATCGTGCCCGCGGTGCTGGAGGACGTGAGAGTGAAGCCCGCGGCAAGCGCCGCGGTTCCGGTGCCGGCCCCGCTCGCACCGCTAGACCCCGAGCCCTGTGGCGAGGTTCCGGAGCCGCCGCCCTGCGAGCCGGGAGAGGAGGTGTTGCCGTTCTGGGAGCCACCGGCCGGGCTGGTTGCAGGTGCATGGGGGTGGGTCGCGGGATGCCTGTTGGCGAGCAGGTTCCCGCCAGTCGTCGCCGACACGAGCGTCGCGACGAGAGACACCGCGATCACGGCCGCTGCAGGCACCCATGCCCAGCGCCCGATGCGCGACGCAGCCTCCAGGCGGGCGACGGGCGCGGCGACACGTCGAGGCGACTGAACGGGCGCGCGGAGCACGCCCCTGCGGCTGTACAGATCGCGGTCGGCGGCGTCGACCAATTGGCCTGGCTCAGACCCGTCGCTGGGATAGCCCGCAGCTCCCCACGTGAACAGGGGGGCGCCGCCGGCCACGACGCGTTGCATCAGGGCCTCCGCAGCAACGACGGAGGTGAACGGCAGGACGATCACGAATTCGTCACCCCCGATGCGAAACACCATGTCCTCGTCGCGAAGCGCGTCGTAAAAGGACCTCACCAATCCGACGAGAGCCGCATCGCCCGCCGCGTGACCTTCTGTGTCGTTGATCGTCTTCAGGCCGTCGAGGTCCACTGCTACGACAGTCACGTCGTGACCTTGGCGGGATGCAGCGGAGAGGGTTCCTTGAATCGTCTCGTCGAAAGCCCGCCGGTTGCCCACGCCGGTAAGCGCGTCGGTGCGCGACACCCTCTCCAGCCGGGACATGAGCTCTTCGGTAGCGACCGCGGTCACGCGGTCGATGGCGCTGTGCATCTTTACCGGGTCCTCGACACCGGAGGAGGCCAGGGCCACGCGCAGGTGCGACAAGCGCGCGACCATCTCCCCGACCGACCGGTGCGCCTGTCCCCACAGGCGCCCGGCGACGTCGAGGTTCTCGGCGCTCGCCCCCCGCAGATCGTCGAGCACTGCTTCGACGACTCGGCGAGCCCCGGGATCGGGAAGACCAACGTCCGGTGCAGCGCGCTCGATCCAGCGCTTCAGGAGCGCGGCGGTGCCAGGCGGCACCCCACCGGCACTACCAGTTGCCGGTGCGCTCGCGTCGGATTGCATGAATGCCTCCGACTGCGGCATGCGCTCCACCCCCTAGGCCTGGGAAAACACCACTTGCAACGTCCGGATCATCACGCTACGTAGTTGTAACGAACGAGAGGCGCGCGTCTTGCGGGCGAATTTTGGAACTTTGTTGTGCAACCGTCGACGGCTGGCGGAGCCGGCTGGCGTCACTCACTCACTCACTCACTCACTCACTCACTCACTCACTCACTCCCTCCCGGTAGCCGGGAGCCCGAGGACGCGTTCGGCGATGATGTCCCGCTGCACCTCCGAAGTGCCTCCACCGATCGTGAGAGCCCTAGAGAACAGATACCCCTTCGCCCACACGATCGGCGGCCACTCGGCGCCGTCTTTGCTCCACGTTCCCGAGCGCTCCGGGCGGCCCGCCGGTGGCGTGGGGGTCGCCGAGGTCTCTGGGGCCGCGGGCGAAGTCGACCGCAGACCTTGCGACGGTCCGGCGTCGGCGAGCAGCCCCCAGGGTCCGGCGAGCTCCATCGCGAGCTCCATCACCCGCTGGCCGTGATCGTCGGCGAGCGCCTTCCTCACCGAGGCCTCGGGGCCGGGCGCGCGTCCCGAGAGCGCCGCTCCGATTGTGCGCAACCGTATGAGCCGCAGGATCTCGCTCTCGGCCCACGTACGCGCCAAACGGTCGCGAAGCTGCGGGCCGACGTCGGTGCCGCTTCTTCGCACGAGGCTCACGAGGTCGTCGGCGGTGGGACCCTGACCCCACAACGCACCTTCACCGGAGAGAGAGACGCGCTCGTTGCCCAAAGTGACCTTGGCGAGGGCCCAACCTTCGTTCACCTCTCCGACCAGATTCTCCGCTGGAATTCGAGCTCCGTCAAAGAACACCTCGTTGAAGGTGTGGTCACCCGTCATGTCGACGATCGCTCGCACCTCGACCCCCGGAGCGTCCATGGGGCAAATGAAGTACGAGATGCCGCGGTGCTTCTGCGCATCGGGGTCGGTGCGCGCCAAGAGGATCCCGAATGCAGCCTGGTGCGCGAAAGAGGTCCAAACCTTCTGTCCCTCGATCACCCACTCGTCTCCGTCCCTGACGGCGCGTGTCGAAAGCGAGGCGAGGTCGGAGCCGGCTCCGGGCTCGCTGAAGAGCTGGCACCAAAGTTCCTCGCCGGCGAGCAGCGGAAAGATGTAGCGCTGCTTCTGCTCCTCGGTGCCGGCCTGGATGATCGTGGGACCCGCCCAGCCGATCCCGATCTGGTTGGAGGGACGTCGCACCCCCGAGCGGCGCAGCTCGTCGTCGATCACGAGCTGCTCGACGGCGTCGGCCCCGAGCCCCCAAGGACGGGGCCAATGAGGGGCGACATAGCCTCCTTCGGCCAGGTCCCGGGGGGACGGCGAAGGGTGCTCGGCCAGCCAGCGGCGCAACTGCTGCCGGGCGGGATGGTCGTTTCCGGGGATGGACAGGTCCACCGCGGTGAGCGTAGAACCTGACCGCGGAGCCAGTCGTCCCAAATGGGGCGACAGCCGGCCACGGCCTAGGCTTGCTCGATGCTCACCGACTGGAACTTCGCCGACGTCTGGGAAGTTGTGGCGAACATGTTCGGGAACGCCCCCGCCCTCGTCCACGGCCAGAGGGTGGTCTCGTGGTCGGAGCTGGACGAGCGAGCGAACGGCCTGGCGCAGTGGCTGCTCGACCTGGGGGTGCAGCACCAGGACAAAGTGGCTCAGTACCTCTACAACTGCCCCGAGTACCTCGAGTCGATGTTCGCCTCGTTCAAGGTGGGCCTCGTTCCGGTGAACACGAACTACCGGTACGCCGACGACGAGCTCGTGTACCTCTGGGAGAACGCCGACGCCGTCGTGGTCGTCTTCCACGGCACGTTCGCCGAGCGCCTCGAGCACGTGCGCCACCGGGTCCCGAGGGTCCGAGGATGGCTCTGGGTCGACGACGGGAGCTGTCCGTGTCCGCAGTGGGCGACGCCCTACGAGGACGCTGCGGCGCGCTCGACTGTCCGCGGTGCGGACGAGGATGGCGCGGCCCGAGGCGGCGCGGTCCGAGGCCGCGCGGACCGAGCAGCGGGAAAGGGCCGTGCAGCGGTCACCGCCCCATGGGAGAGAAGCGGGGACGACCTCCTCATGCTCTACACGGGAGGCACGACTGGCATGCCCAAGGGCGTCATGTGGCGCCAGGACGACCTCTTCGCCCGGCTGAACGCCGGGAACCTCATCCAGGTGCCCGAGAACGGAGGGCTCGAAGCCGTGCAGCGCACGCTCGTCGGACCGGGTCCGATACTGCTGCCGGCCTGTCCGCTCATGCACGGAACCGGGATGTTCACCTCGATGGGCACTCTCTCAAGCGGCGGTTGCGTCGTCACGCTCACAGAGAGGCACTTCGATCCCGAGAGACTCCTCGACACGGCCGACGAGCGGAACGTGAACGTCACCGTGATAGTGGGCGACGCGTTCGCCAAGCCGATACTCGGGGCTCTTGACGCGCACCCCGGCCGATGGCACCTGAACACCCTGATCGGCATGATCTCCTCGGGAGTCATGTGGAGCGAGGAGACCAAGCTCGGCCTGCTCCACCACCGCCCTTCGATGATGCTGATCGACGCCTTCTCGTCGTCCGAGGCCCTCGGAATGGGGACCTCTGTGTCGAGTGGCGCATCCGCACAGCACACAGCCCATTTCAAGCTCGGACCCGACGTGCGGGTGATCGACCCCGAGTCCGAGAAGGAAGTCATGGCCGGGTCGGGAGAAGTGGGGGTGCTGGCGCTCGGAGGCCGCAACCCGCTCGGTTACTACAAGGACGAGGAGAAGTCGGCGGCGACGTTCAAGTCGATCGACGGAGTGAGGTATTCGATACCTGGTGACTTCGCGACCGTCGAGGAAGACGGCTCGATCCAGTTGCTCGGGAGAGGCTCTGTCGTGATCAATTCCGGCGGGGAGAAGGTGTTCCCCGAAGAGGTCGAGGAGACGCTCAAGCGACATCCGTCGGTGTTTGATGCGGTGGTGGTCGGGGTCCCCGACGAACGTTTCGGCGAGGCGGTCGTGGCTGTGGTCCAGCTCCGAGAGCGAACTAGCACGGACGAGCAGGAGCTCATTCAACACACCAAGCAGCATCTGGCGGGCTTCAAGGCGCCGAAACACGTGCGTTTCGTCGACAGCATCGGCCGCTCGCCGGCTGGGAAGGTCGACTACTCGCGCCATCGCTCCGAGGCAGCGCAATGGCTGTCCCAGGTCGCTTCGGAGCGGGTCCTCTCGTGAAGGGGGTGATCCTGGCGGGGGGAACCGGGACCCGCCTCCACCCGCTCACCAGAATCACGAACAAGCACCTCTTGCCGATATACGACCGGCCGATGATCAGCTATGCCATCGAAGCCCTCGTGCTGGCAGGGATCACAGAGGTCATGCTCGTCACCGGAGGTACTCATGCAGGGGAGTTCCTGCGGCTGCTCGGGAACGGTCACGAGCACGGTCTCGAGCGGCTCTCCTACTCCTACCAGGATCGACCCGGGGGGATCGCCGAGGCGCTCGGGCTGGCCGAGCGCTTCGCGAGCGACGAGCCCGTGCTCGTCATGCTCGGGGACAACATCGTCGAACGCACCTTCCGCCCGACAGTCGAGCGCTTTGCAGCACAGGGATCCGGGGCGCGCATCGTGCTCACGTCGGAGGAGGACCCGATGCACCTGCGCCACCTCGGTGTGCCGGAGTTCGACGAGGACGAGCGCATCGTCCGGATATTCGAGAAGCCCGACGAGCCTCCAAGCCGCTACGCCGTGACCGGGATCTACTGCTACGACCCCGACGTGTTCAGGGTCATCGGCACCCTCGAGCCCTCGGGGCGCGGTGAGCTCGAGATCACGGACGTCAACAACTACTACGTCGGGTTGCGGACGCTCGAGTACGACGTGCTGGAAGGCTTCTGGGGAGACGCCGGCGAATCGATCGACGCGTACTACGCGGTCAACGACTTCGTGCGACAGAACGGCGCGAACAAGGGCTGAGAGCTCTCGGGGTTGCCTTCAGTCGGGAGTCGGGAGTCGGGAGTCGGGAGGCGAGAGCCTCAGTCGGCGTGCAGCCCCGTCAAGAATGCTCAGGTCTCCAGGAAGCGACGGATGGCGAGGGCGGAACCCGCCGTGCCCACCACGAGCCCGATTATCACCACGACGATGTTCGTCACCAGCACCTCGGCCCCGGGCATCCGCATCTGGGTGAAGACGTTGCCGGTCGTGCTGTTGCCGAGGGCGTTCAGCACCAGGTGCAGACCGAACACCGCGAGGGCGGCGACGAGCGCACCTGCGACTCCCTGCACGAGACCTTCGAACATGAACGGGACCCGGATGAACCAGTTGGTGGCGCCGACCAGCTTCATCACCGAGACCTCGCGTCGTCGCGCGAAGATCGCGAGGCGAATGGTGTTCAGGATCAACACGGATGCCGACAGCAGCAGGATCACCGCGACTATGAGGAACACCCACTGCAGGATGTTCGTCACCTGCTCCATGTTCCGCAGCGCCTGGCTGGGATAGGCCACCTGGTCGACTCCGGGTTTCCCGTTGAACTGAGAGAAGATGTTCTGCGCGTAGCTGGGGTTGGTCAAAGAGCAGCGCAGCGACGACGGCACCGTCGCCACAGTGAGCACCTGCGACTCGTCCGACGGGAGAAGCTTCTTCGCCTCGTTGTAGTCGTAGCGCTGCGAGTAGTAGGTGCAGGACTTCGCCCACTGAGTCTGCAGGAGCTGCTGGTCGATCGCCTTCTCCTGAGCCGCCGGTATCCCCGGGGTGAGGAAGACGTCCACGTTCACACCGTGCTGCCACTGCGTCGTGGCGTGCGCGATCCCCTGCCGAAGGAGCATCGCCGCTCCGACGAGAGAGAGCGACACGGCGACGGTCAGGATCGCCGCAATCGTCATGAGGCGATTGCGCCATAGGTTGGAGGCAGTCTCGCGAGCGACGTACTCGACGTTCGCAGGCATCGGTCTTAGGTGCTCCTCATGTTTCTCAAGTCCCGTAGCCGTAGACGCCGCGGGCTTGGTCGCGTACCAGGGTCCCGTGGTCGAGCTCGATGACCCTTCGGCGCATCATGTCGACGATGCTCGCGTCGTGAGTGGCAGCGACGACGGTCGTACCGGTGCGATTGATCCGGTCCAGCAGCCTGACGATCCCTTGGGACGTCCGAGGGTCCAGGTTACCCGTGGGCTCGTCGGCGAGCAGTATCAAGGGCCGGTTCACGAACGCACGAGCGATCCCGACGCGCTGCTGCTCGCCCCCGGAGAGCTGGTCGGGATAGCTCTCCTGGTTGCGTCCCAGACCGACCAGATCCAGCACTTGCGGCACCTGGGACGCGATCACGTGCTTGGGCCGGCCTATGACCTCGAGCGCGAACGCCACGTTCTCGAAGACGGTCTTGTTGGGGAGGAGCCTGTAGTCCTGGAAGACACAACCGATGTTGCGTCTGAGGTAGGGAACGCGCCAGGAGCTCAGTTGCCCGATCTCACGCCCGGCCACCCAGATGTGCCCCCTGTCGGGGAGCTCGTCCCTGAGCAACAGACGGATGAACGTGGTCTTCCCCGACCCCGTGGCCCCGACGAGGAAGACGAACTCGCCCTTCTCGATCTCGAGGTTGAGATCACGAACGGCGACCGTGCCCGTCCTCGGATAGGTCTTGCTGACGTTCTCGAAGCAGATCATCGATTCACAAGATCATTGATTCAATAGATGAAAGTGGTTCCTCGGCAGCTCTCCCCCGCCACCTGCGGTGACGGACACGGCGCTCGAGGTCGTCAAAAGGCTATCAGTCCGGCCAAGACCCCCACGCGGACCCCCCAACACGACCACGTCAGGACTCCGAACGCCGGCGACGCAGCTCAGCCTCGATGAACTCGTCGAGGTCACCGTCGAGGACGGCATCTACGTTGCCCGTCTCGAAGTTGGTACGCAGGTCCTTCACCAGCTGGAAAGGCGCCAGCACGTAGGACCGGATCTGGTTGCCCCAGGCAACATCGACCCTTGGGCCTGACATCGACTCGAGCTGCGCACGGCGTTCGGCGCGCTGACGGTCGGCGAGCTTGGCAGCCAGGATCTGCATCGCGCGCGCCCGGTTCTGGTGTTGGGAGCGCTCGTTCTGGCACGAGACCACAATCCCTGTGGGCAAGTGGGTGATGCGCACCGCTGAATCGGTCTTGTTGACGTGCTGTCCACCGGCTCCCGAAGAGCGATAGGTGTCGACACGAAGATCCTTCTCGTCGATGTCCACCTCGTCCCCGACGTCCTCGAGGAAAGGGATGACGTCGAACGAGGCGAAGCTCGTCTGCCGCCGATGCTGCGCGTCGAACGGAGACATGCGCACAAGACGATGGACACCGCGCTCGGCGGAGAGCAACCCGTACGCGAAGCGGCCCTTCACGATGAACGTGGCCGACAGCAATCCGGCCTCACTACCCTCGGTCACTTCGTCCACTTCGACTTCGAATCCTCTGCGCTCGGCCCATCGGAGATACATGCGAAGGAGCATCTCGCACCAGTCCTGCGCGTCGGTCCCACCAGCCCCAGCGTGCAACTCGGCGATCGCGTCCCGCTCGTCGTGGTCGCCGGTGAACAGGGACCGCACCTCGAGCTGCCCCAGCCGGGTGGCCAGGTCGTCGATCGACCGTGCGAGCTCGCCCGAGACCGAGTCGTCGGTCTCCTCGACCATGAGCTCGTGCAGGGTCTCCGCATCGGACAACCTGCGTTCGAGATCCTCGAGCATTCCCACGTCGTCGGACACGCGGCTCAACTCCGAGGTCACATCCCGTGCGTTGTCCGCGTCGTCCCACAGGTCCGGACGTGACACCTCCTTCTCGAGCTCCACCTTGCGGTCACGCAGGCGGGCAAGCCCGAGATATCCCCCTGCCTCGGTCAGGCGCGTCCTGAGGCCTGCGAGCTCGGAAGAGAAGTCGCGAGGCTCTTCCCGGCCGACCCGCTCAGGATGCGCCATGGCAGAGCTTGTACTTCTTGCCGCTACCGCACCAGCACTTCTCGTTGCGCCCGAGCCTCTCGCTCGGAGCCTTCACGAGGGGCACCTGGGCGTCCGGGTCGGTGGGCTGAGCGGTTCGCGGGGTGCGCCCGTCACCCCTGTCCCCGCCTTGCCCGCCAGCGGCGCCTGCTCCGTTGCCGCCACGAGAGCCTCGCTGGGCAGGCCGTGAAGATCGTGCGGGTGGGCTCGCGCTCGCTCTCGACGAGGTCGCGCCTTGGGGTGGGCGCTCGGCCTCGGTGGCCACGGCGCCTGAGGCCTGTCGGGAGCCGGCGGCGCCCGCAGATGTGCCGGCGAGAGCCGGAGCCCCGGGAAGCTGCGCTTCGGAGGCTGCGTCGGGTGCGGTGGCGCGGAACGCGTCGAGGAGGCTCTGGCCTTGCACGGGATCATCGGCCGCTTGGTAGCTCGCACGGGTGAGGTCGGGTTCGGCAGCCGGCTGGGCGATCACCTGGACGTGCATGACGTAGCGCAGGTAGTCGTCGTCGATCGCCTCGACCAACTGGCCGAATATCTGGAATCCCTCGCGCTGCCACGCCACCAAGGGATCCTGCTGACCCATCGCCCGCAAGTTGATCCCCTCGCGCAGGTAGTCCATCTCGGCAAGGTGCTCTCGCCAGCGTTGGTCGATGATCTGGAGCATCACCTCGCGCTCGACCTCGCGTGCCTCTTCCTCACCACCCGGGAACAGCTCGTCGCGGGCGTGATACTGGTCGAGAGCGTCCGCCAGGAGGCTCTCTGCGATCTGGGCCGAGGTCGTCGCCTCTGCGAGGTCCTCGACCGTGAACTGGCTCGGGTAGTACTGCGCCACCTCCGCGATCAGCCGCTCGAGGTCCCAGTCCTCGGGATATTCGGTCGGACAAGCGGCCTCGACGAGCTGCGCGATTGTCTGCTCGAGCAGCTCCTCCGTCCGCTCGCGCAGGTCCTCACCGTCGATCACTTGCAGCCGCCGCGCGTAGATGACCTTGCGTTGCTCGTTCAGCACCTCGTCGTACTTGAGAACGTCCTTGCGGATCTCGGCGTTTCGGCCTTCGACGGTGTTCTGGGCCCGTTCGATCGCCTTGGTAACCATGCGGGCCTCGATGGGCACGTCCTCGGGCAGGGTCTTCGTCATCACCCACTGCATCGCCCCGGTGGCGAACAACCGCATGAGCTCGTCTTCCAAGGACAGGAAGAACCTGCTCTCCCCGGGGTCGCCTTGGCGGCCGGCGCGCCCACGCAGCTGGTTGTCGATGCGGCGCGACTCGTGTCGCTCGCTCCCCAGGACGTAGAGACCGCCCAGCTCTCGAATCTGGTTACCCTCTTCTGCACACTCCTTCTCGAAGCGTGCGAGCAGCTGCTCGTACTCGGCCCGGCCCTCATCGGTGTCGAAGTCGAGGCCCTTTGCGACTACCTCCCGATGAGCGAGCCCCTCGGGGTTGCCTCCGAGCAGGATGTCGACGCCTCGTCCGGCCATGTTCGTGGCGACGGTCACCCCGTGGAGCCTTCCTGCCTGAGCAACGATCTCGGCTTCACGGGTGTGTTGCTTGGCGTTCAGGACCTGGTGCGGTATGCCCCGCCGCTCGAGCAGACGCGACAACTGCTCGGACTTGGCGACGGACGCCGTGCCCATCAGCACCGGTTGTCCGCGCTCGTAGCGCTCGACGACGTCCTCCACCACAGCGTCGAACTTGGCATCCTCGGTCTTGTAGACGAAGTCCGGGTTGTCCGATCGGACCATCTCCTCGTTCGTCGGGATCGGGACCACCGGCATGTTGTAGGTGTTGGCGAACTCCGCGGCCTCGGTCTCCGCTGTTCCGGTCATGCCGCAGAGCTTCTCGTAGAGGCGGAAGTAGTTCTGCAGGGTGACGGTCGCCCAGGTGTGGTTCTCCTCTTTGATGCGCACTCGCTCTTTGGCCTCGACCGCCTGGTGCAGCCCGTCCGACCAACGTCTGCCTTCGAGGGTCCGGCCCGTGAACTCGTCGACGATCTTCACCTCGCCGCTGTCCACCAGATAGTCCTTGTCCCTGTGGAACAGCTCCTTCGCCCTCAGGGCCTGGGTCAGGTGATGGACGTAGTTGACCGACACGAGGTCGTAGAGGTTGTCCACCCCGACCTGCGATTCGACCTTGGCGATGCCCGTCTCGGTCGGGACGACGATGCGCTTCTCCTCGTCCACCTCGTAGTCCACTTCGGGCACGAGGACCCTCGCTATGCCGGCGAACTGGTAGTAGAGCTTCGCGGACTCCGATGCCGGCCCCGAGATGATGAGCGGTGTGCGGGCTTCGTCGATCAGGATCGAGTCGACCTCGTCGACCATGCCGTAGACGTGACCGCGCTGGACCATGGCGTCACGTGAGCGGGCCATGTTGTCGCGCAGGTAGTCGAAGCCGAACTCGGTGTTCGTCCCATACGTCAGATCGCACGCGTATGCCTTGCGTTTGTCGGAGAAGTCGGGAAGCTCGGGGCTTACCCGCCCGACCGTAAGCCCCAGGAACTTGTGTACCTGGCCCATCCACTCAGAGTCCCGTCGAGCCAGGTAGTCGTTGACGGTGATGATGTGCACCCCACCCCCGCCCAGTGCGTTCAAGTAGACCGGGAGGGTGGAGACCAGGGTCTTTCCTTCACCGGTCTTCATCTCGGCGATCCATCCGAAGTGAAGCGCCATGCCCCCCATGAGCTGGACGTCGAAGGGGCGTTGACCGAGGGTTCGCCACGCGGCCTCTCGCACGGTCGCGAACGCTTCGATCAGGAGGTCGTCGAGGCTCTCTCCGTTGTCGATCCGCTCGCGGAACTTGCCTGTCCGGGCTCTCAGCTCCTCGTCCGAGAGGGCCTCCATCTCGGGCTCGAGCTCGTTGATGAAGGGAACCAGCTCGGCAAGACGGCGAACCTTCTTCCCCTCACCGGCGCGCAGGACTCGCGTGAACACGCTCATGAGGGGTCAAGTGTACGCCTGCGGACGTTGCGCTCAGGCCTCAGGGCTGCCCCATCAGCGACGGGCGACGCCTTGGTCAGGGACGGGCGACGCCTTGGTCAGGAGCGGGCCTCGACCTTCGTTCGGCGGGGATGCGTGCGCGCCATGAGCTTTCCCTTGAGCCGCTCGACCTGGTGCTCGACCTTCTCGACCGCCATGTCCGCGGCGACCAGCAGGTCATGGGCTCCGGCCCGTGCGCGAAGAGTGTGACCGTGACCCGTGACCTTGATCTCGCACACCCGGTTGGAGGAAACGGGAGCGTCCGGGTCCTGGCCCAGCTTGACATCGGCCTTCTCGAGGACCGGAGCCCGCTTGACCACTCTGGCCACCTTGGCTCTCACCAGCTCTCGGAGCTCGTCGGGAACCTCGCTCTTTCGTGCGTTCACGACCACGTCCACCGCTGTACCTCCTTCAGGCCTGGTGGAGGTCCGCCATCACTCCACGGCGTCCATTCGGGAACTAGGAAGGGTTGTGTCCGGCTGACCTGGTCTTTGGCCCCACACTCGCCTGCAGAGGAGTTGGCGGCCGGGCGCCGGCGACCGCAGCGGAACCGCGCCTGAAAGCGGCGGGTATCCTCTCGGCCCTACAGCACCGCATGTGGCCAACTTCGCTCCTTCTCCACCCTGCGCCGACTGCCGGCGCGTGGATGGGCAGGACTTACCCCTAAGTCGCACCATGCTCAGCAACCATGTGTTGCCTTACGTGGGTCGTTTCGCCTGCGACTGGCTTCGACTTGCAACCACAGACCCGGACACAACCCCACACTCACGATCCTACGCCTGAGCGTCTCAGATGTCCTTATGCGCGAGAAGATCGTCGGCTGATCTTCATCAAGCGCTGTGGTCAGTCGGTCAGTAGCGGTACCCGTCGGGCTTGTAAGGACCGTCCACGGCGAGACCGAGGTAGTTGGCCTGGGACTCGGTCAGCCGTGTCAACTTCACGCCCAGCGCGTCGAGGTGCAGTCGGGCGACTTTCTCGTCGAGGTGCTTCGGCAGCACGTACACCTCGTTCCGGTACTCGTCGGCACGCGTGAACAGTTCGACCTGCGCCATCGTCTGGTTGGTGAAGGAGTTCGACATCACGAAGCTCGGGTGTCCCGTGGCGTTGCCGAGGTTCAGCAGGCGGCCCTCCGAGAGGACGATCACCGTATGGCCGTCGGGAAAGACCCACTTGTCCACCTGGGGCTTGACGTTCACTCGTTCGATCCCGGGCACGCGTGAGAGGCCTGCCATGTCGATCTCGTTGTCGAAGTGCCCGATGTTCCCGACGATCGCTTGATGCTTCATCTTCGACATGTGCTCGGCGGTGATCACGTCGCGGTTGCCCGTCGCCGTGACGAATATGTCTGCCGACGCAACGACGTCGTCGATCGTCGAGACCTGGTAGCCCTCCATCGCGGCTTGGAGGGCGCAGATCGGGTCGATCTCGGTGATCACCACCCTGGCACCTTGGCCGCTGAGTGATTGGGCGCATCCCTTCCCCACGTCGCCGAAGCCACACACCACGGCGGTCTTCCCACCGATCAGGACGTCGGTTGCGCGGTTGATCCCGTCTATCAGCGAGTGTCGGCAGCCGTATTTGTTGTCGAACTTCGACTTGGTGACGGAGTTGTTCACGTCGATCGCAGGGAACAGCAGCTCGCCCTTGCGCTGCATGTCGTAGAGCCGGTGCACACCGGTAGTGGTCTCCTCGGTCACGCCTCGGATGCCGCCTGCGACGGTGGTCCAACGCGCCGTGTCAGCTTCAAGACCGCTCGCGAGCAGCCGGAGAACAACGGCAAGCTCCTCGGACTCGGCCGTCGACGGGTCCGGCACCGACCCTGCTTTTTCGAATTCGACGCCCTTGTGTACGAGAAGAGTGGCGTCGCCACCGTCGTCGAGGATCATGTTGGGCCCACCTTCGGGCCAGGTGAGCGCCCGGTCCGTGCACCACCAGTATTCGTCGAGCGACTCACCCTTCCACGCAAAGACGCTCACCCCACGCAGGTCCTCCGAGGTACCCTCAGGACCCACGACCGCGGCGGCCGCAGCGTGGTCCTGGGTGGAGAAGATGTTGCAGCTGGCCCAGCGGACGCGGGCACCGAGCGCCACCAATGTCTCGATGAGCACCGCCGTCTGCACCGTCATGTGAAGCGAGCCCGTGATGCGAGCGCCATCCAAAGGGCGAGCGGAGGCGTACTCGGCTCTCATGGCCATCAATCCCGGCATCTCGTGCTCGGCCAACTCGATCTCGCGTCTGCCGAAAGCTGCCAACGAGAGGTCGGCGACCTTGTATTCGATGTCTGTCATTCCGCAATCCTCGCACTTCTGCTCTGAATTGAGCGAACCGAGAATGAGCGAACCGAGGAGGCCGATCAGGCCTCGGCTAGCCGCCTCTTCAGGTCGTCCAGCACGGGAACAGGCCCGGGGTCGACCCCCTCTCGCGTGGCGAGGTGCAACGACATGTAGTCACCCACGAGGATCAGGTCGAGGAGCTGAGCGAGATCGCCCTCACCTTCAGCACGAAACTCGATCACGTCTGCCACGACCTCCCGGAGCAACTCGGTCACGAACGCGATCCTTCTGACCACCTGAGGGTGCTCCGCGTCGTGGCGCAGGTTCACGAGGGTGATCAGTTGACGCGTGACGTCTCCCTGCTGCCCCCAACCCGCTATCTCGTTGTGACAGAGCTCGGGTAGCACGGCCCAGAACGCCGGCGACTTCGCGTTCTCGTTCACCTGCGTCTTCCATCTCAGCGCGGCTGTTGCACCGAGCGAGTGAGCGCCGTAGAAGAGCGGAATGCTGCGGCCGATCCGGCGGGCGATGTCCTCTGCGACAGATCCCGGCTGCACCAGCGAGTCGCGCCTGCGCCGGAGCTGCTCGACGGCCTGGGCCACCCATTGCGTGGCACCGGGAAAGAGGCCTATCTCCTCGAGCACGACCAACGGGGGCACAGCCATCGCGCCGAGCGCAGCTCGAGGCTGAGGGATGGAGGCGGGGACCTGCACGACCGGAGCTCCCCATTCCTCGGCAAGCTTTCCGAGCTCGCCGCCACTCGTGACGGCGACAAGGCTCGCCCCGGCGGTAGCCGCCTCTCCCGCTGCCTCCACCGTCTCCTCTGTGTCGCCCGAGAAGGAGATAGCGAAGACCAGCGAACCCGGACCGACGAAGTCGGGCCGGTCGTAGGACTTGACCACCACCACCGGCACGGGGAGAAACGGGCCCGCGACTGCGATCATCAGGTCGCCGGCGATCCCGCTCCCGCCCATCCCGAGAACGACGACGTTCTCCACGTAGAGGCGATCCGGCAACCCGTCGAGGCCACGCGCTGCACTCACGGCTTGCGCGACCTGCTCCGGGAAGGAGGCGGCAGCTTCGAACATCCCCGCCGTGTCGAGGACCTTCGCGCTCGATTCGTCCGCTGCCAATCCCTCTGGTGTCACAGCCCCTCTAGTGTCACGTCCAGTGTCACCGCCGCCGAGAACACCTACTGCGCCGGCGATTGCATGGTCTGCTCTACACCTTCAGCCTCTGCCTTCGCCATGAGCCGGGCGTGCTCGGCGTCGTCCACGGTCGTCGCCTCGTCGATCAACATGACCGGGATGTCGTCGCGCACAGGATAGCTTCGGTGAAGTCGCGGGTTGTAGAGGCGGTCTTCATCTGAGAAATAGAGGAGGGGCCCCTTGTCTTCCGGGCATGCGAGCACCTCGAGCAAGATCCGATCTAGAGCCAATCGAGTACCTCCTTCACGTGCTTCTGGCATTCGCCTTCGGTCGGCGCCTCGACGTTGAGCCGAAGCATCGGCTCGGTGTTCGACGGCCGGAGGTTGAACCACCAGTCGCCTGAGTCGACCGTGATCCCGTCGGTGCGGTCGACCTCCGCACCCAGGGCCGCGAATCTCTCCGCGATCCTCTCGATCGAGGCCAACGGGTCGGAGACCTCGCGATTGATCTCCCCGGAGTCGGCGTACCGCCGGTAAGGAGCCAAGAGCCGCGAGAGCGGATCCGTGCTTTGTGACATCACCTCGAGCACGATCAGGGCCGCAATGATCCCGGAGTCCGCCCGGTAGTTGTCACGGAAGTAGTAGTGGCCAGAGTGCTCGCCGCCGAACACCGCCCCCGTTTCCGCCATGACGCTCTTTATGTACGAGTGACCCACGCGGGTACGCACGGGTAGCCCGCCGTTCTCGGACACGGTCTCCGGAACGACCTTCGAGCAGATCAAGTTGTAGAGGATCGTGGCTCCGGGGTTCTTGACGAGCATGCTGCGCGCGACGAGCGCGGTGGTGAGGGACCCTGAAACCGGTTCGGACAGCTCGTCGACCAGGAAGACTCGGTCCGCATCACCGTCGAAGGCGAGTCCGACGTCGGCGTGGTGTTCCGCGACGGCCGACTGCAGAGCGACGAGGTTCTCCGGCTGGATGGGGTCGGCAGGGTGGTTGGGAAACGTTCCGTCGAGCTCCGGAAAGAGCATCTCGACGTCGAAAGGAAGGCCGTCGAACACCTTCGGAACGACAAGTCCTCCCATCCCGTTCGCGGTGTCGGTGACCACCTTGAGAGGGCGCAGAGCCGCGACGTCGACGAAACTTCGTACGTGCGCGGCGTACTCGTCGAGCAGGTCCTGGGTCTCGGACGCTCCGGTCTCCGGGCCAAGGTCGGAGTCGGTGGCAAGAGCCTCGGATGCCTCCTTGCGCACCTCCGCGAGTCCGGTCTCCACTCCGACAGGCTTGGCGCCGGCAAGACACATCTTGATCCCGTTGTAGGCGGCCGGATTGTGCGACGCGGTGAACATCGCACCAGGGGCCTCCAAGCGCCCTGAAGCGAAGTACATCATGTCGGTGGACGCCATTCCGATGTCCACAACCGACACGCCGGCAGCGCGCACGCCGGCGGAGAACGCCGCGGACAGCTCGACTCCCGACTCGCGCATGTCCCGCGCAACGAGAAGCCGTGGCGAAGCGGCAAAACGGGCGAAGGCCCATCCGATGGCCCGGCACGAACGAGCGTCGAGTTGGTCGGGAACCGTCCCACGCACGTCGTAGGCCTTGAACACAGTCTCTAGACCGGTCATCGGGTCGAGCCTAACCCGTGGGCCTGAAGGCTCCTCGGGCCGACCGCTTCATCGCAGCGAAGGCGCAACGAGCGAACGGTAGCGGCGCAACATGACCACCACCGCAACGAGACCCAACAGGAAGAGAACCTTGCCGAGAGTGCCGGCTCCGGTCGAGCCGTATCTCAACGTCACGTCATGGCTCGTCGGGACGACCAGCATCAGGTTCGGTTCCGCCCTGTACGGTCCGAGTGCCCCGGTCGCATGCCATGCGGGGAAATACGAAACGCTCACGAGCACGGGCACTCCGGTCCGATCGACGTGGAAGCTCACCTCGTCGTCGGTCATTTGCACCCGACTGATCGAGACCGGGGGGAGCTCCGCGCTCGTCGAGGCCGCGGCAGCCGTCGCGGCAGCCGTCGCATCAGCCGCCACGGCAGAGCCGGCGGCACCGCCTGAGGTAGCGGAGTCGAGCCGCGGGACGTCGCGAGTACGGACCCAAGAAGCGGGACCATCCGAGACGAGCTCGGTGCCCCAGAGGCCCGGGGACATGTACCACTTGACCGCTAAGGGCAACCACGATCCCTGACTGGCTCCGACACCTTCCAGCACTTCGGGTGTCCGTGTGAGAGCTCTCACCAACGGCGAGTCGTGCACCACATAGAAGTCCCAAGTCGTCACCACGGTCTGACCTTGGTAAGGGCTGCGCCAAGGACCGCTCGTCGCGACGAGCGAGAGTGAAGGGTCTGCGTTTGCCTGGGCCTGCACCGATGGTGAGGAGGCGAAGAAGTACTTCACTCCGAGCAGCTGGAGGTGCTTCACACCGAGAGGGACGTCGACGGGGCCATAGGGAAGACCGACCATCGCGTCGGATGGCCCTGCAGACAGCTCCGACTGGTCCAAGAAGTGATACGGGGTCGAAGTAGACGACTCGAACAACAGCCCCTCCATCGAGTCGATACAGCCACCGGTCCAAAGCGGCAGGTTCATGAGCGACTCCGGAGTGCCGAAACGGTTGAGGTCAGAGTTGTACTCCCACATGGCGCGGCCGCATCCGTATCGGCGGTCGATGCGGTCGAGAGTCGCGACGATCCCGTTCTGCAGCTCGTTCCAGCCCCCTTTGCGCTCGTACCCCGAGTAGTTCCACTGCGCCCAGTCGTTGACGTTGCTGTGCTGCACGCGCACAGGTCCGGCAGAGAAGGAACCCGCCGGTGAGACCACGACGTCGGGAACCACCACGGCCAAAGAGGCGATCATCGCTAAGAGTGGCACCGCCACGGCTCCTGGAGCCCAAGTCGACGTACGCGACCGGCGCCGGGCCGACGAAGTTGCCGGCCATGCCTCATAGGCGCCTACAGGAGGAGGGGGCGGCGCCGGCGGCTGCGGCTGCGACTGCGACTGCGACTGCGACTGCGACTGCGACTGCGACTGCGACTGCGACTGCGACTGCGACTGCGACTGCGACTGCGACTGCGACGGAGGCAAGATAGAAGACGAAATCACCGCCGGTACCACCGAAGCGATATCCAACCCTTGGTAGATCTGCATTCGAAGGGTTCGCGCCCACCGGGCGACCAGAACGCCGGCTTCGGCGATCGCGGATCCTGCCAAGAGGTACGCGCACAGCCACCAAAGCGGGAGAAACCGCGTGTTGTAGAGCTTGCCTTGAGGATCGACCACCACGGCGATCGCCGAAAGGACTCCGAGGATCGCGAGGAGCATTCCGGCCCGGTCGCGACGCGCGATCACGAACGCGAGCCCCGCCGCTGCGAGGCCGAGCACCCAGCGGTTGCCTCCGGGAGCAAGAAGCGACGCGAACGTGTCCACGTTCACCCACCCCATGTTCGTGCTGAACGCCTGTTCGGCGAGGAATGGCACCAACCACCACGAAGCGAGCAGCACGCCGGTCCCCACCGCAGAGACCATCCACCAGATCCTGCGACGGGTGGGGCCGGCGAGGAGCAACACGAGCAGAGCTCCGACGAGCGCGAAGATCGCGGTCACCAGATGACAGAGCACGCATGCCGCGAGAAGCAACGCAGCGGGCACTCGCAATGTGCCGGTCTTCATTCCGCGGATCGCGACCCCGAGGAACAAGAGGGCGACCGAGAGGCCCAGCGAGAACGCGTACTCGCCGGCGAACGTCGAATACAGGTTCCCGCCGTAGATGGTGAAGGACTGGTCGAACAGAAACGGCAGCGTGGCGAGGGCGAGCACCGCCGGGCGGGGGCGCTCGAGCCCGGCGAGGCGACCAAAGCCCCAAGCCGCGATCGGAAGGGTGACCGATCCGAGGATCGTCATGAGCTTGAAGGCGACGTTGAAGGGAATGACGTAGCCCGCCACAGCCGCCAGAGTGTCCGGGAGCGGGAAATAGAAGGTGTTGAGCGGGAAGCCGTCGTACGCACCTGGGTCCCAACCGGTGACTCGAAGATGAGGAAGGAGGTTCGTCTTCAGGTACTCGGCCAGCGCGACATGCGCACCCATGTCCCCGCCTGTCGCTGTGGTGTTCGCCAGCAGCAGCCCCGGATCGCACGCGAGCACCACGACGACGATCACGGCGACGACGGCGCACAGCGTGACGAGCGCCGGCGCTGCCGGGCGGCGGATCACGGCACCAGCACCGGAGAGATCACCCGACGATCCCGGTTGGGTACGCCACGACGAGGACCGCGACCAGATTGAACGCAGCGTGGGCGAAGATCCCGGGTCCGAGGCGGCCGAACTTGTAGGCCATCACGGACAGCATCGCACCGAACACGGCCAGTCCCAGCAGCTCTAGGAGCTCGAAGTGTGCGAGACCGAAGACGACTCCGGTGGCACAGCAGGCCAACACGGGCCCGAGGACGCGCCCGGTTCCGTCGAACACTTTGAGGAAGCCACGCAGCACCACCCCCCGGAACAACATCTCTTCGACGACCGGGACGACCACGACCGTGAGCACCGCGATGACTGCGAGGTCAGCTCCGGGAAAACCCCCAGTAAGGTGCTTCGCCGGTTGTGAAAGCCTTTTCGAAAGGTGCGGGATGAAGTGTTCGAGTGGGAGGTAGAGGAGTGGGAGCAGGACCAACTGCCCTGCGACCCCCACGACGGGACCGATCACGAGGTCCCAAGGGCGAACCTCGAGCCGCATGTCGCGCCGGATGCTTCCCGTCCCCCGGGCCCTGCTGGTGAGAAAGACGGCTCCCAGGAAGCCGATCCACAACCCGACCAGCCCGCAGACCACCACCCAGGCCGGAGGCGTCGAGCTGTTCGCAAGACGCGAGACGTCGGAGAGGTCGCCCTTTGCAGCGGCAACTGCGTACAGCAGGACCGCGCTGAAGACCTGTCCCGCGACGAAGCCGCCCACTGCAAAGGCGAGCCAGACAGCGCCGTCAGACCGTGTGCGCGGCACGTCGCCCGCGCGGGGAGAGACCGAGGCTCGGCGCACGGGTGGCACATCGGTCCCCGGGGCGGGACACGGCTGAGGAGCCCCGCCGAGCCCTGACACAGGCGCGTGTCGAGCCGGTGAGTACACCGATGGAGGACTCGTTCCGTCGGCCGGGTGCCCCTGCTGCGGGGGCGGTACGTCCATCCTGGCCACGTTACTGATCAGGTGGTCTGAGTAACTTTCGCCCCACCCGCTGCGCGTGCTCCGGGGTGGTCGGCACGTAGCATGTAGCAATGAGCCCGCTTCCCGACCGACGCCAGGGGCGCCCCACGCCCGGGGGTCCGGGCGGACCTGCGCCGGGTGGAGCAGGCGGGCCGCAGTCCGGCGGGGATCAGAGCTGGCGATGGGTCTTCGCGCTCCTCATCCTCGCGGTGATCGCCGTCGTCATCATCCCGCCGCTTCTGTCCAAGCCGGCGGTGACTCAGATCAGCTACCCGAAGTTCATAAAGACCGAGCTCCCCCAGCATCAGGTGTCGACGGCCAACGTCGACAACAACACAGGTGTCATCACCGGGAAGCTCAAGACCGGTGTCAACTACTCGGTCAACGGCCCCGACCCGACTACCGAGAGCGAGATCTCGACCCTTCAGGCGAACCTCTCGTCTAACAACCTCAAGTTCTCGACACCCACGCAGAGTGCTCTCGACCAATGGTTGCCGACGATCTTGATCATCGCGTTGATGATCGGCGTGTTCATCTGGTTCAGCCGCAGGGCTCAAGGCCAGATGACGGGGATCATGTCGATCGGCCGCTCGCGCGCTCGCCTCTACACCACTGAACGCCCCCGCACGACGTTCGCCGACGTCGCCGGCTATCAGGGTGTGAAGGTGGAGATCTCCGAGGTCGTGGACTTCTTGAAGTCGCCGCACCGCTTCAGGGACATCGGCGCCAAGATCCCGAAGGGCATCCTCCTCGTCGGCCCGCCGGGGACGGGCAAGACCCTCTTGGCCCGCGCGGTCGCAGGCGAGGCCGGAGTGCCGTTCCTGTCGGTGAGCGGCTCGGACTTCATGGAGATGTTCGTCGGCGTGGGAGCCAGCCGGGTGCGTGACCTCTTTCAGACTGCGCGCAAGCAGGCCCCGGCGATCATCTTCGTCGACGAGATCGACTCGATAGGCCGCAAGCGCGGCGCCGGCCTGGGAGGCGGACACGACGAGCGTGAACAGACGCTCAACCAGATGCTCAACGAGATGGACGGCTTCGACCCCGCCGAGGGAGTCGTCATCGTGGCCGCCACGAACAGGCCCGACATCCTCGATCCGGCCTTGCTTCGCCCCGGACGCTTCGACCGTCAGATAGTCGTCCCTCTCCCGGACCTCGAGGAGCGACTTCCCATCCTCCAGGTGCACTGCAAGGACAAGAGGGTCGGCCCCGACGTGGACCTGCAGCTCGTGGCGCGCGGAACCCCGGGCATGAGCGGCGCCGACCTCGCGAACCTCGTGAACGAGGCCGCGCTGCACGCGGTCAGGCGAGGCTCTCATCAGGTCGAGATGCGCGACTTCGACGCAGCCAGGGACCGGGTCCTCATGGGGCAGGCCCGCGAGAGCCTCGTCCTCTCGGAAGCCGAGAAGGAGAGAGTCGCGTTCCACGAAGGAGGTCACGCCGTCCTGGCCTACGTGCTCCCGCACGCAGACCCGGTCCACAAGGTGACGATCCTGCCGACCGGCATGGCTCTCGGCGTCACCCAGCAGCTTCCGATCGAGGAACGGCACATATACCCGCGCGAGGTCATCGAGGACTCGCTCGCGGTGCGAATGGGTGGACGAGCAGCGGAGCTCCTCATCTATGGCGACCTGTCCACGGGCGCGAGCAACGACCTGGTCGGAAACACGGAGCTGGCGCGGAAGATGGTCCGTGAGTGGGGAATGAGCGAGGAGCTCGGGCCGATGGCCTGGGGATCCCAGGGGATGGTCTTCTTGGGTGAGGACCTCCTCCACTCGCGCGACTACTCAGAGGACACAGCCCGCGTCGTGGACTCGGAGGTCTCGCGCATCCTGAGAGTGCAAGAGGAGAGGGCGATCGAGCTGCTCAGCAGGCACCGCGGCGGACTGGACGCCGTGGCTCGGGGGCTGCTCGAGCGCGAAACGCTCGACGGGGACGAGGTCGGCAAGTTGGTGGACGCCGCCTACGGCAGGCCAGTGCACGACGAGGGAGCCACGAAGGTCCCCCACTTCGCTCCCGAGGACACGACCCCTGCGAAATCGACCGACCGCACCAAGGACGAGCCGGCCCCAATCAAGTCCGACGGGAACGGAGTCGCCGACGCAGGTGTTCCGGCGCCGAACGGCTCCGTCGGAGAGCCCGAGGCGACCGGACCGACGGTCCACCAGAACCCCTCCTAGACGAGCCGGGCCGCAGGGCCCCTCAACCCAAGGCGAGAGCGGGAACCACCACCGAGCCCGGTGTGCCCGAGGCAGCGTCCAGCTCGACGGCAACCAGACCGCTAGCGACCACCAAGAGCGGGACGGCTCCTATCGGGGATCCCGGCTGCGGGCTCACCGTGAGGGTCTTGCCGGGCTGCAACGTGCGGCGATCGAGCCCCGCCAGAGGTGCCCCAGTCGTGGCTATCTCGACCGAGACCCTTATCGGCTCCGAGGACAGGTTCGAGACCGCCAAGGAGGTCGCGCCTCTCCCTGGGGGTACGACCGCCGGGAGAAGGGTGCTCGGGACTCCTGCGGGCACCCCGTGGACCTGCCCCACCTGCGGTGCCGGGGAGCCTCCCGCGCCCGAGACCTCACGATCGACGACGATCCCGGTCCGGTCCGCGCTCGAGAACTCGAGGGCGAACGAACCCGTGCCGGGGATGCGCGTCTGCTGCTCGGCCACGAGGTCCGCGGTCGATTCGGCCGGCACCGTCATCGACAGAGGCTCTGCCTCACCCTGCGGAAGCCCGATCTTCACGTTCACCGACACCTGATGGTCGGACGGGTTGAAGACGTGGAACGCCAGGCTGCCCCCGGCGGGCTCGCTGTTCTGGGGGAAGTCCCACTGCGCGGAAGGTGCCGGGACGCCGAGGAGGAGCGACTGGCCGCTCCCGCCGCTTGCTCCCGGTGTCGTCTGCAACTCGGCGGCGACCACCGTCCCCGCGGAGGTCGTGACCTCAGTAGCCACCGACGGGTCGTTCATCAAGTGGTCCGAGACGTTCTCGACCACGAGCGACCCCGCCGGTACGGGGATGCCCTGGTATGCCGGAGGCTGGATCAGCCCTGCGGTCGAGGAGAAGAGCGTGACGTTCGCGACCGCATCTGTCGTGGACGGGTTGTAGAGCGAAAGCGCGAGGGTTGCATTCGATGCGGTCGACCCGTGCGCGAAGTACCAGTCGGATGCCGTGGAGGACGCGCACGGAGCGGTGCTCCAACCGGGCTTCCCCGCCACGAGCTCCGACACGCCCACCCCCCCACCGTCGAACAGAACTGTCGCGGCCACCCACGCACCCGGTGCGATCTGGCCCGGCACGATCCCGATCTGGTCGGCAGCGGGCACCGAGACCCTGATCGACTTCGCCGCGCCGCCTGCAGGGGCGACCGTGATCGTCGCGTTCACGGACCGAAGCGTGGGGTTCGTGAGAATGAGCGTTCCCACGGCATCCCCCTGGGTCCCGGTGGCCCCGGTGCAGAACCATGCCGAGGATTCGGAGTCCGGTGATGCGACGACAGCCGCTGTCGCGGAGTTGAACGCAAAGGCCGACGTTCGCGAAGGGGTGGAGGACGCTGCGAGCGCGTTCGCCACAGCGACTCCCGCCAAGACGACGAGGCCTACGAGGAAGACCCTCACACGCCGACCCGGATCGCCTCTGAGGAGTCGGCGAAGTTCCCTCCGGTACTCGCCGGACGGATCGACCTCGATTTGCCAACCTGTCTCGCTCAATGCCCGACCTCTGCTGCAGGGGTCGTCCGCGTGACCCCGCCGCTCGCCGGCTCTCGCCCGGAGACGCTCTCACCGCGCTCGTCCCGTACCCGCACCCGTGTGGCCGTCCTGGATCTCCCCGCGAACATGACCTTCATCCGCCGGCGGTGGCGTCGGCCTGCTCGAGTGCCGCGCGCGGGGCCCAGCCACCGGTCGAGCCACTTCCTGCGCAGGCCGAGGGCCCCGAGCACGATGATCCATAGCGCGGTCTCCCCCGCGACTGCGAGGCCGTGACGCCACGAACCAGCGAAGCGAACGGTCACCTCCGAGGGCCTGCTCACCTGGAAGGTGGCGGCGTACCCGAATGCCACCTTCGGTCGCTCGACCCGGCCAGTAGGCCCGACGAGCTGCCAGGCGCTCCCCGGAGCGACCGCGGCGAGCACCGTCCCAGCCCCTACGTGACCCGTCACGTGCGTCGACCCGCGCTCACCGCTCAGCACGGCGCCCCAACCGGAAAGAGCCGGCGCCGCCTCAGCAGAGGGTGGGCGCAGGGCGCGCTCGGGCAGAGCAGCGTCGTCGACGTAGACCTCGAACCCCGATTCACTGATCACTTGGCGCAGGTCGATCTGGCTGTTCAATCCCGCAAGCAGGTCAGGCGGTGGCGGGCGGTTCAACGTGGTCCTCGTTCCAACGTTCGCCGGCGCGAGGGTGCTGACGACGACCACGTAGCGCACGGCGTACGGGGCGAGAAGCTGTCCGAGGCGCACGGTCCTGGCAGACGATGCGAGCTCGATCGCAGAGCCCACCGCGGCCGCAGGGCCGGGATGCGACCCCGGCCACAGTGAGGTCGCGTCGGGCAGCCCGTTCTCGCTCAGCTCGTAGGACAACCCGGAGGAGAGCTTCCAAGCCGCGCCGGGGACCACCGCCGGGTCACCGAGCCAAAGAACCCTGAAGTTCCCCGACGACTGATGGGCCATCCACGAGACGGCCTCGCCGTATCCGCCGGAGGGCATGTCCCAACGGCCCGAAAGCGTCGCGTCGAGGAAAGGAAGACCTCCGACAGCGGCGAACAGCGCGGCAAGTCCGGCTGCCGCTTGCCGCCAACCGAACCGGTAGCCCGGAAGGTCCTTCGCGAACGCAGCGACGCCCAGACCGACCGCCAACGAGATCGCGATGGCTGCCGGCACCAACATGACCTCGGCCGGTACCGAGAACGGGCCCATCCAACCCCGACCGCTCGCCCATGCGCAGGTCCACGCGACCCCGGCCAGCACCCAGGCCCGGCCCGCCCACGCAAGGCGCGGGCCTGCACCGATGAGGAGCGGTAGCACTGCGGCGATCACGAATCCCCAAGCGAGAGGCGTGTCGCCGATTGGTCCGACCCCGAGGTGCAGCAGCTGGCTCCAACTCGCGCCCGACCCGGGCGACGACGCCGATCCGAACAGCTCCTGCCACCTGGCAGGACCCGACAGCATCGATACAGACCACGGGGCGAGTAGCAGCACTGTCACGGCGGTCGCACCTGCTCCTACGGCCGCCACCCTTCCGGCCGCTCTGCGAGAGCCTTCACCTCCGACGAGGATCAAGCCGAGTGCGAGTGCGGCGGTGATCACGAGGGTGACGACCGCGCCGACAGGTGCGAGCGAAGTGAGCAGGGCCTCGATGACCCCGAGCGTGAGCATCCGGCCGAGGATCGACCTCTGCCAAGGTGACCGACTTGCCGCCCCTGCGCCCTCCGGGCCAGGGCCGCGGCCGGAAGCTGTCGTCGAGAACGGATCTCTGGATGCCACCTTCGTGGCGGCGGCGGTGGTGTCAGCGGCGGCGGCGGAGCCCGACGGAGACATCGAATCTGAGACCGAAGCGCGAGCAAGAGACCGGAATATCCAGGGCGCTGCGGCGTAGACGAGCAGCGCGTCCCATCGCCCCGTCGCCAAGGCGTCGTAGGGAAGCGGGACCGCGAGGTACGCGATCGACGAGGCCAGGCGTGCACGGGTCGACCCGAAGCCGCCGGCCACCTTGGACATCCCGTACGCGCCGAGCGGTATGCAGCCGAAGACGACGATCTTCTGCAGCAGCCCGACACCACCGAATACGAGCAGGCCGCTTATCCCGAGGATCCCCGTGCCGGGAGTGGCCGAGCTCGTCGTCCCGACCCCGTAGTACTGCCAACCCGACATGAAGTGGTGAAGGAAGGCGCTCCACGAGACGAACGGCAGCAACTGGCCCATGTAAGGGAACCCGGTCCCGAGAAGCTGACGGGTCCCGAACAGCAGAACGAGGACCACGACCGACCACACGACTACGCGCGACGAACGCGATGCGCCCGACCGCCGCTGCCGTTCGCGCTCGATCGAACCGTCGGCCGCTAGCACCTCCTCCGGTTCCTCCAGGCGACCCAGCCGAGCAGCCCGAGCCCCGAACACGATCGTGCGGCGAACATAGGCGGTGAGCCGGGCGCTGCCGTGCAACTGCAGACGGCGCACCGACGCGTCGTCGAGCCTGCGGGTCGCCTGCACGACTGCTCGCGTCGCGCGCATCGTCGAGCGCTCGGTGTGGTTCCAACGCCAAGCGTGGATCACCGCGGCGGCCCTCTCCCGGTTCCCGGTGAACCACGCGATGAGGATTTCGGCCATCGACAGGAAGAGCAGCTGGGGAACCACCCGCAACCGGTGGAAGCGCCCGTAGTTCTTCAGGACCGCACGCAGCTCGTGGCGGCGCTGTAAGGACTGCAGGGTCACGAGCTCCGTACGCGCACGTCCCCGGGAGCGCCGGACGTGGACCGCCCTGCGCCGGCGGGCAACCGCGGCCTCGGCCGCGGCCTCGGCTGCGACGGCGACCGCACCCGCGCCAGCGCCCGTCGAGTCCCCTGCCGCCGAGCCGCCCGCGCCCACGGCGCCGCCGCCCGGCGCAACTCCCGGTTCATCGTCTCGCGCCTCTGGCGACTCCGACGCGCGCCACACCCGGCCTTCGAAGCTGAGACCCTCGGACGAACGCGTCTCCGACGAGCGCGGAACCGCGTGGCGCACAGCGTCGGGCAGGCCGCGGCGGCCCGCGGCCAGCATCTGGAGATGGCGGGCTCGGGCCTCCGGGGCCACCATGACCCTCGCCCCTGCAACCTGTGCCCGCCAACAGAGGTCGAGGTCCTCGCCCATGGCGAAGATCTGTGGGTCGAAGCCGCCGATCTCGTCGAAGAGGTCTGCGCGCACGAGCATGCACCCACCGGGGGCCAGGAACACGTCCCGGACAGAGTCGTGCTGGCCCTGGTCGAGCTCCCCGGGGGCCACCCTGTCGACGACGGCGCCTCCCTTGTCGACCGCCATACCCACGTGGAGCAGCCGCCGCGGATCGTCCCAGCTCACGATCTTGGGACCCACGACGCCCGCGTTGGAGCGGAACGACTCCTCGACCAGGATGCTCACCGTGTCGGGGTCGGGCGCGACGTCGTCGTGGCAGAAGAGGAAGTGCGACGCACCCTCGACCATCTCGAGCACTGCGTTGGCGCTCGCCCCGAAGCCCAGGTTGTCGGGAAGGCGCCGGACATAGGCGCTGGGCAAGACGGCCGCCACCCGGTCGCTCGTGTCGGCGACCCCACAGTCGAGCACCAGCACGGAGAGCTCGGGGTAGTCCTGGGCTGCGAATGCGCCGAGCGCCTCTTCGAACCAGTCCCCGGGGTCGCAGGCCACGATGACCGCGACGACTTGAGGAGCAAGGGCCTCAGGGGTCTGCATTCCGGGGCACGAGGCTACCCGGGGACCGGAGACCACCTAGGGAGCCTGAAGCTGGGAAAGTGCTTGCAATTGTTAGCACTCGGGCGTACAATAGTTAGCAGGAGCCCGAGCGATCCCTGCTGGGGCCGGCGAGCGCCCCTGACAGGGGTGAGCACTAAGGAGAACGAGATGCCCGACCTCAAGAACGTAACTGACGAGATAACACGCACCGCACGCGACGCCGCCTACATCGTCGTAGGCCTCGGCGTGCTCGGTGTGCAGCGCGCACAGGTGCGCCGCCAGGAGCTGGTGAAGCGCCTCGGCGAGCCGAGGGGCCCGGTGACAGAGCGCCTCGAGAACGTGCGCGGCGAGATCACCAAGCAGGTGAAGGCGGTCGACGAGGCGATCGAGCAGGTGATCGACCGGTTCGAGGCCTCCTTGGAGCCCCTCGAGGAGCGGCTTCCCACCCAGGCCCGCGACGTCGTGAAGCAGGTCCACACGAGGACGCGCGAGGCGCGCGAGCAGCTGCGCAGCCTCGTTCTGGGCGCCGCCGCCTGAACGACCCGACCCGACCTGACCCGACCTGACCAGTCCACCCGGTCCCCGGGTCCGCGGTTCACCCGGTCCTCCCCCGACCGGATCCCGAACGCCCTGCGAAGCGCAGGGCGTTCGGCGCGTTCACGCTGCCTTCCTGCTCCAGTGGTCGAGCACGTCGCGAAGGGTCTTCGCAAGGTCGATCTCGGGAGCCCAGCCTGTCGCCTCGCGCAATTTGGTGGGATCCCCCCGAAGCACTGGCACGTCCACCGGCCGCGCGAGCGAGGGGTCGACGACGAGCTGCATGTCGACATCCGCGATCTCGAGCAACCTCTGCGCAACGTCTGCGATCGAGATGTCGCGCCCCGAGCAGACGTTGTAGACCTCCCCCGCGTTCCCGTGTTGGATCAACAGGCGATACGCGCGCACCACGTCGCGCACGTCGGTCAAGTCCCTGCGTGCTCCGAGGTTCCCGACAGGGACGCTCTTTGTACCCGATCGCCGTGCTTCGACGATGTGCGAGGCGAGCGAGGCGACGACGAACCCCGAGGCCTGCCCCGGACCGACATGGTTGAAGGGGCGTACGCGCACGACTGGCAACCCGTAGGCGAGGTTCGACTGGATCGCGAGGAACTCTGCCGCGACCTTGCTGGCTCCGTACGGCGTCACCGGAGCGAGCGGCGCGTCCTCGGAGACGGGGAGCTCGTCCTCGGTCACGAGTCCGTACACCTCGGCCGAGCTCGTGACGAGCACTCTCGGTATCGGGTCACATGCCCTCGCCGCTTCGAGCACGTTCAGAGTTCCCAAGGAGTTCACGCCGAACACTTGGGCCGGGGCGGACCAGGACTGCCCGACGTGGGTGAGGGCGGCGAGGTGATAGACCGCGTCAGGGGCTGCGCCGGTGAGCGCCTCTCGCACTGCCGCAGCGTCAGTGATCTCGACCTCGTGGTCGATGGCGACCACTTCGTCCCCGGCGGCGCGGAGGTGCTCCCCGAGCCATTGCCCCACGAAGCCCTTGCCGCCGGTTATGAGCGCCCGCACGCAGCGGCACCTTATAGGGCCTGCGGACAGGCGCCCTATTTGCGGGCGTGCTCGGCAGCCCAGCGGTACGCGGCGACGTGGGCGTCCGCGCTCGCCTCCCATGTGTAGCGGGCAGCGATCTCGAGCCCGAGCTCCCGCCGCTTCGAAGCTGCGTCACCGTCGCTCAATGCGGCCTCCAGCGCCTCGGCGAGCTCGTTCACCGAGCCCGGCGCCGCGGTGAGCGCGGCAGCGCCCGCCAAGTCCGACATCACCGTGCCCGCGGTCGTCACCAAAGGGGCCCCGCAAGCGAGGGCTTCGAGGGCAGGCAGTCCGAAGCCCTCCTCCTTCGCCGGGTAGGCGACCACAGCGGCCTTTCGCAGCAGGGCCGGCACGGCTTCATCGGGGACCCAGCCGGTGCGGATGACCCGGTCTGCGTGGCGCGACATCGCCACCTGTCTCTCGACCTGTGCGGCCCCCCACCCCGGGCGCCCTGCCAGAACCAACGACAGCTCTCTTGCCCGGTCCGCGATGGAGTCGAACGCCGCCACGAGCTCGGGCACGGCCTTTCTCGGCTCGAGCGTCCCGAGGAACAGCACGTAGGGCTCTCGAACCGACAAAGCCTCGAGGATGGCCTCGTCCTTCGCGCTCGGGTCGGTGAAGGTGCGCACGTCGGTGCCCACCGACGATCCCGATGAGGGTGCTGGCCTGAAACGCGCGAGATCGACCCCGTGTGGGACTACGAAGACCCTTGCATCGGGATGGCACAGCTCCTCCAGCCGTTGGGCCGTCCGATTACTGACGCACAGCACAGCGACTGCGCGACGCGAGGCCACACGGATGGCGCGCCGGAAGACGCGAACCTTGGCCCTCTCGTGCCATTCGGGATGATCGAAGAAAGTGAGGTCGTGAACGGTCACGACCACGGGAACTCTCGTGTGCTCGGGCATCGTGTAGTGCAACCCGTGATGCACCTGTAGTCCTGCAACGGAGTGTGACAAGAGTCGTGGGAGTCGAAGCTGCTCCCACACGAGGCGCGCAGGGCGTGAAGTCGGAGCGAGGGCCAGCACACGTGTCGCACTGGAAGTCGAGGTCGATCCACCGTGGACTTCGTTCGCGGAGACCCACCGGGGCGAGTCGTCACGCCTGCACCACAACGTGAGCTCGACGTCGTCGCGACGTGCCAGCATCGCAACCAGCCCGAGCGCGAACCTTCCCACCCCGACCGCCTGCTGGGGTATCGCGCTCACGTCGACCGACACCGACAGGGGATCGTTCACACCATCGAATCCCACAGATCCAGGTGACGCCTCGCCGCGGCCGACCACGTGAGAGGCAACGCTCGAGCGCGCCCAGCCTCCGCAAGGCTCCCACGAAGCTCGTCGTCAGTGCCGACCTTCACCATGGCCTCTGCGATCTCCTCCACTTCGAAGGGGTCGACGAGCATGGCGGAGTCGGCAACGCTCGGCACCGGGCTCGAGACCACCGGCGTACCAAGGCGCATCGCCTCCAGTGGGGGAAGCCCGAAGCCCTCGGCCAGCGGCACGTAGCAGAGCAGCCTCGCACGGCGGTACAAGGCGGCGAGGGTAGCCCCGCCGAGAGCCTGTGTTAGGACGGCGCCGGCGGGAGCCCGTATCTCCGGCCCCCATCCCACAGGGCCCACCACAACGAACTGCCATCGCTCCGGGAGCCGATCACGCGCGATCCGATAGGCCTCGAGGAGACGAGGCAGGTTCTTCCTCGGCTCGAGCGTGCTCACGGAAAGGATGAACTCACCCCTCACACCGAGACGCCCGAGCAGCTCGTCTGCAGCCGAGAAGTCCGGGGGCGGCAGATGGTCGCAGCCGTGCGGGATGATCCGGATCCTGTCGCCGCTCGCCCCGGCTCCGACAAGGTCCGAGGCCACCTTCTGCGAGGTCACCACGAGCGCGGATGCGTGACGAAGCGCGCGTCCGAGCGCCCGCTCGTGCCAACGGCGTCCACGTGGTGGAAACGTCTCGGGGGCCTCTCTGAACGCGAGGTCGTGCACCATCATCGAAAGGGGCATGCCTCTTGCGGGGGGCGCCGCGAAGCTCGTCGCGTGGACGACGTCGAATCCCTTGGGGACGTCAAGGAGACGGTGGTCCCATCCCTGCACCATCAAGCGCCCGGGGAGAAAACTCTCGCGAAGCGACCAGCCGAGCTCGCGAACGGGATCACGTCC
>Ga0116215_1000343_pt1 | contig 36878 bp, 24 predicted proteins | sample Sb_taG_7_FD_89698 | JGI IMG/M metagenome (GOLD analysis project Ga0116215, IMG submission 89698) | Peat soil microbial communities from Weissenstadt, Germany - Sb_50d_2_FS metaG | ecosystem: Environmental > Terrestrial > Soil > Wetlands > Peat | place: Germany: Weissenstadt | collected 2010-09-21
ATTTGTCGGAATGCCGACAACTACAGCGTTACTCGAGATTTCAAAATTGAGGATTGGCTTTCATCCTGAAGACATCCCGCAAGGATGCCTGAAGTATTTCGACGTCCACGCATACTCTCCACTACATTTGAACCGACGCTTTAAGTTCGGAGGTGCAGTTTGAAATACGTCTATCACTTCGGCGACGGCCGGGCCGAGGGCCACGGCGAAATGAAAGATCTCCTCGGCGGCAAAGGCGCAGGCCTCGCCGAGATGACGCGCATCGGCCTGCCCGTCCCGGCTGGCTTCACCATCACCACGGAAGCCTGCGACTATTTCTACAAGCATGACAAGAAGTATCCCGAGAGTCTTCGCTCCGAGGTCTCCCACCATCTCGCCACGCTCGAAGAAGAAGTCGGAAAGAAGCTGGGCGATCCTAAAGATCCACTTCTAGTCAGCGTCCGCTCCGGCTCGGCCCGCTCCATGCCAGGAATGATGGAAACAATCCTCAACCTCGGCTTGAACTCCAAATCCGTCGAAGCCCTGGCGCGCAGAACGTCCAACGAGCGCTTCGCCTACGACGCCTATCGCCGCTTCGTGCAAATGTATTCGACAGTCGTAATCGGCCTGCCGAAAGAAGAACTCGAAGATCGTCTCCGCAATCTTAAAAACTATTTGAAAGTAAAAGACGATACGCAAATCACCGCCGACGGCTGGCGCCAGCTCGTCAACGAATACAAAGCCCATTTCAAACAAAAAACCGGCCACGATTTTCCCGAAGATCCGCACGAACAGCTCTGGGGCGCCATCGGCGCCGTCTTCGGTTCGTGGATGGCCGAGAAAGCGGTCACCTATCGCCGCGTCGAGCGCATCACCGGCCTGCTTGGCACTGCCGTAAACGTAGTGCAAATGGTCTTCGGCAATCGCGGCGAAAATTCCGGCACCGGCGTCTGCTTCACCCGCGATCCCTCCACCGGCGAAAAAACTTTCTTCGGCGAATTCCTAATCAACGCGCAAGGCGAAGACGTCGTCGCCGGAATCCGCACGCCCATGCCTCTCAGCGACATGGCCGAGCGCATGCCCAAAGTCTATCGTCAGCTCGAAGAAGTTCGAGTGAAACTTGAACAACACTATCGCGATATGCAGGACATGGAATTCACCGTCGAGGACGGCAAGCTCTACATGCTGCAAACGCGCACTGGCAAGCGCTCGCCCGGCGCAACTTTCGTAATGGCCGTGGACTACGCCAACGAAGAACTCATCACTCGCGGCGAAGCCATAGGCCGCATCAAGTCCGAAGATATCGAGCGCCTCTTCTATCCCGTCCTCGATCCCACGGTAACAAAATCCGATCTCTCCTCGCGCAAACTGGCCAACGGCATCAACGCCGTTCCCGGAGCCGCTGTCGGCAAAGCGGTCTTCACCGCCGAAGAAGCCGAAGACTGGGCCAGCCGCGGCGAAAAAGTGATTCTGGTGCGCCGCGAAACCAGCCCCGAAGATGTCGGCGGCATGTTCGTCGCGCAAGGAATTCTCACCGCCACGGGCGGCAAGACCAGCCACGCTGCAGTCGTCGCCCGTGGCTGGGGCAAATGCTGCGTCGTCGGCGCCGAATCGCTCGAAATTGACGCCGTCGCGAAACGCATGCGCGCCAACGGCCGCGTCATCAACAAAGGCGATTGGCTAACTCTCGACGGCAACGAAGGCGCAGTCTACGCCGGCGAAACGCGCCTGGTCCGTCCCGATCCGCCGAAAGCCTACTCCATGCTGATGGATTGGGCCGATGAAATCCGCCACCTCCGCGTCCGCACCAATGCCGACACGCCGCACGACGCCCGCAAAGCCCGCTCAATGGGCGCTGAAGGCATCGGCCTCTGCCGCACCGAGCACATGTTCTTCAAAGATTTCGAGCAGCCCGAGCGCAGCGCCGATCGCCAGCTCGCAATCCAGGAAATGATTCTGGCCGACACACGCGAAGCCCGCATGAAGGCCCTCGCCAAGCTACTTCCGTTCCAGCGCCGCGATTTCATCGGCATCTTCGAAGCCATGGAAAGTCTCCCGGTCACCATCCGCCTCGTCGATCCGCCGCTGCACGAGTTCCTTCCGCACGAGCGCAAGAAGCAGGAAGAGCTCGCCAAGAAAATTGGAGTAGAGGTTGAAGTTGTGATTCGCCGCGTCGAGCAGCTCCACGAAGCGAATCCCATGCTCGGCCATCGCGGTTGCCGCCTGGCCATCACCTATCCAGAAATACTTGAGATGCAGGTGCGCGCCATCGTCGAAGCGGCCATCGATTGCAAGCGCCGCGGAGTTAAAGTTCTGCCTGAGATCATGATTCCTCTCGTCCTCGACAAAAAAGAACTCCAAATCCTCGACACCGCCACTCGCCGCGTCGCCGATGAAATCATCGCGGCATCGAAAGTAAAACTTGAGTATCTCGTCGGCACGATGATCGAGCTCCCACGCGCCGCGTTGCTCGCCGATCAAATTGCCGAAGTCGCCGAGTTCTTCTCCTTCGGCACAAACGACCTCACGCAGACCACCATGGGCCTCTCGCGCGACGACGCCGGCCGCTTCCTCCCCGACTACGTCGACGAGAAAAAAGCCGGCATCTTCCACGACGACCCGTTCCAAACTCTCGACCAGGCCGGCGTCGGGATGCTGATGAAGTGGGCCATCGAGCGCGGCCGCGCGACGCGCCCGAAGCTGCACATCGGCATCTGCGGCGAGCATGGCGGCGACGCCGAGAGCGTCAAATTCTGCCATCGCCTCAAAATGGACTACGTCAGCGCGTCCCCGTTCCGCGTTCCCATCGCGCGCCTGGCAGCAGCTCAAGCAGTTCTCGAAGGTAAAGCATCACACAAGAAGTCGGCGCGCCCACGAAAAACCAGCGCGAAATCGGCCGCGGCCACCAGCGCGACTTAAACTTCTGCGCGAAGTGTCGTTCGTTGTCACGGCTGGTTCGAGCTTTTGCTCTTAGTCGTCGCCCCTGACTTGCGCTGTTGCGTTGGGCCGTAGCCTTTGCCTTTTGCTGTCGCCTTTGCCTTTCGTTGTCATCCTGAGCGCAGCGAAGGATCTGCGGTTTCTTCGCTACAAGGAGACCTTGCCCATCACCAACCCCCTCATCATCGGCATCTGCGGCGGCACCGGCGCCGGCAAAACCACGATTACCCGCCGCATCATCGAAGCCCTATCCGAGTCAAACGTCTCCGTCCTCGAGCAGGACCACTACTACAAAGACACGCCGCATCTCCCGCTCGCCGAGCGCGTGAAGCAGAACTTCGATCATCCCGACTCGATGGACACTCCACTCCTCATCGAACACATTAAGTTACTCCGCGCCGGCCAAGCCATCGACCGCCCCACTTACGATTTCACCGATTACCGCCGCGTCACGCAGGTAGTGCGACTCGAGCCGCGCCCCGCCACGATCATCGAAGGCATCCTAATCTTCGACAGCAAGCCGCTGCGCGAGCTGATGGACATCAAAATCTTCGTCGATACCGACGCCGACCTGCGCTTCATCCGCCGCCTCGTCCGCGACATCGAAGAGCGCGGCCGCACCGTCGAATCGGTTATCCAGCAATACCGCACCACAGTCCGCCCCATGCACATGGAATTCGTAGAACCCAGCAAGCGTTACGCCGACATAATCATCCCCGAAGGCGGCCAAAACGAGGTAGGCATCGACCTGGTAATCCAAAAAGTCCGCTCGTTGATTCCGTAGCGCCGGTTCGCGAACCGTCATCCCGAACGCAGTGAGGGATCCCTCTTATTCCTCCGTAGCGCCGGCTGCCAGCCGGCGTTTTTGACTTTTCGTTTTGTCCCGTCGAACGCGTTGCGGCCAGCATCCAACTCCCAAAGCGTTTGCACTTCCGCGGCAGCCCCCGCATTCATGCAGCGCTTCAGCGCTCCGGGAAAACGCCCATCTCGACAACATGCGCTTTAGCGCTGGGCAACTCGTCCCACTACCAACCTCAAGAACTACTTGATATTTCCCCCAACTCGAAATGAACGCGATCAAGCGCGCATCCACCCCTGCACCGGAATGCATTCAACTACCTCAACCGATGCTTTAAGAAACAAATCCTCCTCAATGCTTCCGCCGCTGCAGAGCAGGTCCGAATTAGACTTCCCGCCGTTCGGCTCAGTCCTTGCGGTCGTAGGGGCACCCGCCTGGGCGGACTGCGCCCGTCCTTTTCCTCGCTCCCCCTACCGCTGTCATCCTGAACTAAGTGAAGAGCCTGTCCCGACTCCCTCGAAGGAATCTGCATTTTCCGCGTCGTTCGGCCCAGCTTTTGGGATCGTAGGGGCGCCGCTTGCCGCGCCCGGCCTTTGCCTTGTGTAGCGGCGTGCTTCTAGCGCGGCATCTTCGCGGCGCGATCAAGGCCGGAGCCGAACGGCTTGAATGTCCGGCGTTGAATTTTCCAGCCGTTGTAGGGGAAGGCCGAATTAGCCCTCCCGGGGTTCGGCCCTTTCGGCCCCGCGCCGTAATCCGGAACGGGTGGCTGGCAAACTCTTTTTCGAAGATTAGGAGGGCCGAACGCAGGGGCCGAAAACACGGCCGAAATCCCCACCCTTCCCAGAATTCAAAACCGGGAAGGATGGGCCACCCCTAACGGCAAAGGCTTTCGGATAGCGTGGGCCACTCACCAGTACTATCACGTTAACGCCGCCAATGTTATCATGCGGCAATAGGGAGATATGGCAGGCCGGAAGATTCGCTCAATTTGAGCATCGGCCCAGCCGCCGACAGCTGCATTGAGACCTCTTTATGACCGACATCGGATGAGACTATCTACATGCCCTTCTACACCACTCCGGTTTCCAAACTGAAAGAAGCGGACCTGCAAGATTTATTGACCGATGGCGCGGTCGAAAACTTGCGGCTCGAATTCAAATCCAAAATTCCCGGAGAAGAGCAGACCCTTAAGAAGTTGTGTTCGTTTGCCAACACGTATGGCGGAGTGATGCTGGTAGGCGCCGAAGAGAAGGACGGAAAAATCACCAATCTTTGTGGCGTCGACGAGGAACCGGGGTACAAACAGAGAATTGCCAACTGGAGCTTCATCAAGTTTAATCCACCACTCGCTGCCGAGGTCTCGGAGCCAATCCGACTAACGAGTGGGAAATTCTGCTACGTCATCTCCGTGCCGGAAAGTGAGCTTGCGCCACACTTCATCAACGGCCGGAAGGGCGTGTGGATTAGAACCGATGAATTCACGAATCGGTTCCGGGCGGAACTAGCGAATGAAAACGAGCTGCGGGCGTTGCTCGACCGCCGCCGAGCCGTCCGGGAGCGTCGCGATTTCAATCTGCAGCGGGCACGCGAGCGATTTGATGCTCATATTGCCAGCCGACACACCGATGCAGGCGGGAATCTGACGAAGGTCGGACCCATTTTGGAACTGCGGGTGACCCCACGCTTTCCGGCCCGGCAGCTGTGCCTGCAAGGGGAACTACAACAGCATCTCAACCAAGCTGCATTCCGATGGAGGGGCGTGCAATTCCTCGGTGCCGGGAGCCAGGCGATCACCGCGTACGAAAGCGTCATCGTCCGAGACCGGCTCAACGTGGGAAGCACGTCCATGTTTTCGGTCGATGTTTGGGGTACATGCTTCTATGCGACTCGGGTCGAGGTCGACGCGACCAACATCGCTGGAGTGAATTTCACCGGCATTCATCGAGCATCGGTCAACGGATTGGTTATGGCTTTTCTCCTTCACGCCGCCAGAACACTCAAACAGCTCGGGTACTTCGGTTCGCTGGTCGTTCAGGTGACTCTAAAATCGGTACGTGGCCTGCATTGGCTCCACGGAACCGGGTCCGCGGTCTATGACAAGCTGGGTTCAGAGCTCGACCAGAATATTTCGTTCGAGCTCCCCGAGATGAGCGAAGCGTTTTATGCAGACCCATACCGATTGGGAGCGCTGATTCTGGAAACCATCTATTTTTCCTGCAATTGGGGAGAGCTGGTCGACAGCCCGACGAAGCTGCAAGCGATTCTCTATGAGGGCTTCCAGTACTGTAGCTGGCCTATCAGTGCTCCTCCGAAGCCATAGGGCGGGCGGCCCAGCCTTTCCCCTTTAGATTGTGAGGGTGGCAGGTGCTGGGGGCATCATGCCACTCCCTGAGCAAACGGATTGGTACCAGCGTTCGTACCGCATCCGGCATCAAGACGGAGCCAATCTCAAAGGGCCCTCGAGAGGGCGCCCGAATTGCTGAGCCGAAAAGACCCATCCTTTGCAAACGTCGCGAAGGATGGGCTACCCCGAAAGGCAACATGATCGGAAGCGTGGGCCACCCGTCGTGGCGGACGCCCCGGGGGCGCCGCAAAAGCAGTACCGCGCAGTCAACATACGTAATGGTATGATTAGCCATAGTCAGCACGGGTGAATTCGAAACATTTGCATGAAAGCAAAGCCAGATGCCCGCCCGAAGGATTAAGGCGAGCGAACCTTATGCCCGATCCGCCCAGTCCGATTCCGGTACCAACCGATAGCTCGACGGCCAAACCCTCGGCGCCCGTGGAACTACCTTTGGCTTCGCCGGCAGGAGAAGCTCCGGCAAGACGGCCAATTCCACCTAGTCCTGGCGAGGTGATCACGAGCGAAATGACGAAAAACACGTACACAATGGGGCAGAAAATAGGAGAGGGGCATTTCGGGATAGTGTTCAGCGCCGCGGATGTTTGGGGGAATCAACTAGCAGTAAAAGTCATGAAGCCTCTCGGATCCTACGAAAAGGTGAAAAAATCAACGCAAGAGGAATTCCACAAGCTCGTCTTGCTCCGTCATCCGAATATCACCTACCTGTTCGACGCATGGGAATATCGGGACACCTTTTATCTGGTTACCGAGCGCTGTGAATGTTCACTGGCAGATCTCGTCGCGCAGGAATGGTTTGACGGAAGTCGTTGGCTGAGGGGTATCGCAAGATGCCTGCTTCAGGCAGTGCATTACATTCACCTCAACGGTTACTGCCACCAGGACATTCACCTTGGGAACATGTTCACAGCTATCGTGAGAAACGAATTGGCCGCCGAGGAAGCGCAGCAGTCTCAAGAAACCGCGATGGCAATTCAGTTTAAGCTCGGTGATCTAGGCGTGGCGAGGTTGTTCGAGGAAGTCGACGCAACAAATACTAGAAATTTAGGAATGTTGCCCCCCGAGGCACTCAATTCCGCGGAATTCGGACCGATGGATCATCGCCTGGACATATATCATTGCGGGCTCCTCCTCCTTCAAGTCGCAAGTTCGAAAGAACTTCGATTCACGGAGGACGAAATAAAAGCGGGCAAGCCGCGAGAGCTCGCATCTCAGCTTCCACCGCCTTGGAACTTCGCTTTGGAAAAGGCCTTGAGGAGGCACGTTGGGGTGCGCACTGCGAGCGCCATGGAGCTGTGGCGCGATCTGAATCCTTCCGATTTGCCGAGGGACGCAGGACCGGAACAGCTTGCTCTTCCGACAGGTATCACCAACGAGACCACGAGCGAACCCACTCCACCTGAGGCCGGGCTTTAAAATAGGGGGCCGGCCCAGCCTTTCCGACGCCTTAAGATTGTGAGGATCGTCCATCCTTCCCGAAGCGTGGGAATAGTGGGGATTTCGGCCCCGGATTGGCGACTTCTCCTTGCAGTTTTCTGTTGACTTATCCGTTAATCCATGCTACGGTATGCCCGCTCTGATGTTGAGCCGGTGACAAAATTTGGCACTCCTCGTCGAGCGCCACACGAAAGGAGCGGACAATAAATCGCGCTGCAATCCGCGCTTCCAGCGTCCAGTATCGAGCCTCCAGCCTCTAGAAAGGCGAAGAAAAAGCTAATCGGTACACCCTCCGATTAGAATCGCCCGCAACTCCATGAATATAAAGAAGGGACACCATTTCTAATCGACAAAAAACGGGGTATTTGCAAGCGCAAAAATCAGCCAAAAACGAGGCGCGCCACCGCCGAACAGCACGTCCTCCAAACAACCAACCCGAGCCAACCGCAGCCGCCGGCCACCGGTGCTTGTCATTGCCTTCTTCAAATCTCCAACTTCCAAGCTCCAGCGTCCGCCGTTTTTTGTTTCGGTTAGAACCACCCTCGGTTCTTTGTTTTCTGTGACTTGCGGACGATTCTAATTGAACCCTTGTTTCGGTTAGCTGTTTGCCCAAAGCGAATGAAAATCGAACGCGCGGCATGTAGCTCATCCGCCGAGGCGGATGATGCCTTTCGGTTTAGGTTTTGACTTGAACTTAAAGCCAAATCCTTCAGGTCTGTCCTTCGGCACCGGTAAGCGGCCTCAGGATAAAAAGACCTGAGCTACATTGAGGCGGAGATGCACAGCCTTAATTTGCGGATGGCGTCTTGGATTTGAGGTTCGCTGGCGCCGCCGTAGCCGAGGATTAGGCCGCCTCTTGGCGGCGGGTTCATATAGCAACTGGATAGCGGTTGCGCGGAGATGCCTTGCTTCGCCGCGCTTCTTGCTACCGCTTCATCGTTTGTGCCTGCGGGTAGCAGGGCTACCAGGTGCATGCCTGCTTCGGCGCCGATTACCTCTAGCAGATCTTCCATTTCGGCGCGGATGGCTTTTACCAGAGCGGTTCGCCTTTCCATGTAGAGCATGCGCATGCGGCGGATGTGGCGGGCGAAGTGTCCTTCCTGGATGAAGTCGGTTATTACCGCTTGATAGAGCGTGGAGGAGAAAACGTCGGCGGCGTCGCGGACGGCGGCGAAGGCTGGCAGCAGGTCCTTGGGGACGACAACGTAGCCGAGACGCAGAGCCGGGAACATGACTTTGCTGAACGTTCCGATATAGATCACGCGCGCATCGGTGTCCTGTCCTTGCAGCGACGCGATGGGGCGGCTGGCGAAGCGATATTCGCTGTCGTAATCATCTTCGATGATCCAAGCGCCGGAGCGCACGGCCCAATTGAGGAGCAACATGCGGCGAGTGGCGCTCATGGTCATGCCCATCGGATATTGGTGCGATGGAGTGATGTAGACCGCGCGCGCGTTGCGAGCGCGACGCATGATTGTGGCTACGTCCACTCCTTCTTGATCTACGGGAACCGGAATCAGGCGGGCGCCGGCTGAGAGGAACGCGTGGCGCGCGCCGTGATAGCCCGGCTCTTCCATGCACACCGCGTCATGCGGGTCCAGCAAAACTAGTGCGGACAGTTGCAGGCCCTGCTGCGAGCCGGTGGTGATCAGAATTTGCGAGGGATCGCAGCGCACGCCGCGAGCCGCGCCCAAATACTTGGCGATGGCTTCGCGCAGCGGCGGATGCCCCATGGCGTCGTGGTAGGCCATGATGCCGCGCGCGGGCTTTCTGGAATGACGGGCTACCAGCTTCGACCAGATACCGATAGGGAAGTGGTCGAGGGCGGGAAGGCTGACCCTGAACGCGCCGAGATTGTTCAGCCAGGATTGCTCCGGAAGGCGCGTGAACGCTGCGGCGAGGCGCGACATTCGCCGCGGGCCGGAGCACTGGACTTTTCTTTGCTGCCCTGGCCGCAATTTTGAGGCTGTCGGTCTTACGGCGTCATCCGGGATCGATCTCGCCACACAGGTGCCGGCGCCGATGAAAGTCTCGAAGTAGCCTTCCGCGTGCAATTGCTCGAAGGCGTTTAGCACAGGAATCCGCGAGATCTTCAGCTCCGCCGCTAGATTTCTGGTGGAAGGGACGCGCTGGGCGGGGCGCAGGCGGCCGTCGAGGATGGCCTGACGGAACCAGTCATATAGCTGGCGGTAGATTGGGATTTTGCCGGCAGGTTGCAGCGAAATCGGCGGGAGGAAGCTGGCAGAAACGCGTTTCATTCGGGAAGCTCCAAAGTGGTCATACCGTATCACATCGAAGTGGCTATTGCGAGAGACCACTGGGCGAGCTAGTTTGTCCGGCGAGCGGCCTTGCGCCGCGGGAGGATGAACTATGAAGCGACTTGGGACATTTTCGATTTGCTGCCTGTTGGGAGCTGCGGGTTTTGTCATCTACTCGGGCCAAGGCTTTGCGCGCGCGGGTTCGAATGAAGCGCGCAAAGTTGCGCGGCCTCGAACTACCAACGCGGCGGAGAAAAAACCGGCCGAGGTGCAGACGGCGGCCTCCGCGGCACGGGACGGGCAGCACGATTTTGATTTCGAGCTGGGCACCTGGAAAATTCACTTGAAGCGCCTCGAGCATCCTTTGACCGGGTCCAATTCATGGGTCGAATTTGACGGGACGTCGATGACGCGAAAGGTTTGGGATGGGCGGGCGCAGATCGAGGAGTTTGAGACGGACGGCACGACGGGTCACATCGAAGGTCTGACCTTGCGTTTATACAATCCCGAATCGCACCAGTGGAACCTGAATTGGGCGAACAGCAGGACCGGCGTCCTGGGCCAGCCGACCATTGGCGAGTTCAAGAATGGACGCGGTGAATTCTTCGACCAAGAGGCGATTAATGGTCGGACGATTCTGGTGCGGTTTATTTGGTCGGAGATTACTCCGAACTCGGCGCACTTCGAGCAGTCTTTTTCGGACGATGGCGGCAAGACGTGGGAAGCGAATTGGATTACGGACCAGACGCGGGTAGATGCGTCCCACTGAGTGGAGTCAATCATGAAAATCTTCAATCGTCTGGGGGCATTTGTCCTGTTGTGCAGCGCGGTTACTGTCATTCCCCGTATTGACACAACAAGGCTGCAACAGGCTGCGGCGCAACGCGATGGGCAGCACGATTTTGATTTTGAAATTGGGACGTGGAAGACGCATCTTTCGCGGCTGGTGCATCCGCTGAGTGGGTCCACGACCTGGGCCACTTATGAGGGAATTTCCGTGGTGCGGAAAATTTGGGATGGGCGCGCTAATCTGGTGGAACTCGAGGCTGATGGGGCTCCGGGTCACATCGAAGGGCTGTCGTTGCGGCTTTACAATCCCGATTCGCACCAGTGGAGTCTGAATTATGCCAACAGCCGCGGCGGTAGTTTGAGCGTGCCGACGATTGGCGGGTTTAAGAACGGGCGGGGGGAGTTTTACGATCAGGAGGAATTCAACGGAAGAATGATTTTGGTGCGGAATGTGTGGTCGGAGATTACGGCGGATTCTTGCCGGTTTGAGCAGGCGTTTTCGGATGATGGGGGGAAGAATTGGGAAGTGAATTGGATTGCGGTTGATACGCGAGTGAAGGATGGGGTTGCGGGGACGCGGTGAGCGGCGGGCGATGCGTTCGACGTGAGTTGTTGGCGTCGTAATTGCGGGGATGAGACGTTTAGCTTCTTAGTTTCGCTCAAGATGACAGCGCTTCGGCTTTTTGGGCGAGTTGTGGTGCGGTGCGCAGGCCAGATGTTCTAGTTTGCCAACAGAAATGTGAGGTCTACGCAATCGCCGAGCCATCCTGCCATTTGCGATTAAACCTGTACGGTTGACATATGAGCGACTTAGCGTTACGTTATCTTCAATCACATCCCACTTCAGAGAGTTGGTCTCGCCCGCACGCCGGGTTGGGAATCGTTCACATTCGAATGCTGGCGCGCGAGGAGGCCCACCACGGGATTGGTGTAGCTCTCGCAAACCGACACCATCGATTCGGATACTCGGGCCTGATGGAACGACGGAATTTTGGGAAATCGGGCCATGGAAAAAGTTCAACTGCTTGTGGATTTGCAACTGCTGGTAACCATCTTCCTGGTTACGCTGCTGTGGTCTTTTTCTGCGCGGCTTCGCAAACAAGAATTTTTCAGATTGTGGGCGTGGGCCTGGACGTCATTCGCCGCCTACCTTGGAATGGGCGCGATATCGTTCCGCGTGGCGCCACAGTGGCCTGTGGTGAAAGCTGTCGCGACGCTGCTGATCGTGGAAGCAGGATTCTTGCAGGTTTCACTACTGGTCCTGGGCGTGTTGAGCCTGCAAACGGGGGAGAGGCCCCCGCGGCAGCGGCTGAGGATTGGGCTGGGGCTGGGACTTGCAGCAGGCGCGTTGAGCTTTGCGCTTTCGCGGCTACTCGCTGCAGCGCCGCTTAGCAGCTTCTCTCTGCGCATCGCGGCGCGAACCGTGGCGCTCGGCGTGGCGCTCTTGTTTTGTGCGCGGGTTTTCTTCAAAAATTGGCGTACGAGCCGCTCGAGGGCGGAACTTGTGACGGCGATTTTTTGCGCGTTATACGCCATCGATCAAGGTCTCTATAGCGTTGCGGCAATCCGATATTTGACGGTCGGCTCGCGAGCTGGGCCCGCTGATTTGTTTGACCTCAGCCTGCTGATACGTCCCTTGTGGCTCATTCTGGATTCCATTTATACGTTTGGCATCGGCATCGGCGTGGTGATGATGCTGCTTGAAAAGCATGAGCGCATCCAGCGCGCGCTGTTCGAAGGGGATGTCTATACGAAGAACGTCTCCGAGCGGAATGCGGACTTGCAGGCGGAAATATTCAGGCGCGAGCGCGCGGAAAGGGAACTGCGCAATTTGAGCATCCGGCTCATGCAGGCGCAGGAGGAGGAACGCAGCGGCATCGCTCGCGAGCTGCAGGACGAAATCGGGACGGAACTCCTGCTGATCAAACTGAAGCTTTCGGAACTGAAGCGTGAATGCGCGGAGAAACGGATGCCAGTGGGTGGGGCGTTAGATGCGGCTTTGGCGGAGCTGCGAGCAGTCGGTGAACGCGTTCGACTTTTGTCGCACCAGGTGTATTCCTCTTCTCTTGAGTTGCTAGGGCTGGTTCCGGCACTGACGGAGTACTGCAAGGAATTCGGGGAGCGGAGTCAATTGCGGATTGAATTTGTTCATGCCTACGTCCCGACTGCGCTGCCGCGCGAAATCGTGGTGTGCCTCTATCGCATTGCGCAGGAGGCTTTGCGCAATATAGAAGAGCACAGCGGTTCGTGCTGTGCTCGCGTGGAGCTGACGGTGCTGTCGAGCCGGCTGCAGTTGTGCATATCGGACAAAGGCAAAGGATTCGATCCTGCGGTGGTGAGTGGCGGGCAGGGCTTGGGGCTTGCCAGCATGGCGGAACGCGTGCGGAATTTGGGCGGGCAGTTTTCGGTGCAGTCGCAGCCTGGAGAGGGAACTTCGATTACGGCTTCTTTCGAGATTGCCGGCAGACCTGCAACAACTATCCCAGAAGCGAGTTGAACGGAAAAATCAACGGCGATTGGCCATGAATGCGGCCGAGCCAGCGATGCGTTGGAACGTGCAACGATTGGCGGGGGTCGTGTATGCTGCGGGCCGGTTATGGGGCGGAATTTCACTTTTGGCGTTGTTGGCGGGTATGGGGCTACTGGCCGTGCGGTGGCGGCGGAGCTGCGGAAGTCTTGCGGCGGGGCGATTCTTGTTGGCGGGCGGGATTTGGCGCGAGCTACTGGGGCCGCGGCGGAACTTGATGGACGGGGGACGGCGGCGCGGTTGGATGTGCTTGATGCCGGATCGCTGGAGGAATTTTGCGGGAGATGCGCGATCGTGGTGAATTGTGCGGGGCCCGTGATGAAGTTGCAGGATCGCGTGGCGCAGGCGGCTTTTCGGGCGCGGTGCCATTACGTGGATGCGGCGGGGATGTCGTGCGTGAACGAACGCATGGCTGCGCATCGTGGCGAGATCGAGAGCGCGGGATTGTCGTTCGTGATTTCGGCGGGGTGGATGCCGGGGATCAGCGAGATGGTGCCGGTTTACGCGGCGGAGCGGGCGCGTGCGGAGATGGAGACGATCGAGTCGGCGGCGGTTTATTTCGGCGACTCGGGCGAGTGGTCGGTGAATGCTCTGCGCGACGCTGTGGGGTTTATTCGACAGACGGGATTGCGGAGGGCCGGTTACTTTCGCAAGGGCGAATGGACGCGAGCGAATCTGTCGGAGGCTTCGCGGCGGGTGGATTTGGGGACGCCAGTGGGCGCGGGGCGGTTCGCGTTGTTTGCTACGCCGGAGCTTGAAGAGGTGGGGCGCGGGTTGAAGGATTGCGATTTTTTCTCATACAGCTACCTCTCGGGATTGCGGACGGTGGCGGCCTCGATTTTGATGGCTGCCGTGCCGATGCCCGAGAGGGTTGGCGTCCGCTTGATGCGCGGAGTGTTTCGCCGGAACCGGTTGCCCGTGGATGGGTTTGTTGCGGCTGAGGTGCTGGGAAGTTTGCAGGGGCGGAAGCAATCGCTGCGCGTGCAGATTGTTTACCGGCAGCGGCGCGATTATTGGATCCACGGAGTGGCGCTGGCTGCTGCGGCGCGATTGATTTCGGAGGGGAACGGCGTGCGGCGCGGCGTTCATTTTTTGGCTGAGGCGGTCGAGGCCGGGGCGTTCATGGCGGAATTGCGGAGGGCTGCAGTTGAGGTGATTGAGCGCGTTGAGCCACGGGAGTGAAGCTGGCGGCGGGGAGTGAGCTCGTGCCTGGATTTTGGGGTTATGATAGGTGCAACCGGGATCTGGAACCGGGCATCTTGGTTAGCAGGGCGGGACTTTCGGCATGATGAAAGCAATCAAATTCGGGTTGGCGGCTTCGGCTTGCGCTGGTCTGTTGCTTGCCATCGCCGGTCCTGGTTGGGGGCAAGCGCGGGGGCGAGGCGGCGGGCGTGTCGGCGGGGTAGCGCGTGCGCCGATGGCTCGTGTGGCGCCTTCTCGGGCGCCTGTCGCTCGTGTAGCGCCGAGAGTGGCTCGGCCTGTGAGTGCGAGATACGTGGGGCCTGCTCGCGCGAGCGGAGCGAGCTTTGGCCGCACGCGGGTGACTTCATTCCGCATGAGGCGCGACCGATTTGGGCGGCTGCACCGCGTTAGGGTCGTCACGTTTGTCGGGGCTGGTTATCCGGGATTTTATCCCGGCTTTTATTCGGACTATTACCCGAACGACTACGGATCTGATGAAGGTTCCTATGATACGACGCAGCAGGCTGCGCCCGCGCCTAGCGAGCAGTATGCTCCGGCGGGCGGCGAGTCCGCTGCGGCTCCCGCCGATGCCAGTTTGCCGGATAGCGCTTCGCTCATCCTCGTGCGCAAGGATGGGCAGATCGTGACGCCGAGCGCGTTCACGATTTCGGGGGATCGGCTGGTGTACATCACGGCGCAAGGTGCGCTGCTTTCGTTCCCTGTGGCGGAACTCGATAGAGAGACTACGCGGCAGATGAATGAAGCGAACGGGAACGTAGTGGCTATTCCGGACTGAACGCGCCCTCGATTGACTTCCTTGAATTCCTGCCCGCGTTTTACCGCTCGATCCGAACCTGTCTCTAAAAGAGTGAGCACAATTAGACCTGGGCTGTTATTGACTGCGGCCATGAATGTAGATACAATGTATATACAGGCGAAAGAAGAAGCACAGGAGCTTTATGCGAGCCGTGATACGAAAGTGGGGAAACAGCGCGGCCGTACGGATTCCGGCAGCGGTGATGGAGGCTGCGGAGCTGGCCGTGAACGAACCGGTGGAAGTACGCGAGCAAGCGGGCCGCGTGGTGCTCGAACCGGTTCGCCGGAAGTCTTACGATTTGCGGAAGTTGATCGCGGGAATCAACGACGACAACTTGCATGAGCCGGTGGATTTTGGTCAGGCAGAGGGCAAAGAGGTCTGGTAATGGCGCGGGCGTACGTTCCGGACCGTGGGCACATCGTGTGGCTGAATTTCACGCCGCAAGCGGGCCACGAACAGGCCGGACACCGTCCGGCCCTGGTGCTTTCGCCGTTGGCGTATAACCAGAAAACGGGTTTGATGATCTGTTGTCCGATGACCACGAAGATCAAGCGCTATCCGTTCGAGGTAGAAATCGCCGGAGCTCAACGCAGCGCAGTGCTCGCCGATCAGATCAAGAGCGTTGATTGGCGGAAGAGAAAATCCCGGCGCAAGGGATCGGTCAGCGCCGATGAACTCGCGGAAGTGCGCGGGAAGATTCTGGCGCTGCTCGGCTAGACGTCATCTCGCCCAAAGACGCCGCTCGCAAGAAAATCCTACCTTTGTATGCCGTGCCAGATGCTGTAGATCGACGCGCCGACTTGATTGAGGATTTGCGAGGCTTGCGGGCCCGGGTCGCCGTAGACTTCGAAATTCGTTACTGTGGCGATTTCGCGTAGCTTCGGCACTAACTGCTGCACGACTGGACCGTTGATGTGGGCTTGGACTGCTTCGGCGTTGGCGTAGGTTTCGATCAGCTTGCAGGTTTTACGGTCCTTGCTCAGGCACCAGTCGTAGCCGCGGGCACCGGATTCGGTTTGCGTGCCTGCGACCATTTGCTGGACGAGGGCTTCGAATTTGGCGAAGTTTTCTTCGGGGATGGAAAGGCTGACGGTGAAGCGGACTTCGGGATTGGGCATCGGTGCTCCTGTTTTGTTGCGGGCGCATCGTACGCTCGTCGTGGCCTGGGCGCAATGAAGTTTTGTGGAATCGAGGGCCGAAGCGATTTGGACGGCGAGCCTATTCACGAGGTCGGCGGGACGGCCAGGCAGTGGATCGTTTTCAGCGGAGGCAATCGGAAGCATTGCGCTGGGATTTACGTGGAGCGGGCGCAGCAATTCGCGCCCCTACGGCCGCGCGATTCCTCACGGCGGAGAAGCTCAGCGGTACGGAGGAAATGCTGCGGGCGGCGATGATTTGCCGCCCGCTTTTTTTGTTTAGTTGTCGTCGTTTTGGAAGAGGAATGGCAGGACCTTGATTTGCTCCTTCTTCACGGCTTGGAGTTCGTTCGGGTCGATGCCCAGGAACTTGAGGATTGTTGGGGCCACTTGTTGATTTGATGTTGGAGTTTTCACGGTTTGCGGGCTGAAGCCAGGGAACGAGACGAGCAATGCGGTGTGGATGTCGTCTTCGTTCAGGCCGCCGTGTTCGGCTATTTTTGAGCCGCCGGTGAAGATTACGCCGGTGTTGACCTTGAGAATGATGTCCGGCGTGCGCGGATCGTTTAGAGGGCTGTTGAATTTATTTTCGAGCGATTGTCCCGCGAAAATTTCCTGAATGCCGAGCGTTTGCTGGCTTTGCGGATTGCTAAGCAGCGAGACTACGCTCGAGGTGAGCGACGGGCTGGTGAGCCAGATGAGCGAGCCGTCATCGGAAATGTCGAAGGCTTCAGACGCGCCGATGAGCGTGGCTGGCTGGCCGCCGCCGATGGGGGTTAGCTTTTGGACGTCAATCGGCGACTGGCCGTGCTTGGCAGAGATGATGATCAGCGTGGAATCGTAGTGGCCCGTCTTTTTTAGCTCGCTCACGATTTGTCCCAGGGATTGATCGACGAAATCGAGCTCGCCGGCCAGCCCCTCCGATGGCGTGCCTAGAACGTCGGTGTAGCCGTTGCCCGCCAACTTTTCGCCTACGCTTACGGCCTGGAAATTCATTCCGAACAGCGTAGGGATACCCACCTTCTTCGCGCCGTCATGCGTGAATCCGTCGATTTGGTTCAGAATGGCGGCGACGTGGAGGGAATCGTAGCACTTGATGTTGTTGAGGTCGGTGGTCCAGCCATCATCGAAGCCGGGATCGGGGAACGGAACGGGATTGCATCCGGCGAATTGCGGCAGGGGCACGGGAATGGAATTGATTTCCGGACCGTAGAAGTCCTGTACGCCTTTACCGCTGGGGCCGTTGGTCCATTCGTCAGACGGGTGCTTGTCAACCCATGCGGTGCGGCCGCCGTTGGCGCGTACAACCTCGAAGATGGTATTCACGCGGAGATATTGGTGCGGGAAGATCGGCTTGCAGGTGCTGGGGTCGCGCGGGAGGAAATTGGAATTGATGCCACCACCGCCGTCGAGAGCGGTGAGATCGAAATCGATGGATTCGTCCATAGCGACCGGGGTGCCGATGACGCTGGGGCAGAGATTCAAGCCGCCGGTGATGGGGAGGGGGGTTGACTGGGCCGGTGGGGAGAGGGCGCGGTTGTAGGTGACGTCGTACCAGAAGCCGGTGGTGGTCGGGGAGCCGCCCGTCACGAGTGAAGCCAAGCCGGGGAAGGAGTCGGAGGGCGATGAGGTCGAGTTGTTGGTGTAGGTGACGCCGTGGCCGGAAAGGAAAGCCAGGGTGGAATTCGGATGGGCGCTGACGTAATTACTGAGGTCGAGGGCGTGCAGGCCATCGACGCTGATGAGAAGTACGCGTTCGATTTTGCCATCGCGGTCGCCGTCATTGTTGCCTCCGGCGAAGCCAGCGGGAGCCACGAGCAAGGATGCTGCGAGTAGGGCCGTTAGTGCTTTGCGGAAAACGTTCATGCAGAGTCCTCCTGCGGATTTTGTTGCGCGGCGAACTCTAGCGGAGGTACTGCGTGCGGAGGTCAATAGCGCGTGACGTGGAGGTTAAAAGAATGCAACGGCTCCGCCTTTCCGGCAGTTCTTGTCGATCCGTATAGACATTGTTGACACAGGGTAGAATGTGCGGCAGTTCGGAGGTGACTGATCGATGTGCGATGTCAGAACTGGAAGGCAACGGTCAGGAACCGGGCCAACAGCGCAGCGATGTGTCGGAAGATTGTGAGTCTAATCGGACAACTCAAAATTGGGGCGAAAACTCCCACACCACCTGCGCCGCGTGGGTACCCGACGCGCAGGGCGCGTTGGCGACGCGGATATTCTGCACCGAACGCGCGTTGCGAAATTAGGATCGTTCATCCTGCATGACCGTTAGGAGGAATTCATGAGAGTGTTCGCGATGCTTGTTGCTTTGCTCGCTGCAGGGGTGTTTGCGCCAGCTCCGAAGCAGAAGGCGCCGGCGGGCCCAGGGACCGAAAAGCCTCCGCACGCGGCGGCGCTCCCGCCGGACTGGACGGACCAACTTGCGGGCCGCCATGAGGCGATTTCGACGGAGAAGACGAGAATCCACGTCCTGCGGTTGCGGCCCGGGGATGATTTGCTGGGAGCCATCCGCGCGTACGTACAGGCCAAGCATATTCAGGCGGCGGTGGTGCTGAGTGCGGTCGGTAGCCTCACGCAGGCGTCGATTCGCTATGCCAATCAGCCGGATGCGCATGTTCGTACCGGACACTTTGAAATCGTTTCGATCACCGGCACCGTAGAAGAGGGAGGCGAGCATGTTCATCTTTCGATCTCCACGGAACAAGGCGAGACCATTGGAGGGCACCTCGTGAGCGGGTGCAAAATTTATACCACCGCAGAGGTGACGCTCGAGGAGATAGAAGGGGTGCGCTTTGCGCGCGAGCTCGACAAAGAAGGCAGCGGCTGGGAGGAGTTGAAAGTCTATCCGGTGAATCAGTAGACGCGCAGTGCGGCGTCAAGATCTACGTGGGCATTTTTAGAAAGAAATAAACGGCTAGGAAAAAGAAGATGGCGTCGGGGGACCAGCCTGCCAGCAGCGGCGGTAATTGGCCAGCGGCGCCCATGGCTTCGAATAGGGCTGCGATGGCCCAGTAGACTATCGTGATCCCCACCGCTAACGCTATGCCTCCCACGGCGCCTCTGGTGCCTACCAGGAAGGCAAATGGGGCGCTCAAGAAGATCACTATCGCGGCGATTACCGGGAAGGCGAATTTCTTGTGCCATTGTACCGTCAGGCGCGAAGTGTCGAAGCCGGCTTGCTGCAGGCCGCGAATGTATTCGGCTAGCTGGCGCCAATTCATTTGGTAGGACTGGCGGACTTCGCGCTTGAAATAGCTGGGCGGCTCGACCAGTTCGGGCAGGGACGTGGCTTTGAACGGGACGTAGCTTTTTACGCGGCCGCCGTCGAAATCACGGATCCAGCCGGCTTCGAGGACCCAGGCATTGAGCGGTGGTTCCCAGCGGGCGCGCGTGGCGAAAATGCGGCGGCGAAGCTGGAACGTGGCAGGATCGAGTTCGAACACGCTCAAGCCGCCGAAGAGATCGTGGTCCGCGTCGAATACTTCGTAGTTAAAGACCTTAGTGTTCTCGCCGAATATCCATTCATGGGCCGGGTGGAAGTAGGTCTGCGCGGGGCGTCCTTTGATTTGATTCCGTAGAGCATCCTGGCGTTGATTGGCGTAGGGGAGATAGGTGTCGTCGAGGAGGAACATTCCGCCGGCGAGAACGACGCCCGCGAGCACGAGCGGCAGGCAGAGGCGATAGAGGCTTACGCCGCTGGCTTTGAACGCCGTGACTTCGTTGTTTTTCGCCAGCATGCCGAGAGTGACGAGCGTGGCGACCAGGGCGGCCAGCGGGGCGAGCTGATAGACCATTAGCGGAACCAGAAAGCGGAAATAATTTGCGACCAAGGCGATCGGCGCGTGATTGCGGGCGATATCGCCGAGGAGATCGAAGAGCGTGAAGGCGTCGAAGATGACCAGGAAGCCGCCGAGAAGCAAGACGAAGTAGTAGAAAAAGGTGCGGAGGATGTAGATGTCGAAGAGTAGGGGGAAGGCGGCTTGCGCGCCTCCGGCTACGGCGGCGTGCTTCGCTACCAGGCCGTTTCTGATGCTGACGGGGCCATTGGAGGTGGCCACGGCGGCGACGCGCTGAGCGGGTTGGCGCTTCTGGCGCATCGCGCTCCAGGCGTCCCAGGCCTGGCTGAATACGGTTTGGCCGCGGGCTTGCTCGATACCGCGGAAGAGATAAAGAGCGAGAACGGTGGCGAGGATATTGGCGGTCCAGACGCCGATGATGGGCGAGACTTTACCGATTTGGGCGTAGTGGGCGCCGGCTACGAAGACGAAGTAGTAGCCCGAAATGAGAACGAGGGTGAGGACGAAGCCTGCGGCGCGGCCGCCGCGTCGCGGACGGACACCGACGGTTACGCCGAGCAGCGCGAAGACCAAGCAGGCAGCGGGGAAGGCCATGCGACGCTGAAATTCGGTTTGCGCAGTGAGCGATGGCGTGGCACCAGACGAGGCGAGGAGTCCCCGGGTGGGTTGCTCGGCATCGCTCAGATTGGTGCGTGTGCGCGACGCGGCCGAGGAAACCTGGACGGGAAGGTCGCTCGAGCCGAAGGTGGTGACGTTGTAATGCACCGGCTCATGGGGATCGAATTGATGCGTGGTGCCGGGGCCGAGGTGCAGCTCGAAGTTGCTGCGATCGCTGCCGGCAATTACAATGGCGTCCTCGGCCAGCGTAAGATGCGAGCCGGCCTCTGCATCCGATTCCGCCAGGAAGACGCCGTGCCAGCGCGCGGCGGTCGCTTCCACATCCTGAACGTAAAGAACGAGGTGAGGGAAACGTTCGTCGAAAACGCGCGGCTGAACGGCGAAGGGAGCTTGGGCGGAGAGGATATCGGCTTCAAGGGAATGGAAGGTGCGCAGGGAAAGCGGGCCGAGCCAGAGCGTGACGAGAAGCGTAAGCAGGCCGAATCCGGTGGCGACTACTCCGACGGGAACGAGCAGGCGGCGAAGGCCGATGCCGGAAGCATTGAGCGCGGTGATTTCGCTATCGGCGGAAAGCCGCCCGAGTCCGATGAGCACGCCGACTAACGTGGCCATGGGGAGCGTAAACGCGAGGACGGGCGTTAGTGAGCACAGGAACAGCAGGGCGATGCTGCTTGCACCGCTCGAATGGCGGACAATGAGTTCCATGAGCCGGACGAGCTGGGGCACGAAGAAAACAAATGTGAAAATGGCCAGACCCAGGAGCGAATGGGAGAAGACTTCGCGGCAGATGTATTTGTCGAGGATGCGCATATCAGCGCGGGGTCATTCTAGCATGATGCAGGAGGCAGGCTTGCGGGATGTGTGGCGGTGAGGACCGTTCACGTCGTATTGATCTGGCACATGCACCAGCCGCAGTACCGCGACCCTGCGACGGGAAGCTACGTGCTGCCGTGGACGCGTTTGCACGCGCTGAAGGATTACTGGGGAATGGTGAAGATCATGGAGGAATTCCCCAGCGTGCATGCGACGTTCAACGTGGTGCCGTCGCTCGCGGCGCAGATTGAGGATTATGCGAGCGGGCGATTCAAGGAACCGTGGTTTGATGCGGCATTTGCGGCGGCGGAGACGCTGACGGGCGAGCAGAAGGCGGAAATACTCGAGCGCGCGTTTCAGTTGAATCACGACAATTTGATGGCGCGCTGGCCGCGGTACGTGGATTTGTTCCGGCAGGTGCAGACTTCCGGAGCGCAGACGGCGACGGCGCATTTCAGCGCCGGGGACTGGCGCGATTTGCAGGTGCTGTCGCAGTTGGCGTGGATGGACGAGGAATATTTCGCGCGGGATCCGATCGTTTCGGGACTTTCTACAAAAGGCAAACATTTCACCGAGAAACAGAAGGCTTCGCTGCGGATCAAGCAGATGGAATTGCTGGCCGCCGTTCTGCCGGAGTATCGAATTGCGGCGGAGCGCGGGCAGATCGAGATTTCCACCACGCCGTTCTATCACCCAATTCTGCCATTGATCTGCGATTCGGATGTCGCGCGCGTGGCCAATGCGAACTCGCCCTTGCCGCAGCCGGCGTTCCGTTATCCGGAGGACGCGCGGGAGCAGCTTGCTCGGTCGCGCAGCTTTCACGAACAGAGATTCGGGAAGCCGCCGGTCGGGGTCTGGCCTTCGGAGGGATCGGTATCGGATCAGACGCTGGAAATCGCGGCGGAGATGGGCTTCCGCTGGTTCGCGACGGACGAGGGAGTGTTGGGGCGGACTCGAAGCATCGGCTTCTGGCGCGATGCGCACGGCTATCCCGAGAACGCTGACCATCTTTATTCGCCGTGGCGCTGGCGGCGCGGCGGGCGCGAAATTGTGGGATTCTTCCGCGATCACTACCTTTCGGATCTTCTCGGCTTTGTTTATAGCCGCATGGATGCCGAAGCGGCTGCCGCCGATCTGCACCGGCGCATCCGGCTGATTGGAGAGCGATGGACGGCAGCGCGGCCGCCGACGTTGAGCCTGATCCTCGATGGGGAAAATGCCTGGGAGTATTACCACGGAAATGGCCGCGATTTCCTGCGCCGGTTTTATGCGCGCATGCAGGCCGATCCGGACATCAAGCCGCTCACGGCGAGCGAAGCAATCGAGGCGGCGGGCGAGATTCCGGTGACCGAGGGGATTTTCCCCGGCTCGTGGATCAACGCGAATTTCGATGTGTGGATCGGCGATCCCGAAGATGTCCGCGCGTGGGAAATGCTGACGCGAGCGCGCGAGGTTTATGCCAAGGCGCTGGGAGATGTGTCGCGCGAAGGCGGGAAGCAGCGCTCGCCCGTCGATCTGGCGCATGCTTTCGAATCAATTCTGGCGGCGGAGGGCAGCGATTGGTGCTGGTGGTACGGGCCGGAGCACGGCTCGGCGAACGATGCGGAATTCGATGCGCTCTATCGCAAGCATCTGACGGAGGTTTACGCCGCGCTCGGCGAGGAAGTTCCCGACGAGCTGACGCATCCGATCAAGCGTCGCGCGGAAATTGCGCGGCGCGAGGAACCTTCGGAATATTTGCACGTGAAGGTGGACGGCCGCGAGACGACTTATTTCGAATGGCTGGGCGCGGGATACTACGCCAGCGACCGGCAGACTAGCGCGATGCACGGGCGCATGTTTGTCATCGGCGGATTTATGTGGGGATTTGACGACGACCATCTTTACATACGCCTCGACCTGATTCCGGAAATGGCCAAGGAATTCAAGGATTATGAAATTCGCGTGACGGCTTGGGATGCGCGCGAAATGCGGTTGACGCTGAATTTCCGCGAGAGGAAGCTGAGCGGCATTACGCTCGAGCAAGGCGGCGTTTGCTTCCTGCATCCGGAAGAAATGGTGGCAGCGGCGGCGGGAAAGATTATCGAGCTGTCGCTGGAGCGGCGGCTGTTTGAGATAAAGGGGCGTAGGTCGCTGTTGCTGCGCGCGGCAGTGTGGGAGAGCGGCTTGCCTGTGGATGTGGTTCCGGCTGAGGGCTATCTGGAAATTCCGCTGGGTGAAGCGGCGTGCTCGTGGAAGACCGAGTAGGCGATGGTCTGAAGACTCTCCGCTACAACTGCCTTGCAGATTCGCGTGCTAAGATTGCGGCGCTATGGCGGATGCGCAGCCGTTTTCTGGCCGGATCATTTCTCATTACCGCGTGCTCGAGAAAATCGGCGGCGGTGGTATGGGCGTTGTCTATAAGGCCGAAGATACGAAGCTGAAGCGGCTCGTCGCACTCAAATTCCTTCCTGAAAATGTCGGCAAAGATCGCGTAGCGCTCGAGCGTTTCCGGCGCGAGGCGCAGGCGGCTTCGGCGATCAACCACCCGAACATCTGCACCATTTACGACATTGATGAAGTGGATGGCCTGCCGTTCATCGCCATGGAATTGCTCGAGGGCGAGACGCTGAAGCACCGCATGAGCGGCAAGGCGCTGAAGCTCGATGCGCTGCTGGAGATAGCCATTGGCGTGGCAAAAGGGCTTGATGCAGCGCATTCGCGCGGAATCATTCACCGGGATCTGAAGCCGGGAAATATTTTTATTGGCGGGGAGGACGAGGCCAAGATTCTCGATTTCGGCTTGGCCAAGCAGATTTCGGAGCGCGGAGAAAACGCAACGCTCTCTCTCGATGCGGCGCCGATGGAAGATGATGCGAATCTCACGAGCCCGGGCGCAGCGCTCGGCACGGTGGCGTACATGTCGCCCGAGCAAGTGCTCGGCGAGCCGCTGGACGCGCGCAGCGACCTCTTTTCTTTCGGCCTGGTGCTGTACGAAATGGCCACCGCCCGGCAAGCGTTTACAGGGAATACCGCCGGCTCGATTTTTCACGCGATTCTGGAGCGCGAGCCGGTTCCGGCGGCGCAGGTAAATCCGGATTTACCGGCGGAACTCGATCGCATTATTGCCAAGGCGCTGGAGAAGGATCTCAAGTTGCGTTACCAGACTGCGCGCGACCTGGGCGCGGATTTGCAAAGATTGAAGAGAGACAGCGATTCGGGATCGGTGGTGCGCGGCTCCGGCAGGGCGGCGGTTGTCGAATTAGCGAAAGACGAAGGTGCGGGGCTTAAACCCGGCGCTAAACGCCCCGGGAAGCGCTTGGGCGTTCTGGTTGGCGTGGGACTTGGCTTGCTCGCAATTTTGGGTGCTGCTGCGCTCCTAATTTATCCGCTGATGCATCGCGAACCGCCGCTGCCGTTTCAGCGTTTTGCGGCCACGCGGCTCACAAATTCCGGCAAAGTCACGAAGACGGCCATTTCCGCGGATGGCCGCTACGTCCTCAACGTCGTCAAGGATAAGGCGCGCGAGAGCCTGTGGCTGTTCAACGTCGGCACGAGCAGCAACACGCAAATTACACCGCCCCAACCGCTCTACATTATCGAGCCCGTGTTTTCGCCGGATGGCGACTACGTTTACTACCGCAGGGCTACGGACCAGACCCTCGAATCGTTTGACTTGCTGCGCGCACCGGTTCTCGGAGGCGCGGAGCAAACCGTGATTCGCAATGTGGACGGCGGGGTGGCATTCTCGCCCGACGCCAAGCGCATGGCCTTCATCCGCTTGAACGATCCCGAACTTGGCAAATACTACATTCTGAGCGCGAACCTGGACGGCAGCGGCGAGCAGATCCTGTTAGCCGAACCAACGCTATCGGCGAACACCATTTCGTGGTCGCCGGACGGAAAACGCATCGCCGACGTGATCTACTCCAAAGACGGTGGCGCCACCGTTCTGCGCACATTCGATTTAGCGGCGAAAAAGACCAGCGTGCTGGCTAAATTCGGCGATCGCGATATTGGCGCTTTGAGCTGGGCGCCGGATGGCCGCGGAATCTTCATCAATTACGGGCTGCGCACGGCTCCGCCGATCGCCGGGCAGATCGGCTACGTGTCATTTCCCGGCGGCGCGATGCACGAATTGACGAACGATCTAAATGGTTACCAGGGAGTAGGCGTATCGAAAGACGGAAAATCGATCGCCACGGTTCAGATGCAAGCGACCGACAAGATCCTGCTGCAGGACGCAACCGGAGGCAAGAGCACCGCGAGCATACCTTTGCCCAGCCAGGAAATGATCGTGGCTTTCGATTGGCTGAACGATGCGGAGATGTTGATTGCCGACATTCATTCCGCGAGCCGCATCAAACTGGATGGCTCGGCCTCGACGACGCTCACCAGCGACCCGAATGCCAACGTGTTGGATGTGGTGCACTGCGGTTCGTATGCGTTGCTGGATTGGCAGTTCAAAAACAATGCCAACACGCAGGATATTTGGCGCATGGATTTGGATGGCCGCAACCCGAAACAGATCAGCCACGGACAGTTTGATCAATGGGCGGTCTGCTCGCACGACGGGAAATCGGTTTATTACTACGATGAGGCGGACGCGAAGTTTGTGATGCGCATCCCCATTGACGGCGGAGCAGCGGAGCGCCTGCCGTTCCCAGCGCACGGAAAAATCATGCTGGGGCTGAACGGGCTGGGCATCTCGCGCGACGGCAAATGGATGGCGCTCAGTGGTGCGGAGCTGGGCTCAACTGCCGCCGTCGGCCGCGTCTGGGTGATTGGGCTCGACGACAATTCCAACGCGCCCCTGCGCACGCTCACTCCCGATCCGCGCTTCGTGAATCAGCTGCGCATTGCTCCCGACGGGAACTCTGTGACCTACGTCATCAGCGATCAAGGCGCGAAGAGTTTGTGGGCCCAGCCCGTGGATGGCGGCCCTGGACACGCCATCACCGAAAGTGACGACGATGATCTGTGGGATTACAGATGGTCGCCCGATGCCAAGACGCTCGGCGTTCAACACAAACATTTTCAGGCCGACGTGGTGCTGCTGAAAGATACTTCCGCTCAGTAACGCCGGCGCTACGGAACTGCACCGCAGATTTACCTACGTATTTATGCATCCCCCGATATGATTGACATTACTTACTCGTAGCGCGACATTCCTCGGGCTCCCTCTCCTTCTGCATCGCGGGGGAGGTACAAATATTCTGGGGCTTGCTTGTCCGGAAGCCTCGCCCGTTCCGCCCGCGCACGCTGCTGGCTGAGGGCCTCATGTGGCATCGGACTTCACTCTATCTTTCCATTGGGGCGGTTGCGGCGGGTCTGGCGATTCCGCTGGCTACTGGCGTGGCTCGTTCGGAAAAGCGGCCGACGGCGAGCAGCGCCGATCCTGCGGCGGCTGCTGCCGTTGGATTGCGCGCGGCGCACTTTCGTGCGGGGGCGCGCGGGATTCCGCTGGCGTTTGAAGTGAATCGCGGGCAGGCCGATCCGGTCGTGCAATACCGCGCGAGAGGCGAGGGATTCGATCTCTTGCTCGAGCGCGATGGAATTCATTTCACCACTCGACGTGCGACCGCTTCCACATCGCGTATTTCGAGCGCTGATTCCATCTCTTTGCGGTTCGCGGGCGTTGCGCCTGAAATAGTTTGGCGAGGGCGGGATGAGCTTCCCGGTAGCGCGAATTATTTTTACGGAAAGGATCCAAGCCGCTGGCAGAAGGATGTGCCGCTGTTCTTGGGCGCAGGGGCGCTCGGGATGGGGCCAGGCGTCGATTGCCTGGTCTATGCCGGAGAGCGCGGACCGGAAATGGATTTTGACGTTGCGCGCGGCGCGGACTTGCGGCGAGTGCGGCTGGAGGTGAATGGCGCGCGGAACTTGCGGCTGAGTCCGGAGGGAGATCTTCTGATCGAGGGCCGCGCGGCCATCATCCGTTTGCGGAGTCCGGCGATTTATCAGATGAGCGGCGGGCGGCGCGTGAGCGTCGAAGGACGCTATGCGCTGCTTTCGACGCATGAGGTCGGATTCCGGGTTGGCGCGTATGACCGAAACCTTCCGCTGGTGATCGATCCTTCCGTGGCTGTGACTTACACGACGTTTCTTGGCGGTGCAGGAGCCGATTCGGCGAATAGCGTCGCGCTCGATTCCTCCGGGGCGGTGTACATCAGCGGGACGACCGCCAGTGCCTCGTCTTTTGCGGAAAGCGCGACGAAGAAATTTGGGCCCGGCGGCGGAAGCAATGATTTCTTTGTTGCCAAGATCGATCCGACTCAGACCGGCGCCGCTTCGCTCGCCTATCTCGCCTTCGTTGGCGGCAGTGGGAATGAAGAAGGCGAAAAGCTGGCGGTGATGCCGGGCAGCGGCGTCGTCGCTCTTGTGGGCACCACCACGTCCGCGGATTATCCCGTTTCGGACTCTACGAAGCTGGTGAAGGGCACGAGCGACCTGGCGTTAACGCTGCTGGGCCCCGGAGGCGACTCGATTGTCTTTTCAACCCTGCTCGATGGCACCGGAGCGTTTGGAACCGAAGCCTCGCCGACTGTAGCCTGTGATCCGAGCGGGAATGTGCTCGTTGCCGCGGATACGACCGCGGCTGATTTGCCGGTGACGGCGGGCGCGTACGGCACAGTGTTCGGCGGCGGGACCACGGATGGAATTCTGGCGGTATATAGCGCGGCGGGTTCGTTGAGCTATCTCAGCTACTTTGGGATCGACGGCTACACGGATATCAACGGCGTGGCGCAGACCGTTACGGTAGGCGTGAGCGGCTTGGCGGTTGATCTTCTCGGACACGCGTATGTCGCGGGATTTACTTCCCAGCCTGGCAGCGGATTTCCGGTGACGAATGGGTTTCAGACCACGTATGGCGGCGGGACGTTCGATGGGTTCTTGCTCTCGCTCAAGCCAAAGGGACTAGGCTCAGAGGATTTGATCTACTCGACTTTTCTTGGCGGCACGGGTTCGGATCAGGCTTTCGCCGTAGCCGTGGATCAAGCGATCCCGGCCAATGCTTATGTAGTCGGGACGACGACGTCCTCCGACGCTCTGACGGCTCCGGCGGTGACTGGATACCAATCCGCGCTTCATGGCACGGCGAATGCTTTCCTGGCGGCAGTGGCTCAATCTCAGGCGGGCGTGGCGTCGTTGAGCTACGCGACTTATCTGGGCGGCAGCGCGAGCGATTCGGCGTTGGGAGTGGTGTCGCTAGGCACGGACGCCGTCTATGTGACGGGGCATGCGAAATCGTTCGATTTTCCCACGCTGAATTCGCTGCAATCGTTCAGCGGAACCGGCGATGCATTTTTAGCGAAGTTGGATACCACGGCGGCAGGCGCTGCGTCGCTGCTCTATGCGACGCTGCTCGGAGGGGGCAGCGATTCGCAAGGGAATGGCGTCGCAGCGCTGCCGACCGGGGAGATCATTGTGGCGGGGAGCACCACGTCGAACGATTTTCCCCTGGCGGGCAATCCGCAGACGGGAGTGCAGCCGATCTGCGCGAGTTGCCAGGCAAGCCCGGCGGAGCCGGATGCCTTCGTCGTGGCATTCGCGGAAAGCGCGGCGACCGGGCCGATTGTTTCGTTTAACGCGGCGCAGTTGGATTTCGGAAATCAGCTAGTCGGATCGCTGAATCCTCCGCAGATCGGGATTCTAACGAACGCGGGGCCCGCGGCGCTCACGATTTCCGGAATCGTAATTACGGGAGCGAATTCTTCGGATTTCTCACAGTCAAACGATTGTCCACTGAGTCCGGCTACGCTGGCGCCACAGGCGACTTGCCAGATTACGGTGAATTTTGCGCCGTCCATTCCGGGCGGGGAGACCGCAGCAATTAGCTTCACGGATGATGCGGTGGGCAGCCCACAGAGCATCAACTTGACCGGCGCGGGGCAGGAGCCTCTAGCCGCTCTCTCCGCCGCTTCGATCAATTTCGGCAATCAGCCGGCAGGGACCGTCAGCAATTCACAAACGCTATCGGTGACGAATGGCGGGAATCTGGCGCTGAATATTTCGGTGGTGAACATGACCGGGCCGGACGTGGCACAGTTTCGATTTACCGGGAGCAATACGTGCACGAATCCGCCCATCGTGCAGGCCGGGGCCAGTTGCATCATGAACGTGGCATTTGCACCTCAAACGATGGGGCCCTTCACCGCGACCATCGCATTCACTGACAATTCCGGAAATGTTTCTGCAGCATCGCAGTTGGTGGCGCTGACCGGGACCGGGACAGCAGCGGCGCCTACGGCCAACATCGCGCCCGCTACGCTCGATTTCGGCTCGCAGAGCGTAGGAACTTCGAGCGCGCCACAGACGGCTGGACTGAGTAACACGGGCAGCTTGCCGTTGAAGGTCAGCTCGATCGCGATTAACGGCACGAATGCGTCGGAGTTCAAGATCGCGTCGGGGACAACGTGCCCGGCCGGCGGAGGCAGCGTGGGGGTCTCTGCATCCTGCAACGTCAATGTTGTTTTTGCCCCAGCGTCAACCGGCGCGAAATCCGCTACGCTTTCGTTCTCGGACAATGCTTCGGGTTCGCCGCAGAGCGTGGCGTTGAGCGGAACCGGCATTAGTTCGCCTTCGCTCGTGGTAGCCCCGGCGAATTTGGGATTTCAGGCCCAGACGTTGAAGATGCCGAGTGCGGCTTCGCTTGTGACACTTTCAAACCCTGGCACGACGGCGGCGCAAATTTCGGCCGTGTCGGTGGTTGGGCCGAACAACGGCGATTTCCTGCAGACGAATAATTGCCCGGGGACGCTGAATCCAGGTGGGGGCTGTCAGGTAAATGTGGTTTTTCAGCCGCTCGCGGGGGGAGCGCGTACAGCTTCGCTTTCATTTGTGGATTCGGCCGCGGGAAGCCCGCAACTCGTGACGCTCTCGGGCACGGGGCTTGTGCCGGCGGTCACTCTCTCGCCGGGGAGCCTGAATTTTCCACTTCAGCTTGCGGGCACCAGCAGCGCGGCGGCAACGTCGACACTGCTGAACGCGGGAAACGGCGGCTTGGTGATTTCGAGTCTGAGTCTTAGCGGAGCGAACGCCACGGAATTTTCTACCACGCAGAATTGCGGTGCCATTCTGGCGCCGGGCGCGTCGTGCTCAGTCAGCGTTGTGTTTCAGCCGCAGCCGGGGCAGGCCGGAGCTGCTGCTGCGACGCTGAGCATCAACGACAACGCGCTGGATAGCCCGGAGACAATTGCATTGGCTGGATCGGTGGATGATTTCTCGCTGACCGCGAGTACGAGCGGAAATGTCACCGCCGCGGTAAGCGCGGGTGCGACAGCGAATTATGGTTTGCAAATAAATTCGCTGAATGGATTCGCGGGGAATGTGGCGCTGTCGTGCTCGGGCACGCCGGCGCAAGCCTCGTGCAGCGTCTCGCCTTCGCCCGTGGCGGTTTCCGGAACCGGAGCGGCGCCCTTTAGCGTGAGCGTCTCGACGCAGCAGGCCGTTGCCGCCGCGCCGCGCGCGCCGGGGGTCACGGAATGGATTCATTGGCCACCCAGAGTGGCGTTGGGCGAGCCGACAAGCCTGGAGATCGTCGTATTCGTGTTGGCGGTGCTATGCGCCGCGGCAATTAAGAGCCGGCGGGCCTGGGCGCGTTTCGCGTTTGCATCGATTTATATCTTCGTGCTGCTGGCAGCCGTGGCGCTCACTTCTTGCGGAAGCGTTAGTTCAGGGACGCAGGCTTCGCCGCAGCCCGGCACGCCGCCGGGAACCTACACGCTCACCGTGACCGGCACGTTCACGCCCGGCGGCGCGACGCAATCCGTCAGCCGCACTCTGCAGCTCACGCTCGCTGTGCAGTAGCCCGCGACAAGTCTAGCGCGTTCGCAAGCTGATCGTCACGACCTGAAAAGCGGCAGCGGAACATCGCTCGCCGCTCCTACGTAGTTCCGCGACTTGTAGGCTCGTGTTCGCCGCAAATTGCTGCTAGCTTGCAGAGGGGAATTGCAAATGTTCGCATTCACTACACAAAGAAAAATCATCTCAGGAAGCCATCCCTACCCCCGCTTTGCGAGTCGACGCACGGCAACGAGCATTAATCGTCGTAAGTCGCTGAAAAAAAGCGCGTGGAAAAGAATAGCCTGGACCCGCGGTACGGAATGGGCGTTCAGGTTGAAAGGGGACAATCAAACAAACAATCGGGACACCAAAATATTGTTGTGACCCGTAAGTCACTGAGAACAAAGGTCCGGCCCCACAAACAATCGGGACACTGGGGCACCTCAGCGAGTCGAGCGAGCCGGACGCATTGAGCCCGTTCTGGAGAACCCATCCCGCCGGCCTCAGAACTCCTTGATGGCTATATCCCGCGGATGCGCGCCTACCGGAATCAGCGTGATGAGGCCGCCGGTGGCAGTGCGCACGATGGCGAGATCGTTCGATTGCGTATCGGCGACGAGCAGCATATCGCCGCCGGGAGTGAAGGCGAGCGGGCCGGGTTGTTGGCCGACCTGGATGGGGCGCGCGACTTTGCGCTGGTCAATGGCGACGGGCACGACGTGGCCCGCCGCCGCATCGGAAACGAAGAGCAGGGAATCGTCGGCGGTGAGCGCGGCCTGCGTGGGAGCCATGCCGAGAAGGAGAAATTCTACCGCCTCGTTGGTTTCGGTGTTCACAATCACCAGGCCGTGCGCCGCAGCGGAAGTGACATAAAGCTCGCCGCCGTCGTTTTTGAGATCGAGATCGTCGGGCACGCCGCCGATATCGAGATTGGCGAGCAGCACGCGGCGGCGCAAATCTACTACCGAGACCTGGCTCGAGCCGCCGGAAGTGATGAAGGCTTTGGAGCTGTCGGGCACGATGGCGATTTGTTCGGGGCGCGGCGCTACCTCGACGACGCCGAGCACGGCCAGCGACTTGGTGTCGAGAAGCGAGACGCTGCTGTCATCGTGATTCGAGACCAGCAGAGTTTTGCCATCGGGAGTGAGGCGCGCGATCCAGGGGCGCTGTCCGGCGTGGCCGCGAGCGACGATTTGGCGCGAGGCGCAATCGATGGCCAGAATTTCGTTCGAGCCGGAGGACGCGACGTAGGCGCGGCGTCCATCGGGCGAAAAATCGAGCGCGAAAGGCTGCGCGCCGGTGGGAATTTGCGCGACGATGGAATTCGTCCGCGTGTCGAGGACCCAGGCCACGCCCGCTGCGGAGCTGACTCCCCAAATTTCGGGGCGAGTGGGATGCGCGCGCAGGCCGCTTGGCTCGGAGCCTACTGCGATGGTTGCGATCGGAGCGAGTCTGACGAGATCGATGGCGGAGATCGTCCCGTCGGCGGTGTTGGCGATGTAGGCGTTCAGACACAGGCCGGGGCGCAGATAGGCGGGAAGTTTTTCGACCCAGATGAGTTGCAGGCCGATGAGTGCGAGTATCGCGATGACGACTACGACGCGATAGTTCAGGCGAAGCTTCTTCATGAGGAGGCGCGCGGCCTGCGGCTAATCGGCGCGCTGCGCGCGGCGCTCAATTTAGCGAACGATGCAGCACGCCCGCAATCTGATTCACTTCGGCCATGAGTTGCACGAATTCCGATGGCACGATGGATTGCATGCCGTCAGAGAGCGCGCGATCAGGATCGTTATGCACTTCGACGAGCAGGCCGTCGGCGCCCACCGCGACGGCAGCGCGCGAAAGCGGCAGCACTTTATTGCGGCGGCCGGTGCCGTGGCTTGGATCAACGACGATAGGCAGATGGCTGCGGAGCTGCACGGCCGGAATAATGCTCAGGTCGAGCGTGTTGCGCGTGTGATCGCTGAACGTGCGCACGCCGCGCTCGCAGAGGATGATGTTGTAGTTGCCCTCGGCCATGATGTATTCGGCGGCCATCAGGAATTCATCGAGCGTCGCGGACATGCCGCGTTTCAGCAGAATCGGCTTTTTGGCCCGGCCGGCGCGCTTCAGGAGCGAAAAATTCTGCATGTTGCGGGCGCCGATTTGGATCACGTCGGCATAGCGCTCGACGAGATCGAGGCTTTCATTGTCGATGGCTTCGGTGACGATGCCGAGGCCGAATTTATCGCGCACGGAGGCGAGAATTTTCAGGCCCGGCTCGCCGAGGCCTTGAAAGCTGTAGGGCGAAGTGCGTGGCTTGTAAGCGCCGCCGCGAAAAAGGCGAGCACCCGCTTTTTTCACGGCTTCGGCGACAGCGAAAGTTTGCTCGCAAGTTTCAATCGCGCAAGGACCAGCAACGATTCCGACCGCCGGGCCGCCGAAGGTGACGTCGCCGAGCGGAGTGGGAATGCGGACAACCGAGTTCTCTTGCTTGATATCGCGGCTGACGAGCTTATAGGGTTTGCTGACGGGAATACATTCAACGACGCCGGACATGGCTTCGAGCGAGCCGATGTCCACAGCGCCAGTATTGCCGGTAATGCCGATAGCAGTGCGAATCGAGCCGGGAATCGGATGCGCCTTGAATCCCAGCGATTCGATGCGCTCGCAAACCGCCCGCACCTGCTCTTCAGTAGCGTGAGATTGCATCACCACAAGCATTGTCGAAAGTTTCCTTGGGTTGGCCGTCGTAGGGGAGGGTCTTTAGCCCTCCCGCCGTTCGGCCCCTTCGCATCGTGCCACTGCTTGCGAAAGTGCCGCCCAGCGAAACGAAAAGTTTACTTCATCGTTTCGAGCCCTGCAAATTCCACGGCAGAGCTGACACGGAGGGCGGTAGCTTGTGTAATTGCCGGGAATTCGGAAAATGCAGATCCCTCATCCGCCGCGGCGGATTCGGGATGACAGCGTAGGCCGGTTTTCCGGGGAATTGAAGGATGCCGCGGGCTGCGACTGTTGCAAGGTTTTCTCGGCCTCGGCGAGGGCCGCGTCGCGCTTCTGCTGTAGGTCGGCGATCGTCGGGGCGACGATTTTGTCGGGGATTATGCCTGTGCCTTCGAGCTTGCGGCCTTTTGGCGTCATCCACATGGATTCGCTGATCTCTAGAACGCTGCCGCCTTTCATTTCTCTCGGTTTCGTGATGCCGAGAACGCAGCCGCAGGTCTGCGTGCCGACTACTTTGGCGCGGCCGATTTCTTGCATTCCGCCGGAGAAAATCTCGGAGGCGCTGGCGGTTCGCGGACCGACGAGCAGCGTAACGGGTCCTGTATAGATCGCCGCGCCGCGCTGGCCGGCTTCGACGTCGAGCTTCAGCTTGACGAGGCCGCCGAGCCAGGCGATGGGCTTGCCCGTGCGCGTCGAATATTTTGCGATCAAGGTCTTGTCGTTCAGAAAGTAGCCGGCTATCGCGATGACTGGATCGAGCTCTCCGCCGCCATTGCCGCGCAGATCCACGATTACGCCGGGCGCGTTTCGAAACTTTTGCAACGCGGCTTTGAACCCCTTCGCTGTTTTGTGATTGAAGCCGTTAAATTCGATATAGGCCTCGCCGGAAGGCAGGAGCCGCGATTCGACGCTTGGGACATTCGGATAAATCTGCGCCGTCAGGGTCGCGTCGAATACTGAGCCGTCGAAGCGGGCAAGCCCGAGTTTGACGGCTGAACCGATTGGCGCCGAAAAAACGTCGCGATAGACGAACAATTGATCGGCGCGCTCCGAGGATGACGACTCGCGCTTGGCAGCGGCTTCGGCGAGGCGCTCGGCGATCGGCCTGCCGTCCACGCTCAGGACGATCATTCCCGGCTGGAAGCCCGCGCGTTGCGCTTCGGAATCCGGTTCGACCGCGGTGATCACCGTCTTGCCTTCGACTTCAGCGGCGGTGAATCCGAGGCCGGCGTGTTCGTGCAGCTTGATCTGCTTCCACTGATCGGGGGAATAGAAGCGCGTGTGGGCGTCGTGGAGTTCGCCGGTCATGCGGCGGACGGTCGCGTAGAAGGCCTCGTCGTCCTTTGCGGCGCGCACTTCGGGGAGATATTGATCGTGGATGTGATCCCAATTCACGCCGTGGAATGAGGGATCGTAGTAGAAGTCGCGAATATCGCGCCAGACGGTCTCGAAAATGTCGACGCGGGCTTGTTGGGAGAGAGGAGATTGCTCGCGCGCGGGAATCGCGCGGCTGGTTGAGCCGGCAACGAGCGCCAGCGTCAGCAGCAGAGCTAGAGAGCCGGCAACTCTGCGGAGACGCCGGGCGAATTCGATCATTTCGTGGCCTCTCTTCTGCGCGCGCGCAAGAAACGAATCTGAGAGGTGTACCGCAATTCTGGGCAACTAGGAATCGTAATTTTCGGGAGAGGTTGTATTTGTGATTGCAGACGAGCGGTCGATCGATGTCGGGACTATGCTCGAAGATGCAGGGCTAAGAGCCCGGCGCTACATAACCATTGCCGATTTTGAGTCACTTCAGACGCGTTTGCGGCGTTTCGCGAATTCCGTTACACTACTTCGTGCTGCAGGTCGATGCGGCGCTCACCGTTTGCTTTCCGGGAAATTCTGAGGGAATGGCCGAAGAACCACAGAACATAGTACCCGCCTACGAAGACGAGGACGAATACCGCCCGGAACCGACTTTGCCTCTTGCGCCGCCTGCGTGGAAGGACGGCAGCACGCGCGTTGGGATTCACACGTCGATTGCCGGTGACATAGCTGGAGCGCTGGATATCGCGCACGGACTTGGCGCAAATGCGCTGCAGATTTTTTCCTCGAGCCCGCGAATGTGGTCGCGCGATCGAGATAGCTCGCGCATTCAGGCCGCCGATGCGGCGCGGTTTCGTGAGCGGCGCGCGGCTTTAGGTCTCGGCCCGCTGGTCATCCACGACAATTATTTGATTAACCTGGCGTCGCCGGACCGCGTGCTTCGCGCCCGATCTGTGCAGGCATTTCACGGCGAGCTTGTGCGCGCGCAGGCACTGGGCGCGGATTTTCTGGTGGCACATCCCGGCGCCTGCTGCGGATCTTCCATGCAAGACGCTATTTCGGCGATTGCTGATGGATTGCGGCAAGCGGCGCGCGGGCTGAAGCTCGAAGGGCTGCGAATTCTGCTCGAGAACACGGCGGGGCAGGGCAGCTCGGTGGGTTCGCGATTTGAGGAGCTGCGCGCGATTCTCGATCTTTGCGGCGATTTGGCGATGGGCGTCTGCGTGGACACAGCGCATATATTTGCTGCGGGCCATGACATTCGCACGGCGGAGGGACTCGAACGGACGCTACAGCATGTAGAGACGACGATCGGGCTTGCGAATGTGTACGTGATTCACACAAATGATTCGAAGACGCCACTGGCATCGCGAGTCGATCGCCACGATCACATCGGCAAAGGGCATATTGGTCTGGAAGCATTCGGGCGCATTTTGAATCATCCGCTACTTGCGGGGCGCGCGTTCATTCTCGAGACTCCGATTGATAAGCCCGGCGACGACCGCCGCAACGTCGCGGCGCTCTGGAAGCTGCTGGGCAGGGAAGTGCCGAAGCAGCGGCGGGGGCGCGATGGCTTCGCGATTCGGCACCGCGTGAAAGCGCGAACGGCACGCCGAACCGGCCGCGCGCACCCGAGCGAGCG
>Ga0116215_1000346_pt1 | contig 36553 bp, 35 predicted proteins | sample Sb_taG_7_FD_89698 | JGI IMG/M metagenome (GOLD analysis project Ga0116215, IMG submission 89698) | Peat soil microbial communities from Weissenstadt, Germany - Sb_50d_2_FS metaG | ecosystem: Environmental > Terrestrial > Soil > Wetlands > Peat | place: Germany: Weissenstadt | collected 2010-09-21
ACGAGGTGGCGTCGGTCACGGCGACGGTCGAGTCGATGGAGCACCGTTTCCTGCAGGTCCACCAGATGGACAAGGTGAAAGTGGTGGCGTCGATCTGCCGGGGTGCCACCAAGGCGCTCGTGTTCGTGCGCACCAAGCGCGGTGCCGACCGCCTCGTCGAACAACTCGGGCGTGAGCGGGTGCGGGCGGCGGCCATCCACGGCGACCTGCGCCAGTCCAGTCGTGAGAAGGCGCTCGAGGACTTCACCGCCGGGCGCCTGCACGTGCTCGTCGCCACCGACGTCGCCGCGCGCGGCCTCGACATCGACGACGTCGACGTGGTCGTGCACTACGACCCGCCCGAGGACCACAAGGCCTACCTGCACCGCTCGGGTCGCACGGCACGCGCCGGGGGCTCGGGGGTGGTCGCCACCCTGGTGCTGTGGAACGAGATCCTCGACGTCGAGAGGATCCAGAAGCGCCTGAGCCTGCGGGCCCCGATCGTGGAGATCTTCTCCAACGACCCCCGTCTCGGCGACCTGGCCGCATGGCAGCCCGACCAGGGCGCCGCCTGAGCCCCGACCTGTCGGGGACCGGTTAGCCGAAGGCGGCGCCGGCCGTCGTGTGCGACACGCTGTGCGTCCTGGGCGAGCGCGGCACGCTCTTCGCCAAGAACTCCGACCGCCCCGTGGGCGAAACGCAGGTGGTGGAGGTCCACGGCCGCCGCCCGGCGGGGGGGCGGCTCCGCACCCAGTACCTGGAGTTGCCCGACCGGGGCGCGGCGGCCACCATCCTGTCTCGCCCCTCGTGGTTGTGGGGCGCCGAGCACGGCGTCAACGAGCACGGTGTCGCCATCGGCAACGAGATGGTCGACACCGTCGACGACCCCCGTCCGGCCCCGGCCGCGCTGCTCGGCATGGACCTGGTCCGCCTCGGCCTCGAACGCGCCGCCAGTGCCGAGGAGGCCCTCGACGTCATGACCGGGCTCCTCGAGCGACACGGCCAGGGGGGTGTCGGCGACGCCGTCAACGACGTGGCGTACTGGTCCTCGTTCCTCATCGCCGACGGCGCCTCGGCGTGGGTGCTCGAGACCTCGGCGCGGTCGTGGGCGGCGCGCCCGGTCGACAGGGGTGGCGCCATCTCCAACCGGCTGACGCTGCGGCGCGACTGGACGCGCGCCTCGCCGGATGTCCTGCCGGGCACGGATCTCGACAGCTGGCGCGACCGGGGGACACCGACGGGGTTCGCCGACGGCCGTCTCGCCGCCAGCCGGGCCTTCGTGGCGCGCCGTGTCGACTCGCCTGTCTCCGATGTCCCCTCCGGACCGGCGCGCGCCGCGGTGGCCCATCTGCGCGACCACGGCAGCGGGGCGTGGGGCGCGCCCGGGAGCGACGGGCCCGTCGTGGGTGCCCCCACCGAGGTCCTTTCCGACGGCACCGGGGTCACGCTGTGCATGCACATCCGCGATTTCGAGGCCACGACGGCGTCGATGGTGGCCCAGTTGCCCGCCGACCCGACGAGTCCCGGGCGTACCTGGCTGGCCCTGGGCAACCCGTGCGCGTCGGTCTTCGTCCCCGCACTGGCTCCCTCCTCCACCGGGTCGGCCGCGATGTCGGGCGGCGGGGCGCCATCGGTGCCGCACGCGGCTGTCCCGGGCGCGCTGGCGCAAGAGGGCTCGGCGCGGCGTTTCGCCGCACTGGGGCGCGCCGCGGAGCGCGACGTCGTCTCCCTCGAGGCCGTCCGCGCCGTCCTGGGCCCGCTCGAGGCGTCGCTGTGGGACGAGGCCGACACCCTCGACGACGATCTCCTCGGGTGGCAGGCCTTCGCCGCCGACGCCGACCGGCGCGTGCTCAGCGCGCTCGACACCCTGGCCGGGCAGGGCATCGGGCTCACCGCCTGAGGGTCGGCGCCACTCGTCGGGGGATTCCCGGACCGGCGTTGCGTCCCCCATAGGGGGTTCGGGGTCGCCAATTGGATCGGCAATTAGAATCGTCGCCATGGCGAACGACGGGCCGGACTCGACCGCGCTCGCTCTCGACCAGCCCGAGGGCGTCGAGAGGATCCTGGTGGTGGCCGCCCATCCCGACGACGTCGACTTCGGTGTGGCGGGATCGGTGGCGAGCTGGGTCAAGGCGGGGATCGAGGTGACCTACTGCATCGTCACCGACGGGGACGCGGGCGGATCGGACCGCTCGATCTCTCGCCCCGCCATGGCCGTGCTCCGACGCGAGGAACAGCGTGCCGCCGCGGCTGAGGTGGGGGTGAGCGACGTCGCCTTCCTCGGCTATCCCGACGGGCGGCTGACCCCCAGCATCGAGCTGCGGAGCGACATCAGCAGACAGATCCGGCTGCTGCGCCCGCAGCGCCTGGTGTGCCAGTCACCCGAGCGGCTCTGGGACCGCCTCCCGGCCAGCCATCCCGACCATCTGGCGGCAGGGGAGGCGTCGGTGTGCGCGGTCTATCCCGACGCCCGCAACCCCTTCGCCCATCCCGAGCTCCTGGCCGAGGGTCTCGAGCCCCACACCGTCGGCGAGATCTGGATGATGGCCGCCCCGAACCCGAACCGCGCCGTCGACGTCACCGACACCTTCGACCGCAAGATCGCCGCCCTGCGCCGGCATCGGAGCCAGGTGGGCGAGGGCGAGTGGCTCGACGAGCGCATCCGGACCTGGGTCGAGGCCGGCGGTCGCCAGGCCGGGCTGGGAGAGGGTCAACTCGCCGAGTTGTTCCGGGTCGTCGCCACCCCCTGACATTCCCGTGCCGGCCGACCGTCAAGGGGGGCCCGGATCTGGGCCTGCCTCCAGGCCGGCCCCCGGGACGGCCTCCGGGACTGCCTGCGGGACGGCCTGGGTCGTGGTCCAGCATGCGCCGGACGAGGGCCCGGGGATCGTCGCCGGCGTCCTGGACGCCGCCGGGGTGGACGCGCACGTGGTCCGCCTCGACCGCGGGGATCGGCTTCCCGCGCCGGGCGACGTCGGCGGCGTGGTGGTCCTGGGAGGTGCCATGGGCGTGCACGACACCGACGAATTCCCCTGGTTGGACACCGAGCGCCGATGGATCGCCGACACGGTGCGCTCGGGTGTCCCCGTGCTGGGCATCTGCCTGGGCGCGCAGCTGTTGGCGGCGGCCCTGGGGGCGTCGGTGACGACGGGGCCTGCGCCCGAGGTCGGCGTGGGTCAGGTCGAGCTCACCGCCGCGGGGAGGGCCGACCCCGTGCTCGGGCCCGAGGGCGATCGGGTGCCAGTCATCCACTGGCACGGAGACACCTTCACCATCCCTGCCGGCGCCGTGCACCTGGCGACCGGTGAGCGTTACGGCAATCAGGCCTTCCGCTACGGGACACGCGCCTACGGGCTGCAATTCCACATCGAGGTGGACCACGACATGGCCGAAGCGTGGGCCTCCGAGCTGCCGGCGGGCGTCACCCTTCCTCCCGAGGACCGCCGTGTGGTGGAGGAGGTGGGGCGGCGCGTGCTGGGACGGTTCGTCGAGCTGTCGCGGCGCGCCTGATCCCATCGCCGCCTTTGCGCACACCAAGGCTCGTCCGACGACCGGCCGCTCGCCCCGGTGACGTGCGACGTGGCAACCTGCTGCGCACCGGGCGGTGACGACCCCCGGAACGAGAGACCGGCCACATCGGAGGGCGTCACCATGGTCAAGCTCACCTGTCTCATCCGCCGCAAGGACGGGATGTCGCCCGAGGAGTTCCACTCGTACTGGCGCGACCACCACGGGCCGCTCGTGATCTCGACGCTCAGCGGGAGCCATGTCCGGCGCTACGAGCAACACCACCGCTCGCTGAGCGACTACGGGCCCGAGGACGACGGTCAGTACGACGGGGTGACCGAGCAGTGGTTCGAGTCGATGGAGGAGTACCGGGCCCACATCGCCGAGAAGGACTTCGCCGACGTGTGGGCGGACCTCCCCAAGTTCCTCGACGTCGACCGGTTGGCCTTCGTCGTCACCGAGGAGCCGGTGGTGATCCTCGCCGGCCGCTGACCGCCGCGTGGCGAGCTCAGAAGGAGCCGCCCTCGACCGGCGCCACCAGGGACGTGGCACCCATCGACCCCAGGAAGTCGGCGTCCCCGAAAGAGAACAAGCCTCCATCGGAGGCCACCAACCAGTAGCCCCCGCTCCCGGGCCCGGCGATGACGGCCACCACCGGGCGGTTGATGCGGCGCCCGCCCATGGACCCGAAGTACGGCGCGTGGCCGAAGGCGAACACCCCGCCGTCGGAGGCCACGAGCCAGTAGCCGCCGCCTTGGGGCATGGCCGCCATCCCCACCACCGGGGCGGCGAGGTGCGTCGCCCCCATGGACCCGAGGTACGGCGCGTCGCCGAAGGCGAACACCCCGCCGTCGGAGGCCACGAGCCAGTAGCCGCCGCCGTCGGGGGTCGGCGCCATCCCCACCACCGGAGCGGCGAGCCGGCGACCACCCATCGAGCCCGCGAAGTTGGCGTCGAAGGCGAAGACACCGCCGTCCGCGCCCACCTCCCAGTAGCCATCGGTGACGGGATCGGAGGCTCCTCCCACCACCTGGGCGCGCAGCGCGACGCTCCCCATGGATCCGACGAAGCCGGCCGAACCGAAGGCGAACACCCCGCCGTCCGCCGCGAACAGGCGGTAGCCCTCGGGCGCCTCGCCGGCGCCCACCGTGGGTGTGCCCCCGGAGAACGTCACCGGCGCCATCCACAGGCTGCGGAATTCCCCCTCGGCGTAGGAGTAGTCACTCGCCGGGCCGTCCCAGGCGTGGTACGCCATCCACCAGTTGCCCGACGCGTCTTGGAACAGCGACTCGCCGCCGGGCCCGAGCCGGGCTGCGTCGGAGTGGAGGATGGGGGCGTCGGTGGGCTTGGTGCAGGGCCCGAGGGGGCCGGCACAGTCGGCGTATGCCACCCCGTAGCCGGCGCCGTTCCACGCTCCCCCGGAGTAGAACAGGACGTAGGTGCCCGACGCCTCGACCATGTCCGGCCCCTCCACGGTGGACTCCCACGCCTGGTCCTGGTCGAGCACGATCTGCGGGCCCGACGCCAACGACGAGCCGTCGGGGGAGAGCAGTGCCGCCCAGATGTACGCGGGCGCCGCCGACTGGCCCGAGTTCGACTTCCAGTCCAGATAGGGCGCGCCGGTCGAGTCGACGAAGGGCTGGGGGTCGATGGATCCACCCAGACCCGTCTGGCAGATGAAGGGCGCCGTCGAAGTGTCGACGAAGGGACCGGTGGGAACCGCCGAGGTGGCCATCGAGATGCACTGGGCGCCCGTGGCCGTCACATCGGTGGTGTAGTACATGACGTAGCGGCCGGCGAGGAAGACGACCCCCGGTGACCATGTGCGGCCGGGCTCCGACCACGACGGCATGACCGGGAGGGCGTCGCCCGCCCGCACCCAGGTCTGGAGGTCGGTCGAGGTGAGCACGGGGATGTTCGTGAGGTACGTCCCCGTCGTGTACGCGTAGTAGGTCGACCCCACCCGGATCACGTCGGGGTCGGGGGCGTCCGCGTCGAAGGCAGGAGCGTCGATGTCCAGCGACGTCCGGGCGGTCACCTGCGCACCGACCGGTCGAACACCGAGGGTCGAGGCGGCCACGACGAGTCCTCCCAGGACGGCCGCGGCCATGAGGGCGCGCCGCGCCCGGCAGGCGGTGGAGTGCATCGGTGTGCGGCGCGTTCCGGTGTGTGTCGACTCAGTGAGCCAATTGGCGCAGGACGTAGGCCAGGATGCCACCGTGACGGAAGTACTGCGCCTCCATGGGTGTGTCGATGCGGACGCGGGTGTTGAACTCGACCGTCCCGGCCCGGACCATGAGCTCCTTGGGCACGTCACCGGCCCCCAGGGCGTCGAGGCCGGCGATGTCGAAGGTCTCCTCGCCGGTGAGGCCGAGGCTCGACATCGACGTGCCTTCGGTGAATTGCAGGGGGAGGATCCCCATCCCCAACAGGTTGGAGCGATGGATGCGCTCGAAGCTCTCGGCCAGGACGGCCCGCACGCCGAGGAGCGCCGGGCCCTTGGCCGCCCAGTCCCGTGACGAGCCTGATCCGTACTCCCTGCCCGCCAGCACAACCAGAGGGACGCCGTCGGCCCGGTACCGCATGGCGGCGTCGTAGATGCTCATCTGCTCCCCACCCGGCAACAGACGCGTCACGCCGCCCTCGGTCCCCGGGGCGAGAAGGTTGCGCAGGCGCACGTTGGCGAACGTCCCCCGCATCATGACCTCGTGGTTGCCGCGCCGGGCCCCGTAGGAGTTGAACTCCGACGGCTCGACACCGTGCTCGGTGAGGTACACGCCCGCCGGCGAGCTGGGTCGGATCGACCCGGCGGGCGAGATGTGGTCCGTGGTCACGCTGTCACCGAGTACGGCCAGCACCCGCCCCCCCACGACGTCAGCCACCGCGTCGGGCTCGGGGCCGAAGTGCTCGAAGAACGGCGGCCGCAGGACATAGGTGGAGTGGGAGTCCCAGTCGAAGGTCTCACCTCCACTGGTGTCGATGTCCTTCCATCGCTCGTCGCCTTCGAAGACCGACGCGTAGCGGGTACGGAACATCTGAGAGGTCACCGCCTGCTCGATGGCGTCGGACACCTCGCCCGGTGTGGGCCAGATGTCGCGCAGGTAGACGGCGCGGCCGTCGCGGTCGGTGCCCAGCGGCTCGGAGGTGAGATCCCTGTCCAGCGTGCCTGCCAGCGCGTACGCCACGACGAGGGGAGGCGACGCCAGGTAGTTCAACCTGACGTCGGGGTGGATGCGGCCTTCGAAGTTGCGGTTCCCCGACAGCACGGCTGCGACCGACAGGTCCCCCTCGTGCACCGCGTCCGAGACACCCGGGAGGAGGGGGCCCGAATTGCCGATGCACGTCGTGCATCCGAAGCCGACGAGCTGGAAGCCGAGCGCCTCGAGCGGTTCGCGCAGCCCGGCCCGCTCGTAGTAGTCCATGACGACACGCGAACCGGGGGCCAGGGACGTCTTGACCCACGGCTGGGAGCGAAGTCCACGGGCCACTGCCTTCTGCGCCAGGAGCCCGGCGGCCAGCATGACCTGCGGATTGGACGTGTTGGTGCAGCTGGTGATGGCCGCGATCACGACGTGGCCATCGGCGATCTCGACGGGCGGCGTGCCGCCGTCGCGCGTCGCGGCGCGGCGCAGCACGGTCGTGTCACCGTCGTCGCCGTCACTGGCGCCGTCGCTGGTCGCTCTTGCGGTCGCCTTGGCCAAGGCGCGTCGGAATCCGGCCTTGGTGCCGGTGAGCGACACGCGGTCCTGGGGGCGCGACGGCCCCGCCATGCTCGGCTCCACCGTGGAGAGGTCGAGCGTCGCCAGTTCGGAGAAGACCGGTTCGGGGTCCTCGGGCCGGTGGAACAGGCCCTGCTCCTTGGCGTAGGCCTCGACCAGGGCCACGTGCGCCTCGTCGCGTCCGGTGAAGCGGAGATAGCGCACGGTGACGTCGTCGATGGGGAAGATCACACATGTGGCGCCGTATTCGGGCGCCATGTTGCCGATCGTGGCCCGGTTCTCGAGCGGGAGCTGGGCGAGGCCCGGACCGTGCACCTCCACGAACTTGCCCACCACTCCGTGCCGACGGAGCAGCTCGGCGATGGTGAGCACCAGGTCGGTGGCCGTCGTGCCCTCGGGCAGCTCCCCGGTGAGCCGAAGGCCGACGACGGGTGGCACGAGCATCGTGAGCGGTTGGCCGAGCATGGCCGCCTCGGCCTCGATTCCACCCACACCCCATCCGAGGACGCCGAGCCCGTTCACCATCGTGGTGTGGGAGTCGGTCCCCACGAGCGTGTCGGGGAAAGCCCGTCCGTCGTCGGTGGCGAACACCACGCGGGCCAGGTACTCCAGGTTGACCTGGTGGCAGATGCCGGTCCCCGGCGGCACGACGCGGAAGCCGTCGAAGGCCTGCTGGGCCCAGCGCAGGAGCTGGTACCGCTCGATGTTGCGCTCGTACTCGACATCGACGTTGGTGGCGAAGGACGAGGCCAGGCCCGAGGACTCGGCGATGACCGAATGGTCGATGACGAGCTCGACGGGGACCAGCGGGTTGATGGCGCCGGGGTCGCCTCCCTTCTCGGCCAGCGCGTCGCGCATGGCGGCCAGGTCGACCACGGCCGGGACCCCGGTGAAGTCCTGCATGAGGACACGTTCGGGCGTGAAGGCGATCTCCGTGGTCGACGCCACCCCCGCCTCTTGGCGCCCGGCCCAGCCGGCCACCGCCTCGATATCCGCGGCGTGGACCTGACGCCCGTCCTCATGGCGCAGGAGGTTCTCGAGGAGGATCTTCATGGCATAGGGAAGGCGGGCGACGTCGAAGCGCGCCGTCAGGGCGTCGAGCCGGTGCACCTCGAAGCTCCGGTCGCCGACGGCGAGCGAGGCGCGGGTGGAGAAGCTGTCGGCTGAGGGGGAAGGGGCCATGGGCCCATTCTGTCCCGCACGGAGTGGAGTCCGACACCCCGGGGCCGCGGTCGGGGGTCCGCAAGCCTGCAGGTGTAGCGTCGGAAGGGATCGCCCTTGGGAGTGACGCCTTGTTTGGGCTGGACGACCGTGCTGGGGTTGTCGCCTCGTACAGGCTCGACGCCTCTTCCGAGCATCGCCAAAGGACCGTCATGGCTGTCGTGCCTGTCGCTGTCGTCCCTGTCGCTGCGCCCCTCCTGGTGGTGGTGCCGCGGCCCCTCTCGGACGACGATCCCGGACACGGGGAGTCTCCCGACGCGTCCCGTACGTGCCGGCGTTGTCGCCGCAGCTTCGCCCGGCATCCGTCGGTCGGCGCCGAGACGTCCCCGACGTGCTGGTTGTGCCCCGCGTGTGCCCGCCCCGCCCGGGGCGGCCCCGCGGCCCGGCTCCGGATCGTGGGCGGCGCCGGTGCCCCGCGCCGGGATCAAGTGCCCCTCGGCCGCGAGCGGGCCCGGTGACACGCCACGACCCCAAGCGCTCCTGGGCGGTGTTGTCGGGGGTCGCCGATCACGAGCCTCCGTCGCTGGAGACACTGTGCCGGGGGTGCGTCGCCCTGTTGCCCGTGAGCGGGGCCGCCATTTCGCTCATGGCCCCCGCTCACTCCCAGAGCGTGGCCAGCGCGTTCGACGGGAGGGCCCGGGCCGTCCAGGACCTGGAGTTCACCCTCGGCGAGGGGCCGGCCATGGACGCATACGCGCAGGGCCTGCCCGTCCTGGTGCCCGACGTCAGGTTCCGGGCCAGTCGGTGGCCCCAATTCTGTGCCGCCGTCGCCGCCATGGGGGTCGAGGCCGTGTTCGCCCTGCCGCTGGTGACCACGGCGGCGAACATCGGGGTGCTCGTCCTGTACCGGGACGAAGCCGGAGCCCTGGACGACCACGAGCTCGGCGCCGCCCTCGAGGTCGCCGATCTGGTCACACAGCTCGTCCTCGTCATGCAGTCCGAAGCGGCCTCCGAGTCGGTGGCCTGGGCGTTGGGCGGCTCGGACCACCGCGCCGTGGTCCACCAGGCGACCGGGATGATCGCCGTCCAGATCGACTCCGACGTCGAGGAGGCCCTAGTGCGCCTGCGGGCCCATTCCTTCGCCGCCGACCGGCCGATTCGCGAGGTGGCCGAGGACGTGGTGACCGGGGACCTTCGGTTCGACGACCAATGACCACCCAGGCCCGCAGGGTGGGGGCGACACCAAAGGCCGGCAGTGGGACAATGAGGACACACCGGACCTCTGGCACAGGCGAAAGCTCCCCGAGGCTTCTCGGGCGGGCGAGGCGGAAGCCTGGCGGAAGGAGGTGGGTCGACGGTGGACGGACGTGAGGAGTGGTTGGCCCGGACCTTTGTCGAGCTGGCTGACACGCTCGTCGCCGACTACGACATCGTGGACTTCCTTTCCACGTTGGCCGAGCGATGTGTGGAGCTGCTCGACACGGTGGAAGTGGGTCTGGTCCTCCTGGACCGTCAAGGCGCCCTGCAGGTGATGGCGTCGTCCACCGAGCGGATGCGCGTGGCCGAGCTGTTCGAGGTCCAGAACGAGGAGGGCCCCTGCTTCGACTGTCAGCGAGCCGGCGAGCAGATCATCAACGAACCTCTCGACACCGCCGACGACCGCTGGCCACGCTTCGGTCCCATGGCCCGGGACGCCGGCTTCCGGATGGCGCACGCCCTGCCTCTGCGTCTGCGTCAAGACGTCATCGGTGCCATGAACATCTTCGACACCGAGCTGCGGGAGATGACATCTCGACAGGTGAATCTGAGCCAGGCACTGGCCGATGCTGCCACCATCGGCATCCTCCAGGAACGCAGCGTCCGGCAGCAGACCGACATCGCGGGTCACCTGCAGGGAGCGCTCAATTCAAGGATCGTCATCGAGCAGGCCAAGGGCGTCGTCGCCGAACAGCAGAAGGTGAGCATGGAAGAAGCGTTCGCCATGCTCAGGGGCTATGCACGCAACAGTCGCGTCCCGTTGAGCGAATTGGCCCATACCATCGTCGACAGATCGCTCAGCTCGGCGGTGCTGCGTTCGGTCCCCCCGCTCGGGCGCGATAGCGCCGGATTTCGCCACACCCCGTGACCAACCGGTGCAACGCGGTCCGGTTCGACGGTGGCGCCGTCGGGTCTGGATCCGTCGGGTTGGACGTAGGTCACCGTGGACGGCTTCGACTCGGCGTGGTGCGGAGGGCGGCGGTGACGAGCGGTGTCACCGCCCCGCACCTGCGCTTCGGTAGGCCGCAGGGTGCCATGTCCTACGTCCTCGCCTGAGCGACGCACGCGCCCGGTCTTCTCGGGCCGGACCACCGCCCCCACCTGCGGTTCGGGCCACCAGGGAGTGGTGCAAACGCGTCGCCGCCTCCGCCAGGTAGAATGGCAGGTGAAGCGTCGCCCGAGACCACGGTGACCTGAAGCCGCATCGGCGCGGGTCACGACGGCCCGCGTCAGGCAGAAATGGACGCCGTGACGGAGACACTTCTCGAGAGGCCGCCCGAATCTCGGGTCGCCGACGCATCACCGGAGCCGGTTCTCGACGGCCCCCCACCCCGCCCTCTGACATCGGCCCGGGTCGTGACATCGCTTCTGGTGGCAGGACCGCTGGTGGCCCTGGCCGTCTTCATCCCTCTGGGTTGGGGCGGCACCAAGACCATCTGGGGGCTCGGCCTGGCCGTGGCGTTCTACGTCTTCACCGGCTTCGGCATCAGCGTGGGCTTCCACCGGCTCTTCGCACACCACAGTTTCCGTCCCAAGCGGGCGCTCAAGATCGTGCTGGCCGTCGCCGGCACGATGGCGCTCGAGGGATCGGTGATCAGCTGGGTGACGACACACCGTCGACACCACGTCTTCAGCGACCGCCCCGGCGATCCGCATTCCCCGGTGAGCCACGGCACGGACACGCCCACCGCCACCCGGGGGTTCCTGTGGGCGCATGTGGGGTGGCTCTTCTCCTCCGACCCCACCAGCCAGGCGCGCTACGCGCCCGATCTCCTGCGCGACCCGGACCTGGTCGTCATCGATCGGCTGTTCCCGGTTCTGGCCGTGGTCTCGCTCGTGATCCCGTTCGGGATCGGCCTGGTCGCCACCGGGACACTGGGCGGCGCGCTCGGCGTGTTCCTGTGGGCCGGCCTGATCCGCATGGCCCTCTTGCACCACGTGACGTGGAGCATCAACTCGGTATGCCACCTGTGGGGTCGCAGGCCATTCACCACCGGTGACAACAGCGCCAACGTGGCGTCCCTGGCCCTCGTCTCGTTCGGCGAGAGCTGGCACAACTTCCATCATGCCGCGCCGGCCTCGGCTCGCCACGGTGTGCTCGCTCACCAGGTCGACTTGGCGGCCACGCTCATCAAGCTCTTCGAACGGATCGGCTGGGTCACCAAGGTGCGCTGGCCCACGGCGACACAGATCGAGACGCTGACCTCACGCGCCGAGGATCCGCTCTCGGCCTGATCATCTGTCATCGACTCTGCCACCGCCACCGGCGGGGGCGGGGCCGGCACGCGGCCAGGCGGAGACTCAGCGAAACGCCTCGACGCGGTTCGCACCTGCCACCACCAGCATTCCTCCTGCTGCACTGGGAGCGACGAAGTGCGGAGGCGTCCCCGTGGTGAGCGACAGCCGGTACAGGGTCGCCCCCGTGGACAGGTTCACCCCGTACAGCACCGACGCGCCGGCGTCGACGGTCCACAGCACACCGCCGGCGATTGTCGGTGACCCGGCTCCCCCCGTGGGGGAGGTCCAGGTCCACCCGCGCGCCAAGGCGGCCCCCTTTCCAACGTGCACCTGGTCGATGGTGCCATCGTCGGGACACACGACGTACGCATCGGGCGCGAGGTAGGCGTTGCCCCCCCGGGAGTTGCACACCTCGGCCGAAGCCAGTTGTCCGCCGATGCCCCCGAGGGCCGTGGCGCCGAGCAGGTACGCGGTCTGTTCCTTGCCGACGATGAACATCCTCGATGCGTCGAGGGACATGACCGCGGTCGAGCCCAGGTCACCGTCGTCTGCGTTGTCGCGCGCCCAGTTCGACGGTGCGAAGTCCTGCAGCTCGGTGAGCGCCGGCGACAGCTCGATCACGCTGTCACCGTGGTCGAAGTGCTGCCCGGGCCGGGCGCTGCCGTTCCCGGTGACGACGAAGACGTCGCCGGTGGTGTCCACCGTGACTCCAGCCGGCGCCCAGATGGCGCCTTCGTTGGCCGTGGGCACCTGGTAGGCGAGAAGCGACCCGCTTCCGGACTCGGGGACGCCCACCACCCAGCCGTGATACGTGCCGCAGTCGCCGTAGTTTCCACCGAACCCGACGATCACGTGGCCGGCGGACAGGGCGAGGGCGGCCCGCTGCAGCTGGGCGGGGGCGGTCCATCCCGGCTGGTCGACGTCGCGGCTCCACAGCATCCGGTGCGTGGCGATGTCGAATGCGTAGACGGTGTGTCTCACCGACGATCCCGACACACGGGCCGCGGACGCGAACAGCGTGCCCGAGGACGGGTCGACGACCATGGTCGAGGTGATGCCCACGGTCGGGGCGATGTCCCCGCACGGGAGCATGTCGGCGGACACCGGGGCCGCCACGTGGTCGGACCATGCCACCGCGCCGGTGGCGCCGGACAAGGCGTAGACGGTGTCGTTCTCGGTGGCCACGAAGACCTGTCCCTTGTAGAGGAGAGGCTCGCCGTAGACGGGGCCGTCCAGCGCCGGTGAGGTCCACGCCGCGCTGGGCTCGTGGCCGAAGGCGGGGTCGGCGCTGTCGAGCGACGTCCGGGAGAAACTCCCGCCGTAGGTCAACCACGACCCTGTCGATGCCGGAGTGGTCGTGGCCGTGGCCGACGTCGAGGTGCTCGGCGCCGGGCCGGAGGTGGTCGGAGGGTGCTCGACCGCGGAGCGGGGGGAGGAGGGGCTCGTCCCACACGCCCCGGCGGCGGCCGCCAGCGCCACGGCGCCGAGAACGGCGCGAACCCCTGACAACAGAGCGCGTCCGGGCCGCCCGCGTGCTGGCATGGGGGGAGTCTTGCCGCGCCGTGGACTTCTGTGTAGGCGCGCACCGGTGCCGTCGTGCTGGACTGCGGGGCATGGGCAAGGTCCTCATCGGCTTCTTCTCGTTCACCGAGGTGACCGATCCGGGTGAGCACCGGTCGTACAACGAATGGCACCAGCTCGACCACATGCCCGAGCAGTACCCGATTCCGGGGGTGGTGTTCGGGCAGCGCTGGGTGTCGACCCCGGCGTGTGTCCGGGCCCGGGCCTATGACGGCCCGGCACTGGCTCCGATCCACTACATGACGCTGTACCTCATGGGCGAGCCCCTCGATGCCACCCTCGAGGAGTTCCGGGCCCTCGGGGGGAGGTTGCGGGCCGCAGGCCGCTTCCACGAGCACCGGCGGTCACGACTGTCGGGTCCCTTCACCGTCACCGCCATGTCGGCTGCGCCCCGCGTGCACGTGTCGGCCGAGGCCGTTCCCTACCGGCCCAACCGTGGTGTCTACGTCGTCGTGCGGGACGGGGCCACGACACCGGAAGGCGCCGCCGACGCACCGGGTGCCCCCGACGGCGAGGACGGAATGTTCGCCCGCGAGCTGCTCGAGGTCGATGGTGTGGCGGGGATCTGGACCTTCTCCGCCGACGGCCGCTTCGAAGGACTCGGCTGGCGCCCGGGCGCCAAGACCATCACCGTGTGCTACCTCGACGCGGAGCCGCTCTCGGTGGCCTCCGAGCTGAGCGCCATGGTGCGGGCCCGGTCCGAGTCCGAACACGACCCGCCGCTGTTGGCTGGGCCCTTGGAAACGATCACGCCGTGGCGATGGGACTGGTTCGAGGGCGGGAACTGACCGGGTGGGGCCAGCTGGCGGCACCGGCCCTGCTCACAGCTTGACCATGACCTTGCCCGTGTTGCCCCCGGTGAACAGCAAGTTGAGGGCTTGGGGCGCTTGTTCGAGGCCGTCGACGATGTGCACGGCGTGCTTGACCCGACCCTCGGCCAGCCACCCCACCATGTCGATCTGCGCCTCGGGGAACCGGTCGAGATAGTCCAGCACCAAGAACCCCTCCATCCGGCCCCGCTTGACGATGAGGTTGAAGATGTTGCGGGGCCCGGGGGGCCTGCTCGTCTCGTTGTAGATCGAGATGGCGCCGCACAGGACCACCCGACCCCGCATCGCCAGCTGGGCGAGACAGGCGTCGAGGATCGGGCCGCCCACGTTGTCGTAGTAGAGGTCGATCCCCTCGGGGCACAACGACCGCAGCGACGTGGCGACGTCGTCGGCCTTGTAGTTCACGGCCGCGTCGAACCCGAGCTCCTCGACGATCCACGCGCACTTCTCGGGGGACCCGGCGATGCCGACCACCTTGTCGGCTCCCTTGATCCGGGCGATCTGGCCGGCCACTGAACCGGTCGCCCCGGCTGCCCCCGACACGACCACCGTGTCACCCTCGGCCACCCCACCCACGTCGATCATTCCGAAATACGCCGTCATGCCCGTGACCCCGAGCACGCTCAGCACCAACGGTGGATCGATGCCGGGCGGGATCACCTGCATCGAGGCCGCGCCCTCGTCGGCGAGCACGTAGTCCTGCCAACCGGTGAACCCGACCACGAGATCGCCCACCGCGTACCGCCCGCAGTTCGACGAGACCACCTCTCCCACGCCCGCACCCCGCACGGTCTCGCCGAGCTCGATGGGCGGGAGGTAGCCGGGCGCATCGTCCATCCACGTGCGGATGGTGGGATCGATGGAGAGGTACCGGACCCCGACCAGCGCTTCCCCCGGCCCCGGCTCGGGCACGGGACCGACGTCGATCCGGGTGGTGCTCTCCTCCACCATGCCCGATGGCCGCTCGGCGAGGACGATGTGACGGTTCGTCATGAACACCACTCCTTGAGCTGTTCGACGATGGCGAGCGGATCGGGCCCGACAGGGGTGACGTTGAGCACGCTCACGCCGGCCTCGCGGTATGCGGCGACGCGCTCTTTCACGTATCCCGGGGATCCCACCAGGGACGTGAGCTCGAGCAGTTCGTCGGGCACCGCGGCCGCCGCCTGCTCCTTCTTGCCGCTGAGGTAGAGATCCTGGATCAGTGCCGCTTCGGCCTCGAAGCCGTAGCGGCGCGTCAAGGCGTTGTAGAAGTTGCGCCCGCGGGCCCCCATGCCGCCGACGTAGAGGGCCGTCATCGGCCGCGCCAGCTCACGCAGATGCTCGAGTCCGTCGCCGATGGCGACGAGTCCGCCGGCGGCGATCTCCAGGGGGGCGAGGTCCGTCGACCGTTTGGCGGATCCGGCGTCGAGGGCGCTGCCCCACACCTCACGCGCCCGTTCGGGGATGAACAGGAACGGGAACCACCCGTCGGCCAGCTCGGCGGTCATCTCCACGTTCTTCGGTCCCATCGACGCCACCCAGATGGGTATCTGGGCGCGCACGGGGTGGTTGATCAGCTTCAAGGGCTTGCCCAGCCCGGTCCCCAGTCCCGGCGGGAGCGGAATGGGGTACAACCCGTCGTTGGTGACCACCTCGCGTCGCCATACCTTGCGACAGATGCCGATGATCTCGCGGGTTCGCTCGAGCGGCTGTGTGTAGGGAACTCCGTGCCAACCTTCGACGACCTGCGGACCCGATGCCCCCAGACCGAGGATGAAGCGGCCGTCGCTCAAGGCGTCGATCCCCGCGGCGGTCTGGGCAAGGAGAACCGGAGTGCGGGAGTAGATGGGCAGGATCGCCGATCCGATCTCGACACGATCGGTCTTCGCCGCGATGTACCCCATCTGACTGGGACCGTCGAGGCCGTAGGCCTCGGCGACCCACACGATGTCGAGGCCGGCGCGTTCGAGTTCGGCGACGTGGTCGGCGGACTGCTTGATCCCTTGCGAGTAGTCGAGCATCGTGCTCAGTCGCATCGAACCTCCATTGCCCTCGACGCCTTCGATCGTCTCGTCGCTCACGGGTGTGGCGTCAAGCCCGCCCCGACGGTCCCACCGTGGCGATGCCGCCGTCGACGGGGATGACCGCTCCCGTCAGGTATGCCCCGGCGCGAGACGTCAGGAAGATGGTCGTGCCGGCCAGGTCGTCGGGCCGGCCGATGCGCTTGAGCGGCGCGCCCTCGGCGATGTGCTCGCCGAACGCCTCCAGGGTGGCGGCCATCATCTTGGACTCGAAAGGCCCTGGCGCGATGGCGTTGACCGTGATCGACGGTGCCAGGCGTTTTGCCAGGTGGCGCGTGAGCTGGTGCACGGCGGCCTTCGACGCCGCGTACGAATAGGTCTCGAGCATCGGAACATGAATGCCGTCGATCGAACCGATGTTGACGACACGGGCCGGGTCGTCGGAGGTCGCGGCGGCACGCAACAACGGGGTCAGGAACTTCGTGGTGTGGAACACACCCTTGACATTGAGTGACAGCACCCGCTCCCAGGCAGCATCGTCGTGTTCGTCGAAAGGAGCGCCCCAGGTGTTCCCCGCGTTGTTGACCAGGATGTGCAGTCGGGGCTCGCGCTCAGCGAGCGCTTCGGCCAGGGCGCGACAGCCCGCTTCGGTGGACAGGTCGGCGGCCAGCGCCAAGCACTCACCGCGCTTCGACAGCTCGGCGGCAAGTTCATCGCAGGCGTCGGCTTTGCGCGACGAGACGTACACCCTGGCTCCGGCTTCGACGAAGCCGGTGGCGATCATCTTGCCGATGCCACGTGAGCCCCCCGTGACGAGGGCGGTCTTGCCGGTGATGGAGAACAGGTCCGTCATGGTGGAGTGCGACTCTCTGCAGGGGCGACAGACGCTACCAACGGGTCCCGAACACCGCCACCGGTCGTGTCGGTCGTCGTCTGTCCGACGCCTTCTCCGACGTCGCCCCGGATCTGCATGTCAAGCTGGGGTTCGTGGCGTCGGACCGGTCGAAGCGCAAGAAGGATCGGGAGTTGCGTGCCGCCCGTCGTCGCCTGCAGCCGATTCGCGGTGCGCGCGGGAGGAGTCTCCAGCACCGACGCCTGGGGGCTCCACGCGTGGTCGGATTGCCGCAGTTCGCCGAGGGGCTCACCGGTGCCAAGGCGCGCCGGCTGCCCCGCGGCCGGGTGAAAGCCCGGGTGCTCTCGGCTCTACCGGTCGTGGTCCTGGTGATCTGGGTGGTAGCGCGCCTCGCCCGACACCTCTGACGTCCGTCCCGGCCGAAGGCGTCCCTAGGCGCCGGAGGCCACTTCGCTCATGAACCGGGCTTCGACCACCGCCGACCGAGCCACGCCACCCAGGCGAGCTCGCCGATGACCATGAGCCACAACAGGATCCACGCGGGACTTGTCACAGGGCATCCTCAATCTCTTCGGATCGTTGCTCCGCCGCCGAATCGACCCGTCGCGGCGGGAACGGAAGACCACAACGCCTCGCCTCGTCCTCACCGTTTCCTAATCCCAGCGTGACAACGAGATCATGTCCCGGCCCCATCCTCGAACCCGTGCCTTGGGCACAGAGACGGGGAGGGGATCGTGACGAGACTCAACGAGAGACTGGGATCGGGATGGCGCCGGGCCGATCCGGCCACGCGGTTGTGGTGGTCGGGGGTCGCGGCGGTGGGCCTGGCGGGAACGCTGCTGATCGGGGGTGTGGCCGTCGCCGGCACGGTGCACGCCTCGTCACCTTCGGCCCGGCCCACCGGCACGGGCTCGTCCGAAGCCATGGGGTCAGGCCCGTCGCAACCGAGCAACGGACCACCGTCCGCCGGTCAGGGGCCCGCGTCGTCGATGTCGATGCCGGGCTCAGGCTCGACCGGGGCCATGACATCGCCGGGAAGCTCCATATGCCCGAACGTCCAGGGCGCCACCGTGATGTCGAACGGCATGGTGATGGCACCGGTTCCGTCCACGCCACCGACTCCCGCCCAGCAAGCGGCCGCCGACAACCTGGTGGCGTCGGTCGAGCAGGGCATCGTGCAGTACGACAACGTTCAGGTCGCCGAGGCCGACGGGTACCAGCCGCTCTCCGCGGCGCGTGGCCCGATGACGCACTATCTCAACCGGTCGGTCGTCAAACAAGGGGACGTGCTCGATCCCTCGCACCCGTCCGCGCTGATGTTCGCCAACACGGTCGACGGTCCGGTGCTGATCGGTGCTATGTTCCTCGGCCCCGCGCCGTGTCAGCCCGGGCCCGACATCGGCGGTTCGCTCACCCAGTGGCACGCGCACGACGATCTGTGCACCTCGGGAAGCCAGTTGGCAGGCAAGACCGGTGCTGACGGGACCTGCGCGGTCGGGACCCATCGCGACACCACGTACTTCATGCTGCACGTGTGGACCGCACCGCAGCTGGCCGCGCAGTACCAGTTCGAGGCTGATCTGCCGCCGTCGGCGTACACCGCCATCGACGAGAGCGGGCCGGCATGAACGCGCCGGCCCCCCGCAGGTGCGGGGTGAGCCCCAGGACCGTGCAGATCGGTCTCGCAATCATTTGGCTGTTCGACGGGATCTTGCAGCTGCAGCCCAAGATGTTCGGTCCGGCCTTCGCCGACCAGGTCATCAGGCCCTCGGCGAGCGGCCAGCCCAGCCTGGTGGCGTGGCCCATCGACGAGATGGCACGGCTGGTCTCGGCGCACCCGGCCGCTTCGAACTGGATCTTCGCCGCCGTCCAGATCCTGATCGGGATCGGCCTGCTTCGGCGCGACACGGTCCGTCCGGCCCTGGCCCTCTCCTTCGTCTGGGCGGCCGGTGTGTGGTGCTTCGGCGAAGGGTTCGGGATGTTGCTGACGGGCGCGGCGTCGCCCCTCTCCGGTGCTCCGGGTGCGGTGCTGCTCTACGCCGTCATCGGGATCTTGGTGTGGCCGCCGAGAATCCCCAGGGTCGACGCGACACAAATGCAGCCCGCCACCGCGGGAGGGCCCGTGGGCGAGCTGGGGGGACGCGTGGCTTGGGCCGTGATCTGGCTGGCCATGGCGGCCCTGTGGTTGTTCCCGGCCAACGACGGTCCAGACGGAGTGGGAAGCGAGCTCACGAGTGCCGCCCGGTCGAGCCCGACCTGGCTCGCCCGCTTCCAGACGTCGTTGGCCGGGGTCGTCCACGACCACGGCCTCACCGTCTCGATCGCGCTGGCGTTGCTCTCGTTGGTGATCGGGATCGGCCCGTTCGTGACCCGTCGCGTTACGGTGTTCCTGATCGTCGGGGCCGCCCTGTCCATGGACTACTGGGTCCTGGGCCAGTCCTTCGGGGGAATCGCCACCGGAATCGCCACCGACCCGAACACCGGACCGCTCGTGGTTCTCCTCGCCCTGGCCATGTTCCCCAACAGCGCGCCGGCACGCCGCCTCCCCGCTCCCGAACCCGTGGGAGGCGACACACCGGTCACCGAATCGGCCGGGCGCGACCGACGCATCTTGATGCCGGCGTGACGTTTCGTCATCGTGGGCCCATGTGAAGAGGAAGCGGCGGTCGGAGGTCCTGACGCGGCTTCGATTTTCGTGCCCCGGCCTCCCGACGCTAAGACTTGCCCCGTGCACGGAGCCGACGACGAGACGATCCCGTTTCGGGAACGACTCGACGCGCTCGTCGGTAATCCGATGGGCTCGGGGAGTCCCTCGATCGCCCCGGATCCTGTGAACCAGCCCATGATCCGGCATTGGGCGGCCGCCTTCGAGGATCGCAACCCCGTGTACACCGACGCGGAGTTCGCGGCGAGGACGCGCCACGGCGGGATCGTGGCCCCGCCCCTCATGCTCCAGACGTGGACGATGGCGACCCCGAAGATCACCGGCATCGCCCAGCGGGGTGGTTCACCTGTCGAGTTGCAGCACGCGAGCCCGATGTCGGTGTTCGACGAGGCGGGCTTCGTCGGGACGTTGGCCTCGAACTCGGAGTTCGAGATCGAGCGCTACCTGCACCTCGGCGAGGTGGTCTCGGCGTCGACGGTGATCGAGTCCATCTCCGAAGAGAAACAGACCCGCCTCGGCCCCGGACACTTCGTGACGTGGGTGACCACCTACGTCGACGAGACAGGGGCGGTCGTCGGGCGGCAACGATTCCGCATCCTGAAGTTCAGACCGGAGAACGCCTCCTCATGACCGCGCTCCCCGAAACCCTCGACTGGAGCAACGTGCAGGTCGGTGACGCCCTTCCCACCCTCGTCATCGACGTGACCGCCACGGTCATCGTGGCGGGAGCCATCGCCACTCGGGACTTCATGCCGGTGCACCACGACCGGGACTACGCCAATACCCAGGGCGCGCCCGACATCTTCATGAACATCCTTTCCGACACCGCCTATTGCAGCCGCTTCCTGACCGACTGGGCCGGGCCCGAAGCCATGATCAAGAAGCTCGCCATCCGTCTGGGGGTTCCGGTCTTCCCGGGCTCGATCCTCACCTACACCGGGACGGTGGTCTCCAAGTCCCGCGAACACGATGAAGGCGTCGTCGAAGTCGAATTGCGAGCCACGAACAACCTCGGCGATCACGTGACGGGTAACGCGCTGCTGTCCCTGCCCCTGGGGAGCTCCCTCTGACGCACGCCCATGAGACCGGGAATCGACGTCTCATGCCGTCACACACGGTGTCGCCGGCGCTGGAAGAGGTCGGCCGAACGGGCCAGGCCGATCTGCACCGTTCGTTGCGTCTCGAGCAGCTGGTCGGCCCAGAGCATCTGGATCGTCGCTCGGAGCCGGTCGGCGCGGCGCCGCTCCTTTGCGTCGTCGAACGCCTCCCGCAAGACGTCGTGGAGGACCTCGTCGTGGACCGGCGGCGGATCGAGCGAGTCCCGTCGGTCGGCGAGCATCTCCCCGAACTCCTCGTACCAGCGGTGGCTGGCCGCGTACGAGTCGCGTAGCACCGCTCCCGCAACCGCGACCGACTCCAGTTCGGGCTCGCCCGGTGCCGCGGGAAGCGTCGGTTGGTTCGCCAGCGTGTACGCCGCCAGGCGGATCCGGTTCGAGCCGGTGAAGAGGTTGGCGACGGTCTCGACCGGCACGACCTTCGCTCCGCGCTCGGCCAGGAACTGGCGGAAGGCGTCGTGGAGCCGGAGATACGCGCTCTGGGCCGCCCGAAGGGCCGGACCGGTGTCCACGTGGCGCGTCGGGGTGGTCAGCCGGTCCACCGCATCGGCCAGATAGCCCGAGCTCTCGACGAAGGCGTCGGACAGGGCGCGTCCGAGCGCGGCCGTGGCACCTCGGGGCCAGAACAGGAGACCCACCACCACGCTCACGGCGCTCCCGATGACCACGTCCTCGATGCGCGTAAGCCCGACCCTCCAGCCCACCGGCTCGATGATGTTGAAGAGGACGACGACCACGACCGTGAAGCCGGCCTGTCCGGCGGCGAAGGAGATCATCGAGGGGGCCACGCCCGACACCATGACCGCGAAGGGGAGGATGACCCACAAGGCCGCCGAGTGTCCTCCCACGCCGATCATGAGGGCCGAGCCGATCACGAATCCCACGGCCGTCCCCCCCACGGCGCGCAGCGCTGTCGAGCCGGTCCCGAGCGCGTTCGACCGCAGCACCGACATCGTCCCGAGGACCACCCAGAAGCCGTGCTCGACATCGGTGACCTCGACCACGGCGACGGCCATGGCCAGTCCGGCCGCACCCCGCACGGCGTTGCGGAACCACACCGAGCGCAGAGACAGATGGGATGCCAGGCGCGACCAGAAGAGACGGGAGGCACTGTCGCGGGTCGCACCCATCCCCCCGTCGCTCGCGGGCGCGGCGGCCACCGCCTCGAGGGCCGCGTCCGCAACCATGACGGTGGCGATTCCCAGGGCGCGGGCGTGGAAGCTCGGGTCCAACGAGAAGGCGATCCCGACGTCCGGCCTCGTCGTCCCCGGCCGGGCCGAGTCCTGAGCCTTGGTCGTGTCCCGATCTGCTCCGAGCTCGATGAGCGTCGACACGTCGGTGTCGAGGTCGGCGGCGATCAGCCGCTCGAGCCGTCGTGCCGAATCCTGGACTTCCCGGATCAGGAGAGGATCGTCGACCGGGTGGGCGTTGTCGTCACAGATGAGCGACGCACTCAGGCGCAGGGTGTCGGCCGCCGTCTTCAACAAAGCCTGGACAGCCGACAGCTCGCCGACTGCGTCTTCGGCCAGTGTGGCGTTCCCCGCCACCCACTCGACGCGACCCACGAGCTTGGCCAGGGCGACCGCGGCCGCCACGGCGGCGGTCGCCGGGTAGGGCGTCCCCGCGAAGTGCGCGCGCAGCAGCGACAGCTCCCTGTCCATCACGTCCCGGGCACCGGGATCGCGCCTGCCATCCGCGTGCGCCGCTGTCAGCGCGGCGACGGCCGAAACGGTGGCCGCCAGACGCCGACGGAGGTCGTCGTGCCAGGGCGGTGGCCAGATGAACAGACAGGCGGGGATGCAAAAGGCCCCGGCCAGGGCCCAACCGACGAGACGAGGAACGATCGCCCCGGCGGGTTGGGCCACCGCCACCGGCAACACGAACGTCAAGAGTGCGGCCGTCGACGCCGTGGCGGCCTGGGGCGAGACGATCCCCGCGAAGAGCACGGCGAAACCCACCCCGGCCATGGCGAGCACGGCCGCCACTTGGTGCGTCGAGGCGACAGTGCCGAGGACGATCAGGCAACTCCCCACGAGGAAGAGGACGACGTACGAGACGAGACGGGTCCGGCGCCGGCCCGATATCTCCACGAGGAGCAACAGGGCAAAGGAACCGAACGCCGCGAACAGGTCGACCTGTGCGTTCGAGAAGACCAGGTGGGCCAGGCCGAAGACCGAGGGCATGACGAGCGCGGCACGAACAGACCGCTTGACGGCCGAGAGCCCGGGGTCCTTCGCCCTGACCCACCGGCCGAGACTCGATGCCGAGCCCCGGGGCGCGGGCCTCGGAGGGTGGCCGGACGCCGCCATCACGCGGGCGCCCGTGGCCCAGGCCCCATCGCCTGGCGACGGTCCTGCAGGTGCCGGCGCGATGTACACCTGTCCGGACGCGAGCCACACCGGTCCGGACGTGAGCCACACATATGCCAGCGGAAACTACCCGGAGGAGGTCCGGCCCGGCCCACGGCTCGGCCGAGGACCAGCGCCCGTCTGCGCGTCAGCCCACGGCGTAGGGCGCGGCCCGGTGAGGCTTGGCGTATCGCATGTGCAACAGGACCGCGCCGCAGGCGACGGCGGCATAGAAGCACCACAGCGAGGCGAACCCATCGGCGCTGAGCCGGGCCAGGACGACAACGGCCACGAGGTTGGCGACGCCGAAGATGACGATGTGGCGGAACCCCGACGCCAGCAGCGACCCACACGTCGCCACGATGTAGAGCCCGATGACGACGACACCGTGTTGCAACCCGATCGAGTAGGCGAGATGGTACGCACCGAGCTTGACGCTCGGACCGTTGCGCAACAGCGTCTCCAGCAGCACCGCCGACACTCCCACCCCGATGGCCAGGAACGGCGCGATCCGCCATCTTCGGCGGGTCGTGGGCTCGAGCAGCATGATCACGAGGGGCACGAAGACCGGCAGCACGACGAAGGCGATGAGCAGGTAGATCCACATCGCCACCCGGCCGAGCTCGTGGGGTACGACGCCTTGGAGGCCCCACCAGACGAAGGCCTCGTCGACTTGGTGGAACCCGAGGAGCAGCGGGAGCGCGGCCAGGGCGAGATGGTCGTTGCGGTGGCGCAGGTGGCGCACGGCGTCGACACCGATGGCGGTGACGACGATCCCGCCGACGAGGTCACCCTCGGGGGAGAAGCACACGGCTACCCCCGGTGTCCCGGCGCGACAAGGAGTCGGTCGACGCGGGCGGCGGGCATCGGCTCTCCTTCCAGGGTCGCTCAGAAGAAGCGTCGAGCCTGTACGGGGCGAGAACCGCAACTGTCGTCCTGCCCGAACAAGGCGTCACTCCCGAGAGGGGACGGTACGAGGCTACACCCGAGCTCCGGCCCGCCGACGCTCGGGACCGCCGACACGCAGGGTCAGCCGCCTGTGGCCGAGAAGTGCTGGTAGTCGGGGCTCGACGTCCAGCGCCCTCCCCACGACCAACCGACCGAGGCAAAGGCCGCCACGAGCTGCCCGCCGGGGACCGCCATCCCCGGCCGGTCGTCGCCACGGTCGATGAACTGAGCCCCCGCCGGCGGCTGCACTTGGCCTCCTTCGAGGTAGGGGTTCTCCACCGGGTTGACATCGATGGCCTCGCCGTAGGCGTGGACCGACCACGACGGGGGGCCGGGCGCCACCGCGTCCCTGCAGTTGAAGCCGGAAGTGTTGTCGTCCGCCATCGAGGCTGGGTCCTGTCCCCCGTAGGCGTCCTCAGGCTGCATCCGGTGGATCGGGAAGTGCTCGGAGAAGAGCCGGGCGAAGACGTCCAGCACGGCCGAGGTCACCGCGCTGTTCACGACCATGGTGCCGACATGGGGTCGGCCGTCGAACCCCCAGTAGCTCATGGTGAGCAAGCGCAGCTGTGCGGGCCCCACCGGGCAGCCGGGCCTCCACGTGGCCGGTACCTGTCCCGCGCCGATGCCGGCCACGGTTCCCACGAACGTTCCCGACGGGGTAGGTGCGACCGCGGGCTGGATATCGGTCGTGGTGGTGGGCGTCGTGGTGGTGGGCGTCGTGGTGGTCGGCCCGGACCCGGGAAGCGACGTGGTGGGGGCGGCGATCGTGGAGGGGACGACCCCGCCCGAGGGATGGGGGTGTCGGGCGGCGGTCCGGGGGGTACTGGAACACGCGGCCAGCAGTCCGCAGGATAGGAGGGCGGTGACGACGAGAGCGGCGAAGTGGCGCCCGGGGCGCAGCACGGACGCGCACCATAGCCCTCGCCCGGCGTCGGTCGTGCCCGCGAGGGTGGGTCTTGCCGCGTTGGTGCTCGCCCTCGCTGCTTGTGCGGGGCCCTCACACGACAGCAGTGCCCGTTCCCGCGTTGACGGGCGGATGGCGGATGCCACGACGACGGTGGTTCCCACCACCGTCGTCCCCACCACGGTGGCGACGACCGTTCCGACGCCGGTCACGAGCCCGACCACGGTCCCGGTCGCGCCACGAGTGGCGCCGACCGCGCCGGCTCGCGCGCCGGCGACGACGGCTCCCCGTCCCACGACGATGTCCCCGCCGCCGCTGCTGGTGACCCGCCTGGCCGGGGTCGGGCCCGCCACGCAGGTGGTCGCGGTGAGCGCGTCGGGATACGGGCAGAGCGTCGCCACGCTCACCGCATACCAGGAGGATGCCACCGGCTGGCACCAGGTGTTCGGCCCGTGGAGGGCGAACGTCGGGTACGCCGGGTTCGCCCCCCCGGGACAGAAACGGGAGGGAGACGGGCGCACGCCTTCGGGCTCGTTCGGGTTCGACTTCTTCTTCGGCGTGATGGCCGACCCCGGGGTGCAGTTCCCGTACCGGTCCGTGACGGGGCCCGACATCGTGTGGGACGACGACCCGTCGAGCCCGCTCTACAACCAGTGGGTGGACACGAGCACATCCGACGCGGGGGCGGCGCCCGAGCCCATGGACGTGGCGCCTTCCTACGACTACGGCGCCGTGATCGCCTACAACATGGACCCGACCGTGCCTGGCGCGGGCAGCGCCATCTTTCTCCACGTGTCCACCGGTGGCGCGACCGTCGGGTGCATCGCCCTCCCCACCGACGAGCTGCTCGCCGTCCTGCGCTGGTTGAGCCCGGCGGCACAACCTCGGATCATCACGGGCACGGCGGCCACCATCTCGCCGTAGGCCGAGCGCCGCCGTAGCGTGGGCCCCGTGGAAGACGTGTTCCGGGTCGTACACCGCCAACGCGCCTGTCGGGCCTTTCGTGAGGAACCGGTCGACGACGACACGGTGGAGCAGGTCCTCGAGGCGGCCACCTTCGCCCCCAGTGCCGAGAACCGCCAGCCCTGGGTCTTCATCGTGGTGCGCGACGCCGGGCGGCGCGCCGCCATCGGCACGCTCACGCGCCAAGCCTGGGAGGGCGGGGGCCGGGCCCACTCCGAGGGCCGGCTGGCGCCCGGACTCCTCGCCGATGTCGAGACGGGGGCGCAAGGTGGGGTGGCCGGGGCCCCCGTCCTGGTCGTCGTGGCCGGCGACACGCGCCTCGGGGACCGGCGTGTGCTCGAGGCCTCGGTGTTCCCCGCCATCCAGAACCTGCTGCTGGCGGCCACCGCCCTGGGGCTGGGCTCGTCGCTGACCACACTGCCGTTGGTGTTCGGCGACGAGCTGGCGTCGATCGTCGGGCTCCCGCCGGAGGTGCTTCCGATGGCCGTCATCCCCTTGGGCTGGCCGGCGCGACCGCTGTCGGCACCCCGACGCCTGCCGGTGGCCGACAAGGCGCACCGCGAGACCTTCGGGTCCCCGTGGTGAGACCCGCGTAGGGGCACCACCGTGCTCGGGCGCATGGCGTCGGGCTACGGTCGGCTCGTCCGCCGTGAACGATGCCGGGAGGGGCGCCCCTTCGATGCAAGAGCACCGCTATGCCGTGATCGTGGACGGCACGCCGCCCGAGGTGTGGGAGCTGTTCTGGTACCGAGGGCCGCGTCGCCCCACCTCGTCGGGTGTGTCGATCGAGATCCTGCATCCGGGCGACGCCGTGGGCGAAGGTCTCGTCCGACACTGCACGTTCCGGGTGCCGCGCTACCTGCTGTCGGGGGGTGAGGGCCAGTCGTGGGAGTGGTTGACGCAGGTCAAGCCGCCCGTGTCGTGGAAGTACGACGCCGTGGGCAAGCCGTTGTGGTCGATCGCCGAGGGACGCACCGAGCTCGAGGACCTGGGCGACGGCAGGACCCGGATCCATTTCACCGAGACGTACCACGCCTTCAATCCCGTCCTCCGCGTGCTGCTCGAGCGCCGCGTCCACCGCTTCATCTCCAAGGACAACGACCGCCTGATCACGACGGCGATCAACGACGGCATCCGCCGCCTGCGTGCGGCCCGGGCCTCGGGGCACGACGCCACCGGAGGGGCTCCGAGCGGCGGATCGTGACGTCACGGAACCTTTGCCGGGACCGCCGCCTCTTGTAGACGTGGAGCAGCTCGTCCGGGCGGCTCGCCGCGGCGAGCCTGCAGCCATGGACGCGCTCGTGCGCGCACTCATTCCGTATGTGGGCCGGGTGTGCGGGGCCATCGCCCTCGACCGCGGAGATGACGCCATGCAGGAGACATTCATCGCGGTGCTTCGCAACATCCGCTCCCTACGCGAGCCGGCCGCACTGCACGGCTGGGTCCGGCGGATCGCGGTGCGCGAGGCCATCCGCGCCGCCCGAGGCGGTCACGAGGAGCCCGTCGACCCCGGCGCCCTCGCCGGCGGGGCGGTCGCACCGATCGACGTCGCCACCGTGGTCGACGTGCGGTCGACCCTCGCAGGCCTCGCCCCCGAGCAGCGCGCCATCCTCGTGCTGCGCGACGTCGACGGGTTGAGCGAGGCCCAGGCCGCCGATCTCCTCGGTGTCCCCGAAGGCACCGTGAAGTCGCGGCTGCACCGGGCCCGGTCGGCATTCACGCGGAAGTGGGAAGCGTGATCGGCCCCGACCGGCTATGGCCGGTGGCGTCGCTCGGCCCGATCGCCCGCGCCAGGACCCTGGGCGCGTCGATCCCCGGCGCGGCGTGGGCCGAAGGCATTCTCGATGCCCCCTATGCCACGACATGGCCGTGGATCGCCGACCTCGAGGAGTCGGTGCCGCGCTTCGACAGCCAGGTGCGAAAGGTCCGCGTGCTCGAGCGCAGTACCCGGGACGGGGCCCCGAGGCTGCGCATCACGGCGTCGACCTTCGGCGTGGCGGTGCCCTTCGACGTGCGCCTCGAGAACGGCTTCTGCCTCATGCAGGCCCGGGCTCGGATCTACCTGGTGGTCATGGCCGCCGAGCCGCACGACGCCGGTGCCCGCACGCGCTTCTTCCATCTCGAGGCTGTTCCCCTGCCCGGCACCCGCCTGCTGCACAACCACCTCCAGCGCGTCGTCGACGCCGACTTCGCCAACCTCGCCCGACTCGCGTCGCAAGGCTTCTGAGGGTCCGCGCCGTCGGCGAAGGAGCACTGCGACGGTTACGGATCGAGGTCCGGGCGGGCCTATCCGGCGCCGGTACTGTGCGCACATGTCCCTCATGAGCCGCGCTGAGCTCCAGAGCTTTCTCGACGCAGCATTCCCCGATCTGCCTCCGCCGTACATCATCGAGGAGGTCGCCCCCTGGGGTGTCAGGATCCGTCTGCCCGTGACGCAGGCCCACAGCCGGCCCGGGGGCACGGTGGCGGGGCCGACCTTGATGGCGATGGCGGATGCGGCGGCGTGGTTGGCGATCCTGGCCCACATCGGCCCGGTGGCGCTGGCGGTGACGACGAGCCTGCACATCGACTTCCTTCGCAAGCCCGCTCTGGTCGACCTCCTAGCCGAGGGACACCTGCTCAAATTGGGAAAGCAGCTCGCCGTGGCCGACGTCGGACTGCATTCCGAGGGACAGGACGAGCTCGTCGCCAAGGCCCAGGTGACCTATTCGATCCCGCCCGCGAGTGTGCCTCCGCCCAGCTAGCGCGCCCGCTCGACTGACCTCTTCACGAGAAAGGCGCGCCGGGGACACTCCTTGGCGGCACGGCGTGCCAGCTCGACGAGGTGGGGAGGCACGGGGCCCCCGTCGACGACCGGGTATCCCCATTCGTCGAGGGTGACGAGCTCGGGCAGGAGCTCGGCGCAGTACCCGTAGGCCTCGCAGGCGATCGGGTTCACCGTGACGACGGCGCTCATGCTCGGCTCGCCTTGCGCTTGCCCACGATCCCGGGGAGGACCGATGGCGCGCCACCGAACGCGCAGGGCCGCCGCTCGGCGTGCGCGGCGGCGTCGGCGGCGAAGACCGACAACGCGCTGCGCACCATGCGGGCGACACCGTCGGGGTGACGGCACGCGCCGCGTCCGTCCACCGAGGCGACGCGCATCTGGAGTCGCGCCACCAAGGAGGGGTCGGCGCTCCCTGTGGCCAGACGTTCGAGATCGTCGGCCACGGCGGGGAGCCCGAAGACGCACGGCCCACACTGTCCGGCGCTCTCGCCTGCCATGTAGCGCGCCACCCGCGCCGTCTCGGCGATCCCGCATGCGTCGCGAGTCAGGACCACGAGCACCCCCGCGCCCACGACCCCGCCCGCGGCCCCCAGCGAGCGCGGTGTGTAGGGGATACCGAGCGCGCCGGCGGGAACCCAGGTGCCGCCGAAGCCGCCGGTGAGCACGGCGACGACCTCGCCCGTCGGTCGCGCCCGGTTGACGATGGCGCCCAGGGTCGTCCCCATGGAGACCTCGAAGACGCCCGGATGCTCGACGCCACCGGACAGCGTCACCAGAGACGTCCCAGGTGCGTCCACCGACCCCGCGGCGCGAAACGACGCCGGACCGTACCTGGCCACCAGCGCCATGTGCGCGAGCGTCTCGGCGTTGTGCACGAGCGCGGCACTCCGTCCGATCGCCAACGGGTTGCGTTTGTCCGGCCGCCACGCGGGGGCTCCCGGGCCACCGTTGAGCCACGAGACCAATGCCGACTCCTCGCCGGCGACGTACCGGCCCGGAGGGCGCAGGACTTCGACCGGCACGGGCGCGTGCACGGTGCCCCTTCGTTCGGCGACCGCCCGTTTCACCGCAGCTGCAGCGTCGTCGTGGTCGTCGGCGACGCACACCACGATCCCGGTGGCGCCGAGGGCACAGGCGGCGAGCTCCGCCCCGTCGAGCACGAGATGCGGCACGCATGACAACAGGACCTTGTCCTTGGCACTGGCCGGCTCGCCCTCCATAGCATTGACGACGAGGGTCCGACGTCCTCTCGCCGACCGCACCAGACCGAGCTTGGTGGCCGAGGGGAACGATGCCCCGCCCCGACCGGTCAGACCCGACGCTTCGAGGACCCCCGCGAACCGCTGCGGCCAGGAGGCGTCACCGCGCCCCGGCAGGGGAGGTGGCCCGTGATGCGTCAGGTGGGCGGCGAGATCGGTGCGCCGGCTGGCGTGCCAGGCCGCCAGGAGCGAGGGAGGGTGGGGGGGCACAACTCCTCGGGAGCCGTCCGCGGACCCGTAGGTGCAGGTGGTGGGGGCGGAGTCGGTCGTGGCGGTGGCGTCGGTCGTGGCGGTGGCGTCGGTCGTGGCGGTGGGCATCGGTCGCTTCCTGGGGTCAGGCCGAGAGGTGCTTGACGGGCACCCCTTCGGGACGGTGGTGGACGGGGGCGAAGGCCAGCGCCCGCCGCCGGCGCGCTGCGGCCAGGACGATCCGCCATGTCGCCGCGCCGACGACGACGGCGATGCAGCCGACGGTGAGGTCGATCACCCAGCTCTGGTGCATGTCGGTCCCCATGCCGAAGGAATGGGACAGGGCCACGGGCCAGCTCAGGTAGGCGAGCCAGTGCACGACCCGCCAGGTGCGGGCGCGGATCCGGTGTCGGAGCCAGCTGGTCACGGCCACTGCGAGCAGCAGGTCGACTCCGATCGAGCCCAGTCCGACCCACAACCGCTTGTACGACGAGGCGAAGGGGACCACGATCGCGGTCCAACCGATGTGCACGTACGTGTCGACGACGCTGGTCAGGATGTGGCAGGCCAGGAAGCCCATCGTGATCACCGAGACGCGACGGTGCAGGTCCTGAAGTGCGAACCCGGGCCAGCGCCCGCTGGTGGACCGGTTGGCCGTGAGAATTCCGAGCACGGTGGTGGCGGTGAGCAGGACCAGCGTCATCAGACCGGTGGCCCGGGTTGCGTACCAGAGGACCGAGGAGCTCACGATGCCACCGCACCCGTGGCCGCCCGCCGCGAGCTCGGACCGCATTCGGGCGGCCAGCCGTTCAGCGTCACCAGGTGTCCGTCGTGGCGCACGAGCCGCGCCGGCTGGCCGAGCTCTCGCAGCTTCGGCACGGCGCGCTCCCCCCAGACCACCGCGGCGGTGCTGGCGGCGTTGGCGTCGACGCAGCTGTCGCCGGAGGCGGACACGAGCGTCCAATAGGGGGCGACGCAGGCGCCGGTGGCGGGGTCCACGATGTGGTGGAGCCGGCGCCGACCGCGCCGCCATGTGCGCACCGCCGTGCTCGAGCTGGCGATGCCGCCCCCGTCGATGGCGACCACCTGGTCGACGGCATCGACCGGTGCCGCCGAGTCGGCGGCGATGCCGACCGCCCAGCCTCCAACGGGTGCGACACCGGCTGCCGCCACGTCTCCGCCGATGCTCACCAACACCCCGCAGCGCAGCGCGTCGGCGATCCGCCGCGCCGCCCGGTCGGCGACGAGGGCCTTGGCCGAAGCCCCGAGGTCGATGTGCGTGCCGACGGGCACCCGCACCGTTCGACGACGGGGGTCGAGCTCGATCCGCCACCACCCGGGGGCGGCCCCTGGTGCCTCGAGGAGCTCGGTGCCGTGGGGGTCGAGCTCGGAGAAATCTCGGTCGTACCCCAGCGCCTCGAGGGCTGTCCCGACAGTGGGGTCCACCGCCCCGTCGGTGTGGGCCGCGACATCGCACGCCACGGTGATGGCGTCGAAGAGCAGGGCGCTCACCGTGACGGGCCTGCCGCCGCTCCGGTGCAGGCTCGCCAGCTCGGAGTCCGGCCGGAAGCGGCTGCAGGTGACGTCGATGGCAACGAGCTCGTCCCTCAGGATCGTGGCGGCGCTGTCGGCCGCCGCCGGCGCGGTGACGGCCACGATGGCGGTGGTGCCGATGGCGTGCATGGTGCGGAGGGCCGGTGGCGCCGGGACCTCCTTTCGGGAATCCCGGGAAGCGGAATCGACGCCGAGGCTGCGGGCGGGCGCCGTCATCGCCCTGTCCCGCCCGAGACGACGGTGGCCGACTTCGACGTCGTGGTGGGGGCCGTGGTCGCCGACGTGGCGGCCGTGGTCGGAGTGGTCCCCGTCGCGGCGGAGCTCGACGACGTGCCCGACGACGAGGAGGTCGACGCGCCCGAGGCCGTGGTCGAGGTCTGCGCGGAGGTGGCCGAAGACGAGGAACCGGTGCCCGACGGTGACGACGGCGTCGAGCTCACGGTCGTGGGCGCGGCCGCCGCCGTCCCGGGGATCTCCCTGGACACGATGAGACCCACCGCTGCGGTCGCACCGGTGGCCAGGATGGCGGCGGCTCTCGACAGACGGCGGACCCGGGCCCCGGCGAGGTCCCGCCGAGTCGATCCTTGTGCTCTGGGGAGCCTGGACCGTCCGATCGAAGCGCCGACGGTCCTTGGTCCCGGCGAGGAGGTGCTCATGGCTCGCATGTCACCATGCGAATCTCGGGGTTCTCGCACAGCCGGCTAGGAATCAGCTGTGAATGCGCCCGGGGCGGGGCCCTCCTCGATCCCCTCCGGCTCGGGGGCTCCCGAGATCGGCAGGCGCAGGGTGAAGACGGTGCCGCCGTGGGTGCCGGCCGCGGCACTCACCGTGCCGCCGTGGGCTTTGGTGATCGACGCCACGATGGAAAGGCCGAGGCCGGCACCGCCGCGTCGACGCGACCGTGACACGTCGGCCCGGAAGAACCGTTCGAAGACCCGTGCTCCGTCCTCGGGGCTCAGGCCGGGGCCACTGTCCTCCACGCTGATGAGCGCCTCGTTCCCCACCCGGTCGACGGTGACGACGCTCGGCGTTCCCTCCGGGCAGTGGGTCCGGACATTGGCGAGCAGGTTGTCGAGCACCTGGCGGATTCGCATGCGGTCGCCGACGATCTCCACCGGTTGCCGGGCCACGAGGCGTACGGGCCATTGCGGGCCCACCGTCGTGGCGGTCTTCACGGCTTCGGCCGCTACGCCTACGAGCTCGACGTCTTCCCTTTCGAGTGGTCGTCCCTCGTCCAGTCTGGCCAGGAGGAGGAGGTCCTCGACGAGATGGCCCATGCGGGTCGTCTCGTGGCGGATGCCGTGCATCACGCGCTCGAGATCGTCGGCGCGCGCCGCCGCCCCCTGCTCGAACAGTTCTGCGTAGGCGGAGACGGCCGCAAGCGGGGTGCGCAGCTCGTGCGACGCATCGGCGACGAACTGCCGCATCCTGCCTTCCGACACGCGCAACTCCTCCTCGGTGGCGTCGCGCTGGGCGAATGCCCTTTCGATGCGCCCGAGCATGACGTTCAGGGCGCGGGCGAGGCGCCCCACCTCCGTGCGCGCCTCCTCGCCGGGGACCCGCTCAGCGAGCTCACCGCGGGCGATGGCCTCGGCCGTGCCCTCGATTGCCAGCAACGGACGGAAGCTCACTCTCACCAGCCACCACCCCATCAAGAGAGCGGCGGCCAGCGCGGCGCCGGTCACGGCCAGCTCGACGCCGACGAGGCGGTCCAACGTGGAGACGGTGGAGGCGAGGGGAACTCCGACGACGAGTTGCCCGCCTCTGTAGGGGCCCCCTCCGAGGACCGATGCCCGGATCCGGTACTGCCCGTCGTCGCTGTCGAGTCCGGGAGCCGTGAAATACACCGTCTCCTCTCCGTGGTCGGCGGCGTTGGACACGAAACCCGTGATGCGCGCCGGCAGCTTGGGGGCGGCCGCGTCGTCGGTGTCGAATTCGGGCTGCGTCGAGCGGCACAACACCGAGTTCGACGAACTACGGACCTCGACGAAGCTGCCGGGCTGGAGTTCGTGCAGCAAGTTGCTGGTGAGGCCCGAGAAGCCGTTGCACGTGGGAGCCCCCCCCGAGGTGCCCGCGGTGGTAGGCGTGGACGAGGGGGGAGAGGACTGAGCCGGCCCCGGCCCCGTTCCGTCCTGCGCACCGGGAAGTGCCCCACCGGAGCCGGGGACGAGCCCTCCGGGTCCGCCGCGCGGACCGCTCCCGAGGGCGCTCTCGATGGGCATGTGCGACTGCTCGAGCGACTGGTCGATTCGGTTGTCCAGGAACGAGCGCAGTTCCTGGTAGGTGACGACGTCCGCGATCGCCAGAGCCGTCAGGGCCACGGCGCCGACGGCGAGGAGCAGCCGGAGCCGCAACGACACCTACGGAGCCTCCGACTCGCGCAACGTGTAGCCCACCAGGCGAATGGTGTGGATGAGCGGAGGCCCGTGGCGCTCGAGCTTCTTGCGAAGGTAGCTCACGTACGTCTCGACCACGTTGGCCTCCCCGCCGAAGTCGTAGTGCCAGACGTTGTCCAGGATCTGGGACTTGGAGAGGACCTGGCGCGGATTGCGCAAGAAGAAGCGCAGCAGGTTGAACTCCGTCGCCGTCAGCGCGATCAGTGCCCCCGCCCTCCGCACCTCGTGCGCGCCTTCGTCCATCTCCAGGTCCGAGAAGCGCAGGACGCCCTCGTCGTCTGTCCCCACGCCCGCCCGCCGGAGCAGGGCACGGGCCCGGGCGATGATCTCGGCCAGGGCGAAGGGCTTGGTGACGTAGTCGTCCCCGCCCACTGTCAGCCCCGCGATCTTGTCCTCCAGCGAGTCCCGGGCTGTCAGGAACAGCACGGGCGCGCGGATGCCGTCGGTGCGCAACCTCCGGGTGACCTCCAGCCCGTCGAGGTCCGGCAGCATGACGTCGAGGACGATCAGGTCGGGAGGGCGCTCCTGGGCGGCGGTCAGGGCGGCGCGTCCGGTCATGGCCTCCTCGACCTCGAAGCCCTCGTAGCGCAGCGAGGTGGCGACGGCGTCGACGATCGACGGCTCGTCGTCGACGACCAGAACCCTGCTCCGCTTCGTGTCCATCGATCTCCTTCCGGTGTCGAGGATGGAGGACCCGCTTGCGCGGCCCCTGTGTGCCCCCTGTGAGCCCCCTGTGAATCGATACCCGGGAGGCCGGGTGTCCCCGCATCATGGGCCAGCCACCTGGGATCCGGCACCATGGACCGCCTCGCCCGGCAGATGGGGCCGCCAGGGTCGAGGACGGCTAAAGGGCTCGGCCACGGGCGCCGATCCCCAATCAGTCTGACCATCGCGTCGAACGGAGCCGGTCCATGGAGGCGTACGAAGGCTGGGCAGCCGACCCGTTCGAAGCGCACGAGGCTCGCTACTTCGTCGAAGGACGGCCGACGAAGCTGGTCCGGGACGGATCGGTCGAGGCGTTTGACGATCTGCCCCCGCGATCGTCGTGGCCGTCGAGTCTGCAATCGGATCAGGCGACTGCCCACCAACCGGCGGAACCGACGACCCGGCCGGAGGCGATGCCGCCCGGCTCTCCGTCTCCACGTCCTGCGGCTCCACCCCCTCCGGGGACTTCGTATTGGACGCCACCACCTGCCCCCGGTGTCCGGGGTGCCCCTGTCGCCTCGCAGCCAGGGGTCCCCGTGGCCGGCGGCCCGTTGGGCCTCGACTCCGCCGACACCTTCGTCGGCGGAGCGGATCCCGCTCCTGTCCGTCGCCCGCGCCGGCGCGTGATAGCGGGCCTGGCCGCTCTCGTCGTCGTCGCCGGTGCCGCCGGCACCGCCGTGGTCGCTTCCGGTGGCAAGAGCGCCGAAGCGGCGGTCATCGACTCGGTCAACAGCTCGATGGCCGATCGGACCGCGCACGTCAGCATGAACCTCGCCGTGACCACACCGTCGGCCACCGTGACGGGTAGCGGCACCGGAAGCATCGACTTCAGCCAGAGTGCGATGCAGCTCCAGCTGACGGCGGGGGTGGCCGGACAGCAGATCCAGCTGCAGGCCTTGTACATCGCGGGAACGGTCTACGAGCAGATCCCCGATCTGGATCAATTGATCCCGGGGAAGTCGTGGATCTCGCTCGACCTGTCCTCTCTGGCGGCCGCCGGCAGTCAGGGCTCCTCGACCTTCGGCGCCGGCGACAACCCGACGGCGATGCTGCGCCTGCTGGCCCAGCAGGGGAACACGGTGGTGTCGCTCGGCTCCTCCACGATCGACGGGACCTCGGTGCAGGGTTACGCGGTGACACTCGACCCGGCCGTGATCAGGTCCGAATTGGCGCAGGCCAAACTGCCGTCGTGGATGTCGGGCGCCCTCGCTCAGGTCAACATCGGGCAGACCAGCATGAAGGTGTACGTCGACGGCTCGGGCCTGTTGCGCCGCATCGGCATCGACATCGCGGAGTCGATCGCGTCGAGCGAAAAGATCTCCGTCGACGAGAGCCTCGACTTCTCCGATTACGGCGCGCCGGTGAGTGTGAGCGCTCCTCCATCGGACCAGGTGGCGAGCTTCGAGCAGTTCTTGCAAGAAGCCCAGGCCGCGGCGGGGAGCAGCTCTTCCTCCTGACCACGCTCCAGGCCCGTGGCCCGGTTGCCAGGGTCTGGTGGTGGACCGGGACGTCTAGCCCGGGATTTCCTCGTTGCGGTCGCGCAGCTCCAGTCGGATGACCTCGTAGGCCGTCCGGGCGGCTCCGGTGCCTGCCACCCGATGGACTTCCCTGC
>Ga0116215_1000348_pt1 | contig 36508 bp, 37 predicted proteins | sample Sb_taG_7_FD_89698 | JGI IMG/M metagenome (GOLD analysis project Ga0116215, IMG submission 89698) | Peat soil microbial communities from Weissenstadt, Germany - Sb_50d_2_FS metaG | ecosystem: Environmental > Terrestrial > Soil > Wetlands > Peat | place: Germany: Weissenstadt | collected 2010-09-21
CCACTGGCGGTACGGTCGCGAAGACCGGACTCCCCCGGATTCGCTTCCACGACCTGCGGCACACGCCAGCCACGCTCAGTGGGCGGGCCAGGATTCGAACCTGGGACCGTGGGGTTATGAGCCCCCTGCTCTAACCGGCTGAGCTACCCGCCCGTTGTTGTGACATAAGGGATTTCGCCTCGGCTGCCTTAGGCTACGATACGGCATGACACCTTCGTGACACCTTGGCTGGTAGACTTACGCACATGGCCAAGCCTATCAGCGGGCTCAAGGAGCGGCGAGTTCGTTGGACGGACCTCCCCCAGGGCCAGCGCAACCGCCGTGGTGCCGGGGAGGGCTCTCTGTATCAGCGCCGCGACGGACGATGGGTCGCACGCGTTGTCGACACTACCGGCCGGACGCGCAGCCTGTACGCGCGGACCTACCGCGAGGCCGAGCAAAAGCTCCACGCTGCCCGCCGCTCGGTTGAGGACGGCTTCGGCGTCCCCGATCAACAGCTCACCCTCGGCGCGTACCTCACCCGTTGGTTGGAAAACCTGCCAAACACGGACGTAAAACCGGCCACAGTGCGGTTCTACACCAAGTACGTCGAGAAGCACGTCCTTACCGAACCGCTGGCCCGCGGTCTGCTCTCCAGGCTCACGCCCGCGGAACTGGCTGGCCTCTACTCTCGGAAGCTCGCCAGCGGGCTCAGCCGGACTACCGTCAATCACCTCCACCGACTGCTCCATCGCGCCCTCCGCGTCGCCGAGCGCGAGGGCATCGTCCCCCGCAACATCGCCGCAGCCGTCGATGGGCCTGGCCGGGATCGCGTCGAGTTTCGCGTCCTTCATCACGACGAGCCCGAGCGGTTCCTCCAAGCCGTCGGCGGCGAACCGCTGGAGGCGTTGTTCGTGGTCGCGCTCTGCACCGGGATGCGGCAGGGCGAGTTGCTCGCGTTGCGATGGCAGCACGTCGATTTGGTAGGTGCCGAGTTGGAGGTCGTCGGCTCGCTTACGGGGGTGCGTCGCGCCGACTTGGAGATCACCTCGCCGAAGTCCAGGCGTACACGTCGCGTTGCGCTGCCACCCCAAGCGGTCACCTCACTCCGCGAGCATCGTCTCCGGCAGCATGAGTATCGCCTCGCTGTCGGTCCGGAGTGGGTCGATCGCGGGTTGGTGTTCGCGGGTCCCTTCGGCGACTTCATGCGTGCCGCCACTGTGAACGGCGCGCTGCGCCGCATCCTCGCCCGGGCGGGGCTCCCGCATATGCGATTCCACGATCTGCGCCACTCCGCCGCGACGAGGATGCTGGCGCGCGGGATCCACCCGAAGGTTGTCGCGGAATGCCTCGGCCATGCAAGCATCCAGACCACGATGGACCTCTACGCCCACGTCGTGCCGTCGATGCTCCACGACGCCATGCGTACGGCGTGGGGACCGGCGCAGTAGCATTCGACGGCAGACGACCCCGCAGCGATCGTCACACTGATGTTGGGACGGAACCCCGCCGTGGCATCAAATTCCCAACAATCGACCAAACCTCGTCCAGCAGAACTCGCCCTGGCGTCGACTACGATTGTCTGCTCTGGCAGGGCTTCGAGCTGCGGGCGCGACTTACTCCAGAATTACTCGTTCCTGGTTGCACCTCCTGAAGTCGAATTGACGACTGAAACATCGCCAGCGCACAAGGCACTTCGCATTGCTGTGCAACGACTGATCGATTATTGGGTTGACTAACCCAGTGCCCCGAACAGTCCAAGTCAGGTCATCGCGGCGGGCCGAGCCTTAGCCAGACCTCCGATCGCGGTCGGCGCCGCGCCCTCGAATCGGCGTGGGTCTGGATGGCGGCTGTCGCTAGCACCCGGACGATGAGAAGTGTCCGGCCTACCACCTCCAGGTGAGAAGGGTCGGCGGTCCCTGGCGCGATTCCGGCAATCGGATGCCCGCGACCATCCCCTTGACCATGGGCAAAGTGCATCGCTAGGATGCAGATCATAGTCTATAAGCTCCGTGGAGGCGGTTCTCATGACAGCGATGACGGGATCCTCGGGCGGCTCGCTGCGGCACAATGCCCTGACAGCCACGGACGTCATTGCAATGGCGACGGCGACCTACGCGCCAACCGCCGCCCTTTACTTTAACACGCCAATCGCGGCATCTTTCGCCGGCGCTCAAGTGCCCTTCGCTTTCATCCTGTCAACCATCGCCATGCTGATTGTCGCGTCGAGCATGGCTCAGCTTGCACGCCACCAAGCTAGCGCGGGTGGGTATTATTCGTGGATCCGCAGCGCCCTCGGGCAGCGCGTTGGCTTTCTCGTGGGATGGTTGGTTCTCGCGGGCTCGTTCATGGTTGTTCCAGGCGTATACGCGGCTGTGGGGGTATACGTCGCCACTATCCTGTCGCGGTACGGCGTCGACATCAACTGGCTTGTCATCGCGTTGATCTTGCTCGTACTCGTCACCGGCGTAAACATCCTGGGAGTACGCCTGTCGGTCCGCCTTGGTCTTGTCATCTTGGTTGCGGAAATCGTCATTGTGACGATCGTCAGCATCGTGGTGGTGGCCAAGGGCGGCGCGTCGGGTAACAGCGTCGTCCCCTTCGAAGTTCCATCAGGGGGTTTCGGAGCGATCGGCGGTGCGATGGTTTTCGGGGTTCTCTCATTCATCGGCTTCGAAGCAGTGGCAACCGTGGGCGAGGAGGCATCGCATCCGCGCAGCCAAATCCCCGTTGCACTCTTCGCTGCGGTTATCATCGGCGGCTTCTTCCTCACCTTTGGTGCATACGCTGCAAGCATCGGCTTTGGCGTGAACCACGTGTCCGCGCTCTCCGGAAACGCAGCGCCATTCGACTCCCTCGCAGAGACCTTCGCTCCCGCACTCCGCATCTTCATCGACGTGGCGGGTGTCACGAGTTTCACGGCATCGCTGCTGCTAACAACTCTCGCGGTGTCGCGCATCTACTACGCCATGGCGCGAGACCACCTCCTCCCTAGCGTCCTGGCAACGGTGTCGCCACGATTCGGAACTCCGGTCGTGGCCATCATCGGCGAGGGCGCCCTCGCATTACTGCTCTTCGTGGTACTGGGGGAGTGGGTTGGCCCCATGAACACATATGCGTATCTCGGCACTGTTCTCACTTTTGCGATGGTGCCCGTCTACGTGCTGATCCTCCTCTCGACGGTTGTGGTCTTCACTACTCGTCTCAAGCACCTCTTCAATCCGGTGCTGCATGTCGTCCTACCTGTGGTTGGGGCTCCAGTGGTTCTATACCCACTCTGGGCGCTGAGTCCCTTTGGGGGCCCGGAGTCTGTCCCGTACAACTTCTTGCCGCTCGTAGTCCTCATTTATGGGGTCGTCGGTGTCGGCGTCAGCTTCGCCCTGCGCAAGCGGTTCGCAGCAGCCGAGGCGACGATCGCGAGAGCAGCCTTCGAGGAGGCCGTGTAGGGCGGTGGCTTCGTTGGGACAGGGCTCCGAGGGACTTACCGCGGATCCTGAAGAGATAGCTGAACCCGTCACTCGGCGGATTGAGCGACTGCTACAGGAATTTCACCCCGAGGATCGGCTGCACCTTGGCGGCTCGATTCATGTCGATCTGCCGGATCATATTTGCGAAGCCGTACGTGACTCGGTGCAGGTAAAGGGATACACGCCGTCGTATGGTGAGGAGCCGCTGAGGCGAGGTATCGCAGCGTCACTGCAAGCGGAGGGCATCGCCGCCGAGAGCAAGCAGGTCCTCATCACAAACGGGGCCATGCACGCGTTGGACGTGGTGCTTCGTGCGCTGCTTCGACCCGGAGACGAGGTGCTCATGCCCAAACCCGGGTTCTTCATCGGCGGCTTGGTCAGAATGGCCGGGGCACACCTCGTGCAGTTTCCTTCGCGTATTGAGGACGGATTCCGGCCTTCGTGGTCCGCTGCTCGAGCGCTTATCACGCCGCGTACCAAGATCCTCTACGTCAATACCCCCGTAAATCCGACTGGCTACGTCTTCGATCACGAGGATCTTCACGCCGCGGTGGACTTGGCACGCGATGCGCGACTCGTGCTCGTAAGCGATGAATCACTGTCGCACTTCGTATACGACGGCCGACGACACATATCGCCCCTGACCGTCGCGGATGAATCAGTGGCATCGGTGCTGGTTCGGTCGTTCTCGAAGGACTACGCAATGCCCGGGATGCGCGTCGGTTATGCGCTAATACCGGGAAACCTCTTTGAGATCGCGGCCGCCGCCTTGGAGTGGTCTGTATTGTGCGTGAGCCGCCCGAGCCAGGCAGCAGCCCTGTCCGCACTGACCGGGCCTCAAGCTTGGGCGGATGAGATGGTGATTAACGCACGTGCGCGCGGTCATCGACTGGCGAGCGCCCTCGATGCGTTGCAGAGTTTCGAATGCATCGCACCGGCTGGCGGCTTGAACGTCTTTCCACGCTTCCACGGTGACGCCGAGACGTTTGCGAATGAGCTGGTGATTCGTTACGGAATTCCTGTTGCACCCGGGTCGGCTTTTGGAGTGCCTGGGCACTTTCGCATGCAATTCGGTGGTGTTGAGGAAGATCTTGACCGAGCCCTGAGCTACATTCGGGAAGCGGTACTTGAGAACAGGGTCTGACAAAGGAGACACGATGTCCTGGGCACCGCAAATCTATGACCTAACCCGCCCAATGAATCACGACACTCTCGTCGCCCTTGCAGGTAAACTCGCCGTCGGCGATGGACCGGTGAAGGACCTTGCGTTTTCGTGGTTGCGGAGTTGGGAGCGTGGCGACAACGGAGCGCAGTGCGAGTGGACGCTCAACGACCACTTCGGAACACATTTGGACGCTCCGAGCCACATCGTGCGGGGAGCGGCAACCGTCGACCGAATCGAGCTGAGTCGTGTGTTTGGCGAAGCCGTCGTCATCGACTGTTCCTTCGCGCGCGGTCGGGGCCTCACCGGAGACGATTTCGGGCGCGCCGGGCCGGAAGTTCGGCCCGACGACATCGTTCTCGTGTACTCAGCGGAGCAGCCTGGTACCCCGGACGAGTATCTGTTGAATCAAACCTACGTGACTCCGAGCGGTGCGGAGTGGCTGGTCGAGCATCGCGTCCGGACCATCGGCGTCGAGCCATTCGGGTTTGAACATGTCTATGACGGGATCTGTGTACGGGAGTGCTACCGTCCAGAAGTCGAAGATCCCTGGCCGGCGCATCGCATCTGTCTGTCCGCTGGCATCTATATCATTGAGGGGTTGACGAATCTCGAGCCCCTGCTGGGCCGAAGGGTGAGGTTTGCGGGACTCCCGCTCAGGATGCCAGAGTCGAGTGGCTCACCAATTCGAGCAATTGCCTGGGATGACGTCGCTTAGCCAGGGAGATAGGTTGCCTGTGATAGAGAACCTCTGAGCGGGGAATGACTCGCGCACTCGCAGATGGCGGCGAGGATTCGCCCGTCAACTGGTCGATCATCGAGACCGTCGCGGCGATAAAGCGTCGCCAGGTTAGCGCCCGCGAGGTCTTGGACGCGTATATCGGGCAGATCGAGCTCCACAACTCGAAGCTGAACGCGATTGTCACGCGGCTCGATGATCGAGCGCGCCAGCAAGCGACGGCGATCGACGAGGCTACGGTCCGAGGCATCGATGCAGGCCCTCTTGCGGGGGTGACGTTCACGGTCAAGGACCTCATCGCGACCCGCGACGTGCGCGCCACAGCAGGAAGTCTGATCCTGCGCGACTTTGTCTCCCCCTGGGGAGCAACGGCGATCGACCGCCTTGGCGACGCCGGCGCCGTTCTCATCGGCAAGACGAACTGTCCCGAATTCGGGCTGGCCATTCACACCGGTAATCGGCTTTTCGGCGACACGTTGAACCCGGTTGACTCCACGCTTTCCCCGGGTGGCTCCAGTGGTGGCGACGCCGCGGCCGTCGGGGCACACATGGCCAGTTTCGGCGTCGGAACCGACTACGGGGGTTCGATTCGTCTTCCAGCTCATTGCACGGGCTTGGCATCAATTCGGCCGACGCCAGGCGTCATTCCGGGGACGGGGCAGCTGCCATTTCTGCCTTCCGCGTCACCGGTTCCGCCCAACAGCGCGTCGATGCAGGCCCGTCTTCAAACCATCGCGCCGATTGGGCGCTCGATTTACGACCTCTGGGGTTTGGTAGAGGTTATGGCAGGCCCCGATGGTATCGACACGAACGCAGTGCCGGTGCGCCTCGGATCACCCGCGCGTCGGAGCGTCGCAGGTCTCGGCGTGGCATGGTGCGACGGGGATGGGAGCTACCCTGTCCGGGCCGATTTGGTCGAGGCAGTCGAATCCGCGGCCGACGCCTTGTCTGAGCTTGGAGCTCGGGTAGTGAACCGCCGTCCCCCCGGGATGGATCAGGCAGAGTCTGTGTATGCCGAGCTGAGGAGCCTCGACGGCTTGCCTGACCACATTCGTCTTTGGAAAGGCCGCGAGGAGGAGTTGACCGACTATGTGAGGGGTTGGCTAGACAGCGCTCGCCCGGAAGGGACCCTCGGGGAGTTTCAGCGCCTTACTGCTTTCGCGGACGCGATTCGACTGCAGGTCAACAACTTCATGAATGAATGGCCGATTCTTCTCATGCCGGTTGCTTCGGTCCCGGCGTTTGCCCCGCGATCCGACGATTTTGAAGTCGAAGGACGCATCCTCCACGGCGTTCAAATCGAGAGTTGCTGCCGTGTCGTGACGCTCCTTAGGGCGCCAACTGCAGTGGTCCCATGCGGCCAGTCTAAGGAGGGGCTTCCAGTTGGGGTACAGGTCATTGGACGCCCGTTTTGCGATGCGCGGGTGATAGAGGTTGCCACCGAACTCGCTGACCGATTCGCCCCGGACGGCCGCGAAGTCACGAGATGAAGCGGATGGCTCAAACGGATCAAGCGGCACCTCCGAGGGTGCCGCTGGCTGCCCTAACCAAAGCCGAGGCAGCGTACGTCGAGGTCAGGGCCCAGTTGCTTGAGGGCACGCTTGCACCGGGTTCCACGATAAACCAGGAGAGTCTTGCTGCGGCTCTCGGCTTGTCAGTCACTCCGCTCCGCGAAGCCTTGCGCCGGCTCGAAGGCGAGGGATTGATCGCACTTCGCCCGCACCACGTCGTCAGCGTGTTGCCTCTCACGCGGCGTGAGTTACGCGAATTATGCGTCGCGCGTATGCAATTGGAACCGCTCGCCGCTAGACTTGCTGCCGAGGCCGCTACGCGAGACGAACTTAAGGCAATCGCTAGCCTGGCGCGAGAGTCAGCCACTGCTGATCTCCACTCACAGCTGCGAGCTCATCGCTTGTTTCACCATTCGATTTACGGAGCCTCGCACAACGAGGTTGTCGCTGACCTCTTGGAACAACTCTGGACCCGCACGGATCGCTATCGGGCCATCATGTTACGCGACGCCGGCCTTCGAAGGAAAAGCAGTGCTGGTCACCGAGGGATCGCGGCCGCGCTGGTTGCGGGCGATGCATCAGTTGCGGCAGAACTAGCTGAGCGGCATGTGGATGAAGCGCTCCGGCTGGCTGATCGCATGTCTCAAATGGACTTTCCTGCTGATCCTCGGAGCGTCCGAAACCCTGTGAGAGACGAGTCCACAGCGTGACCCCGAAAGCACGCTGGCTCGTGGCTAAGGTCGCAGCTCGGGGTTAAGATTGATAAGTGGCCGAAGGGCCGCAATCGAACCTCGATCATCTGATCCAGGACTTGGAATCCTTCAGCCAGCGGCATGCGGGATGAGCTAGTACGAAATTGCGCGTCTCTCTGTGCGCCTCCCACATTGGCGTTGTATATCTCAAGAGTACCATCCAACTGTATATACCTTCCGCCAGGAATCGACACTAGGCGTGCGGGCTGGGTGACGATTGAAATGAGTGATCGGGGTGCAGCCAAGGGCTCCCAGACATTCTCCGCATGTTATCTACGTTGATTTCCTTGTCGTACGCGCAGTGCTCGTCTTCGTCCAGGGCTCGTCATCGAGTCCGTGGTAGACCATACAACTCGCGTGCATTTTGCTCGAAGATTCGGTCCCGCGTCTGATCGAGCCATGAGCTACTCGCGACGGTGCTCAACCTCTCGCGGACGGTCGCCCACGCGTCGCGTAGAACGACGCATCCGAACCAATGGCTCTCGGGCACACCATGTCCGTCGCTTCCCAGGGTCACCCGCCCACCCGGAGCCACGTCCAGAATTCTAAGGAGACGATCCGCTGTTGTTGCCGGGCTGAAGAGGTTGCAAAGCGAGAATTCCGTCCAAACACGGGGACGCACACTTGCCAGGTAACCGGCCTCCTCGTGCCAGGGGTACGACCCATGAATGAGAACCACGTCGACGCCTGACCCTACCGGACTTCTCAGAACCTCATCTAACAGCAACGGGTTCGCCTCGGCAAGCCGGATCTCTGAGTCGCCGAAGCCAGTGTGTATCTGGAGCGGCAAGCACAGGTCCGCGCAGCGGGCGAGCACTCTGGTGAAGACGAGATCACGTAGTGGCTTAGCGCTGCGTTCCACAGTTGTTCCGGCCGCGCGATCTTCTCGCAGGGCTTTCTCGGCCGATGCCAGAGTTACATTTGGATCCACAGCTAGACCGGTTCGGTAGGCGAGGATCGTTTTGAATCCGACTGCCCCTGCGCGCGCGGCGTCATCCATGAACACGTCAACCGAAACCAAGATGTCCTCCGCTGACCGGCCCTCGCCAATCAAACGGTCCACCAGAGGCTCGACCCGAGCTAGTTCCCATATAGGAACCGCCGCCACATCGGCATACGATTGACAGCTTCCTGGCGACAATCCCTGCCATCCCGCATCCATAACCATGCCGGTTATGCCGCAGTCAGACATCAAACCGCGCACGTACGTCGGCCAGTCTCGCGAGGCGAGCTGATCGCGCGCCATCGACACATCTTCGGGTGCGCAGTTGAGATGCTGTGCCAGTCGGTTCCGAAGAACCTCGAGAAGCAGCCGCGTCGGTCCCAGCGCCTGGCGTCTGCGATCAGCTTCGCCACCGGACTCGATGTCCAAGGTCAGATTATCGAGATTAAGAGGCTCGAACTCAAGGCCGAACGGGTGAACGTGGTCGTCTATCATCGATAAGGCTCCTATTGGCGGCTGTACATAGGTGGCCCGCAACTCAATAGCGCCAACGAGCAGCTGCTCGGAGTGAGCCGTTCTCCGCCGACTGGAAGATGTCGCTGGGGGGAACTCACCCGTGTAATAGCCAACCTCGTCATTCCTACGAGCGTCTTCATACTCACTCCTCAGAAAACCCATCCGCATCGAAGTAGCAGGCGAGAGCCAGCGGCGTGCAGCCTCGCGCTAGCAAGCCACGTGCGGAAGGCTTGATGCACTGGATACGATGGCTCGAAAGCAAGGGCTTCGCTACTTGCGAGCTCCGTGTTGAGAAGGCACCCTCAGCCGTTCGTTCTCTCATCAACTAAGATCGCCTCCTAAGCGTAGTCGCCGGATGTGTCCGATCTCCGCCGGCCATGCTGCAATTTGAACTCGCTGCGAGCTAATCCTCGATCGAGAGTTTCTCTGGAAACGAGCACAGCACGACATGATCAAGAGTCGAGCGTGGTTGTCAGTAGATTTCGAAGTACTCGCGCATCTCCCAGTCAGACACAGCTTGACCTGTCGTCGGTGGGTTCTCCTCGAGGGCTTGTGCATAGCGAGCATGCTCAGCGCGCTTCATCATCAGGTAATAGTCCACAAATGTGTCCCCAAACTGGCCACGGTAGAAAGAGTCACTATCGAGAGCAGCGGCAGCCTCCGCAAGCGACTTGGGCAACAGTGCGTCGTCCGCAGCATATGGATCCGTGGCTGCAGGCGGTGGCGGTTCGTGGCCATGACTGATGCCGTCAAGGCCTGCAGCAATGTTCGCTGCCATGTATAGGTAGGGATTGGCCGACGGCTCACCCAACCGATTTTCGACATGTGTTCCCGTGTCGCCTGGTGATCCTTGGACCCGCACCATCGTTCCCCGATTGTCGACAGCCCAACCGATGCGATCCGGCGCAAAGGAGTACGGACGAAAGCGCCGATATCCATTTACGGTTGGGGTGGTGAAAATTGTCATCGGCTTTGCATGCTCGAGGAGTCCTGCGACGAAGTGCCTGCCGACAGGTGAAAGCACGTCGGTTGGGGAGGCGAATGCGTTCTTGCCAGTCGCCACCTCGCGAAGTGATTCATGAAGGTGCCACCCGGACGGAAAGAAGTTCGGTAGCCCAGGCTGACACATGAATGTTGCCATCAGGCCCAGTCGCCGGCAGATCGACTTGACAGCCGTTCGGAACATAATCATGGCGTCGGCGGCATCGAGTCCGTCAAGTGGTCGGAAGGTGAATTCCATCTGTCCCGGCCCCCACTCGTCTTCCATCGATCGCGGCGCTAGGCCAACATCGATCAACCCGTCACGCAACGCCGCGAGAGTGGACTCGACACCATCTAGCCGGACCTCGGAAAGAAACTGGTAGCCTTGCTCGAACGTTTCAACAGGTGGCGGCGGCGGCGGCGCGCCAGTTTGGTCGATCCCTGTGTGGCTATCGGCGAGACGCACGATGTAGAACTCGACTTCGAGGCCCGCCGAGTATGTGTATCCTGCTTTCTGCAGCCGGCTGATCTGATTGCGCAGTATCGCCCGTCCATCAAGTGGTACCGGCCTTCCGTTGCTGAAATATGCGTCGCACAGCATCCAACCGGTGCGGTCCGCCCAGGGTAGGGTACGAAACGTCATGGGGTCGGGCACGATCACGAGGTCGGGAAAGCCGGCCATTTCGGTAACACCGAGCCCCCCACCGTCACCAAACGCCAGCGGGAAAACGGCGTTCGAGGAGTCGAGGCTATATATGGCCCCCGAAAAGTCGGCGCCACTGCTCATCGCGGCAATGGCAGCCTCGGCAGAAAGAAACTTCGCACGGGAGACGCCATGCTGGTCGGAGAGGGCCAATCGAACGGTGCGGAGGCCCTTTTCACGAATCTCAGAAGCAACTAACTCGCAGGTGGCGCGCTGTAGTTCCGAATGCAGTGCGTACCGGGAAACAAAGTCAGGTATGCCAACGCCGTGGTCTACCCGCTCGCTGTTATGCGTGAGTGTCACGTTGTTCCCCTTCCGCTAGACGGATCTCGAGTGAACGGCGTATGGATTCGAGAAGGCCACTCGTGAACTGCTTTGGCCGCATTTCGGCGAGCGTGAGCATCGTCTCCGTCCGCTGGACGCCCGGGATCTGCCAGACCCTCTGGAGCAGCAGTTCGCGCAGATGATTGTGATCGCGCACTAGCAGGCGCGCGAGAAGGTCGATCGAGCCGGTGACGACGGTGACGTCCGCCACCTCGGGAAGCGCGCGCAAGGCATTGATGATTGATCCCTGGGAGTGACCTTGGAGTGCCGTTACGGTGATGAATACGGTGACCGGGAATCCGACCTCCGCCCAGCCAATGTCAATCGTGTACGCACGGATAACGCCGGAACGCTCGAGTCGGGCTATCCGATCACCGACCGCCGGCGGTGACATTCCGAGCTTGCGAGCGAGAGCGCGCTGCGACATACGTGCATCGCTGGCAAGCAACTGCAGGATGCTCAGATCCACAACATCGAGTGCTGCCGGACCGCGTGGCGGAGCGACCGACTCGACAAGGCTCGCCAAGGGAGCTGACAGCTCAGTCATCTGTTCGCTCGCAGGGCATCAGGACCTGCCACTTGCGCGACAAACCACGCCTTTCTCCTAGCATGCGTATACTCTATGGAGTTAGAGTCTGGCGGTCGCAAATGCCCTCTGTCAAGTGATCTCCGGGAGAACCACATGCAGGCAGCCCCTAGTTCGCACCGCCGACCGACGTTCGCGCGACGTATTCGAAACGTTGGCAGCGGCCTCGCCGGGATCCTTGCTCTAGCTGGCGACAACCGCCTGATCGGACTAGCGGGCGGATTCCCGGATCCTCAGACATTCCCTGTCGACGTCCTACCGGAACTCGTTGCCCAAGTCATTGAGAACGATTCCGAAATTGCCCTCCAGTACTCGCCCACACCGGGCCTGCCGGGGCTACGCGATGCTATCAGGACGCGTCTCATAACGACCGATGGGACTGCTCCCGCTGAGCAGGAGCTCATGGTTACGAGCGGGAACATCGAGGCGCTTGACCTGATCGCAAAAACACTAATCGATCCCGGAGACGTCGTCGTCGTCGAAGGCCCGACGTATCTTGGCGCGATCGACGTGTTTCGCGGTTTCGAAGCGGACATTCGAAGCATTCCGGTAGACGGAGACGGCATCGAGACGAGCGTTCTTGACCGAGTTTGCCGGAGCGGTGCCCCCCCAAAGCTCTTATACACGATTCCAGAGCACCAAAATCCGACTGGAATACGCATGTCACTCGAGCGACGGACCGAGCTTCTGCGAGTGTGTCGTAACTTCGGCCTCTACATCATCGAGGATGTTGCCTATCGAGATCTGAGCTTCGATGGACGACGGTTCCCGAGTCTCTGGTCTCTGGCGCCGGATTTGGTAATCCAAGTGGGCACAACCTCAAAGACATTCTTCCCCGGCGTGCGACTCGGTTGGGCCGTCGGTCCCAAAACGGTCCTCGAGCGAATGTTAATCGCGAAACAGTGCTCCGATCAATGCGCAGGAGCATTTGGCCAGCGTCTATTCGAAGAGTATCTTCGGGGGGGCCACATGGCACGACAGCTCACAAAGTCAAATGCCCTGTACTCCCGGCGTTGCCAAACCATGCTCGCGGCGCTCGACGAATACATGCCGACTGACGTTACGTGGACTCGTCCGGCAGGGGGGTTCTTTGTATGGATAGCCGTGCCAAAGAACCTCGATGCGAACTCTTTGAGTCTGCAGTCTCGCGAGGCAGGCGTTGCCATCATGCCGGGGGCACCCTTCTTTGCTCAGACCGGGGGCAACAACAATGTACGACTCGCGTTTAGCCACGCACCCGATCATCAAATCGATGAGGGAATACGTCTTCTCGCTCAGACTATTCGCACGTCACTGGAGATACCAACATGACTAACCTCGAGGGTCACTTTGCCACGGAGCCCGGCGGGAAGCCCAGCGCGCTCGGTCGTTACGTCGATGTGGCGACTGTAGAGTCGATCGAAATGTCACCCGGACTCGTCTTCAGGCCCGTCCTCGGAGAGCGGATGATGCTGAACTTTGTCAGCTTTGACAAACACACGGAAGCGCCGATCCACGTACACGAGGAAGAGCAGATCGTACTCATCCTCAGCGGTGAGTTTGAATTCAACATTGACGGTGAAATCCGAACGCTCCGCGTTGGAGACGTGGCAGTTGTTCCGAGCTGGGTGCCCCACGGGGCACGGACTCTCGATACCACCTGCCGCGAGGTCGACGTCTTCAACCCGCCCCGGCGATCGCTTCTCGACCATGCGAGACAGCAGGTACGGAAGCTTGGCGATAGGAGGGGGTAGTTTGGAGCTGCAGCTTCTTGGCCGACGAGCGCTCATCACCGGAGGCTCTAAGGGGATTGGTCGCGCAGTGGCCGATGAATTCGCCTCAGAAGGCGTGGACATTGCCATATGTGCCCGCACCGAGAATGAACTCCAGTCGGCCGCAGCGCAATTGCGCATCCACGGGCGGCAGGTCCACGCTTACGTCGCGGACATCAGCGACCCGCTGCAGGTCAATACCCTTGTTCGGAACGCGGCAGACGCGTTAGGCGGTCTTGACATCCTAGTGAATAACGCTGGCTCAGCACACCCGGGAAACTTCTCCTCTCTCACGGACGAGGCATGGCAAACCGATCTTAACGTGAAGCTCTTCTCACATATTCGTTGCATCCGGTCAGCACTCCCGTATCTGCGCAAGAGCGCCGCGCCACGGGTCATCAATATCAACTCCGTATACGCACGATCGCCGAATCCACACTTCTTCGCCACGACCGTTAACCGAGCAGCGTGCCTCAACCTCAGTAAAGCCTTGGCCCAAGAGCTAGGTAGCGCGGCGATCCTGGTCAACAGCGTGAACATCGGATTCGTGATGACCCCTCAGTGGAGGAAGATCAAAGCCCGCCGTGACCCTGGTGCCACCGACGACAAGTTCTTTGCGGGGCTGACCGACCGGGACGTGCCACTCGGTCGCTTCGGGCGGGCCGACGAGGTGAGCGGGATCGTCGCGTTCCTCGCAAGCGCCCGAGCAACGTACATCACTGGTGCGTCCATAGATGTGGCCGGCGGTATGGGCGGTTACGTTTGATGTGCCGACTTCTCGGGTTCGTATCGACGAAATCGGCTTCGATCGTGGACGTCATGGGACAGACGGATTTCGATCGCTTCACGGCCCTGTCCGCACAGCACTCAGACGGCTGGGGTATGGCATGGTGGCCCGCGTCAGGAGCTGAGCTCATGCGGCCGCGGACGATACATTCAATTTCACGTGCCGCCGATGACCCCCACTTTGCGGAGGTAACATCCGCGGAGAGGACCGACGCTGGGTTGATACACCTTCGGTGGGCAACCGCAGGACTGCCTGTCGAGGTCGCTAATACGCACCCATTTGTGCACGGCGACCGTGCGTTCGCCCATAACGGCGCTGTACACCCGTTAGCGCGGATCAACGACATCGCTCCGCCAACTTGGAGTAGACGGGCGGATGGCACTACCGACAGTGAGCAGTATTTTCTCGCCATACTCGGCGCTCTTGAACGTTCCGGGCGGATGGACGAGGCTGCCGGAGCCGTCGTAACTCGACTCTTCGCCGACTTCGCACCGACGAGCCTGAATGCAATGCTCCTTACCCCACGTGAGCTCTACGTCATCTGTGCGCACGACCCTTCTCGAGGTCCCGTAATCGCTCCCCAAGGAGGCTCTGATCTTCATGAGCCAGATCCCGAATTCTATGAACTTCGCTACCGCAGGTATACGGGAAGCATTGTGGTCGCCTCGTCTGGCCTTTATTCGGGAACGAAGGAAGCGTGGGTTCACATTGAGAATATGACGCTCACGCGGATTGAGCGTCGTAGCCTGGCGATTTCCACGTGGTCGATTGGTAATGGTGACGCGACGAGTCGACTTTCCTTCTTACGGGACACCGAGTGAAAACCTCTAAGGATCTCGTACAGCGCGACGCTCTCGTTCTCAGCAAGGCGCTGAAGGTCCGCTTTTTTCCGCTCGTCATAGAGAGGGCTCAAGGATGTCGGGTTTGGGACCCCGACGGTCGCGCCTATTTGGACTTTATGGCCGGTTGGGCGGTAGCCAACACGGGCTATGGGAATCAAGAGATCACGAGAGCAGTCTGTGCCCAGCTCGAGAAGACATCGTTCGCCAGCCTTACCGCAGCGATGAGTGAAGCCAGCGTCGACCTTGCCGAACGCCTTATCGAGGTCATCCCTGGGCGGGGCGAGAGAAAAGTCTGGTACGGACTCAGCGGCTCGGATGCATGCGATGCTGTAGCTAAACTTGTTCCTCTTGCACAACGAAGGCCGCGAATGGTCAGCTACATAGGCGGGTATCACGGTCAGACCGCCGGCGCGGCAGGTCTGAGTGGTCACACCGCCCAGTCCAAGGTGTCAGGCGGGAACGTAATCAAGGTTCCGTATCCGAACCCATACCGTTGTCCCCTGGGGCATGAGGACGCCGCGATTTGTGGAAAAGCATGCCTCAGTTACCTTGAGGACTATGTGTTTCGCACGATCTGCCCGCCGGAAGACGTAGCAGGACTCATCGTGGAGGCAGTGCAGAGCGATGGAGGTGACATCGTCCCTCCAGATGGATATCTTCAGGCGGTGCAGGCATTGTGCCGAAAGCACGGCATCCTCTTCTGCGTCGACGAGGTGAAGATTGGTTTTGGCCGAACGGGGTTGATGTGGGGGTACCAGCATTGGGGACTCGAGCCCGACGTGGTGGTGCTCGGGAAGTCGATGGGATCCGGGGTGGTACCAATCAGCGCGGTTGTGGGACCCGCAGAAGTGCTCGACGTCGGCACCGCGATGAACATGTACACGACTGCCGGGAATCCTGCAGCCGCAGTCGCGGGCATTGCGACGCTGGACTACGTGAGCGCCCACGACCTCCCCAGCAGGGCTCGCGATATCGGAGATCGCCTGCTGAGCGGATTCAGACGGCTACAGGTGCGCCACCCTCTTATCGGCGATGTCCGTGGCAAGGGGATGATCTTGGGCATCGAATTGGTCCGAGACCGGGTTTCCAAAGAGCCGGCCGCGGCTGAAGCCGCGAGAGTCGTATATCGTGCCTTCGAGCTCGGGCTTATCGTCTTTTACGGTGGCATCTACTCGAATGTCCTCGAGGTGACTCCACCGCTGACCATGACCGCCGAAGAGGCCGATGAGGGCATCGCGCTTCTCGATCAAGCACTTGAAGACGTTGAATCAGGGGCGTTCAGAGGGGAGAATGCTGGAGCCTTTGCCGGATGGTGAGGTTTCAGTTTGGTCTTCCGATGCGTCTGATCTCCGTCTGCGATGCATTCGGGTGGACAACGATCTCAGGGGAGAGGACGGATCGAGCACGTCCTTCCCGCGCCTCCGACAATTGCTCACAATGATGGGTGATTCTCGAACGAGCGAAGGGGCTGCGCACTCGCTCCTTGAGGCTTGGTCGAACGAACGCGCCGTCGACCATCATTGCCATCCTCTCCGCCGTTGGCCGTTGACCGTCACGTCGCTCGACTTTCGGGCGCTCTTCTCAGAAACCACGTCCCCTGGTCTTCTCGTCGACCATGTTCCTTCGACGGCTGCGTACCACGATGGTTTGCGGAGGCTCGCTGTCCAGCTCGGTTGCGAAGCGACCGAGGCTGCGATTCTTGCGGAGCGGAATCGCTCTGATCCGGCGCTGTATGCGAATGCCCTCTTGAAGGGGAGCCGAACCGGAGCGCTGATCCTTGACCGCGGCTATTCAGACGATCGAACCTTTTCCGCGGAGGAGCATTCCCGCTACATAGAGCCTCCCCAATGGGAAGTGGTCCGTCTGGAGACGCTCGCGGAGCAGCTGATCGAGACAGTTGCGACTCCCGATGAGTGGCTGGCGGCGATCCAGTCCGCGCTACGTGCTGCCGTTCAACTCGGCGCAGTAGGCGTGAAGAGTATCGCGGCCTACCGCAGTGGCCTGCGTTTGCGCCCAACATCAACGAATGAGTTCGGAGCTGCCTTCGACGACTTACGAGCGCAGCGACAGATTCGGCCGCAGACACGACTCGCGGCACCTGCGTTGTGCCACCCTCTACTCATCGCGGCCGCCGATGAGTGCGTGCGCCTTGGCATCCCGATCCAGATTCATTGCGGGTTTGGCGACATCGACGAAGATCTTGCCGACGCATCGCCACTCGGATTGCGCTTGCTGCTTCGCGATCCGCAGTACGAAGGCCTGCGGATAGTACTCCTCCACTGCTATCCGTTCCACCGAGAGGCGGCATACCTTTGCTCGGTCTACCCTGGCGTCTATATGGACCTGTCCCTTACTCTCCCGCTAGCTGGGCTCGATGGTAAGCGCGCTATGCGCGAAGTACTCGGTTTGTGCCCATGGTCGAAGCTGTTATATGCCAGTGATGCCTCGCGACTGCCGGAACTCTATTTCATCGCAGCTGCAGTGCATCGGGAGGCTTTGGCATCTGCGTTCGGAGACTTAGTCGATTGTGGAACGCTGTCATTCGATGAAGCATGGGCCGCCGGCTTGCGAGTCCTAGCGGCGAATGCACGGAGCGTCTACAAGCTCGCTTGGAACAGTGACGAGTGACCCGCGACCGCACCGCTCCTCGCGACCGAGCTACGCCGCGTGGCATGGATCACAGAGCGCCTCGAGGCGTAGGCATTGCAGATGAACGGTCGAATGGCCAGGACCCTGGCGTGATCGGATGATCGCGGAGTGAATGTGGCACGCACCGCCAGACGCGAACATGGGGTTAGATCATGAACACCGCGCCCGTTGTGGATTGCCCTGGGGACGGGCGATCGCGAGGCTGCGCTCATGGGGAGGCGCTTCGGGATCTCGTTCGGGAGTCCATACAAAGGTGGGAGGACGACTTGAATGCACGGACTGAAGGTGCCGCTGAGGAGTTCATCCGATCTTTGCTGGCTGACACGGCCATCATTGCAACGACTCGTTCGCTTGAACCCGACCTCTTCGACGAGATTCGCGGCATAGCGGAAGGAGCCGGCCTACCCGAGGCCAAGGTCATTGCATTCAACCTTATGGACGAACAGTGGTGGTTTCGAGCGGCGTCTGATCCCGCGCCGGGCTGTAGCGTCCTGGCACTGAGCGGCCCCGCTCGTGACCGCGCTTCGGATCCCCTGAGGCAATATCCGATCGTTGGTCAGAATATGGATTTGCCAGCATTCATGCTAGGCAGCCAGGTGATGCTTCGGGTGATTCCGGACGACGCGCCAGAGGCTCTCGTCCTCACGTCAGCTGGGCTCATCGGCCTCACGGGCGCGAATCGTGTCGGCGTGGCTGTGTGCGTGAATGCGCTGCTGATGCTCACCCATTCTCGAACGGGGCTCCCGGTAGCGGTGATTGTCAGAGGCATACTTAAGCAGCGATCTGCACGCGACGCGATCGCTTACGCGAGTGGGATGCCGCATGCCTCGGGTCAGCAGTATCTCATTGCTGGGTGGGACGAGAGCGCGGGGCTGGAATGCTCCGCCTCCGATGTAGTCCGATGGACGAGCTCGGACGATCACTTCATGGCGCACACCAACCATCCTCTTGCTAGCACATCGATCGATCAGAATGCGCTGCACGCGCTGCGGCAGCAGGGGGCATTGACCTCGTCCACTGCCCGACTCGAGTTTCTCAGCCGAGAGGGAAGCAATGTGACTGGGCTTACCGACGTGAAACGGCTGCTCGCGGACCGAACCGTACCAATATGTGTCAGTCCATCTTCGCTGAAGGCGTCGGCCACCTTCGGCTCGATCGCGATTGACGTCACGGCCCCGCCACGCGTGGAAGTGTGCTTGGGCCGGCCTGATACAGTCCCGTGGAGCGAAGCTACGTGGACTCGACCTTGATCAGGGGTGGTCAGGGCAGGTCGAGAGAGAGTTGAACATGGCTGAGTTGTTCCGCTCCGCCAGGCACGACAAGGATCGGCGCTCCGACGAACAGAACGCCCTTTGATGCAGCGTCTGCTGCGTAAGTGCTGTGCATGAAGAGAAAGAAGAGCATGTTCGACTCAAGTACGTGTTCGTCGGTCTGCTTTATTCGGAGGTTGTCAAGCCAGGTTGGAGGATACCCAATCCCAGTTCCGTAGCCCACATGGTTGCCAGGCTCGTAAGCACCGTACTTTGAGAGGGTACCGTTAGCTCGGCGAGCGACCTCCGCTGTAGCCGCGCCCGGTCTGACGGCTGCAACACCTGCCTCAAGAGCCTCGAGCAATATGTTGTAGTCGCGACGTATAGCCTCCGAAGCGTTGCCTATCCACTTGGTTTGCACCCCCACCGCGTGATATCTGCGATAGCACGCTCCGAGCTCGATGCAGAATGGTTCGTCGATCTGCAGAACGCGGTCGGTAGCGGCTCCGTGAGTTCGCGAGAGAGTTCGTGGACCGCTTGAAGTCGGAGGCATGATGGCCGGAATCTCCCCACCAGCCGCAAGCATCGCGGCAACAGCGGCGGCAACCACGTCTGATTCTCTCGCACCTGGGTGGATCCCGTTGAAGGCAGCTTTGTAGCCTGCGTCTTGCACCAGCGCGGCTCGGCGCACGTACTTGACCTCTGTTTCGGACTTCCTCAGTCGCAGTTCCGTAACTAGGTCCGAGGCGTCGATGAGGTCACACTTGTCGGTCACAGCCGTGCGTAGAGCCTCGTAGTGATACGGAAGGAGCGCGTGGCTGCGCAACTCGATGCCGACGCGTCGATTTGCTCCAAGCACGCCCAGACTCCGTAAAGCGTCAAGTGTCACGGTCGCAGGCACGTCGCTTGAGTCGTCGTGCCAGGTTCGAATGTCATCAACGAAGGGAAGTCCATTCACTAGGTCGAAGTCGGCGACTCGCAGAATCATCGTGATGCTGCGTTTGTCGGGGGTGAGAATCGCTGCTTGATACACCCAGTAGCCGAGCTGGTCGTAACCAAACAGGTAGTACATGCTCTCTTGATGAAAGATCAGCAGCGCATCGAGGTTCGCGTCGCTTAGGGCTTGTCGCGCGCGATCGACCCTATCTGAGTACTCTTGATCGTCGAAGGCCAAGGGCATTCCGATGATCGAGCGGCGCTCAGCCATCTCAGTTACCCCTCCTCGCGATAGTCCCACCCAGGCATTCGACGATCGAGCCGTAACCCCCCGGATCGCTTGCCAGGATCAAGAGATCAATTGCCAGGGTTTGATGGCTATGTAGCTGCCCAGTGCTAGTTGAAATCGCATCCACGCCTGGCTATTATATGCCAAACCTCAATGAAGACTGGCAAATGACGATCGCTAGGGCCGACGCCGTGCCGCGCGCGAGGCGTGGCTGGTTCGGTGCGTTCGCTCTCTTCGAGGCCCCAAACCTTAGGCGAAGGAAGACGCGCCATCGGTGGTGGACCTCCGACGCCACGTGGAATCACCTTCGGCTTGTCACGCACATCGATCGCTCATCAATAGTCCACCCTGCCCAACTATGCGCATTTGGTTTTGGAGGCTGACAGTGACCAAACCCGGCTCCGGTCGACTCATGGTTGCCGCTATCGGTGTCGCGATTGTCACGGCGAGTTGCTCGTCCGCAACGACCCCGAACCCAAGCGCCAGCGCGAAACCTCAATACGGCGGGACGCTCCGAGTTACCGAAGCTGGCGACGGCACAGGAGACACGCTAACTCCCTGGCTCGCTACGGGAGGCACCGACTTTCTCAGGGCAGAGGCCCTTTACGAACCCCTGAGCACGATAGGCCCGAATGGGGCAATCGTTCCAGTGCTGGCGAAGTCCATTGTGCCGAACCAGACCGCCACCGAGTGGACGGTCAACCTCCGACCAGGAGTCCTGTTCGCCGACGGCAAGCCCCTCACAGCTCAGGACGTCATCTATTCATACACCACCGTTATAAAGAACGGCTACACGACGCAACTGGCGAACGTGGATCTTTCCAAAACCGTCATCGTCGATGATCTGACGATCGATATCGCCCTGAAATACGCTGACTGGGACTTCCCGTTTGAAACAGCGGATGCTTCGACTTATATCGTCAGGGATGGACTGACCGACTTCAGCCATCCGGATGGTACGGGGCCATTCCGATTCGTCTCATATACGGCCGGAGTCTCAAGCACATTCATTCGCAATCCCGACTACTGGGACAAGGGGTTGCCCTACGTAGATACGTTGGTCATCACCGACATCAACGACGCCACTTCACGGGCGAGCGCCTTGCTCTCAGGTCAAGTGGATGTCGCACTTGAGCTTCCGTACACATCTGTCGGCGAGATCAAGAATTCCGGCTCCACCTATGCGAGTCTACGTTTCGGCGGGACCGCTCCCGCGTACTACATGCGCGGCGACACTCCTCCCTTCAACAACCCGGTTGTGAGACAGGCGATCCGTCTAGGCGTCAATCGCCAGCAATGCGTAGAGGCCGGATTGGACGGATACGGAAAGGTAGCCAACGACCTCTTCGGTCCCGGTGCGCCTTACTACGACAATAGCCTTCCTCAGCGGCAGTATGACCCCACGATGGCGAAGCAACTCCTGCAGCAGGCGGGTATAAGCAACCTCAAGGTGACTCTCTACACCGCCGATGCCTATACAGGTATGCAAGCCTGTGCTCAGGTGATCGAACAGAGTGAGAAAGCAGCGGGAATCACCGTCACAATCGACACGATTCCTGCCGACCAACTCTACAATACGGCGACCATTTATCTGAAGGTTGGATTCGGCAGCACCAACTGGCTCGATACCAACTTCCTCGAGATGACTGGCCTCTCATTCGCAGCAGGCGCGCCGTTCAATGAGACAGCAGAGCAGATGATCGATCCGAACTTCGCGGCCAACTTGCAAGCAGCAGAAGGCATCAAGGACAAAGCTGCCCGAACCGCCGCCTACGATGCGCTCCAGAAAGATCTGTATGAAGACGGCGGATACATCGTCTGGGGTACAGAGCAACTCTTCACGGGCTATTCAAACAAAGTACATGGGGCGCCGACCACCGGCGTTGCCCCTCTCCTTGGTTACCCGGGAGACGGACCCGAGTCACTGGTCACCCCGCTGTGGATGAGTAAGTGATCCGAGCGACCCCGTCGCGAACCGTGAGCCCATAGCCCGCGCGTCATGCGACGAGTTGCAGGGTCGGTGACACGGAGCGGTGGCGCTTCCGGTCGACGACATCCGATCGCAGCCTACATAGCCAAGCGGATCGGATCCGGCCTGCTAGTGGTTCTGGCAGAAGCGATCGTGGTTTTCGCGGCGGTGAGCTTTCTGCCAGGCAACGTTGTCACTGCTGTCCTGGGCCGATCTGTATCGCCGCAAGGAGCGGCACTCCTCATTCATCAGTTGGGTCTCGACAAGCCGTGGCCGGCGCGCTTGGTAACGTGGCTTGCTGGATTCTTGAGAGGTGATTTGGGCCAATCGCTCGCCGCCCACGAGTCCGTCACTTCTCTGGCTGCACCGCGCCTCATCAACTCAACCATCCTCGCGCTGAGCGCATTGGTCCTGCTCATTCCCTTTGCCGTGGGTGTGGGCGCTTACACAGGCGTTAGGGCAGGGCACTGGGCTGACCGAGTCTTGTCTTCTGTCACCCTAACCCTCATTGCCACGCCGGAGTTTGTGATGGGCTCGCTTCTCGCGTACATATTTGGCGTGTCCCTGCATATTCTGCCGGCGGTGTCATTGTTCGATCCCGGCACTGGACCTCTCGGCGAACCGGCGGTTCTAGTCCTGCCAGTAGTGACACTCGTTCTAGTCAATTTCGGCTACTCAGCTCGGATTGTGCGTGCAGGGGTTGCGGAGTCCATGCAGAGTGAGTACGTGAAGATGGCGAGACTCAACGGCATTCCGGAGCGTCGTGTGGTTTGGCGCTATGGGCTTCGCAACGCCCTAGCTCCTAGCATACAGATGCTGGCGCTGACCGCCCAGTACTTGATTGGGGGCGTCGTGGTCGTTGAGACAGTATTCCAGTATCCGGGAGTGGGTCTTCTTCTCGTCGACTCGGCAGGGACCCGCGATATTGCGGTTATCCAGGCTCTTGCGGTGGTACTCGCAGCGATTTACATAGGCGTGAACATCGCGACCGACATCACGATCACACTAGTCACGCCGCGCCTTCGGACGAGTCTATGAGCGCCGCTAGCGCGTCGAGAACCCTTATATCGTACGTGTCTCGATGGCGCAGTGGACGCGTGACCAAGGTTGGTGTCGTGCTACTCGTCGCGGTCGTAGGGCTGGCTTTGATTGGGCCTCTCATCAACACTTCGTCTCCGACTGCCTTTCTTGGCGCGCCGCTGAGTCCGCCGTCTCGCGACCTGCTACTAGGTACCGACATCCTCGGTCGTGATCTGTTGAGCCGCGTGCTTCACGGCGGGATCACGCTCATCAGCCTGGCTGTTCTTGCGTCGGTTGCGGGCACCATCGTCGGAGTTAGCGCTGGCGTACTCGCTGGGCTCCGTCCCGGTCGGACTGGTCAGGTGATAATGCGCGCGGTTGATCTTCTGCTCGCGTTCCCGGCCATTGTGCTCTTGCTTGTACTGGCCACGGGATTGGGGCCTGGCCCGACGACTGTGGTCATTGCGGCATTCATCATTCAGCTTCCGGGAGCAGCTCGCGTGTATCGCGCCGCGACACTCGAGGTGGCGAATCTTCCGTATGTCGAGAGCGCGCGCCTCCGCGGCGAACACGGCCTGGCGTTTGTCGTACGTGAGATCTTGCCCAATATTGCCAGGACACTGGCCGCTGATACGGGAAACAGATTCACAGTCTCGGTCTTGCTGATCGCGTCTGCAAATTTCCTGGGACTTGGCCTACAGCCGCCCGCAGCCGACTGGGGCCTGATGATTTCTGAGAATCGGCCGGGGCTTTACCAACAGCCGCTGGGCGTCATCGTTCCTGCCGTACTCATAGCCATCCTAGCCATCTCGGTGAATATGGTCGCCGACTCACTGGCGCGGCGCGACGAGTCGCTGTGAGCCAACGAGTCGACCCATCCCAACCGCTGGCCGTCGTCGTCGAGGGCCTGGAGGTCGCGCTTGCCACGGGAGGCAGAGTCGTTGCAGGCGTCGACTTCGTTGCGCGATCGGGTGAAGTCCTGGGAATTGCCGGCGAAAGCGGTTCGGGGAAGACCACCACCGTGCTCGCCTTGCTTGGCCACTTTGCACCCGGCCTTGAGATGGTTGGCGGCCGGATCTACATCGGCGGAAGACTCTTGAATGGACTGAGTGAACGCCACCTGCGTTCACTCAGGGGTCGACTTATTTCCTATGTCCCGCAAGATCCAGCATCAGCGCTCAACCCCAGCATGAACATCGCCGGGATCGTCTCAGAACCGCTCAGATCGCAGTCCGCCGTGTCGCGAGAAACTCGTCATGTCGCGGTATCGAGCGCATTGCGCGCGGTGGATCTGCCAGACACTCCACGGTTCCTACGGCTATATCCCCATCAACTTTCAGGAGGACAGCAGCAGCGCGTAGCCATCGCCATGGCGATGGTCCGTGAACCTGCGGTTCTGGTACTGGATGAACCCACCACCGGACTCGATGTCATCACTCAGTCCAGTGTGCTCGGAGCGGTCGAGCGCCTTGCCGATCGAACCGGTGTTGCGATCATATACGTCACACACGACCTCAGCGTGCTCAGCGAGGTCGCGGATCGAGTCATGATCATGTACTGCGGACAGGTCGTCGAGGAGGGACCAGTCGCCGATGTGCTGCGAAATCCTCGGCATCCGTACTCTCGGGGTCTCGCCCGAGCACTCCCAGACCTACACCATCCCGGCACCCTCAGAGGTATCCCCGGCACAGCCGCCGGCCCGACGGAGAGATCCATCGGATGCGTTTTTGTGGAGCGTTGCGATCTAGCCGTTCCGCAGTGCTCCACCGTTCGCCCGGCGCTGGAGGTGCTCGATGGCGGCCATCTCGTGCGATGTACTGAAGTCCATCGTCTTGCCCCGACTCTCGAACTCTCGGAAGTTAACCGCGACTCGTCCGCGTCGGAACGAGACCTCCTGGCAGTCAATGCAATTTCCGTGCGGTACCCCACCAGAGCGCAGCCCCTAATAGCACTCCGCGCCGTATCGTTGTCGGTGCGTTCGCATGAGGTAGTGGCGGTCGTCGGGCAATCCGGGAGTGGGAAGACGACGCTCGCCCGCGCCATCGTCGGCCTAACACCACCAAGTGATGGCGAGATTGTGTTCGATAATCAGGTGTTGAGTCGCCTGACGCGGCGCCGAACGCCACAGCAGCTCCGCGACATCCAGTTTGTCTTCCAGAATCCGTACTTGGCGTTGAATCCACGGAGACGCGTCCGATCGGTAGTTGCCAGGCCGGCCCAGCTTCTTCGCGCGCTAAGTAAGAGAGACGCGTACCGGGAGGCAGACGCGCTGCTAGACCTCGTCCGCGTTCCGCAAGCCCTTCGAGATCGGTACCCTTGGCAGATCTCGGGGGGTGAGCGACAACGGATCGCAATCGCGCAGGCGCTGGCCACGCGACCCCGGCTGCTCGTCTGCGACGAAATCACATCGGCGCTTGACGTATCGGTTCAGGCAGCCATTGTCGAGTTGCTGCGTGATCTACAGCACCGCCTAGGCACGGCACTCCTCTTCGTGTCCCACGACCTCGGGTTGGTTGCCAACATTGCAACGCGAATCGTTGTACTCCACAACGGCGAGGTGGTGGAGGAAGGCCCCTCGTCCCAGGTCCTCGAGGACCCGCAGGATGCATACACGAAGGAGCTGATTGCTTCCGCTCCCAGCGCTAGCCAAACAGCATCGCCCGAGGTACCCGGCGAAGGCCGAACGACGAGGTGACGATGCTGCTCATCCTGCGATATAGCGCGACGACTGAATCGCGTTGCCATGCGCATGGGAGTGACGAAGACCAGCTGACTACGTGCACGCACTCTTCTCATGATTCGGATAGCGGACACTAATTCTGGCCTAAGGTGGATATGATGTTCTTCTCTCGCGACGAGTACCAGGCACGGTGGTCACGTCTGCACGACGAACTCAAGAAGCGAGGCTATCCAGCTGCGGTGTTCTGGCAGCGTACCGGCGGCAGCTACGACCGGGCGGGCGATGTCTACTATCTGACGAACTATGCGTCGCAGGCATCGGGTCAAGAGCAGTCGTATGGTGCATGGCCGATCGGAAGATCATTCGCCGCTCTCCTTGTGCTGGCCGACCAAGCACCTGAACTGCATATTGCCGAACCGGTCTCTGTCATTGATCGCGCAGAGATTGCATGCGGGAACATTTTCGGGCATGAAAACCTGCCGCGCGGACTAGCGGCGCGGTTGATGTCTCTCGGGATTGAAGGACCGGTTGCATATCAGGGAGACGACTTCCTGCCGTTGCAGATCCATCGAGAGTTGCTGGAGGCGTCGCATGGGATTGACTGGATTGCCGAGAGCGAGCTCCTCTACGGGTTGCAAAGCCATAAGAGTGCGCGAGAGCTCGACTTATACCGTCGTGCTGGCGAGGTGGTTTCGAAAGCGCTGACCACCGTGATGGAAGGTCTGATCGCGGGTGACAGAGAGTGCGATGCCGCAGCGAGAGCCGCCACAGTGATCATCGAAGCTGGCGGCGGATTCCAGCGCGTGGCGTGCCATCATGGCCCCAAGAGCGAATTTGCGATGTGGAATAACCCACTCTATAGCTACTCAACCAGTGCCCCTCTTGAGGGAGAGCTGGTGAGGGGGTGGATCTACGGGCCCATCCTTGAGGGCTATTGGTTGGATCCCGGGCGAACCGCGGTCTGCGGATCTGATCCGGATCCTGGACAGCGAAAGCTCGTGGAGGACTGTGTGGGTATCGTCGACGACCTCATCGCGGCGCATCGTGTGGGCATTACCGCTGCCGAACTGGGCGCGCTTGGAGACGACCTCGTGCGGCGAGCTGGATATCCGCAGGATCTCGGCGCGGCGCTGTGGGATCTGTATGGTCACGGCCTCAGTACCTTCTGGCTCCCTCCCGCCATTCCGGCCTTCGCCAGTGGGTCCTCGACCCAGCGTTCGGGGTGGCACACAGATGAGCCATATCACACAGGTCAGGTGTGTACCGTCGAGGTGTTCATTCGCGAACCCGGTATCGGTACCGCGGCATTGGAGCAGGTATTCATCCTCCACGACGACGGCACTGAATCACTCATCACGACACCGATGGTCTTCTGGTGATCAGTCGAGTGCAGCCGTCTGCGAAGGCATCTACTCGTCGGAGATCCTGTCCCAGTCCGGGCAGGCTCAGAGGCGTTGGCGGATCCGTCCTTCCAGAGGTCAGTGCGACAAAACCTCGAACCAAATCGGGTCGCCTCACGACCTACTCGATCGTCGCTCGCTGTGCGAAGACAGGTCAACTCGGCGGCGCAGTATCCACCGCCGACGTGGGTGCCGGCCGATTGGTGCTCTGGGCTCGAGCCGGTAGCGGAGTCGTGGCCACACAGTCCTGGCTCAACGTGTACCTCGCTATCGACGCGCTACTCCTGATGTCGCGCGGAGAAGTGGCACCGAACGCGTTGGCGGATGTCATGAAGAACGACCCAGAGAGTGGCGTTCGCCAAGTGGGACTCGTTGACCACACGGGGGGATCGTCAGCCTGGACCGGACGAAATTGCACGGAGTGGGCCGGGCACATCGTTGGCGACGGCTATGCTGTACAGGGCAACATGCTCGTTGGACGGGAGACGGTCGAGGCGCTCAGCTACACATTCCTCGCGACAGAGGGCTGCGATTTGGCCGAACGACTCCTACAGTCGCTTGAAGCTGCGCAGGCAGCCGGTGGCGATAAGCGCGGGCGCCAATGCAGTGCGCTGCTGGTCGTCGACCACGAGGAGTTTCCGCTTTGGGATCTCCGGGTCGATGAGCATCCAGAACCGGTTGCGGAGCTGCGGCGCATTCACGACATCGCTCGGGCTGAACTTCTGCCTCTCGTTCAAGGTCTACCGACGCGCGAACATCCCGAAGGCTCATACACGGAGGATTTCGCCAGCATGATTCTTCTGCCTCCCTCGCAGCGCCCACTGGCCAGAGGCTATGGGCATACTCATCGCCGAATGGAGTCCAGCGATTGATCGACGAGGTCACCCATCTCGACGCAACTGGGCAAGCAGCGCTCGTGCGCACAAGGCAGATAAAGCCTGAGGAGCTTCTTGAAGCTGCTATCACCAGGATTGAGTTGCATAACCCTCGCATCAATGCAGTCATCACCACCATGTATGACGACGGCCTCCGTTTGGTCAGTGGCGAGCCCCGCGAGGGACCGTTTGCCTATGTTCCCTTCTTGCTCAAAGACCTCGGTACACATTGCCAGGGTGCACGGCTGACCGAAGGATCTCGCTTTCTGGCGGACTACCGGTCGGATCACGACAGCCAGATCGTTACACGGATCAAGCAAGCCGGCCTGATCATCATCGGAAAGACAAACACGCCCGAGTTCGGTATCCTCGGAACGACCGAGCCCGAGAGATTCGGCCCCACCAGGAACCCGTGGAATCTAGGTCGATCCGTAGGTGGTTCTAGTGGCGGCGCCGCCGCCGCCGTGGCCGCGTCTTTCGTCCCAATGTCTCATGGCAGCGACGGTGGAGGCTCGATTCGAATCCCTGCTGCTTGTTGCGGGGTTTTCGGCCTTAAACCCACTCGAGGGCGGAATCCCTTAGGCCCTGACCACGGAGAAATCTTCGGAGGTCTCGTGGCCGAGCACGCTTTGACTCGCTCAGTGCGGGACAGTGCCAGGCTTCTCGACGCTACGTCAGGACCTGACGTCGGTGATCCCTACTGGGCGCCGGCGATAGATCGACCATTCATTGAGGAGGTAGCGAGAGAACCAGGTCGCCTACGCATTGCGACGTCGACGCAGTCCCCGACAGGATCGGAGGTTCATCCCGATTGCGTCGCGGCAACAGCCGACGTCGCACGGTTGTGCCACGAGGCAGGTCACGAGGTTATCGAAGGTCGTCCGGATGTTGATCCCCAACGGCTGAGCAAGACCTTCGACACAATCTGGCGCGCGTCAATAGCTGCAACGATAGACGGTTGGGCGGTCAAGGTTGGCGCAGCCCCACGCTCTGACGCGCTGGAGCCGCTCACCTGGGCGCTCTACGAATCCGGGAAACGGATCGGTGCTGCTGACTACATTCGAGCCGTCGATGACCTTCAGGCGATAGCTCGCCAGGTTGGCGAGTTCTTCCGGGACACGGATGTGTGGCTAACGCCAACCGTCAGCCAGCCTCCGCCAGTGCTCGGATGGTTCGATTGGTCCGAAGACGAGCCAATGCGTGGATACCGACGCGATTCAGAGTTCTGCCCTTTTCCTCCGATTGCAAACATCACCGGACAACCTTCGATGTCAATGCCCCTCTATTGGAATTCCGAAAATCTACCCATCGGCGTTCAGTTCACGGGCCGCTTCGGCGAAGAGTCGACACTCTTTCGACTCGCATCACAACTCGAGAGCGCTCGACCGTGGAGCGGACGCTTGACTCGGCTACTGCGTCCCGAATCAGAATAGGTGCGGTGCACAAGTGTTATAGCCCGTGTGACCCGCCCGCTTGTACTCAACTGTCTGGCATACACAATGCGCTCCCGCTTGGGAGCTCGATAACTGCTCATCCGACCTAAATTTGGGAGTCCGAACTGTGTACTTTCCACGCGAGGAATACGAGAGGCGATGGGGCCTCGTATACGACGAACTCGAGCGCCGCGGCTACGAGGCCGCGGTAGTGTGGTCATGCTCCGGCGGAACATACGATCGCTGCGCCAATGTGCTCTATCTGACCAACTACTATTCCACGAGCAACGGACAGATCGTAGACGAGCCCATATGGGCTGGTAGGGCCCTCTCAGGGGTTATCCTCGCGAATCGTGAAACCCCAGAACTCCACATGGATGAGCCTTTTCCACGATTTGCGGAGCTGGCCACTGACAGGGCCCACTATCACAACGATGTAGTTCGTGGCGTGTACGAAGCGGTAAACGCTCGCAAGATAACCGGTCGCGTAGCGTTTGTCGGATCCGATATCCTGTCGTGGAAGTACGGCAAGCGTATGCAGGAAAACACCTCAGAGATCGAGTGGTCTGCCGAGGACGACTTGTTGGGACCTGCAAGGCGGATCAAGAGTTCGCTGGAGCTGGACTGCTACCGTGAGGCGGGGCGGATCGCGACTCGCGGACTCACGCGGCTCATGGAGGGTTTAGTAGCTGGTCGGACGGAAGCTGAAGCCGCTGGTGCTGCAGCCGAAGAGGTGATCAGATCGGGTGGAAAGTTTCACATGATTCCGGTGAATCACGGAGACACTCTCGAGTACTGGACGCGTGCACCATTGACTCAGGCGAGCACCGACAGACCGAGCGACGGAGACCTCGTACGAGGGTTCGTCTTTGGTCCAATCTATCAGGGGTACTGGCTTGATCCTGGCCGCACCGCAGTGTGCGGGGCAAAGCCGACCGCCGCCCAACGAGAGTTGATCGAGACGACTGTCGGCATCATTGAGCAGTGCATTGCGGCAATCCGACCAGGCGTTCGCGTGGCCGAAGTAGCTGAGTTGGGCGACCGCCTCATGGATAAGGCGGGCACTGTGAAGGATCAGATCGCGGAACTGGTTCCTCTGTATGGACATGGCGTCGGGCTTTTCTGGGAGCACCCTTACATCGGTAAGCCGTTCATGACCGATGAGACTGAGACATTCGATGCCGGAATGGTGCTTGGCATTGAGGCGTTCGTCGGACGGGAGGGGGTTGGTTCGACAGCCATGGAACAGAACGTGATCGTTGGTGACTCGGGGACTGAGCTCCTCACGACGGCCCCAATGATCTGGTACTGAAAGTGCTCCAATTGAGATGTTCCGAGGTGAGCACCGCCAAGGCTGGGTCGGGTCTCGACCCCATGCCCCAGTTTCAGTGGCTGGTTCGCGGCCGAAGACCGCAGGCAACCGTTGAGCCACATCGGCAGAGAGCGGTGAGGGCGGCGTCTAACAGCTGTACCGGCTCTCAGCCACGACCGCGATGGCTCACCCGCGTTCTCAAATCATCTTGAGGTGACGCGACGTGCCAGCCACGGGGTGGAAGCGCCTCAGCGCGCCTCGACGGCACCTCAAGCTCGACGCCCGGCTGCATCGCGCCGTGAGGTCGGGCACCCACTCCCGCAAGCGATTGCAGACTTAGTCGGCAATAGTATCGAGGCGGCTTCCACGCGAGTCGCCATAAGAGTTGAGTACGACGGAGCCGATTCCTGGATCAGGATCACCGACGATGGGATCGGCTTCACTACTCGCCGACTAAGCCAGATTATCCGATGCCACTCGAGCCAGAATCGTGCCGGCGGACGATCGGCCGGACTCGCCTCCGGCGTCCTGTCAGCCTCCCTGAGCCAGTGTCGGCGCCTCACGATCGCGACGAGGACGAATCCACTTCGGCGGGAGATCGATGTCAGGCAATGGGATCTCGATTCCTACCCCCAAGGCGACCGTTACAAGCCTAGGCGCATCAGAGCTGCGGAGGTTAGACCCGAGGCGCTGCAGCCGCTGCATGACCACGGGGGAACGGTCGTATTATGGGAGCGCCTCAGCCGCGTCCTCAGCTACAGGAGTCCGAACGGGATCGCAGCCGAGCGGGGGTTTCACGCTTCGCGCCGGTTGATCGAGCGACATCTCGCGATGGTATTTCAGCGCATTCTTACAGGGGAGGCGCGCCGACCCATCCCGCTCTTGATGACGCTCAATCGCAGACCGCTTGAAGGCTGGGATCCCTTCGCGCGCGCCGAGCGATGGACACGCAGTCTGCCCTTGCAGGCCCTCGGGTTACGGGATCAAACCCAGGATTCTCGCGTGCTCGTGCGACCGTTCATCCTGCCCATGCGCGAACGCTTCTCGAACCAACAAGCTTGGGAAGCCGCCGGAGGTCCTCGAGGGTGGAGACTACAGCAAGGCTTCTACTTCTACCAAGCTGAGCGTCTGGTACAAGCAGGTGGATGGAACTACTTGAGAAGTCCCAGTCCGCTCACCGATGTCGTCAGGATTGCAATCGACATTCCACCTCGGACCTACACACGCTTCGAACGCAACCATGCCAACAATCGCATCGTCATCCCCTCCATGCTTCGAGCCGACCTCAGGAAACTCGCGAGTCTGGCCGCGCAGGAGGCTGTGTTAGTAAACAACGGTGCATCATCGGGCATCAGGTGAAAGGGGCTTGCGCCGATTCGCCGTGTACCGGCGTATCTCACGCGGAAGCCTGATGCGGCGCGTGCCGCGGAGCAATGCGCCCGCACATCAACGAGACGCCGTCCGCGACCAGCGGGACGGTTCAGTATCCGTCCATGCGGGACACGACGAAGGCCAACGAGCTGCCGCATCGGGTCGGGTACCTACTCATAGATTTCGATGCGGTGCCGTGCGGGTATGCGGGATGCTGGAAACCCACGAGACGGGTGGCGGGCTACGAGACTCTCGAGTCGAGGCGAGCACGTGACAACTCCGGGGGCGACACCCTCGCGACACCTCACGCTATTCGTAAGCGGTGTCGTTCTACTCGAATCTGCCTTCTACGCGGTCGTGCCGCCTCTCGTGCCAGTGTTGGTACGCGAGACGCACATGACGACAACAGAGGTGGGTCTCCTGACAGCAGCGTATCCGGCCGGGATTCTAGTCGCTGCCATCCCGTCGGTTGTCCTAGTGAACACGCGTGGTGCTCGCAAGACGACCATCGTCGGGCTGAGCTTGCTGGTGATAGCCACACTAGGATTCGGGTGGGGTATGACGCCGACGATGCTCGATGTCGCACGGCTCGTGCAGGGGATTGGCGGTGCCTTGACGTGGGCCGCCGGGCTTGCTTGGCTAACTAGCGCGGCGTCGGACAGACGACGCGCGTCGACGATCGGTGGCGCATTGGGAGCGGCACTAACAGGAGGGGTACTCGGGCCAATCGTTGGCGCCGCGGCGGCACAGTACGGGCGCGCAGTTGTGTTTAGCGGACTGGCAGCCGTGCTGACCACCCTGACGGTGATGGCACCGCGCTCTCCAACTCTGATGCGCCACGAGCGGAGCGCCCTTCGCGCCTTAGCCAGTGGCCTCCGGGATCGGCGCACCGCGCTCGGGAGCGGTCTATTGGCCGTGGTTGGAGTCGTAAATGGCACGATCGCCACTCTAGTTCCGTTGGTCGTTGCGCGTCACGATGGATCGCCTGCTGCCATTGCCGTCATCTTCGGCTGCAGTTACTCGCTCGCGGCCTGCTGGAATGTGCTCCTTGGCCGCCTTGACGGACGGCTCGGAAGAATGATCCCAACAACTGGCGGCCTTGTCGTGACTACAGTGGCATTGCTGTTGTTGCCGGGCATCACCACGCTTCTTCCGCTGGCCATCGCGATCGTCGTTGCGAGCTCGGCGGTTTCTGGCCTCTGGACACCGGCTGCCGCAATGGTAATCGATGGCGCACCCGCCGGACAATCCGGTCACGCTGTCGCTGTTGCGATTATGAACGTCACTTGGGGGGCGGGCGGTGCCGTCGGTGCCGTCATCGTCTCGAGGATTGCGGATTCGGCGGGATTCCCGCTACCCTTCGACCTGGTCGGCGGACTTTGTGGGGTTGCTACCGTCGTCACCTTAGTCACCTACCCGCGTAAGTAGTGCCGCCGGGCAGGCGATCCACTAGGTCCGCACCGAGTCGCCCGCGTTTCGGGCTACCAAGGCTCGAGGTTGCGTTTTGCTCGGCCTCTCCGACTACCCCGGGCCATAGAACGCCTGGCTCCTTACGTGTTTGGTGGTCGGTCTTGCCATCCGTTCGATCTGAAACACTGTCGCTCGCCAGCTTCCGCACAAAGCATCGGTTGAGCGCCTGCGGTTCGCGCAGGAATCTGTCTGATGCCACGGAGGGGACCGACGGCGATCTACCCAGCGGCGAACGCATCGTCGGCTTCGGCTAATGCCGAATTGGACGTTCCTTGGCACGCACCCGCGCTCGATGTCTCTGCACTCGTAAGTTTCCGCCGACCACAGAATTCCGTTGAGTCGATCGACTGATTGTCGTTCGCCCTGTTGCACGATCGATTGCTGAAGGATGGAAATACATCAGACCTGTACGGCAGCCTAGGTGCAGATGGTCTGTCCCTCACTATGACCCGCGCCGACCGGAAGGCGTTCATTACCCCAGAGAGGTTCACCATGGCGGTAGGCAGCACGCACCTGTTGGTGCGGCTGTTAAGTCTGTCAACGGACTCGGGCGGGCCAAGGAATGCAGTGTTCAACTGAGGACGCCGCGGCGACCCTACCCGTCGAACAGTTCCACGAGGCAGATTGTCCGGCGCTACTCCTCCGTGCGCGATCAGACGGCATCGTCGCGAGCCCCCCAAACTCCGGAAGCTACATCTTCGGGGCTGCCTTGGAACAGCCCCGAGATGGCACGTCCCGGCCACCCCGACGCCGGATGCCACACCCGTGAGGAACCCATGGCCGAAACGAGGAGAGTGATGGCACAGCAAAGACGGACCAAGAGCCAACGGAGGCATGACACCACGGAGCACACGTATGGCGCACTTGGCGCCGACCGCCGAACGGTGAGAACTCCGAGGCCGGATGGTGATCGCGCCAAGGCGGCCGCGACCCCGTCGGTCGGACCGCCGCGCAACAAAGCGGCCATCGTTGCGCCCTCAGAAGCCGAAGGATGCCCTTTCGAGCAATGTTCCCGCATCGACACGCAACTGCGCGCCGTGACCGGCAAGCACGAGCGGCGTGCGGTCGCGCTGCCAGGGTGGGGCCACCTTTCACCGGGTAACCGCCCCTTCCCGGTAGGTGCCACGCTCAAACCACGAGACGTCGTCCTCATCGAGATCCTCGGGCGGCGAACTGAGGGCAATGTTGCGATAGGACATGTGTCGCTTCCAGGTCGCGTGCTCGCTTCTGCGTGGATCCTTGCCCTGGTCGCGGAGCTGGGCCAACCGATCGGCGCCCCTGCGCGCGGCACTGTGCCAAAGCCCGACTATGGAAGACGCCCTGCGTGCTGCCTCTTACAATACGTGTCCACAATACGGTCGCGACCCCAAGTTGCCGCGACGGTTGCACATGCGACCTTCACAGGAGAAGTCGATGGCTGACACCACTAGCCGACGCAAGGGGGAACCACAATGCAGTTGACCTTCCCCCGGGCAGGGTCGGAGGGCTGGAGGAGCCGCCCAGCATGGTCGCGCACACATCACCCGAGTGTGATCGGGTTATTCGGAGGTTCGTGACATCGATGCCATTTCCAGCCGATGTCATAGTGACCGGTCCCCGTTTGGTGGTCCATCGTCTATGAGAGTTTCGGTTGATTGAACGCCGCCGCGAAGACCGCGGGCGGCAGGTAGCCAAGCGAGCTGTGGGGCCGGTGACGATTGTAGGTGTCGCACCAGTCGTTGAACAGCAACCGCGCCTCGGTGATGGTCTCGAAAACTTCACGCGAGAAGAGCTCGTCGCGGAGCCGGCCGTTGAAGCTTTCGACGTACGGGTTCTGCCACGGACTTCCGGGTTCGATGTACGCCGTGCCGGTGCCATGCGCCCGGCACCAGTCGCGGATGGCGCCGGCAACGAACTCGGGCCCGTTGTCGCAGCGGAGGTATTCGGGAACGCCGCGCCGTGCGCAGCCCTCGTCGAGCGCATGAGTCACGTCATCGGCGGTGATCGAGCGGCCGAGTCGACGGGCCACGTTCTCGCGGGTGAACTCGTCGCACATCGAAAGCGCCTTGATGGGACGCCCATCGGCGGTGGCGTCGAAAATGAAGTCCAAGGCCCAGACGTGATTGGGACGCTGCGCTGACAACCGCCGCGCCGGCACGGTGCTGGTGCCGATCCGGCGGCGCTTGACGGCACTGGCGGGAACGCGGAGCCCCTCCTCGCGCCACAGGCGCTGCACCCGCTTGCGATTGACCACCCATCCCTCGAGGCGGAGCAGCGCCCAGGCGCGCCGGAAGCCGTACCGCGGCCAGGTTCGAGCAATGGCTCGCAGACGAGCACGCAACGCCTCCTCGGGCGCGAGCACCCGCCTGACGTGGCGCTGGGTGGTGCGCTGCTGGCCGGTGACCCGGCAAGCCCGCCGCTCCGAGACGCCAAACACCTCGCGGAGGTGCATCACGGCGGCTCGCCGGCGCGACGGGCTCACACGTTTCCCCGGGCCACCTCTTTCAGCATCTGGTTGTCCAGAGTGAGATCGGCCACCAGGCGCTTGAGACGCACGTTCTCGTCCTTCAGCCGGCGCAGTTCCTTGGCGTCGTCCGCCTTCATGCCGCCGTACTGATTGCGCCAGCGGCTGTACGTCTGCTCGCTGATCTCCAACGCCCGCGCGACCTCGGCGACACTCATACCGCCGGCAGCCAGACGTTCGCCTTCGCGCAGCTTGCGGATCACCTGCTCCGCCGTGTGCTTCCGTCCTTTCATCGAGTTCCTCCTGCCTCGTCATGAGGCCTTGAGAAACTCTCATATCAGCTGGACCAGTCCACGGGGGTCAGGCCA
>Ga0116215_1000349_pt1 | contig 36487 bp, 38 predicted proteins | sample Sb_taG_7_FD_89698 | JGI IMG/M metagenome (GOLD analysis project Ga0116215, IMG submission 89698) | Peat soil microbial communities from Weissenstadt, Germany - Sb_50d_2_FS metaG | ecosystem: Environmental > Terrestrial > Soil > Wetlands > Peat | place: Germany: Weissenstadt | collected 2010-09-21
ATGTCCGGCGGCGAGGTGTTCGACGCCTCCTACCGGGCGCTCGCGCCGTTCGGGCGGATCGTCGTGTGCGGGATCTCCACGAGCGAACCCAACCGGCTGTCCACCGGCTCGCTGCTGCGCCACTCGCGCGCGGTGGTCGGCTTCTACCTGTTTCACTGTCTCGAGCGCCCGGGGATGTTCGCCGACGCGCTCGCGCAGCTGTTCGCGCTGGCCGCTCACGGAGAGCTGAAGGCGCTCGTAAGCGGCACCTATCCGCTCGAGCAGGCGGCCCAGGCGCAGACCGACCTGCGCGCCCGGCGCACCACCGGCAAGCTGCTGCTCGACCCGTCCGCATAAGCTCCATGGCCACCCTCATGACCAAGTCATTCGCCGAACTGGGGCTCTCGGAGTCCACGCAGCAAGCGCTGCGCGACGTCGGTTATGAGTCGCCCAGCCCGATCCAGGAACAGGCGATCCCCGCGCTGCTGCAGGGACACGACGTGATCGGCCAGGCGCAGACGGGCACCGGCAAGACGGCCGCGTTTGGGCTGCCGATCATGGAGTACCTCGACCCGTCCGAGCAGGTCGTGCAGGCGCTCGTGCTGACGCCCACACGCGAGCTGTGCATCCAGGTGACGCAGGCGCTGCGCACGTACGGCGCGCACAGTGGCATCGACGTGGTCGCCGTGTTCGGCGGCGCTCCCATCCGCACCCAGCAGGCGCAGCTGCGCGCTGGCGGGCACGTGGTCGTGGGGACGGTCGGGCGAGTACTCGACCTGATCTCGCGCCACTCGCTGGTCCTGCACGACTGCCGCTTCGTGGTGCTGGACGAGGCCGACGAGATGCTCGACCTGGGCTTCCTGGAGGACGTCGAGAAAATCCTTTCGCTGACCCCCTCCAGCCGCCAGACGGCGCTGTTCTCGGCGACGATGCCGCCGCCGATCCGCGCGTTGGCCGACCGCTACATGTACAACCCGATGATCATCCAGGTGGAGGCGGCGACGCTCACGATCGACACCGTTGCGCAGTTCCAGCTGCCGGTGGAGACGAAGGCCAAGCCGGACAAGCTCGTCGAGGTGCTGCGCTCTGAGATGGGGGGATCGAGTCCCACCCACCCAGCCGAAGGCCAGCAGGCGATCGTGTTCGTGCGCACGAAGATCCGCTGCGAGCAGTTGTTTCGCACGCTGCGCGACCGCGGCATGAACGTGCGCGCGCTGCACGGCGACATGTCGCAGGGCTCGCGCGACGGCGTGATGCTCGCGTTCAAGGGCGGGCGCGTGCCGATCCTCGTTGCCACCGACGTGGCCGCGCGCGGCCTTGATATCTCTACGGTCACGCTGGTCGTCAACTACGACGTGCCCACCAGCCCCGACACGTACGTGCACCGCATCGGGCGCACCGGGCGGGTGGGGCGCTCCGGACGCGCGATCACGTTCGTGGAGAGCCGCCAGAAGCGCGAGTTGGAGGCGATCGAACGCCACATCGGCACGAACGTCGCGCAGTGGGAGCAGGGCGCGGTCGCGCCGCCGACGCCAGTGCGCGAGCGCCCGCGCCGGCACTCCAAGCCGCGCATCTCCCGGCGCGACGAGCAGGAGGTCTACACCAAGCTCGTGCTCGGCGGCGGCCGCGCGGCCGGGCTGAGCGTCGCGGACATCGTCGCCGCGGTGACCTCCGCGGCGGGCCTTGACGGCGAGGCAGTGCGCGACGTGCTCGTGCTCGAGCACTTCTCGTTCCTGTCCGTTCCCGAGGGCGAGGTCGAGCGCGTGATCGAGGCGCTGCACAAACGCCAGATTGGAGCCCGGGAGGGCAGGCAGACGCTCAGCCTCGAGCGTGTGAAGGTGAGGTAGGCGGTGTCAGTTGCCACCATGCGCAGCGTTGTCACGGTGGACCTATAGCCAGTCCTCGCCGTTTGCCAGGTCGTCATCGCCGGGATGCGCCGCCAGCTTCTGCTCCAGGGCGGCGACGATCCTCCCCGTATCGGCACGGGTGCGAGGGCGCCCTCCGGGAATGAAGATCATGCCGTGATCCCCCGGGCCGCCGGGTGTGATCGCCTCGTAATGCAGGGGTCGCATGTCGATGAGGTTGTCGGTGACGATCACTCGACGCTCGTCGCGGGCGAGGTCAACCACACGACGGTCATCGAAGGAGCACCACTCAGGATGCTCTTGGATCGCCTGAACATCGTGACCGCGAGTGCGCAGCTCCCGCGCGATCGCGGCAGACAGCATCTCGTCCAGCAGCAGCCTCAACCGCCGAGAGCGTCCCTGGACGCGAGGAACGCGTGGTGGGCGTCGTGCGCCTCACGGCGATTGCGCTCGATACGCTCGTCCACCTCCTGCCCGTAGGCCGCGTAGTACGAGGCGGCAGCCTGCACGAGGCCCAGCGAAAGCTCGAGATACGCGGCCGTCTCAGCGAGGTCGCCGTCGTTATCGCGCGCGACGGCGATCACCTCCCACACGTCCGGACCGCCGACCAGCCGCGCCCGGCGACCTGAGGGGCCGTCCGCGAAGCGGACCAACGGGTGCTCGTCCATGCGCAGACCCTCCTCGACGTAGCGCTGCGCGAGCGTGCGCGACGGCATGTTCGAGCGGTCGGCGCGATCGGCGAGCCGGTCGACGGTCTGCTCGGGGAGGCGGATGCTGATAGGTACCGCGGCCATCTGTATCTCATGGTAACACTGTGCGATACGCAATCGATGGATGCGACGGGACTGTCGATTCTGGTCGCAGCCAGAGGAAAAGACGCGTGCGACGGCGCACGATGACCGACGCCACCATGTCATGGTATTATCTAATGACCATGTCAAAGCGACTTGCAATATCCAGCGGTGGTCAGGTGTCCGTCCCCGCGGCGGTGCGCAAGCGATGGCGAACCCGAACCGTCCTTGCCGAAGATCGCGGCGACCACATCGTGCTGCGCCCGGTTCCAGATGATCCGGTGGCCGCCGCTGTAGGAGCATTCGCGACGCAGATTGGCGCGCTCGGCTCGGAGGAAGCCAAGCGCTTGGATCGCGAAGAGGAGCTGGATGTCCAAGAGCGCGACCGCCACTGACGAGGCTGAGTCCTCGGCGAGGACTCTGATCGATGCCTCGGCGCTGATCGCGCTTCTTGGAGCTGAGCCCGCTGCCGGTGAGGTACAGGAGATGCTGAACCGCGGCGCAGCGATGACCACCCTCAATCTCGCTGAGGCGATAGATCGACTGAAGCGGCGCTATGACCTCGAGATCGAGCGAACACGACCGGTGATCGAGGGTCTTCTGGCAAAGAGCCTGATGCTGCTCCCGCTCGGACCCCCTCAAGCCTGGCGCGCGGGTGAAATTCGTGCTGCTCACTATCACCGCTCCCGCTGCCCGATCTCGCTTGCCGATGCCGTTCTCGTGGCGAGCGCTCCAGCGGGCGGGCGCATCGCAAGCTCTGACGGATCGTTGCTGACCGTCGCCGCGAGCGAGGGTATCGCCACCGCCGTCCTGCCCGACTCGAAAGGGCGCCGAGCAAGCGTGCGATAGGTGCCGCTATCGTGCCCTCTCCACCGTGACCGCGAACAAGGGAAGGGCCAGCGTGTCCACAGCAACAATGCACATCGTTGTCAAGATGTCCCTATAACCGTCTTTATCTCGCCCGCAACTGACGGCCTACGTGGCGGGTACGATCACCCTGTGGCTTGGTTCACTGCTCGCCCCTCCGGTCTGCGCGAGCGTCCCTTGTCCGTGGTACAGTCGAACGTATGTTCGCCATGACGGCCTCCAAGCTTCGCGAGCAAGCAACGCTCATTGCACTGACAGAGGTTGCTCCTGGTCCTTGGTATCAGGTCGCCGATGTTGTGGAGGAAGCCGGCAGTGCGGTCGCTGTCGCTGACAGAAGCCACGTCTTCTATGACGAGGGTCAGGCTGTGATTGCGCGCCTCCTAGCTGATCGGGTCGGCGACGCGATGGTCGAGCACTGGGCGAACGTCATCGAGCGAACGCTCGCGGAGTGCCCCAACACTCGTCTGCTGAGCGTGCTCGACAATGACTACCCACAGAACCTACGTCGCGTGTATGACCGTCCGCCATTCTTGTTTGTCCGTGGCACACTCCAGGATGACGATTCGCGATCGGTCGCGATCGTCGGCACTCGCCGTGCCTCGGATGCAGGACGTGCCGTAGCGCGCGACATGGCCGCAGCTCTCGTGGAGCGCGGCGTCACGGTGATCTCGGGCATGGCGGCCGGGATCGACACCGAGGCCCATACCGCTGCGCTCGACGCAGGCGGGCGGACCATCGCGGTCATGGGCACGGGGATCGATCGTGTCTACCCAAAGGAAAACGCTGCTCTCGCCGAGCGCATCGCCGAGAGCGGCGCTTTGCTCTCTCAGTTTTGGCCAGGCGCCCCGCCTCGCGGCTCCAACTTTCCGCTGCGCAACGTCGTCACAAGCGGCGTCGCCGTTGGCACCATCGTGATCGAGGCCAGCGCTACGAGCGGCGCCAAGATGCAGGCACGTCTCGCGTTGGAGCATGGTAAGCGCCTCTTCCTTGTCGAGAGCCTTGTGCTGCAAGAGGAGTGGGCGCAGCGATATCGGAGCAGACGCGGAGCCCAGGTTGTGCACGGCGTTGAAGATGTGGTTGCGGCGCTCGAATCAGACCGCGAGCCGGTCACTGAATTGCAGCTTTTCTAGGCGCGGGGGCAGTAATGACGACGGTTCGCGAGGTTGCCCTGCCACTCGCAACCATCTGCGCACCAGTGCCGCGCGTCGGCGACGGTATATGCGATCACTGCCACCGACCGCCGAATCCCCCGTATACGCGGTGTTGGAGCTGCGAGCAAGTCGAGGGACAAGTGTCGCGGCCTTGCTCGTTGATCGTGCCGATCAGCTTGTACGAGGTCGGCCTCCAGCTCCACTACCAGCTCAAGCACTACAAGGACGATGACGGCAGCAAGATGGCGTGGGACTTCCTCGTCAAGACTGCTGCGCTACTTGGCTATTTCCTAAAGCAGCACGGCGGCTGCATCTCAACTGCGGCCGGTGGCGCTTGGGGCATCATCACGTCAGTGCCGTCTTCGACAGACCGTCCTGGCGAGCACCCGCTTGCAACTGCGATCAAGCTCGTGCCCTCGTTGCGGGAGGAATACGAGCCCCTGCTTCGCCGCGGCGGCAAGCCTCCGCAGCACAACGCCGCGAGCGACGACGGCTACGAGCCACTGCGCCCGCTCGGAGGTGAGCGAGTGCTGCTCGTTGACGACACCTTTACATCCGGCGCCCGCGCTCAGAGTGCAGCGTCCGCGCTCAACAACGCGGGCGCGACTGTCGCCGCCATCGTGCCGATCGGTCGTGTGATCAGCCCCGAATACAACGAGGACTTCTGGAAGCGCCAATCCCGTCTCGTGTTTGACTTCGACGTTTGCTGCGTCGGCGAACACAGCTAGCTTTGGTACGACCACCGTCGCGCCTTCGTCACTTGCCGATACAGTAGCCCGATGTCAATAACAGCAACAATGCAGACAACGGAAGGCACGATCGTCTTCGAGCTGTTCGACGAGGACGCGCCCAAGACGGTCGAGAACTTCCGCAAGCTCGCCGCCGAAGGCTTCTACGACGGGCTGACCTTCCACCGGATCATCAAAGACTTCATGATCCAGGGCGGCTGCCCACAAGGCACCGGCACGGGCGGCCCGGGCTACACGTTCGAGGACGAGATCAACCCGCACAAGATCGTCCGCGGGGCGCTCGCGATGGCCAACGCCGGCCCTGACACCAACGGCTCGCAGTTCTTCATCGTCACCACCAAGGCCGCGTCCTGGCTTGACGGCAAGCACACCGTGTTCGGGCAGGTGACCGATGGCATGGACGTGGTCGACAAGCTCGAGGCGGTCTCCACCGACGGCGCCGACCGCCCCACCGAGCCCGTCGGCATCGCCTCGATCGAGCTTTCGGAGTAGACCCCGCCGCATGCGGCCGTTCCTCAGGGCAGCGCATGCGCTGCCCTGCCTGTCGGCACATGTGCCGACAGGAACATCAGTCTCGCTGGGTCGGAGTAGTCTTGTTGGCACGAGGGCAACACCCCATCCGGGGCACAGGCGAGTAGGGAGGGTCATATGGCCACGGTCGAGCAGCACGCCGAGCAGCAGCTTGAAGAGGCGCCCAATGGCGTCGTAAAGGACGATGGGGGCATACCGGTCGAGAACCCCGCAACAGGGGAGATCGTCCGCACCGTCCCCGACCTGGACGCGGACGCGGTCGCGCAGATGGCCGCGCGTGCGCGCGCCGCGCAGCCGGAGTGGGAGGCGTATGGCTTCGACGGGCGCGCGCGGGTGCTGTCGCGGGCGCAGAAGTGGCTGATGGACAACGCGCAGCGCGTCACCGAGACGATCGTGTCAGAGACGGGCAAGACCTACGAGGACGCGAGCCTCGCGGAGATCGGCTACGCCGGCAACGCGTTCGGCTTCTGGGCCAAGCAGGGGCCCGTCTACCTCGCCGACGAGCACGTCAAGTCCAGCCAGGTGCTGGTCAAGGGCAAGAAGCTCATCCTGCGCTACCGCCCGCTCGGCCTGATCGGCGTGATCGGGCCGTGGAACTACCCGCTGACGAACTCCTTCGGCGACTGCATCCCCGCGCTGATGGCCGGCAACAGCGTGATCCTCAAGCCCTCCGAGATCACGCCCCTGACCTCGCTGCTGCTCGCCGAAGGCCTTCGCGAGTGCGGCCTGCCGGAGAACGTGCTGCAGATCGCCACCGGCCGCGGCGACACGGGCGCGGCGCTGATCGAGCACGTCGACATGATCATGTTCACCGGCTCCACCCGCACCGGGCGCAAGGTCGCGGAAGCGGCCGCCAGGCGGCTGATCCCCGCGTCGCTGGAGCTCGGCGGCAAGGACCCGATGATCGTGCTCGCCGACGCCGACCTCGAGCGCGCCGCCAACTTCGCCACGTACTTCTCCATGCAGAACGCCGGCCAGACGTGCATCTCGATCGAGCGCGTGTACGTGGAGGAGCCCGTGTACGACGAGTTCGTCGCGAAGGTCTCCGCGAAGGTGCGCGCGCTGCGCGTCGGCAGTCCCGGCGGCGGCTTCGGCACGGTGGAGGTTGGCGCCATCACCTTCCCGCCGCAGATGGACATCATCAAGGACCACGTCGACGACGCCGTGCAGAAGGGCGCGCGTGTGCTCACCGGCGGCCAACAGGTGCCCGGGCCGGGGCGCTTCTACGAGCCGACCGTGCTCGTCGACGTCGATCACACGATGAAGATCATGACCGACGAGACCTTCGGGCCGACGCTGCCGATCATGAAGGTCGCCGACGCGGAGGAGGCCGTGCGGCTTGCCAACGAGTCCGTATACGGCCTCGGCTCCTCCGTGTTCACGCGCGACACCGCACGCGGCGAGGCGATCGCGCGGCGGCTGCACGCCGGGGCCGCGAACGTCAACGACGCGATGATCAACTACACCGTGCTCGAGCTGCCCATGGGCGGCGCCAAGGCCTCCGGCCTCGGCTCCCGTCACGGGGCAGGCGGCATCCGCAAGTACTGCTCCCAGCAGGCGATCGTCGTCACCCGATTGGCGATGAAGAAGGAACTGTTCATGTACCCGTACAAATCGCGTACGTCGCGGATGCTCGCGGGGCTGTTCAAGCTGCTGTACGGCCGCGGCAACCGAGACTAAGCCAGCTCGACGCCCAGCAGCCGTTCCAGCTCGGGGATCGTGCTCTCGGCGCTCGTGTGGTGGACGGTGGCCATGCCGAGCTGCTCGGCCGGGGTGAGGTTGAAGGGCAGGTCATCCACGTAAACGCACTGCTCGGGCGCGACGCCCGCGCGCTGTGCGCCGAGCTCGTACATGCGGCGCGAGGGCTTGCGGATGCCCTCCTCGCCGGAGATCACCAGACCGTCGAACAGCTCGTCGAACATGTCGCGCGGATAGCGGTGCACGCCCCACGAGTTGGACACCAGCGCGGTGCGCACCCCCGCCGCGCGCGCGCTGCGCACGGCCCCCACCATCGCCTCGTCCGGCTCCACGCCCGCGAACAGGCCGTCGATCAGCCCCTCGGGGCCGATCTCCAGCAGGCGGGCGAACCGCTGCTCGAACGCCCGCTCCTCCAGCTCGCCCTTCTCCAACGCGATCAGCAGCTCGCGCGCCTCGGGGTCGCTTTTGAAGCGCCCCATCAGCTGCCCCGGGTCGATTCCCGCCTGCACGCAGTGAGCGTGGAAGGAGGCGAACAGGTTGGTCGTCAGCACGCCGCCCCAGTCGATCAGCAGCGCGCAGCGCACCTCAGCCACCGAGCGTCACCTCCTGCGCGCGGCAGGCGAGCTCGAGCACACCCTCGCCGAACTGCTTCAGGTACGGATCGTCGGTGCTGCCGAGGATCGCGCGCTTGTAGTTGCCCTCCATGAACACCACGCTCTTCCACAACGCGAGCGCCACATACCAGCGGATGTCGCCCACCGAGCGCCCCGAGCACTCCTGGTAGCGCGCGATCAGCTGCTCGCGCGTGTGGAAGCCCTCCGCTCGCGTAACGTTGCCCAGGTGAGCGCGCAGGCCCTCGCTCGGGTCGCCAGCCTGCGTCCACATCATGCACAGGTAGCCGATGTCCGCCAGTGGGTCGCCGATCGTGGCCATCTCCCAGTCGAGCACCGCCTCCAGGCGCGCGGGCGCCTGCGACGCGTACATGGTGTTGCCAAGGCGGTAGTCGCCGTGCACGATCGTCGCCGGGCCGGAGCTCGGCAGGTTCTGCGCCAGCCAGGCGCCAACGCTCTCGACCGCGGGGATCTCACGCGTCTTGTTCAGCTCCCACAGGCCGCCGAAGCGCCGCAGCTGACGTTCGAGATAGCCAGTCGGCTTGCCGAAGTCCTCCAGCCCGGCCGCGCGCCAGTCGACGCCGTGGATCTCCACCAGCGCGTCGACCAGCTCCTCGCCGATGCGTTTTCGCTGCGCGGGCGTGTCCAGCGCCGTCGGCACGCTCGCGACGATCACCTCCCCGTCGATCCGCTCCATCAGGTAGAACGGCGCGCCGATCGTCGCCTCGTCCTCGCACACCGCCAGCACCTCCGGCACGCGCGCCGGCGTGCCGCGCAGCGCACGCAGCAGGCGTGCCTCGCGCACCACGTTGTGGGCGCTCGGCGGCAGCGGCGGGCGCGGCGGCCGGCGCAGCACGATCGCGCAGCCCTCGCGCTCGATCAGGTACGTGACGTTCGAGTGGCCCTCGCCGATCGGGGTCGCCTGGATCGGCCCGTCGCCGAGGCCGTGCGCGTCGAGGAAGCCTTGCAGCGGCTCGAGCACGAGCAGCGGCGGGCGGCTGTTACCCTCCGCCTCCGCAGCGGTCTGCACGATGTCGTCCGGTGCGATCGGTGCGCTCACAGGACCAACCTACAAAGACCGCAACCTTCTTTGCGCTGAGGTGTCTCTAGCCACCATGTCCCAGATCCGCACGCTCCTGCTCTCGCTGCTCGCCTGCGCCCTGCTCGCCGGCTCCGCCGGTGTCACCCAGGCGCTCGCCTCCCACAACCAGGTGACCTACTTCGAGGCATCCGACGAACTGCTGGAAGCGAAGGCCCGTCCCCAGGCCCTCGCCAAGCTGGTGCGCCTGGGCGTGCACGCGCTGCGCGTGGAGCTCTACTGGGAAGCCGTCGCCCCCAACGCGAGCAGCGCCACCAAGCCCAACCTCGACACGACCAATCCCGCGAACTACCACTGGGGCGAATACGCGGTGCTGCTCGCCGAAGCACAGCGGCTGCACTGGCCGGTGCTGCTGACGGTCACCGGGCCGGCGCCGCGGTGGGCGACCTCCAACGGCAAGGCCCCCTACATCACGCGCCCCGACGACGAAGACTTCCAGCAGTTCATGACCGCGGTGGCTCGCCAGTTCCGCTCGCAGGTGTCCGTCTACTCGATCTGGAACGAGCCCAACCACCCCGCGTTCCTGCTGCCGCAGTGGAACGCTAACGGCACGCCGGCGTCCGGTCGCATCTACCGAGGTCTCTACCAGTTCGGCTACGCAGGCCTGCAGGCAGCCGGCATAGCTTCTCCACGAATCCTGTTCGGCGAGACCGCGCCGACCGGCTATGACTCGGTCAAGAGCTTCCAGCGCGGCGACCGCAAGGAAAAGGCCGGCGCGCTGCTGCACGACGTGGCGCCGCTGGCGTTCATGCGCGAAGCGCTGTGCCTGAACGCCAGGTACCAGAAATCGGGCTCGTGCAGCGAACTGCAGATGTCCGGCTACGCCCACCACGCATACACGCTGCCCGCCGGGCCGTACTTCGTCTCGCCGGAACACGACAACGTGACGCTCGGATCGCTCTCGCGGCTGTCGGGCGCGCTCAACCTGGCCGCGCGGGCGCACGCGATCCCGGCGAGCCTGCCGATGTACCTGACCGAGTTCGGCGTGCAGAGCCTGCCCAACAAGCAGCTCGGCGTGTCCGTCGCGCGGCAGGCTGAATTCGACGCCATCGCCGAGCGCATCGCCTACGAAAACTCCCGCGTGATGGGCTTCTCGCAGTACCTGCTCAAAGACGACCCCGTCGGCGGCGCGCCCGGCTCGAGCGTGCACGGCGGCACGGTCGGCTTCCAAACGGGGCTCGAGTACGTCAACGGCTCGCCCAAGCCACTGTACTTCGGCTGGCCGATCCCGCTGACCGTCACCAAGCAGCGCCACGGCGTCTCCCTGTGGGGCCTCGTGCGACCCGCCACCGGGCCGACGCACGTGACCGTGCTCGTGCAGCCAAGGGGCTCAAGGCGCTACCGCACGCTCAAGACGCTCACCACCAACAGCCTCGGCTACTGGAGCTTCAGCTCACCCACGCCAGGCGTGCACTGGCGCGTGCGCTGGACGAGCCCCGAACACGTCAAGTACGAAGGGCCGCCGATCAAAGCGTTCTGAGCTGGCCCGGCGTCGCCGCCTACGATGGACGGCGATGCCCGAGCTGCCCGAGGTGGAGATCACAGCACGCCTGCTCGACGGCGCCCTGCGCGGCGCGAGGATCGAGTATGCGCGGGCGCCGGGAATCAACGCGCTGAAGACCTACGACCCGCCGCTGTCCGCGCTCGAGGGCCAGCTGGTCGTCGCTGTGCGCAGGCGCGGCAAGCAGCTGATCCTCGACAGCGACGGGCAGTCTGGCGGGCTCGCGCTGTTGATGCACCTGATGTCCGCGGGGCGCCTGCAGCTGTATGACCGGCCGGCGAGCGTGCGCGATCGTAGCTCGCGTCTGCTCGTCGGGTTCGACGGCGCTCGCGAGTTGCGGCTGCGCGAGTTTGGCTCCAAGCAGGCTGCGTGGGTGAAGCTGCTGCGCGCGCAGCAGCTCGAGCATGAGGACTCGCTGGCGACGCTCGGTCCGGAGGCGTGGCCCGACGCGGTCGCGCCGGCGCAGCTGAAGGCGCTGCTGGACGTGCCGCGACCCCTGCACACGCTGCTGCGCGACCAGCGCGTGATCGCCGGCATCGGGCGCTCCTGGGTCGATGAGATCCTGTGGCGGGCGAAGCTGTCGCCGTACAAGCGCGGCGCCGACCTCGACGCGCAAGAGGCGCGGCGGCTGCGAGCGGCGGTGATCGACATCCTCGGTGGGGCGATCGCCCACTACGAGCAGACGATCGCGCTGCCGATCCCCGACAAGCTGCCGATGCCGCTGCGCGTCCATCGCCACCAGGGCGAGCCGTGCCCGCGCTGCTCGCAGGAGCTGCAGGCCGTCCACTTCGAGGACTACGTGATCGCCTACTGCCCCGCCTGCCAGACAGACGGGCGGGTGCTCAAGGACCGGCGCCTCTCGCGGCTGCTGCGCTGAAGGCTGTGCCCCAGCGCTGCGGTGCGGCGCGCGCTTAGGCCTTGATCAGGCCGCGCTCGAGTGCATAGCCGACGAGCTCCGCGCGCGTGGACAGCCTCAGCTTCTGCTGTATGTGCGAGCGGTGGGTCTCGACCGTGCGCACCGACAGGTACAGCTGCTCGGCGATCTCCGCGTTGGTGTGTCCCAGGGCGATCAGCCGCAGCACGTCTACCTCTCGCTCTGAGAGGTCGTCCGGCGGACCGGGGGGCGGCTCGGACGCGATGCGCGCTCCCAGCCTCGGGTTCAGGTAGCTCTCGCCCACGGCCGCTCGTCGCACGGCTTCGACGAGCTCGTCGTCGGCCGCCTCCTTGAGCACGTAGCCGAGAGCGCCGACGCCGAGCGCCTCGCGTGCGAAGGCCGGCTCCTGTTGCATCGTCAGGACCACTATCTGGGTGTCGGGGGACTCCTCGCGGACGACTGGGATCGCCTCCAAGCTCGAACCGCCGGGCATGTTCAGGTCCAGGACCAGCACCCTCGGGTGATGGCCGCGAACGTACCGGCGGGCGCTGTCGACGTCGCTGGCCTCGGCAACCACCTCGAAGCCCTCCTCGCTGTCGAGCAGCAGCCGCAGCCCGGCACGCACAACCGCGTGGTCGTCGGCCAGAACGATCGTGATTCGCGGCGATGCGTCAGCGCCGTCCTTGTCGGCCGCGCCCGGCCGCGCGGCGTCCTGGTTTGTCATGGTCAAGACGGTACCGGCTGCAACGGCCGGGTGGCTGCGGATAACTACTGATACCGCCTCGGGTGGTTACGGTTGCCCGACCGAACGCGAGCGCCAGCTCGACGCTGTCCTCGCCGGTGGGCGCTCCCGTGCGATCCTATCTGCGCCCGTGTCCCGCGACAGCGCCCCGACGGCCTCGATCGAGCCGCTTTCCGCGGCGGAGCTGCACGCCGTGGACGCCTGGTGGCGCGCCGCGAACTACCTGTCGGTCGGGCAGATCTACCTGCTCGAGAACCCGCTGCTGCGCGAACCGCTGCGGATCGAGCACACCAAGCCACGCCTGCTCGGACACTGGGGCACCACGCCGGGGCTGAACTTCATCTATGCGCACCTGAACCGCCTGATCCGCGAGCGTGACTTGAATGTCGTGTACGTCGCCGGTCCCGGGCACGGCGGCCCCGGGGTCGTCGCCAATGTGTACCTGGAGGGCACGTACACCGAGGTCTACCCCCACATCGGCCGCGACGAGGAGGGGCTGCGCCGACTGTTCCGCCAGTTCTCGTTCCCCGGTGGCATCCCCAGCCACGTCGCGCCGGAGACTCCCGGCTCGATCCACGAGGGCGGCGAGCTCGGCTACTCGCTCGCGCACGCCTACGGCGCCGCGTTCGACAACCCCGACCTGCTCGTCTGCTGTGTGGTCGGCGACGGCGAGGCCGAAACGGGACCGCTCGCGACGAGCTGGCATGCGAACAAGTTCCTCGACCCCGTGCGCGACGGCGCGGTGCTGCCGGTGCTGCATCTCAACGGTTACAAGATCGCGAGCCCGACCGTGCTCGCGCGCATCCCCGAGTCGGAGCTGCGCGCGCTGCTCGAGGGCTACGGCTATGCGCCGTACTTCGTGGAGGGCGATCAGCCGGCGGCGATGCACCAGCTGATGGCGGCCACGCTCGATGAGGTCGCCGGCGAGATCGCGGCGATCCAGCAGCGCGCCCGCGGCGGTGGAGCACGCGCTGGCGCGCACGCCGGGCGCTCGGCCGAGCGCCCGCGCTGGCCGATGATCGTGCTGCGCACGCCCAAGGGGTGGACGGGACCGAAGACCGTCGACGGGCTGCCCGCGGAGGGATCGTTTCGCTCTCACCAGGTGCCGCTCGCCGACCTCGCCAACCAGCCCGAGCATCTCGCCCAGCTGGAGCAGTGGCTGCGCTCCTACCGGCCGCAGGAGCTGTTCGACGAGCATGGCGCGCTGCGGGCCGAGCTGGCCGAGTTGGCGCCCGAGGGGGCGCGACGCATGGGCGCCAATCCGCACGCCAACGGCGGGCTGCTGCTGCGCGCGCTCGAGCTGCCGGACTTCCGCGACTACGCGGTGCGTGTGCCCGCGCCGACCGCGAGCGTGAGCGAGCCCACGCGCGTGCTCGGCGCGTTCCTGCGCGACGTGGTCGTGCGCAACCCCGAACGCTTCCGCGTGATGGGCCCCGACGAGACCGCGTCCAACCGCCTGGGGGCGCTGTTCGAGGCGACCGACCGCGAGTGGGAGTCGCTGCGTCTGGACACCGACGAGCATCTCGCTCCTGGCGGGCGCGTGATGGAGGTCCTCAGCGAGCACCTCTGCCAGGGCTGGCTGGAGGGCTACCTGCTGAGCGGGCGCCACGGTCTGTTCAACAGCTACGAGGCGTTCATCCACATCGTCGACTCGATGTTCAACCAGCACGCCAAGTGGCTGAAGGTCACGCGCGAGATCCCCTGGCGAGCGCCGATCGCCTCGCTGAACTACCTGCTCTCCTCGCACGTGTGGCGCCAGGACCACAACGGCTTCTCCCATCAGGACCCCGGCTTCATCGACCACGTGGTCAACAAGAAGGCGGAGATCGTGCGCGTGTACTTCCCACCCGACGCCAACTGCCTGCTGTCGGTTGCCGACCACTGCCTGCGCAGCCGCAACTACGTCAACGTGATCGTCGCCGGCAAGCAGCCCTCGCTCGACTACCTCACGATGGAGCAGGCGGTCGCGCACTGCACGCGCGGCATCGGCATCTGGGAGGCCTTCTCCAACGACGGGGGCACCAGCCGGGACGGCTGGGTCGGAGGGCGGGGCACCGAACCCGAAGGGTTTGGTCAGGAGCCCGACGTGGTGCTCGGCTGCGCCGGCGACGTGCCCACGCTCGAGTGCGCCGCCGCCGCTGCCATCCTGCGCGAGCACTTCCCCGAGCTGCGGGTGAGGCTCGTCAACGTCGTCGACCTGATGCGCCTGCAGCCCGCCGGCGAGCACCCGCACGGCCTGTCCGACAGCGAGTTCGACGCCCTGTTCACGAGTGCCCAGCCGGTGATCTTCGCCTACCACGGCTACCCCTGGCTGATCCACCGCCTCACCTACCGGCGCACCAACCACCACAACATCCACGTACGCGGCTACAAGGAGGAGGGCACCACCACCACGCCCTTCGACATGGTGATGCTCAACGACCTCGACCGCTTCCACCTCGTGATCGACGTGATCGACCGCGTGCCAAGCCTCGGCGAGCGCGCGGCGCACGTGCGCCAGCTGATGGTCGACGAGCGGCTGCGCCATCGCGCCTACACGCGCGAGCACGGCGCCGACTCGCCCGAGGTGGTCGACTGGCGCTGGCCCGAGGCGGGCGCCGGCGGTCCGATCGCCGGCTCGTAGGAGGCGCAGTGCGTGTGCTGGTCGTCAACGCCGGCTCGAGCAGCCTCAAGCTCGCGCTGCTCGCCCCTGCTCGGGGAGGCGCGTCCGGGCCGGCGGGCGCTGGTGATCGCGAGGACGAGGTGATCGCCGCGTGCGAGCTCGACGCGCCGCGAGCGCGCATCAACGCGCGGCAACTGCGCGCGGCGCTGCGCTCGCCGCTGGGCGATGCCCACGCGGTCGGCCATCGGATCGTGCACGGAGGCGAGCTCTACCGCCACGCGATCAGGCTGGATGAGCGGGTCAGGCGCGAGCTCGACGTGCTCGTGGACCTCGCGCCGCTGCATCAGCCGAAGTCGCTCGCCGCGCTGGACGCGGTCAGCGAGGTGCTGCCCGGGCTGCCGGCGGTCGCGTGCTTTGACACAGCCTTCCACGCGACGCTGCCCGCGGCCGCCGCCACCTACGCGCTGCCTGCCGCCTGGCGCGAGCGCTGGGGACTCAGACGCTACGGATTTCACGGGCTCTCGCACGCTTCGGTCGCGCGCCGCGCGCCGGCGCTGCTGGAATGCGACGCCAGCGAGCCGCGGATCGTCAGCTGCCATCTCGGCGCCGGCGCCTCGCTGTGCGCGATCGCCGCCGGGCGCTCGGTGGACACGACCATGGGCTTCACGCCGCTGGAGGGGCTGGTGATGGCAACTCGTTCGGGCAGTCTCGACCCGGGGATGCTGCTGTGGCTGAACGAGCATGGCGGGCTTGCCGTGGACGAGCTCGCGGACGCGCTCGAGCACCGCTCCGGCCTGCTGGCGCTGGCGGGCAGCGCCGACATGCGCGAGGTCGTCAGCCGCGCCGAGGCGGGGGACGAGCGTGCGCGGCTGGCACTGGACGTCTACGTACATCACCTTCGCGGCGGGATCGCCGCGATGGCCGCCGCGCTTGGCGGGCTCGACGCGCTCGTGTTCACCGGCGGGGTCGGCGAGCGCTCCCCGCAGGTGCGTGCCCACGCCGCCGCGGGGCTTGGCTTCCTGGGGGTGGCGCTCGACGAGGCACGCAACCGCGCCGCCAGCGGTGAAACGGAGGTGAGCGCCGCCAGGGCGCGCGTGCGCACGCTCGTGCTTCGGGCACGCGAGGACGCGGAGATCGCGCGCCAGACCAGAGCCGTGCTCGCCGGCAACTGACGAAGCAGGCCTCGACACCATCTAAGATCGCCTCGACTGTGATCGCGCCCGGTGACCAAGCGCCCGACTTCGAGCTCCTCGATCAGGATGCTCGCACCGTCAAGCTCTCTGATTTCGCAGGGCGGTCAACCGTCGTTTATTTCTATCCGAAGGCGTCAACCCCAGGCTGCACCAAGCAGGCGTGTGGCATTCGCGACCACCGGACGGACTACGAGCAGGCCGGCGCCGTCGTTCTCGGTGTCTCGCCGGACCCGGTCGCCAAGATCAAGAAGTTCGCCGACAGCGAGGCGCTCGACTTTTCGCTGCTGTCCGACGAGGACCACGCAGTTGCCGAAGCGTACGGCGTGTGGGTGCAGAAGTCAATGTACGGGCGCACCTACTGGGGCAACGAGCGCACAACCTTCGTGATCGACGGCGATGGGCGTGTTGCCCAGGTGCTGCGCAAGGTCAAGCCGGCCGAGCACGACAAGCTCGTGCTGGCGGCGCTGACCGGCTCGCGTTAGGTCCGCCGTCCGTCGCGTCCGTCGCGCTTGGGCGCAGCCTCGAGCATCGAGCAGTCGCCTCCGGCGACCGTCGTGTCGTGCGCCTGGCGGGCGCAGCCGGTTGACAATAGAAATATGACTGTTTCTATCCACTCGGCTAACTGCAAAGTTTGGAATGATCGGTACGATAGTCTGCACACCGAAAACGGCGAGTAGTGTGTCCGGAGGAGTCACGGCTATGCCTAGCGAGCAAGTCTTTGAAGAGCGGGATACTGATCTAGCCGGCGCCGGCGCGCTGCGATCGCAGGTTGCCTGCGCGGTGCTCGGCCTGGTGATCGAGAAGCCCAGTCATGGATATGAGATCGGGCAGCGCTTCGACGCCCGTTTCGGTGGGTTCCTGAGCGCCGGGCGCTCGGCCATCTACGCGGCGCTCGGGACGCTCGTGGATGCGGGACTGATCGAGAAGATGACCGGCCGGTCGACCACCGGGGTCAGGCGTGGCGCCAAGGCCGGCGCGCCCTACCGCGCCACCGCGCGCGGCGCGCGCGCCTACCGGCGGTGGCTGGCCGAGCGCGTGCGCAACGATCCCCAGCGGGTGGAGATGCTCGGGCGCATGACGCTGGCTGGGGTGCACAGCGTCGGCGCCGCCGCCCAGTTCATCGCCGGATACGAGCAGGAATGCGTGCGCGAAGCCCAGGAACTCGCGCGCCCGGGCAGGAGCATGGTGGCCAACTCGGCCGGCATAACGGGGCTCGTCGAACGGCTGCTGATCGAGGAGCGCCGGCGGATGATCGATGCCCAGCTTGCGTGGATCACCTACGCCCGCGCGGAGATTCGTGCCCTTGGGGCCGGTTCGGCGAGCGGAGACGATCCCCAATGAGCCTGCTCTCGATCGAGCACGCGACCAAGCGCTATCGACGTGGGCGGCTGGAGCGCGTGGCGATCAAAGACGTGACGCTCGAGATCGAACCCGGCGAGCTGGTGGCGATCTGGGGTGCGCGCCGCTCGGGGCGCACCACGCTGCTGCGCATCGCCGCGGGTATCGAGTCACCTGAAGAAGGCACGGTCAAGCTTGAAGGGCAGGATCTCGCGCGCTGCCGCGACAGGGTTCTCGGCAGGCGGATCGGCTATTGCCAGGTATGTCTCTCCTCGGCTGGCGGCGGCTTAGTCGTCGAGCATGTCGCCGCAGGGCTGCTCGCCCAGCACGCCTCGCCGACGCACGCGCGCCGCCGGGCGCAGGAGATGCTTGTTCGTGTGGGTGCGCCTGAGTGTGGCCGGCTGCAATGTCACGAGCTCGATGGAGCCGAGGCGGCAGTTGTGGGCATCGCGAGTGCGTTGATCACTGCACCAGCGCTGCTCGTGATCGACGAGCCCACCAACGGGGTCGATCTGCTCGAGCGCGAACCACTGCTGGCGTTGCTGCGCTCGATCGCGAACGAAGGCACGGCGGTGCTGATGAGCACCGGTGAGGCGCACGGCCTGGCGGGCGTGGATCGTGCGCTCTCAATCGACAACGGAGAGCTGCGCGGAGACGCCAGGCCTCCGCAGGCTCACGTCGTACCGCTGCGACGCACGGAGTCGGGAGCGCGTAGGAGGTGAGCGGCGGCGCGCTCGGCGCTGTGCTCGAGCTGCACGGGGTCGTCAAGCATTTCCCCAGCTTGGGTGGGGAGGTGGTGCGCGCTGTGGACGGCGTGACTTTGACTGTCCACGCGGGCGAGGTCGTAGCGCTGCACGGTCCCAGCGGCTCCGGCAAGAGCACGCTGCTGATGCTCGCCGCGGCGATGATCGCGCCGGACGCCGGGCTCGTGCGTGTCCATGGCCAGGACCTCGCCGGCCTGTCCGCCGGACAAGTGGCCGACTACCAACGCCGCGAGATCGGCTTCGTCTACCAGTCGTTTCATCTCATGGCCGGGGTGCCGGCAGTCGAGAACGCGGCGATCAAGCTGCTAGCCGACCGGGTTGCGCTCGGTCAGGCGCGTCGCGTAGCCACCGCGTGGCTGGAGCGCGTCGGGCTCGCCGGCCGCCTGAACCACACGCCCGACCAGCTCTCAGGCGGCGAGCGTCAGCGCGTGGCGATCGCGCGGGCGCTCGTCAACGAGCCGCGGGTGATCCTCGCGGATGAGCCGACCGGCAGTCTGGACACCCAGCGCGGCGGGGAGATCCTCGCGCTGCTGGCCTCCATCGCTCGCCAGCAGCGCGCGGCGGTGTTGCTCGTCACCCACGATCCGCAAGCTGCCGCGGTCGCCGACCGCGTCTGCACTCTGCGTGATGGCAGGCTCGTCGTCGCCGAGCCCTCGACGGTCGATGCGCCGGGGCTCATGCGCCGTCACGCGTGGGGATAGGCGTGCGCTTCTCCGGGCTGCTCTACTTCTACGGCAGGCGCCTACGCACCCGTCCGATTAAGGAGCTGCTCGCCGGCGTCGGAATCGCGATCGGTGTGGCGCTCGTGTTTGCCGTCCAGGTTGCCAACAGCAGCATCACAGAGGCCTCGAGCGCGATTGTCCGCGGCATTGCCGGCACGGCGAGCCTGCAGTTGCGTTCGCGCGACCAAAACGGCTTCGACGCGCGCCTGCTCGCGCGCGTGCGCGCCCTGCCGGGGGTAGCGCTGGCGGCGCCGATCCTCGACCAGAACGCCTCCCTCGTCGGCACGAGCGGTCGTCGTGTCACTGTCGAGATCGCGAGCGCGGCACCAAGCCTGCTCGAACTCGGCGGCGGTATCACACGCAGTATCTCGCTGCACGACCTGAGACTGCCTGGCGTGATCCTGCCGAGCGCGACGGCGGGCGCGCTCGGGTTGCCTTCCGGAGCCATGCAGGCACCCGATGGCCCGCTCGAGCACGTGACGCTGCAGGTTCGCGGGCGCGCCACCTCGGTCGCGGTGATCGCGGTCCTAGGCCCGGAAACGCTGGGCGGTCTGTCAGGAGCGATGGCGGTGATCGCCCCACTCGCGTTCGTGCAGCGGCTCACCGGCCTGTTGGGGCGGGTGACGCGCATCCTCATTACGACCAAGCCCGGCAAGCAGGACGCGGTGCGCGCGGAGCTGACGGCGCTGGCCGCCGGACGCCTGACGGTCGCGCCGGCAGATCAGGAAGTCGCCCTGCTCAAACAGGCGGTCGCGCCCAACACCGAGGCGACAGGCTTCTTCGCGCTGGTCAGCGGAATAGTCGGTCTGCTGCTGGCATTCAACGCGATGCTGCTGACGGTGCCGGAGCGCAGGCGGGTGATCGCCGACCTACGCATGCAGGGCGTATCGCCATGGCAGCTGGTCAAGCTGCTGCTCTTCCAAGCGGCGTGCTTGGGCGTTGTTGCGTCCCTCGTGGGGCTGGCAGCGGGGGATGTGCTCTCGCGCACCATCTTCCACACTAACCCCAGCTATCTGGCGGCTGCGTTCCCGCTGGGCACCGAGACGGTCATCGGGCTGCGTCCGCTGGCGCTGTCGTTCCTCGGCGGCGTGGTCGTGACCTGCGTGGCTGCCGCCCCGCCGCTGCTCGACCTGCGTCGCAGTCGCGCCGTCGACGCCGTGTACTTCGAGGACGGCGAACCCGGGCAGGCGCTGCATGAGCGCGCGCCCCTGTATCTAGCGCTCGCCGGCGTGGCGCTTGTGCTCGTGACCAGTGGCCTGTTGGCCTTCTGGTCCTCAGCGATCGTCGTCGCGATCGTTGGCCTGGCGTTGTCGACGCTGCTCGCGATCCCGCTTGGCTTTCAGCTCGCCCTGAAGCTCGCCGAACGCGTCGCCTCCTACACCGCGCGCCTGAACATGTTGACGGTCGCCGTGCGTGCGCTGCGGGCGACTACGGTTCGTTCGCTCGCCCTTGCCGCGACCGGCGCGATCGCGGTGTTCGGGTGCGTGGCCGCCGAAGACTCTCACAACGATCTGCTTCACGGCCTGTATCACGACTACGCCGAATACGTCTCGACCGCCGATCTGTGGGTCGTGGGCGGCAACGACGAGCTGGCCACTAGCAGCTTTGCGCCCGGAAGCCTTCGCGCGCGTATCGCGGCTGTCCCGGGTGTCGCCAGCGTGCGCGGCTATCGGGGAGGGTTTCTGGACTTCGGCGGTCGCCGCGTGTGGGTCATTGCTCGCGCTGCCACGGCGTCTGGCCTGATCCCGAGGAGTCAGCTGCAGGAAGGCAACATCGCAACGGCCACTGCACGTCTGCGGCGAGGCGGATGGATAACGGTCTCCCAGCAGATCGCCGAAGCCCAGCACGTGCGCGCCGGCGATCAGCTTGTGCTGCCGACGCCCACGGGCACAGTCCGCTACCGCGTTGCCGCCACCACGACAAATCTCGGGTGGAGCTCCGGCGCGATCGTGATGAACAGCTCCGACTACCGGCGCGCGTGGGCGAGCGCAGACCTGAGCGCCCTGGAAGTCGATACTCGCCCGGACGCCGACGTGCCGACCGTCAAGCACGCGATTGCGGGCCTGCTTGGCCGGGACACCGCGCTGACGGTGCAGACCAGCGGTGAACGAGCAGCGCAGGCCGACGCGCTCGCTCGCCAGGGGCTCAGCCGCCTGAGCCAGATCACACTGCTGCTGATGATCGCGGCAGCGCTGGCGATGGCGGCGGCGATGGGCGCCGGGATCTGGCAGCGACGATCGTCGCTGGCGTCGCTGCGTATACACAGCTTCAGTCCCTGGCAGCTTCGCGGTGTGCTTGCGTATGAGTCAATGCTCGTGCTCGTGACGGGCGCTCTTACGGGCGCGGTCGCCGGCGTCTACGGGCACCTGCTGATCGACCGATTCCTGAGGCTCACCACCGGATTCCCGGCGCCGTTCACCATTGAAGGCATTCATACAATTCAGACGATCTTGCTTATTGTGATAGGCGCGCTGCTGGCGTTGACGATTCCCGGTTATGCCGCCTCGCAGGTCCCACCTCAGCTCGCATTGCAGGACTAGTACATTGATTTGCTCCGCATAGGGAACGTCCACCCTTCCCACCAGTATGAGTGGTATGGAAACCACTCATACGTGCTATGTACGAGAAGTTGCCGCACTTTTGACCGCGGGCATCGCTTACTGGCTGACGATCTATCCCCGCGCCAGGCGCGAGATTCATCGCTGCAGGCGCCGCGCGCACGAGATTCCCGACCCGACGCTGCGCGCGGCGGCTCTCGACAAGCTCACGCGAGAGCGCCTGAACCCTGAGGCAGCCGCCTTTTTCGCCGTACTTGCGCCATGCCGACGCCGAGGGCGACTCGTGCGCCTGATGGTCGACTTCCAGATCGCCTATGACTACCTGGACGCGATCAACGAGCAGCCGACGTCGGCGTCGCTGCGCAACGGCCTGCTGCTGCATCGCGCGCTCACCGACGCCGTTCGCGCGTGCACGTCTGGCACCGATTACTACGGACACCATCCCCAGATCGACGACGGGGGATATCTGTCGGGACTGGTCGAAGACTGCCAGAGCGTGATGGCTGCGCTCCCGTCGACCGCCGTGCTCGAGCCGGTGCTCGTCCGTGCTGCCGAGCGCTGCGGTCAGGCGCAGAGCCGAAACCATGCGCTGGTAGTCGAAGGCGACAGGCAACTGCACAGCTGGGCGGCGGGACAGGCGCCCGTGGCTGGCTATTTGTGGTGGGAGCTGGCCGCCGGCGGCATCTCCTGCCTGGCGATCCATGCGCTGTTCGCCGCCGCGGCTCGTGGTACCACACGCGCGGAAGCAGAGCGTATAGATGCGGCCTACTTTCCGCCCGTATGTGCCATCAGCGCGCTGCTGGACAGCTTGATCGATTACTCGCACGACGCGGCCGGCATCAACCACAGTTTCGTCGCCCACTACGCCACCTGCAGCCAGGCGGCTCAGCGATTCGCTGCGATCACCGCCGAAGCGCACGCGCTGCTGGGCATGTTGAAGAACCGCGCTCGGCACATGGTCATCCTCGCCGGCATTGCCAGCTTCTACCTCTCAGCCCCCGAGGCGCGCAGCGACTACGCTGCCCCTGTCGCGTCGCGCACGCTGGAGCGTCTCGGGGCAGCCAGCGCGCCCATGCTTGCAGTGATGCGACTGAAGCGCCGGCAGTCCGGCTGATGGTCGTGAGGCAGCGGTGGCGCGTGCCACAGCCGTGTTTGGTGTGCGGCCGCCGCCTCAACGTGGGAGCCGATACTTACGCGTCGTCGGGTCCTGCACAAGCAGCCCAAACGCTACGAGCGTGGTGATGTAGCGATGGGTCGTACTCGGGCTCAGGCCCAGCTGCCGGGCGACGTCCACGACGCCCCGACCCTCTTCCCCGGAGATGAACAGCGCGAGTATCAGCAGTCCGCGAAACAGCGAGTGCGAAAGGCGTCCGCTCTCCAGCTCCGCCCAGTAGCGCTGTTCGAGCGAGCTCTCCGAGATCGCCTGCTCGGCGATCAAGCCCGAGAGCAGGAGGCTGAGGCTCGGCCCGTGCGCATCGGCGGTAGCGCGCACGACGCCCTCGACCTGAGCGTTCGTCAACTCCACGCAGACCTGCCCGTCACGTGAGCGCACGCCACTGTGGGCAGGGCGCTCGGCCTGAACGGCAGGCCCCGCGTGGCCCTCACTGGCAACATCGTTGACCATCGGCCAATAGATCATGCCTACCCACGCCAGCCGCGATAAGGCGGGGGATGAATATTCAGAAGTCGGACTATTCGCCGGACGCTCGCTGGAGGCCCCGACCGGTCGCTAACGTTGCTACCCGTGATCGAGGATCGCTACACATCCGCGCGCGTTGGCGCGGCGGATGGCGGGCGTGTCGCGCGGGGGCTGACGGTGGCGTCGCGGGGGCGCGAGAGAAGGATCGGCGCCGCGGCGATCGTCGCGCGGATTCCGTGGGCGCAGGCTGCCGAGGAGATCACCGCTGAGCTCGAGTCGCGCATGGACGCGTTCGAGCACCTCTCGGCGGCATCGCACGCCGACGTCGTAAGCGGTTGGAAGCGCACGCTCAGGCGCTGGTCGCTGTTCGTGTCCACCGGCGTGATGCCCGCCGACGGCGACCTACCTCGCCGAGCGCGAGCTGCTGGTGTCCGAGGAGGAGCGCCGGACACGCAGTCTGCTCGATCGGCTGTGCGTCGCGTCGCCGCTGGATGGCGCTGAGCGCGAGCTCGCCGATCGACTCGGCGTTCCAGTCGAAGATGCCTATCGCCCATTCGCCGTGTCGATGCCCGGGCGCCCGCCGCACAGGCACGCCGCGCTCGCCGCCCGCCTGCGTAGCGGCGGCTGGAGGCTCGCGGTCACTCAGAGCGACTGCGTGCTCGGCCTGGCGTGGAGCCCGCTCGAGCTCACCGATCTCGAAGAGGGCTCGGAGGTCGTGCTCGCGGTCGGCGAGCGGACGCCGCGCCGCGAGCTTGCAAGCGCGCGCGAGGAGGTCGTCGTCCTTGCCGAGCACGCCCGACGCATCGGCCTGGTGGGCCGACTGAGGGTCGAGGATCACCTGCTCGAGCTGCTCCTCGCCCGTGCTCCCAAGCTGACCGATCGAATGCGCGCGCGAGTCCTCGTGCCGCTCGCAGGCGGCGAGGAGGTCGGTAGCGCGCGACCGCGCCGGGAGCCGTCGCTTGTGCATCTGCACAAAGACGGGCGGGCAAGTTCGGCGTCACGTCATTGCGCGGGTGAGGCGCGCGGCGTAACGTCAGGATGGCAGTAAGAGGCGTGGCTGTTTCCTGCTCGGCCGCGATCGCGAGACGCAAAGGAGAGAGGGATGAATAGGGAGAGAGGGACGCAAATCGCGCGTCGCCGGCTGCGGATGCTCGGGCTGGTGGGGATCGCGCTGCTGGGCGCATCGCTGATGATCGCGCCGACAGCTGGCGCGAGGACGCGCACCGTGATCGTCAAGCGGACGGTGCTGAAAGTGCCCGAGACGCGCGGCGAACGCAAGGCGGAAACGATCACCACGCCCCAGCTCGGGCAGAGAACGCTCAACAAGATCGGGATCATCAAGGTTCGCCCCAAAGGGGAAGCCGCACCCAACGTGCTCGTGCTCGAGCCTGGCACCTCGGCGGCGCCCGCGTATTTCCTGCCGTTCGCAAAGTCGCTCGTCGACGCGACGCCCGGCTGGCAGGTGTGGGCGGTCGAACGCAGGGAGAACTTCCTCGAGGCCCAGGAAGTGCTCACCAAGTACAAGTTCGGCGAACTGCCGAGCGAGCAGGAAAACCCGAACACGAAGAAAGACGAAACACCGCCGGAACAGTTCTTCAACTACTACCTCGGCTATCTCGGACAGGACGAGGCACGGGCCGCAAAGGAAGCCGAAGCCCGGATCACCAAGCACGTGACGGCGATCGCGACCGCCGAAGCCGAAGGTCAGATCGCCAGCAAAGTGAAAGCGATCGCCGAAGCCGAGGTCAATCAGTTCGTGCTCGAACAGGTCACACCCCAGGCGTTTGCGGAAACGGGCGGGAAAGCCCCCGCGTTCGAAGAACGGGTGGCCGTGCTCGCCGCTGAATACGCAGCTGCGCACAAGTCGGAACTGACCGCGCGCGTTTTCACGGATGCCAGCCAGTACGCCGTCGAACACGCGGCGGAACTCGTGGCCGAAGGGGAGAAACTGGGTGAGCAAGACGGTGCCACGTACGTGGCCGAACATGGGGCGGAACTCGCCGCCGAAGGCAAGAAACTCGGCGAAGAAATCTTCGTCAGGCTGGTCGCCGAATTCAACAACCACTACGAACCGGTGCCCGAATCCTCGGTCGAGTTCGCCAAGCAGTGGGGCATGAGCCGCACGGTCGAAGACCTGAACGTCGTAATCGAACGAGCCAAAACGCTCGGCGGCAAGGTCGTGCTCGGCGGCCACTCGCTCGGCGGCTCGGTCGTGACCGCGTACGCGACCTGGGACTTCGCCGGCCACCCCGGAGCCGAAGGCCTCTCCGGTCTCGTGTACGACGACGGCGGCAGCAGCCCGCTGGCGATATCCAAGGAAGCAGCGGAAACATCGCTCGCGAAGCTCGACGAACCGGCCGAAACCCCGTGGCTGGCGTTCGGTGGTATCCCGGCGCCCGACCTTGGACTGTTCTCGATCACCGGGTCGACGCTCACCGCGGTGGAACCTGAAGGACCCTCGCGACTCGAACCGTTCCCGTTCCTTCCGCCCGATCTGCGCTCGCCGATCGCGCCGGTCACCAACGAAGCCGGCTTCGGCTACTCGGTCAACGTCGGCACCTCACCGGTGTCGCTGGCGGCCGCTCAGATCCATGGAGCCAACCGACCTCAAGTCGAACCGCTCCGTGCGGCTGCCGGGCGGGCGGATGTCGCTTGACGATGGCTCATGACGAGCGTCAGCTTGTCTGGATGAGCTTCACGGGCAGTCCGCGCGAGGCGGCGTTTCGAGCGAGCCGTCCGTCGAGCGTCCATAGCTGCGTGTCGAGTTCTTCGGCGAGCACGACATACGCCGCGTCGTAAGCGCTGCGGCGCTCAAGACGCTGCGCCATCGCCACGACCGCGGGCGTGTCTTTGGGCTGATGTAGGACGATCGGCACGGAGTCGATGCGCTGCGTGGCATCGGCTACCGCCTCCGGCTCAAGCTGCCCGGCGGAAACCGCGAGCGCCAAGGCGCTCGCTACCTCGTAGCGCAACAGCACCGGGGCGTGCAGCTCCTCCCCTGCGGCCTTCCAGGTGCGCAGCAGCTTCTCGATGGCGACAGCGCGCCGCTGGTCGAGCGCGAGCACGACAAGCGCGTTGGCGTCGAGGACGACGCTCAACTGTCGCCGCGTCGTTCGAGCTGCGCACGAGCGTCGCGTGCAAGCACAATCCCGTCGATCTCGGGCAGCCTCGCACGGAAGTCCGCAAGGCCCTTGAGCGTCGTCTCAAGATCCTGCTCATCGTGTGCGGCGAGGTCGGCGCGCACCAGCTCGTCCGCCAGTGCGTCAGGGTCCAGGCCACGCCGCTGAGCCTCGGCAGAAAGCAGTGCGTAGGAACTCTCGGGCAGGTGGATCGTTCGCGTGGCCATACGAAGGATTGTACGAGCCTGTGCCGCGACGATGGTGAGCGCGGTTCGCCGCTTTGGGGACGTGCTCGGCGGACGCCTATCGCTCAATGCTCGAACCGCGGCATCCCAGTCCCGACTGAGCGTAGTAGCCTGCCGGTCGAGGGACTAGCAGGATGCCGAAACCGCCCAAACCGAAACTTCCGCCGAAAGGACGAAAACCGCGTACAGGGTTGTCGCCGAAGGCATCGACGCCTGGAAAGGCGAAGTGGGCGATAGACCGGGCCAGTCCTAAAAGGCCCAGGAAGCAGGGATGATCCGGTAAGCAGGGGATTGGAGCGCTCAGCAGCGCTCATCTGCCGGGCGACCATAGGCCGCCCGGCAGACCGCAAGACTCGTGTTCGATTCGATATCTCGGTGGTTGCGTAGCTTATTTGCACTGCTGGGGCTTGCAGGCGGTGCGCTTGCAGCGGCTCGCATCCGCGCTGATCCAGGTTTCTGCTGGTGGCTCGCCGAACGCTTCGCGGTAGCGATCGAGCGTGTCGGCATACGCATCGTGGAGGGCACGGGAGTCATCCTCGCCGCGCATACCGAAGTAGGGGAAGTGATGGAGGTAGTCGCCGAAGATCGCTTCGCAGTCATCGTGGTAGGCGCGAGTGTCAAGGATGTGCTGGTGCCACATCTCGTCGACGAGCTTGCAGGGAACGACGTCTGCGTCGGGGAACGCTAGGTGCAGCGCGAGGAACTTGCGGTACTCGCTCTCCATCAGGTCGAGTTGGTCAGGGGTGTAGCCCTTGCCCTCCTCTGGATCTGCGAGCTTCATTCGCAGGTTGCTGAGGTCTAGGAGCGCGTTGATACGGAGAAGGCCGTCTGAGACGGAAGGGATGGAAAGAACAGCGGTCGTCATGAAGCACCTCCGGTGCTGTTGGCTGCTTGAACGTTCTGAATGGGTCGGCAGACAGAGCGGAAGTCAAGCCGCAGCCGACCACCGGATAGCGAAGCATCCCGAGCGGATGGAAACCGCCGAGCGAGAATGACTAGGTCTCGCTCGGCGGCTCAGTACGAACGTTGAAGCAGCCAGCCCCGTATTCGTAATTGACAAGCCGGACGCATCGACAGAGCCAGGCAGGGACTTTCGGGCCTGCTCGTCATCCGGCGTTCGTGGACCAAGCGCGTGCGTAGGAGCACACGTATCGGGCGCGAGACCGTCTGACGGCTCGCTTTCGTGGCCGAAAATGGTCTGTCCGAGGGCCTCGCTATCTCATCCGCGTCAATTGACCATTCATGCGGCCGGACGGGTCTTGACCACCCGCCCGGCCAGAGCACCGAAGCAAACCCCTTCGATGCCCACGGCCACCGTAGCTGTCTGCGGTGTGGTCGTCTGCTCGCTGGCGGCTTTCTTCGGTGCGCCGAAAGGAGGCCAAATGACCGCTGCGCCTACAGAGAGTCACGACGCGCCCGATGCCACGGGGCGACGCTCGCCCTTGAATGATGACCCGATTGTGCTGCTGCTCTATGGCGAGGAGCACGTGAACCTCGCGCTCGCCGATGAGCTGGAACTGGACGGTTACGAGGTCCGCCGCGCGAGCGACACGGCGAAGCTACGCGCCGTGTGCAGCGCTTGCGAGGTCGAACTCGTGATCTTCGGGCGCGCGACGCGCCGAGGCGCGGGCCTCGACGTGCTGCGCAAGCTCCGCGCGGGCGCGTTCCTGCCCGAGGCCAAACGGGGTCTACGGACGCTGTGGATGACCCCGAACGGCGACCTCGGCGACGTGCTGCGGGGGTTCGAGGCGGGAGCCGACGATGTGCTGCGTGCCCCGTTCGCGTATCCCGAGCTTCGCGCACGGGTGCAGGCGCTCGTGCGGCGTGACTTCGCTGATGGGCCTGTCGTGATCGAGTACGGGGAGCTTCGGATCGACACCGCCGCGCACGAGGTCAGGATCGGTGCTACTCCTGTCGCGCTGCGTCGTTTGGAGTATGCGCTGCTGGTGCATCTTGCCCGCGAACCCGGCCGCGTCTACACCAAGCAGGAGCTTATGCGGGACGTGTGGGGGTTCCGCTCGCCCGGCACGACGCGGACATTGGACTCCCACGCCTCGCGCCTGCGGCGCGCGCTCGCTGCTGCCGGCGCCGATGGGTTGGTCTGCACGACGCGCGGCGTCGGCTACCGCCTCGCCGCCGCCTCATTCCGTGCGCTGCCGGCGACGAGCGTTGCGTGACCGTTTCGGCTACGTGCCAAGGTCGTGTACCGCGCCCACAGGGCGCCGTGCTGCCCGTATAGCTGCTGTTCGTACAGGCAAATATGGCCCCGGCGCGGGGATTGGAGCCCCGCCCGAGACCGTGACACAGGAGGTTGCGCTCCCATGCACGATCAAAGTAGCTCACCGGAATCTGAGGCGCACGCCTATCTCGACCAGGCCGTGCTTCAGATCATGCTCGACAACGAGCGGCAACGACCCTTCTCGGAAAGCGAGATTGCGCGCATCATCAGTACCCCCGGCCACGTCCCGGCGAGCCTCAAACGCCTGCGCGTAGGCGGCCTCATCCACCGCTGGAACGACCTAGCGAGCGCATCGCACCCGGCCGTCTACTACCACGAAATCACGCAGCGCACCGACCCCGGTTCTCGGCACGAGCACGTGTGGGATAGCGCGGTCCTTGAAAGTCTGATCGTGCGCGGCAGCGATGGGCAGGGACCGCTCACCGTCGAGCAGCTTTGGCACGCCTTCGGCGCCAAGAAGAAACAGAAGGGCTCGATCATCGACGCGCTGGACCGCTTGGAGGCCGCCGGGTTGATCGAACGCCGCGCCGGGCGGTCGATCGCCTCCGAGATCGCCAAATACCTCGACCGCATCTTGACGCTCTGAGGGGGATCAGATCATGCGTATATCGGAGCTTGACCTGAGTCCGGCCGCTCGTCTGTGCTTGGAGGTCGCCGACATCTACGAGGTTGACCGGCTGCTTGAGCATGGGACGGGATGGCTGATCCAGCGCCCCGAGTTCAGCAAGGGCGGGGAGCTGTACGAAGTCGTCTGCGAGCTACACCGTCACGGTCTGACGTTCGCGCGGGCGGGCGGGCACGTACAAGGGGCGCGCGAGCTTGAGATGTTCCGCCTGCGGACGGTCGTCGGGCTCTCTCTCGATGAGATTGCCCAACGGTTCGACGTGAGCCGCGGGCGTGTGCATCAGCTTCTTCGCCTGCACTTTCGGCTTGACGGAGTGCCGCCTGCGGCGCGAGCGCACCGGCCGCGGCCGACCTGTCATCGTCCGCGCACGCTCAAGGATCGTCACCGTCTGTATCTGCTGGCGCGCGTGGCGATCAAGCGTCACTACCACAGTCCGCTTACCGTCACGGCGGTATCAAGGGCGCTCACCAGTTCGCCCAGGCAACTCCAACGCGCCTATGCGCAGTTCAGCGATAGCACTTTCCATGAGGACCTGACGGCCCGACGGATGGACGCTGCCGCTGAACTGCTCTCGAAGCCCACGATCCCCGTCCGCGAAGTCGCGCGGCGGGTCGGCTACTGCCATCAATCGCACTTCGCTCGCGCGTTTCAGCGCCGCTACGGTGTTTCACCCTCAGCGTTCCGCGCCGAGTCGTGCCGCACCGAGCCCCCAAGCGGCACGCAAGGTCAACTAATCCCAATCGAGCAACCGCATGAGGACTACGACTCGTGCGTCGGCTGCATGCATACCGACACGGCGGACGCTAGCTTTGCGCGAATAGCTGTCGGTGCATGACTCGTGTCTCGCGCGTGAGCTATAGCCCGAGCGGTTAGGGCTGCAAATCACCCATCCCCGGCGGCCAGGGCCAGCGCACCGCCGGCCAGTACGGCTCCGAGTGCGACGACTCCGGCGGTCTTCCGACCCTCGGCGGCTTGGTCTTGTGTCGCGAGCGTGAGCCCCTTGACGGCCAGCTCATACGCTGGCCCGTATGCCGGCGGGATCACCATGCTCACCGCCTCCGCGATGAGCTTCCCGTCGGTGGTTCCGAGCCAGCTTCCGAGCTTCAGCGCTCGAAACTCGGCGTCTTCGAGCAGTTCTCGCCGGAACTGCTCAAGCGGTGGAAGCTGCCGCTGCATGGCCATAAGCCACGGAAGCGGCGTCTGCCCGCCTTCTCGCAGGTATGGGTTGAGAACGCGGTTGCGCGAGACGTAGCTCGCTATCTGTCGTTGCTGCTCGGTCATCATTGATCCTTTGGCTAGATAACGTCTAGACTGGTGGGGCATAGCTTTACGCCTTATAGCATGCGGGAGGGGCGACCAAGTGCCTGTGAGGCGCTTTGTTTGAAGGGAAAGGTCAACTTACGAGTTGTTGGGGGTCAAGATGGGAGCAACCTAGCTTCTGGCGAGTTATGGTGCTATAGAATGGGAGCCATGGACGATGATGGTTGGGTCGATACGGCGGGCTTGATCGCGGCTGCCGCTGAAGCTGGCCACAACGTCAGCGTGCGCTCTTTGGAGCAATGGCGCTACCGCGGGCTGCTGCCGCGCGGCAGGCAGCCCGCGGGTCGCACCGCATGGCTGTACCCGCCCGTAAGCAGGAACCAGCTCCTGCGGCTGCTCCACTGGCGCGCAAAGACACGGAGCCTCGATCTAATCGTGCTCGCGCTCTGGGTCGAGGGCTTCGAGATCGACGTAGCGCACGCTCGCGCCTCGCTTCGCGCTTTCGTCGATGCCTGGGAGCGAGAGTTCACGCGCGAGCTTGAGGGCGCCAGTGACGTGTCTGCCGCGATTGATGCCCTAGCCCGCAAGTTCGCGGGCAAGCGGGGGAAGGCCGCGATACCGCGCGTCGCCCGCATGACCGCAGATGAACGGATACGAGCGTGCGCCTACGCACTCGCGTTCGCGTTCAACGCCGAGGAGGAGATCGAACGTCGCAAAGACGACGCACCCCTTCTTGAGCGGATGCTCGGCTTTCGCCACGGACGCGGCGGCGGTCTAGCCAGTGTCATGCCGCTGGACGAGGACACCTTGCGCCTTGCAGGGTTTCGGCCTCCCGGCGAGCTGCGGGACATGCTCGACTCCGCAACCGATGACGAGTTCGAGTTCGTCCGGCGCCTGCTTCACGCGATCGTCGTATGGATTCCGCTGTTCATCCCGCAATTCATGGCGCAGTTCGGCGAGAAGGCAAGGCCACTCGGTGAACTCGCACGCAAGCTGTTCGCAGACCTCCCGCCGGAGCACTATGCATTCGCAGCAACAGCCATGCTCGCGTCCCTGCACGCCAAGGGACATCCTGCCGATGAGCTACGCCGCCAGCTTGCGCAGGCCACGCCGGGCACGATCAACGTCGAGATGCTGAGCGCACTACCGACCGAGGAACGTCGTCCGGCGTTCGAGCAGCTTTCCGCCCAAGATCAGCGAGAGGCCGCCGGGGAGCTTACGCGACGCCGAAAGCGATCAGCATGACCTCGCTGTGTATTTACCGCAGCGGTCGTCATACGAGCCACTGGTCAGGCGGGCGATCTGAGTGTAGATAGGCATCCAGTGCCTCATCCTCGGGCCGAACGTCCCCGATCGAGAAATACTGAAAGCATCGGCCAGCCCCACCGACAAGCACTGGTCGCATCAGCTCGAAGCAACTGCGAGCGATCGTCTCTTGTGGCCGAGAGATCGCCCGACAAACGATCCAAGCGGCCATATCCGCGACCTGGATTCCCGGCTCGTCACAAGAATCGGGCCAATCAATCGTGTCTCCGAGAAGCAACTGAGGTGCGTAGCCGTCGCCATCGGGATGGCGTGCCGAAACCAACAGCGGATGTGGATCTGGTTCCCGCCAATGACTCGGGGTCACGAGGCGGAAGCGCTCATCGCCGCCAAGAACCGGGAGCAGCGTCTCACCGACGTACTTGACCATAGCCGAGGTGTCTTTGTCGATTACGAGACGAAACCCGGCCATCTCGGGCCGCCACTCGTCACCCGCATAGAAGCAAAACGCATACTGGAGCGCGGCGATCGCCGCTCGCGGCACCATCGCCGCGCGGACGTACCCGGCATTGTCGAGACTGCCTTTGCCGACCTTCTCGCCAGCAAGGAGACGACAGGCACGGGCACCGCGCTCTCGCCCTGCATCGGTCTCCGCCCGCTTCAGGGCGGCTTCAGCTTTATCGAGTTGGCGCTTGCGGTGCGCCACTACCGCCTCCGGGCTGCGCAGCAGCATGGCGTTCGTGACGATCACCGCAGCATGAACGTCGCCGCGCTCGCCGAGCATTTTGCAGACCTCGTGACGTTCGGGCCAATCCAAAGGCTGGGCTGAGCCACCGCCACCGTCCACCCGTGGCGATACCGCTAGCGTGGTCCGTGGTCGCGCCCGTGCCAATGCGAGCGACCGCCGGGCGGTGGAAGCGGCGATCGGTCAGCGCTACGGACGTATCGAGCAGCCGCCACCAGGACATGCCCACGCCGATGAACAAAAAGTCAATCCGGGGAGTGCTGAGGTTCCGCCGTTCGGTCCTCCGTTCGGGGCTCCCACTGAGGGAGGACCCCCTGCGCGCGGTATCCCGCGCCAGCACAGCGATCCCGGCGCGGAGGCAAACCCCGACAATGAACACCTGTTCCCTGCTGGCGGGCGGCCATGACACTTGCTCTCGCTGCTTTGACTATTCGTGACCGGGAGCTACTTGACCGTCTCTCCCAATCCGAGCCCCTATCCACCTCCGAGGTCCGTCTCCTTTTCTTTTCGGGTGTTCGTACCTGTCGTGAACGGCTCGTCAAGCTGGAGGCACACGACCTGCTGCTGCGTGTGTACCCCGCGCGCTCGAACAGGGGCGGACGCTCGGAGGCGCTGTGGTTCCTCTCACCGGCCGGCCGGCGGGCGATCGGTGCGCCGGCACGTCGGCCGCCGGGCCTGTCGATTCCCGACCTCGAGCACCGCCGCGCGGTCGCGTGTTTCTTCCTCGCGCTGATCGAACGCAGCCTCACCCGTCCCGGTGAGGGTTTGTACCGCTGGCTTGGCGAGCAGCAGGCACAACAGGGCACGGGCGCGAGCGTGCGCCCGGACGGTTACGGCCGCTACCTGCTACCTGACGGCGAGGTCACTTTCTACCTGGAGGTAGACCGCGCGACTGAGCCCACCCGGCGGGTGAAGGCGAAGCTCGACGCCTATAAGCAGGCGCTCGCCGCCGACGCGCACCGCGAGCTTGGGAACGTCTTGCTTGTCTGTGACGGCCGGCGCCGCTTGGCGAACCTCGCGCGCTGCGCACCGCCCGGCCCGCCGTGGGTGTGGGGCACTCTCGACGGTGAGCACTACGAGCTGCTACCCGCCCGCGAGCAGCAACGCCGCTTCGATGAGCTTCCCGCCGCGCCACGCCAGCCGGGCCGTCGTGTCGAGGACTGTCTCGGCAGACGGTGGCGCTGGCCCGCCGCCGTGAGCGTGTAACTCGAATCTTTACGGGGCGGCGCGTGTACCCGCAGACGCCCCAAACGACCTTTTTCTGTTGTAAGGGTCTTCCGCCGACACCATGACAATTGACAGAACATGACAAGCAAAGGAACAGATACGCGCACGAGCGCGCCTCGCTGCGACTGACGATCGTCCCGACGACGCTCAAGGTCGCAAACGCCTACATCGCGCAGTACCACCGCCACAACCGGCCAGTACCCGGCTGCATCAGCGTCGTCGGCGTAAGCGATGGCGTGCGGCTACGTGGCGTGGCCGTGGTCGGGCGGCCGATCGCCAGGGCGCTCGATGACGGGTTCACCGCCGAAGTGCGGCGCTGCTGTACCGATGGGGCGCCGAACGCCTGCTCGATGCTCTACCGGGCGGCGTGGCGGGCAGTCAAGGCGCTCGGCTACCGCAAGGTCATTACCTACACGCTGCCCGAGGAGGGCGGCGCGTCGCTCAGGGCGAGCGGCTTCACGCTCGTCGGTGAGGCAGGCGGCGGACGCTGGAACCGCCCCGGTCGCCCCGCCGCCGACACGCACCCGACCGGCAAGAAGCTGCGCTGGGAGTTGCTCACATGAGCGGCACCCAGCGACCGACCCACGACACAAGCAGCGACGCTCACGGCCACAGCCGCGCCGCACAGGGTGTCCGTAGGCGAGGCCGCAGTGCTCGCCGGGATACGGCCGCCGATACGCCGCTACGGCTACTCCCGGCGCGCACGCGGCCGATGAGCAGCGAGCAGGAACAGCGGCTCGTCGTCTCGCTGGGCGAGCTGATCGTGGAATTGATCGAGGCCGATCCCGGCGGGCTTGATGGGTTGAGAACTCGGCTGCGATCTGATCTAGATGGATGCTCCCGAGCTAAGGAGCAGCCATGAGCCGAGCATCACTCGCTATCGCGCCCGACCCGGCAGGGAGCGCCGGGCCGGTGCGCGTGGCGACCTACACCCGCATCTCCACCGATGAGGAGCGCCAGCCGAACTCCCTTGAGGCGCAGCGCGTCCGCTTGGACTCGTTCGTCTCAAGTCAACCCGAGTGGCAGATCAACCTGCGCTATGAGGACCAGTTCACCGGGACCGTGATCGACCGGCCGGCACTCTCGCGGCTGCTGCGCGACGCCAAGCGGGGACGCTTCGATGTGCTGCTCGTCTACCGCGTCGATCGCCTCGCGCGCTCGATTCGTGGGCTCGCACAAATAGTAGATGAGCTTGACCAAGCTGGCGTCGTGTTCCGCTCAGCGACCGAGCCATTCGACACCGGCACGCCTGCCGGGCGGATGATGGTGCAGATGCTCGGGGTGTTCGCCGAGTTCGAGCGCGCGTTGATCGTGGAGCGCATCCTCGCCGGCCTTGAGCGCAAGGCTGCCCGCGGCGGCTGGTGCGGCGGCAGGCGCCCCTACGGATACGACATCGCCGCCGACCGCGACCACCTGGAGCGCAACCCCACCGAGGCGCCGCTCGTGCCGGTCATTTTCGACCACTACGTCAACCGGCAACTCGGCTCAAGTGCCACCGCGAAATGGCTGAACACTAATGGCTACCGCACCAAGAACGGCCGGCTATGGAACCACGGCAGCGTCCTGACAATGATTCGTAACCGCGCGTACATCGGCGAGATTTACTACCGCGGAAGCTGGTATCCCGCACCGCACGAGCCGATCGTCCCGCGCGAGCTTTTCGACCGTGCGCAGGTGATCCTCAAAGAACGCGGCGAGGACCAATCACAACGGCGCTCCAACGCCTCGGAATACCTGCTCACGAGTCGCGTCCGCTGCGGCCGTTGCGGGCAGGCATACATCGGCACCGCCGCGCACGGACGAAACGGCCGGTACACCTACTACACGTGCTTTACGCGCCATCGCTACGGCACCGAGCATTGCGCCAACGACCGGCTCCCCGCCGAGAAGCTAGAGCAAGCCGTCACCCGCCAGCTCTGGAAAGTGCTCAACGACAAGACCCTGCTCGCCGCCGCGCTCGACCACGCATACGCCCAGCTTGCCCACCGTGACGGCGAGCACGAGGACGAGCTATCGAGCGTGCAGCACAAGCTCGCCGAGACACGAGCAGCGATGGACCGCTACTTCCAAGCGTTTGAGCACGGCACCATGCCCGAGGACACCTGCGCGCCACGCATAGCCGCGCTCGGCGAGCAGACCAAGGCACTCGAAGCCAGGGCCAGCGAACTCGCCACCCTCGCAGACAGCGAACCCGTACAACGCATCAGCGAGGCCGACCTCGACACCATCCGCCAAAGAGTCCGCGCCGCGCTGGACGACGGCGGACCCATGCGCGTCAAGGCCATCCTCCAAGAACTCACCGACGAAATCCGCATAGACAGCCGGGACGCGATCGAACCGACCTTCCTTGTGCCCGCGGTTCGACCACCGTCAGGTTCAATGGTGGAGCGGGAGTCGAACCTACGGCCAAAGGCGACGGCCTGCACGGCTGGGACGGGACGGGAGCGTTGACCCCGGTGCGCCGCTATGCGGAAATGCTGGCGGGGACGG
>Ga0116215_1000350_pt1 | contig 36475 bp, 37 predicted proteins | sample Sb_taG_7_FD_89698 | JGI IMG/M metagenome (GOLD analysis project Ga0116215, IMG submission 89698) | Peat soil microbial communities from Weissenstadt, Germany - Sb_50d_2_FS metaG | ecosystem: Environmental > Terrestrial > Soil > Wetlands > Peat | place: Germany: Weissenstadt | collected 2010-09-21
GGAGAGGTCGCCCCCCCGGGAGAAGTCGCCCCCCCGGGAGCCGCCGCCCGCTCGGGAGCCGCCGTCGACGCGGCCACGCCCTCGTCGACGATCACCGCCTTGCGCCTCGGCGATCCCGCTGGCGCACGCGGCGGCGCGGCGGCGCCTGGGGGGCCCGTGCGCTCGACGGAAGTCTCGGCTGCGAGCGTGGACGCGAAGTCGAGTGCGGCTGCGAGCGCGACCGCACAGACATATGCGAGCCGATCGGCGACATCGCCGACCTGCCGTGCCGAGGTTTCACGCAGCTGGTCGAGCAGCGCCTCCCACAGCACCCCGCGCAGCGCCTCCACCGCAAACACCAGATCCGCTGGGTCGCGCGCACCGACGATCGTGGCGAGATGCCGCGCGGCGGCTGTATCCGCGCGCGCGCTGGCGGCGCCACGTCCCACCAGGCGGTCGAGCTCCACGTCGGACTGCAGCGCGCGCAGCACTTGCGCGCACAGCGATGGCGCCTCGCGCGCGAGATCCTCCAGGGGAAGATCGCCGATGGCCTCGAGCGGGCGGGCGAGGATCAGGGCGATCGCCCAGCGCTTGGCGAGCTGCTCGGCGTCTGCGATCAGCGAGTCGCCGGGCAGGTCGGCGAGCGGACGGGCGCGGGCAGGCGGCTGCGTGTGGAGATCCTCGGGCACACGCGTTGAATATCAGCAACCGGGGACGAGATCGCCGGCGACTGCGCTACTTCGCTTCGCTGTGTTCGAGTTTCTTGAACGCCTTGACTTCGGCGGCTTCTTCCTTTTCGAACTGCTTGCGCGCCGCTTCTTCGGCCGCGCTGTTCGCCGGCGTGGAGCCTTTGTGCGACTTCTTTGACTGCTTGTTCGTGCCTGAGGTCTTGTTGGTGGACGAGCTCTTCTTCTTCCCCTTGGCCGAGGACTTGCCTTTGCCCGAGCCCTTCTTGCCCTTTTTCGCTTCGCTCTGTCCTTCGCTCTGGGCCGCCTTGCTGGCTTCTGCGTCGCGCTTCTTGGCTTCGGCCAGCGAGGCCGCTTCAGCGGCGGCCTCCTTCTTCTTCGCGGCGGCCGCTTCGGCCGCTTCTTCGCCGCCGGCACCTTCCGCTTCCGTGCTCGTTTCCGCGGACTGCTTGGATTCGGCCTTCGCGCCACCGCCGCCACCACCGCAGCCGGCGAGCAGGAGCGCGAGCGTGATCAGCGTCAAGCAGAGGAGCGCTGCCCGGCGGACGGTGGTCGTGTGCTCGTGTCGTTCCATTGCTATGCGTGTGCCTTCACTGGCGACCTTGTGCGCGGCCGCAGGGTCTTTTCAGGCGAGCTGCTCGCGGGCGTGCGTCCAACCGCCGTCCCCGTTGCCGCGGCCCCCTGGGTGGCTGGCGCGGCTTCGCCTTCTTTGGCCTGTGTGACTTCGCCTTCCTTGGTCTTTTTGGTGTCCCGTTCGCGTGCCTTCTGGGCCTTACGGGAAGCTTCCTTTCGCTTCTTGGCTTCGGCTTCTGTTTGTTCTTCTCGCTTCTTGGCTTTTGCTTCCGCTGCCTTTTCTTTCTGCTTGGCCCTCTTTGCGGCCTGTTGTTCTTTCTTCTTCGCCCTCGCCAGCGCGGCCGCTTCCGTGCGTTTGGCGTTTTCGTCCGCCGTTTCTTCCTGTTTCTTGGCTTCTATCTGCGCCAGCAGTTCGCGCTCTTTATTGAGTTCAGCAGCTTCCTGCTGCTTCTGGGCCGCTTCTTCGCTCTTTTCGATCTGCGCTGCGCTGGGTTCCGCCTTCTTGGAGCTTTCTTTGGCACCCCCGCAGCCGGCAAGCGAGCCGGCGCCAATGATGGCGATCAGGCACGGGCCCACTGTTCTAAGAACTGTACGACCTTTCACCGGATCACCTGCGCATGCGCTGGCAGTCAACCCGCAAGCCATGGCATGAAATCCAAGCTAGCAGGGACCGGCCGGTTGCTCAAGCTGCGCCGCCAACGCTGCGGATAGCCTGCAGGTGATGCACGGGTCGAAGCCGAGGGCAGAGCGCAGAGAGCGGGCGAGGATCCTCGATCTCGAAGACTCGACCGCCGTGGACCCCCAGAGCGGCGCGGTCCGCTCGGTGCAGTGTGCCGACATGCTGATCGAGCAGGACGCCCTGCGGGAGATCTGGACGCCAGCGCACCTGGAGCGGCTGGCGCGGACGTACTGGCGCTTCTTGAAGCGTGTGACCCTTGGGGTGATCCACGTCGTCTACTCCGAGGACGAGCGATCGATCGTGCTGCTGTTGCGGCCGTTCAGGCTTGTCAGCTTCCAGGCGCCTGAATACGAGATGGACCCGTCGCGCGGGCTCGTGCGCTGGCGCATCGCGAGCGGACTGCTGGTGTCCAGGAGAGGTCGCGACGGTCGCGGCTATCTGCAGATCGAAGTCACCCGCGATGGCGCCGCCGCGGCGCGAGCGGGCATCGAGGGGGGCTCCGAGTACGTGCTGGCGCACGTGGAGGTCGAGGTCGCGAACTTCTACCCGTCGATCGCCTCGCGCCTCAGCCTCAGGCTCTACAACGCGACGCAATCGCGCATCCACGTGCTGGTCACGCGCCACTTCCTGCGCTCGCTCGCGCGTCTGGATCTCGCCGAGTCGCGGGTGGGGCACCTCGCGCCGTCTGTATAGCCATCGCTATCACTGACTGCATCGGGAGTGCGAACACCCGCCACTGCATCGAGAGAACGACGAACACCCGCCGAAGCACCCATCGCCGGCGGGCGAGAAACGCGTCAAGCGGCCCAGTCGGCGAGCCCCGTGCCGCTCCAATGGCCGAAGGAGGTGATGTCGAGCTTGGGCCGCTGCAGCTCGTGCCAGAAGGCCAGCATGTCCCACAGCCGGATGTCGTCGAACATCACGATTGGGCCGCACGCGAGCCCGACCTGTTCAAAACCGCGCACGAATCCCCGCTCCTGCTCGCCGTCGTGCTTGGCGTCGACGAGGATGAAGTCCGCGCTGCGCAGCAGCTCGGCGTTGGCCTGCCAGCCGGCGGGGATGGACAGGTCTTCGACGCGCTGCTCCAGGCGGCCGTCGGCGAAGTCCTCCGCGCGCAGCAGCGCACCTCGATAGTCGCGCCACGAGACCACGTCGAAGGTGACGATCTTCGCGCCCGGCGCCAGCTCGGTCAGCATCGTCAGCGCCGACATGCCGGTCGCGGTGCCGATCTCCACGACCGTCTGTGGCTGGAGCAGCGCGACCAGCGCGGCGAGCAGTTTGTAGTGCTCGCCCGGCCACATGTCCGGGCGCCGCGGCAGGCGATGCAGCCCCTGGCGCCCGGGTGGCGTGATCGCCGGGCGGCCCACCGGCGGGCCGCCCGCCTGCGCGGCCTCACCGATGCGATCGATGAGAGTGTCCAGGCTCACGGACCTGGCGCCGTTGGCCGCCTGCAGCGCGACGTCGAGCAGACGCTCGGAGGGCAGCGCGGTGACGGGCGTGATCAGCGACGGGCGCACATGGCCGCGCGTGATCGGCCAGGCGCTCAGCAGCGGCGCGCGTTTGCGAGCGTTGGCGCGGAGCTTGCGTAGGGCGCGCGGCGACATCGCGGCGGTGCGCGTCACTGATAGCGCCCGCCGCTGACAGCGCGGAGCTTGGCGCGGTCGTGCGTGGCGCTGATGCGTCGGATGGTCCCCGAGCGCGATCGGGTGACGAGCGATTCGGTGGTGGCGCCGCCGGCGCTGGGGAAGCGCACGCCCTGCAGCACGTCGCCGTCGGTGATGCCGGTGGCGGAGAAGAACACATCCTCCCCGGAGACCAGGTCGTCGCGGTCGAGTATGCGCTGCAGGTCATAGCCGGCCTCCACGGCAGCGGTACGCTCGCCCTCGTCGCGCGGCCACAGCCGACCGAGCAGCTGCCCGCCGACGCACTTGACGGCGGCGGCGGAGATGACCCCCTCGGGCGTGCCACCGATTCCCCACAGCAGATCGACGGGCGAGCGCTCGGTGACCGCCAGCAGCGTCGCGGAGACGTCGCCGTGGGGGATCAGGCGCACGCGACCGCCGGCGCCGCGGATCGCGGCGATGCCCTGCTCGTGGCGGGGGCGGTCGAGCACGACGACGATCACATCGCCCACGGGACAGCCCCGGCGCTCGGCGATCAGCTCAACGGTCTCCCCGAGCGGGCGGTCGAGGTCGAGCAGATCGGCGATGTCGGGGGCGCCGGCCATCTTTTCCATGTACACGCACGGTCCCGGGTCGAACATGGTGCCACGGGCTGACAGCGCGATCACGGCCAGCGCGCTGGGCATGCCGTGCGCGGCGAGCGTGGTGCCCTCGAGCGGGTCGACGGCGATGTCCACCTGCGGCGGCGAGCCGTCGCCGATCTGCTCGCCGTTGTAGAGCATCGGCGCCTCGTCCTTCTCGCCCTCGCCGATGACCACGATCCCGTCCATCGCCACCGAGTGCAGCATGTAGCGCATGCCGTCGACCGCAGCCTGGTCGGCGGCCTCCTTATCGCCACGACCGACCAGCGGCGCGGCGGCCAAGGCCGCGGCCTCGGTTACGCGGACGAGCTCGAGCGCGAGGTTGCGGTCGGGCAGCTGGTGGGAATGGTCTGGGCTCAAGGTCTGTCTCGCAAGAGATTTCAACCGCGTCCCACATGTGGATCGCGGTTGGCGCTCTCACGGTGTGGCAACGAGAGCGAACGGATACGCGGGAAACCTATACCAGCGGCGTGATCACTACGATCCTGGCGTGCGCGAGCGAACAGCTGGCACGCCCGCGAGGCGATTGACCCAACCACGGCAGCCGGCTGGCGCCAGATCGGGGTGAGCGAGGAATGACACAGATCGGTTTCGTGGGGCTCGGCAAGATGGGCGGCAACATGGTGCACCGCATCCGCCGCGACTCAGAGCACGAGGTGGTGGCGTTCGACTTCGACGAGAAGGCGGTCAAGCTGGCGGTCAAGAACGGTGCCACGGGGGCGGGATCGCTGAAGGAGCTCGTCAAGCAGCTGCAGGCGCCGCGGATCGTGTGGATCATGGTCCCCGCGGGCGGCCCCACGCAGGACACGGTGGACAAGCTCGCGAAGCTCCTGCAGAAGGGCGACATGATCGTCGACGGGGGCAACTCCAAGTGGACCGACGACAAGCGGCGCGCGGCGGAACTGAAACGGAGCGGCATCGAATACGTCGACGTGGGCGTCTCAGGCGGCGTGTGGGGCCTGGAAGTGGGCTACTGCATGATGGTCGGCGGACCGCCGAAAGCCGTCAAACGCCTCGCGCCGATCCTCGACGTGCTCGCGCCACAGACCAACAAGCAGAGCCGCGCGGCGATCGGCCCCCGCGGCTGGCTGCGCTTCGGCCCGTCGGGCGCGGGCCACTACGTGAAGATGGTGCACAACGGCGTCGAGTACGGCCTGATGCAGGCATACGCGGAGGGCTTTGACCTGTTCGACAAGTGCGAGTACCAGCTCGACAACGCGAAGATCGCGCACCTCTGGGGTCAGGGCTCGGTGGTGCGCTCGTGGCTGTGCGAACTTGCGGCGCGCGCGTTCGAGGCCGACGGCAACGACCTGAGCGCGATCGAGGGCTTCACCGAGGACTCGGGCGAGGGCCGCTGGACGATCGAGGACGCCACCGCCCGCGACGTGCCCACGCCGGTGATCACCGCGTCGTTGTACTCGCGCTTTCGCTCGCGTGGCAACGGCGACTTCGCCGACCGGGTGCTGGCGGCGTTGCGCAACCAGTTCGGCGGCCACGCGGTCAAGAGCGCGCCCAGCTCCGGCCCGGGCGCCGCTCGCGGCGGAGGCCGCTGACGGTGGCGGTGGCCGCTGGTCGACCGACGGGCCGGCCGGAGCCGGAGAACCCGCTGACGGCCGGCTTGGAGCGCCTTCCGGTAGCGCCGACGACGCTGGTCATCTTCGGCGCCACCGGCGATCTGGCCCGGCGCAAACTGCTCCCGGCGCTGTACAACCTCGCGCACGAGGGTGCGCTGCCCGAGCGCTTCTACCTGGTTGGCGTCTCGCGCAAAGAGAAAGAGCACGACGACTTCCGCGCCGAGTGCGAGGAGGCGATCCGCCGCTTCTCGAGGCGCAAGCCCGACGACAGCGTCCTTGCGAGCCTGCTCGACAACGTCAAGTACGTGCCGGGGACCTTCGACGACGAAGCCGTCTACAGCGAGCTCGGCACGGTGCTCGACGAGTTCGAGCAGCAGGCGGGCGAGCCGCTGAACCGTGCGTTCTACCTGTCGACCGCTCCGAGCTTCTTCCCCGTGATCGTCGAGCGCCTGGGCGCCTCCAAGCTCGCCCGCGACGATCCCCCCGGCCACCGCGAGGTGCGCCTGATCATCGAGAAGCCCTTCGGCACCACGCTGGAAGAGGCGCGCGAGCTCAATCGCCGCGTGCTCGCGATCTTCGACGAGACCCAGATCTATCGCATCGACCACTACCTGGGCAAGGAGACGGTGCAGAACATGATGGCGTTCCGGTTCGCCAACGGCATGTTCGAGCCGCTGTGGAACCGCAACTACATCGACAGCGTGCAGATCACCGCCGCGGAGGACATCGGCATCGGCTCGCGCGCGGACTACTACGACAGCTCCGGCGCCTTGCGCGACCTGATCCAGAACCACATGCTGCAGCTGCTGTGCCACGTGGCGATGGAGCCGCCGGTGAACTTCACCGCGGAAGAGGTCCGCAACGAGAAGGTCAAGGTGCTGCAGGCGATCCCCGAGCCGACCGTGGAGACGATCCCGAAGCTGGCGGTGCGCGCGCAGTACGGGCACGGGCACGTCGGCGGCGAGGACGTGCCCGGCTACATGCAGGAGGAGGGCGTGCCGGAGGGCTCGGTGACCGAGACCTACGCGGCGCTGCGCCTGGAAGTCGACAACTGGCGCTGGGCGGGCGTGCCCTTCTACCTGCGCACCGGCAAGCGCCTTGCGCGCAAGATCACGGAGATCGCGGTCACGCTCAAGCCGGTGCCGCACCTGGCGTTCAGCCAGCAGGGCTCGCTCGGTGTGCAGCCCAACCAGCTCGTGCTCGCGCTGCAGCCCAACGAGGGCGTGTCGCTGCGCCTCGGCGCGAAGATCCCCGGCACGCGCATGATCATCCGCCCGGTGAACATGGAGTTCCTGTACGGGACGGCCTTCCTGTCGCAGTCTCCGGAGGCGTACGAGCGGCTGATCACCGACGCGATGCGCGGCGACGCGACGCTGTTCACCCGCAACGACGAGGTGGAGGCGCAGTGGCGAGTGTGCGACCCGATCGTGAAAGCATGGGCGCCCTCCGACACGCAGAGCGCCGTCCCGATCGCCTCCTACGATGCAGGCTCGCAGGGTCCCGAGGAGGCCGATGGCCTGCTGCGCGAGGGCGACAGCTGGCGCGCGATCTGATGCCCGCTCGCAGCGACGCGGTATGGAGCGAGCAGGGCACGACCCCTGACGCGATCGAAGCGGCGCTGCGCGAGTTGCTGATGGAGGTGCACGCCGAGAACGACAACTTCGTGCCGGCGCGCGTGCTGAACATGATCGCGTTCGTCGATCGCCAGTGGAGCGGCGAGATCGCGAACCGCCTGCGCGGAGTCGGGCGCTATCACGCCTCGCGTCTGCTGGTACTCGCGTACGAGCCGCGGCGCGAGCGCCTGGACGCGCGCGTGATGATCGCCTCCGACGGCGCGGACGCACCGGGCGAGCTCGCGCTGCTGCGCGAGACGGTGGTGGTGGAACTCGGCAAGCGCCACCTCGACGACCTGCTGACGATCGCCGACCCGCTGGTCGTCACCGACCTGCCGACACTGCTGTGGTCGCCGCACGGCCACCACGACATCGTGGCCGAGCTGCTATCGCTCGCGCAGGCAGTGCTGCTGGACTCGGTCGACGAGCCGATCGCACGCGATGCGCTGGAGCGCGCGTGGAGCCTGACCGAGCAGGCATACGTGGTCGACCTCGCGTGGCTGCGCTCGACGCCCTGGCGCGAGCGCGTGGCCGCGCTGTTCGACCCGCTGTGGGTGCGGCGCGAGATGCACGCGATCAAGCGCGTGACCGTGCGCCACCACGAGGCCTCCACGGTCGCGGCGATGCTGTTGGCCGGCTGGATGGCCTCCCGCCTAGGCTGGCGGGTGGGCTCGCTGGTCAGCCATGGCGACGCGCTGGTGGGCAACGTGCACGCCAGCCGCCAGGACGTCGCCCTGCGCCTGGAGGCCGCCCCCGAGCTGCGGGTACCGGGCCTTGAGAGCCTCGAGCTGGAGACCGCCTCCGGCATGCAGTTGCGCCTCGGTCGAGGCGAGGGCGGCCTGCGCGCCCACCGCCGTGACGAGCGCGGCGAGGAGCGCGAATGGACGCTCCCCGGGGCTTCGCGCGGCGAGACGGGGGTGCTGGGCGAGGGCATCCGCCAGGCGTTGTTGCGCGATCCCACCTACGTGCCCGCGCTCAGCGCCGCGCGGGCGATGCTGCCGTGAGCGCGAGTCGCGCGCAGGCAGCCGGCGCGGCGCTCGCCGTGCGGTGCCCGCGAGCGCTTCGGCGATGACGCGCCTGACGGCGTGCCCGGACGCGGAGACGGTCGCGCAGCGGGCGGCAACGCACGTGGCGCGCCAGCTGCAACGAGTCCGCGATGAGCGGGGGGTGGCGCATCTGGCGCTGAGCGGCGGCACGACGCCGGGGCGCACCTACGAGCTGCTGGGCGCGCAGCCAGCCGAGCTCGCGGGCGTGGAGGTGTGGTTCGCGGACGAGCGCTGCGTTGCTCCTGAGGACGAGGAGAGCAACTACCGACTGGTCGTGCAGACACTGCTGGCGGGCGCGGGAGAGCAGATCCCAGCCGAGCGCGTGCATCGAATCGAGGGGGAGCTGGGACCGCGGGAGGGCGCGCGCCGCTACGCCGAGGAGCTCACGCGGCTTCTGGGCGCCGCCCCGGTGCTGGACATGATCGTGCTGGGCATCGGCCCCGACGGGCACGTCGCCTCGCTGTTCCCCGGGGCGTCCACGCTGGACGCCGGCGACGAGGCGGTGTGCCTGGGCGTGGAGGACTCGCCCAAGCCGCCGCCGGAGCGGATCACGCTGAGCCTGGCGCTGCTGCGCGCGGCGCGCGAGTGCGTGCTGCTGGCCACCGGCGCGAGCAAGGCGAACGCGGTCAGCGCGATGCTCGCCGAGCCGACGCACCATGTGCCGGCGAGCCTGCTCAGGCGCGAGCGTCTGACGGTGATCGTCGACGACGACGCCGCGCCCCCCGGACCGCGGCCGTGAGCGCGACCGGCGAGGTCGTGCTCGTCCGCCATGCGCAGACCGAGTGGAGCCGCGACGGCCGGCACACCGGTCGCACGGACCTCCCGCTGACCGACGCGGGCCGCGCGGGCGCGAGCGCGCTCGCCGAGCGCCTGCGCGGGCGGCGCTTCGAGCTGGTGCTCGTCAGCCCCCTGCTGCGGGCGCGCGAAACGTGCGAGCTGTGCGGGCTGGCTGCGCACGCGCAGGTGCGCGAGGACCTGCGCGAGTGGGACTACGGCGACTACGAGGGACTGACCACCCCGGAGATCCGCGTGCGGCGGCCCGGCTGGCTGCTGTGGCGCGACGGCTGCCCCTCCGGCGAGGATGCGGCCCAGGTCGGCGCGCGCGCGGATCGCGTGATCGCCGAGCTGTGCGCCGTCGGCGCTGACGCCGCGGTGTTCTCCCACGGCCATATGCTGCGCGTGCTCGGCGCCCGCTGGATCGCGCTGGGAGCGGAGAGCGGCGGGCGCCTGGGACTGTCCACGGCTGCCATCTGCGTGCTCGCCAGGGAGCGCGAGACGCCTGTGATCGCGCGCTGGAACGACACCGGCGCCAACTGAGCGCTCTGTTGTTCGAGAGACTTTCGTTCTAGAGTGACGCAGCACAGCCTTCCATGGCAGTCCGCGCGGTAAAGACCACTCCCCTCTCCCCCGACGCCGCGCAGGTGCTGGCGGCACTGGACGCGGCGCGCGAGCGCACGCTGGCGCTCGTGGAGCCTCTCAGCGACGCGGACCTCGAGCGCGTTCACTCGCCGATCATGAGCCCGCTCGTGTGGGACCTCGGCCACATCGCCGCCTACGAGGACCTGTGGCTCGCCCACCGCTATGGCGGGCTGGCACTGCTGCGTCCCGAGCTGGCGAACCTGTACGACGCCTTCGAGACCCCGCGCGCGATCCGCGGCGAGATCGAGGCGCTCGGCGTGGACGACGCGAAGGCGTACATGGCGGCGGTCAGCGCGCGCACCGCCGCTGTGATCGGCGAGCACGGAAGCGGCGACGGCGTGCTGTGCGAGATGGTGCTGCGCCACGAGCACCAGCATTCCGAGACGATGCGCCAGACGCTCGCGATCGCCGGCCTGCTGCCCGCCGGCGAGCGGGAGCTGATCGCCGCGCCGCTGGCGCCGGGCGAGGCGCCCGAGGGATGGCTGCGGATCCCGGCGGGATCGTTTCAGCTGGGCGCCGGCGCGGAGGGCTTCTCCTACGACAACGAGCGCCCGCGCCATCCCGTCGAGCTGCCTGCGTTTACGATCGCGCGCCGCCCGGTCAGCAACGCGAGCTGGCTGCGCTTCAGCGAGGGCGGCGGCTATGAGCGTCGCGAGTGGTGGTCGGACGAGGGTTGGGCGTGGAAGCAGGAGCACGACATCACGCATCATCCGGCGATCGCAGCAGCGCACCCGGAGGCGCCCGTGTGTCAAGTCTCCTGGTTCGAGGCCGACGCCTTCGCACGCGCGCACGATGCGCGCCTGCCCTCTGAGGCAGAGTGGGAGAGGGCGGCGACCTGGACCCAGCAGACGCACGAAGGGCTCGCGGGCGTCGGTCGAGTGTGGGAATGGACAGGCTCGCGCTTCCACGGCTATCCGGGGTTCGTCGCCTACCCCTACCGCGAGTACTCGGAGGTGTTCTTCGGCGAGCGCTACCGCGTGCTGCGCGGCAGCTCGTGGGCGACCCATGCGCGCGTGGCGAGCGTCACGTTCCGCAACTGGGACCTGCCGCAGCGCCGGCAGATCTTTGCGGGCGTGCGCGTGGTGAGGGAGGCGTGATGGAGCCCTCGACGCCACCGCCGCCGCTCGCACAAGTGAGCATCCGCATCGACTCGCACCTTGACGGCACGCACGAACGCTCGCTCGCCGACGACGTGCTCGACGGGCTCACGCGCCCGTTCAAGGAGCTGCCCCCGAAGCACTTCTACGACGCGCGCGGCGCCGAGCTGTTCGACCAGATCTGCGACCTGCCCGAGTACTACCCGACACGCGCCGAGCGCGCGATCCTCGAGCGCCAGGCTCAGGAGCTCGCGGAGCTCACCGGCGCGGTCGAGTTGGTCGAGCTCGGCTCCGGCACGGCGGCCAAGACGCGGGTGCTGCTGGACGCGCTGCACGCGGCGGGCACGCTCGAGCGCTACGTGCCGGTGGACGTCACCGAGAGCATGGTGCGCGACTGCGCCGAGCAGCTCACCAGCGAGTACCCGGGCCTGTCGGTGCACGGCGTGATCGGCGACTTCGAGCGTCACCTGCAGCACGTCCCGCAGCCGCTCGGCCCGCGGATCGTGGCGTTCCTGGGCGGCACGATCGGCAACTTCCCGCCCGGCAGCCGCCGGCGCGTGCTGCGCCAGATCGCGGGCCTGCTCGGCGAGGACGGTCACCTGCTGATGGGCACCGACCTGGTCAAGGACCCGCGCGTGCTGGAGGCCGCGTACGACGACACGCAGGGCGTGACCGCGGAGTTCAACCGCAATGTCCTGCGCGTGCTCAACCGTGAGCTGCAGGCCGACTTCGACCCCGATGACTTCGAGCACGTGGCGTTGTTCGACGAACAGAACGAGTGGATCGAGATGCGCCTGCGCGCGCGACGCGAGCACACCACGCTCGTGCGCGACCTCGACCTGCCCGTACACTTCGACGCCGGCGAGGAGCTGCGCACGGAGATCAGCGCCAAGTTCACACCCGAGCGCCTACAGAGCGACCTGTCCGCCGCCGGCCTCGAGCTCGTGCGCTGGCTGACCGACCCCGACGAGCTGTTCGCGCTGAGCCTGTCGCGCCTGACTGCGTAGGAGACCGCGCCGCTGGCACGCTCAGCCGGCATCGCCGCTGGAATCTGCGTGCCCGCCGTGCAGGCGTATCCACGCGAGGGCCTGGGCGGCGCTGCGTTCCGCGGCAACCGGGAAGAACGCGCGCTGGATCCTCCCGCCACGAGCAATGAGCGTCAGGCGCTCATAGCGGCGCTCCCCGTCGGCCGCGAACGTGGGAAGATCGAGCGCTCGCGCGAGCAGCAGCTGTGGGTCGCTCAACAGCTCGTGGTCAAGCCGACAGGCGAACGCGCTGTTGAGCTGGACACCCGTCGGCTGGCTGCTGATCCCGATGACGCTGTAGCGCATCGCGGCGAGGTCGGCCTGATGATCACGGAACGCGCGATGCTCCACGGCATCCAACACCAGCGAGCGCTCGCCGTCCGCGCACGAACTGCCGCCGGGGTAGAGATAGATGACGACGGGCATCTGCTGGGCGAACCAGGCGAGACTCAGCGGGTGAGCCCGGAAGCTCGGCAGGAGCACGTCTGGAACCTGCATGCCAACCAGGCGATCGGCAATCGCTCGTGCCGCGCTGGCGGCAATGCCTGCGCCCCGTGTATGCCAGACAGCGACCTCCAGTCGGCTGCTCGGCGGTCGACCGATGCGACACTGCCGGCTGGCTCGAGCCGATCGGCGCCCAGCGTCACCTGCCGCTCCGAACCGCGCGTCCCCGCCGGTCCTCACGAAGCAGCCGCCCTCGCCGCGCGCATTCGGGCTGGGGATCCGGCGACGATCTTGTACCTGCGCGTACCCGCGTCTTGCTCTACAAGGCCGGCCGCCACCAGCGTGTTGATGTAACGGTGGACCGAGCTGTTGCTCATTCCGGTGGCGCGTACGATGTCGGAGATTTCACGTGCAGAGCCATCTACCGGCAGCAGGGCGAGCACGAGCAGGCCCGTGAGCAGCGAGTGAGACAGCCGCCGGTCATCCATTGGCGACGGACCGCCGGACTCCAGGCCGCGCGAGAGCGTTATCCGAAGATCCCCGAGGCCGCCCAGCAGTGCCGACACGGCACCTCCGTCGGTGGCCGCCCTGACCACCTGGGCCACCTGGCGGTGGTCGAGCGTAAGCACGATCCGCGCCTCGCGCTGAGTGGCAGCAGCCGGGCGAAGTGAGCGACGCCCGGCTGCTGCCTTTGCTCGCCTAGGCATCGCGGCCCCCAGCGCGCAACCGCCGCCCGGATGTGGGGCGCGGGCGGCACTCACGCTGCGCGTGAGCGATGGCTGCGTGGCCGGAGGAGCCGGCTTCGGGCGGACGTCTGCGCCCGATACGTCTGGGCACCGCGATGTTTGCCTGCGCGTTCACGCCGGGATAGCATGCGTAGGCAGGCCCGCAGTGGTCAATACCTTTAAGTAGGCATTCGTGAGTACGCACGACGCGGGGGCGTTGCTCTGCGCATGCTGATGCACTGATCGATCTATTCCGCTGCTCCGTACAGGTTTTGGGGTAGTCGGAGACGATTCCCGGCGCCTGCACGTGTGCCTCGGCGGATCTCATCCGGGGTCCGCGAGGCCCTTTAAGTAGACATTTGTTGCCGTGCGAAGCCGTTCTCGTGACGCTGGGTGTAGGGTTCGGTGCTGCGGAAAGTTCCCGTCCATGGGGATTTGGATGGGTATCTCGTCACTCGCAGGAGGTTGGATGTCTGCCAAGCACGCGTTGCTGGGGTTGTTACTCGACCGGTCGGCCTACCCGTACGAGCTTGCCGATCGGCTGCAGGCGCGGCTCGGTCCCGCCTGGGAGATCAATTCCGGCCAGGTGTACCAGACGATCCGTCGAATGGCCGCGGACGGCCTGATCGAGCAGGTGGACGGCCCGGCCGAGGGACGCACGGACCGCCACATCTTCGCGATCACCGAGCGGGGAGCGAGCGAGTTTGAGCGGTGGTTCGGGGACACCACCGAGGCGGCTCGGCTCGCCCGCCGGCCGCTGCTGGTCAAGATCACGCTCGCCGGCCCCGCGCGCCTGAAAGACGCGCTGGCGCAGATCGACGTCTACGAGCGCGACTGCGCTGAGCGCATCAAGGAGCTTGCGCGCGAACGAGAACGAGTGCCTGAGAGCCAGGGGCTGCAGGTCCGCGCAGATCACGTGCTGCTCAGGCTGGGGCTGAGCGCCGACATCTTCCAGCTGGAAGCGGAGCTGCGGTGGGCCAGGCATGCGCACGAGATGGTCTGCTGGCTGCTCGACCGGGAGGCGATCTGGCCGTCTGGGCGCGACCGCGCCGATGCCTCGGGTCAGGAGTCCAAGGACCGTCGAGCTGCCAGGGAAGAGCTGTTCGCGCGAATGGCAGCCAGGCACCTGCGATGAGCCTTCGTCTCGAGCGGGTGTCGAAGCGATATCCACGGCCCGGCGGTGGCTGGCGAGTCGCGCTCGACGGTGTCTCACTCGAGGTTGACCGCGGCCAGATGGTTGGGGTCTTCGGGCCGAGCGGGTCGGGCAAGACGACGCTGCTGCAGATCGCCGCGGGCATGCAGAGGCCGGACGAAGGCACGGTGATCTACGACGGTGAGCGCCTCGACGAGATGTCGGCGAGCGGGCGCACGCGCTTCCGTCGCCGAGAGATCGCGTGCGTGTGGGCTGGGCAGGTCTGGCAGCGGCGGCTGAGCGTGCTCGATCACGTATCGCTGCCGCTGCTGGTGGACGGTCGCGATCACCATGGCGCCGAGCGGCGGGCACGTGAGGCGCTGCTCGTATGCGAGGCCGAGCATTGTGTCGGCATGGAGCTGGACGAGCTCTCTGACGGCGAGCGCCAGCGCGTCGCGATCGCGCGGGCACTGGTCAGCGAACCGCGGCTGCTGCTGGCCGACGGGCCCGTGTCGCGCCTTTCGCTGATCGAGCAGGAGGCGATCATGGTGTTGCTCTGCTCACTCGCACGAGAGGCGAAGGTCGCGGTGCTGATTGCCGACAGCGACGCGGAGGCGCTGCTGCGCGCCGACCCGGTGCTGTACCTGTGCGACGGCAAGCTGGTCAACCCCGAGCCCGCGAGCGAGCGCGGCAGGATCTATCGGTTCCCGCCGGCCCGCGCACGCCGAGCGGCGGGCGATGCTTGAGCTAGAGCACGCCCGCAAGTACTACGCGAGCCCCAGCGAGACGGTCCACGCCGTCGACGATGTCAGCTTGAGCGTGCGCCCGCGGGAGTTCGTGGCGCTGTTCGGGCCGAGTGGCTCGGGCAAGACCACGCTGCTCCTGCTCGCGGCTGGGCTGCTGCGCGCGGATTCCGGCAGCGTGCGGTTTGAAGGGGCCGATCTTGGCGGGCTCAGCAAACGCGAGGCGCTGGCCTACAGGCGCACGAAGCTGGGGTTCGTCTTCCAGGGGTTCAACTTGACCGCCGGGCTGACCGCGGAGGAGAACGTCGCGGTCACGCTGCTGCTGCGCGGGGTCGGCCACGGCGAAGCACGCGCGCGGGCACGCGCGGCGCTCGACGACGTTGGCCTCTCGCGCCGGGCGGGTCACACTCCGGACAAGCTCTCCGGCGGAGAGCAGCAGCGCGTCGCGATCGCACGTGCGCTTGTCGGCGGACCGACGCTGATCTTGGCGGACGAGCCGACGGGCAACCTCGACAGCGATACCGGGGACGACGTGCTCGAGCTGCTCAGCGCGCTGCCCCGTGAGCATGGGGCGGCCGCAGTGCTGGTGACACACGACACGCGCGTGGCAGGCTATGCCGACCGCGTGCTCGGCATGCGTGATGGGAGACTCACGGAGCCCGACCTCGCCGCGCAGGCGGCGGTCGGCGGATGACCGGCTACCTGCGGACTCTGCTGCTGTTCTACAGACGCCACCTGCGGGTGCAGCCACTGCGCGAGCTGATGGCCGTCTCCGGTATCGCCGCCGGTGTCGCGCTGCTGTTCGCCGTGCAGGTCGCCCACCGCAGCATCACCGGCTCTTTTGAAGAAATAACACGAGGGGCCGCCGGTCGCGCAACGCTCGAACTGGCGGCGCGCGGGCCCGAAGGCTTCGATCAGCGCATCTCCGAAGAAGCCGAGCACATGCCCAACGTGCGGGCGGCGGCGCCGATCTTCGAGCAGCCGATCGTCGCGGTCGGACCGAAGGGTCGCAGGGCGCTCACGCTCCTGGGTGCGACCGAACAGATCGACGCACTCGGAGGTCGCCTCTCCTCGGAGTTTCAGAGAGTCGGCGAATCCTCCCAGCGAGGGCTCTTGGTGATGACCGAACCGACCGCGCATGCGATCGGCGTGGCGCCTGGCGGCGAAGTCACGGTCCTGGTCGGCGAGCGCACGGAACACATCGCGCTCGACGCCACCGTGCCAAGCGATGAGATCGGTCCGGTCGCGGAAAGTCCGATCGCTGCGGCCGCATTGCCCGTCGTGCAGGCCCTGGCCCGATTGCCCGGTCGTGTGACGCGGACCCTGATAGAGCCGGAGCCCGGGCGTGAAGCGGCGCTGCGCAGCGCGCTGAGCACTCGATTTGGAGCAACCTTGAATGTCCGTCCGATCGACACCGAAGCGAAGCTGTTGGGCGTCGCCGCCGGGCCCGAAAAGCAGGTGACACTGCTGTTCGGCGCGATCAGCCTCGTCGCCGGTGTGATCCTCGCCTACAACGCGTTGCTGCTCGCGAGCAACGAGCGCAGGCGCTTCATCCGCTACCTGATCGAGACCGGGACGCCAGATTCGGTGATCATCGCCTCGCTGGCCTTCGACGCGCTCGTCCTCGGTCTGGCAGGCTGCGCGCTCGGCCTGCTCGCCGGCGATGCGATCTCGCTGATCGCCTACAGGACGGTGCCCGGTTATATCGAGGCCGCATTCGCCGTCGGCGGCCAGCGCGTGGTCGGCCCCCAGACGGTGCTGATCGCGCTGGCCGGCGGCATCGCCGCGGCCTTTGCCGCCGCCACTCTGCCAGCGCTGGCGATCATCCGCAGCAGTGGCGTGATCGAGCCAGAGACAGTTGGTCGCACCTTCTCGCTCGCGCGCAAGGCGCGTCCCTCGGAGCGAGCTGTCTTCACCTGCGGCCTATTGCTCGTATGCCTGTCCACGGCCGCGGCCGCGCTGCGGCCCGCGATCACCGTTCTCGCGCTCGTGGGATTCGCCATCGGGCTCGTGGTCTGCCTGCCTATGAGCACGCGCTGTCTGCTGAGACTCGCCCACGCGGCATCGCAGCATTCCCGAGACCCGGCAGCCCGCCTCGCGGTCGCCGAGCTGCGCAGCTCCCCCGCGCGCTCGGTGGCGCTCCTCGCCACGGGAACGATCGCGGCGTTCCTGATGATCTTGATCGGCGGCTCGGTGGTGGACGTTCAGAGCGCCGTGCGCAGGGGCGCCGCGGACCTGCTGTCGAACGCGAACCTCTGGATCAAGCCGGGCGGCGCCGAGAACGTGTACACGACCCAGCCGTTTGCCTACACCGAAACCCAGCGCGACCTGCAACGACTGCACATCGTCAGCTCCGTTCTACCGTGGCGAGACTCCTTCCTCGACCTGCCGGCACGGCGCGTATGGGTTCTAGGCGTGCCATCGCAGCTGCCGGCACAGATCGTCCCAAGCCAGCTTCAGCACGGATCCCTGAGCAGCGCCGACAGGCACCTGCGCGAAGGCGGCTGGGTGGCGATCAGTCAAACAATCGCCGACGAACACCACCTACGTCTCGGCGAGCGCTTTACGCTGCCCACACCATCGGGCAACGCGACCTTCCGTGTTGCGGCGACAACCGCAAACTACGGGTGGCTGCCAGGCGCAATCGTGATGAACGGCGCAGACCACGCAAGACTCTGGCTCAGCAATACAGCGACGCAGCTCGCTGTCACACTCGAGCCCGGCGTTTCGATCGCGCGTGGTAAGGCAGCTGTAGAACACGCGCTTCCAACCGGCTCGGCGCTGACTGTCAACACAACCGACGAACGACGCTCGGAAGTCGGCGCCGCGCTCGGGAGCACCCTATCGCGCTTGAACGACACCACGATCGTCGTGCTGATCACGACGGTCGCCTCCGTGATCGCGCTGATGATGGCCGCCGTCTGGCAGCGGCGTGGGAGACTCAACTCTCTGATCGCGATCGGCATGAGCTTTGGCCAGTTCGCAAGGCTCATCTTCTACGAGAGTGGCACGGTGCTGCTCAGCGGCTGCGTGATCGGCACCGCCGCCGGCTTCCTCGGCCAGTACCTCATAGATGCTTGGCTTCACCAGACCACCGGCGCACCGGTTGAGTTCGCGCCCGCGTGGCAACTCGGGCTGCGCACGATCGCGATCGCGGTCGGAATCTCGCTGTTGGCATCGCTCATCGCGGTGCTGCGTACCGCCGGCTACCAATCCAAGAGTGCCTTCTCCACCGGATAGAAAGCTCTACCACCGAACTCAAATGCAACGCGTGCGTCGCGCCAGCCTCCCGCAGGCACCCCATGTGACCAGCGCTGCGGCTGCGGCGGATGGGAGCACCTTCGCGCCCGGACTGCAACTGCTGCCGACGACGCTCAGAGCGGATGTCCATGCGCTCTATCGCGTCCTGCGCACGCTGGATGACCTCGTCGACGAGGATCGTCCCGAGGCGGCGCAGCGCGTAGAGGCCGTCGAACGCTGGGCGCGTGGTCTGCGGGCCGACACCCCCGAGACGCGCACGCTCGCGGACCTCACAGGACGGTATCCGATCTCACCTCAGCAGCTGCTCGCATTCTGCGATGGGATGCGACACGACATCGCGCGCGCCAGCATCGAGACCGAAGAGGATCTCGCCGTCTACCGCCAGCAGGCCGGCGGCTCAGTTGGGATCGTGCTCGCACAGATCCTCGGCACCTCGCATCCCGACGGCGAGAGGAAGATGGCCACGCTCGGGCATGCGATGCAGTGGACGAACATCCTGCGCGACATCGACGAGGACCTCGCCCACGGCCGCGTATACATAGCCCAAACCACCATCGAGCGGTTCGGGTTCCCCCACCCGGGGGCACGCGAGGAGCTGCTGCGCGACCAGATCGGCCGCGCGGACGCGCTCTACGAAGACGGCCTCGGCGCGATCGCGCTCCTGCGGAGCGGTCGCCGGGCCATGGGGCTCGCGACGGCCCTATACAGAGAGATCCTGCGCCAGCTCGAACGAGATGGCTTCGGACGCAAACCGGGACGCGCCGTCGTCCCAGCCTCGCGTCAGCGGCAACTGGCCGCCGAGTACCGCACACGAACGGGCGACAGCGCGCGCGCGAAGGCCCCCAGACGCGCCTGATGCGCGCGACGGCGCAGGCGATCCGCGACATGGGCCGTATCAAACCACGACACCTAGCCCAATCACTAGAATCGCGACTCCAATATGTTTCAGGCCGCACAAGCCATCACGCTGAAGCCATCTTTCGCAATGACAGAATCATTCACGACTTCCAGCCTGCGGGATCGGGTGCGAAACACCGCGATGCTGCTCGCCACGACCGCGACGCTCGCAGCCGTTGGCGCGGCCGCCACCCCAGCGTGGGGAGCGGCCGCGCATGACGCTCGCACGCTCGCCGGCAACGCCGCCGCGCACCTGCATCTCGTCAAGGCCGAAGGATCGCAGCTGATCGAGGAAGGATCGGTCGCGGGGGTGCTCATCGGCTCGGTCAGAGCGCAACTGCACACCGGGGCGCTCTTCACCGCGAGCTTCACGATCCGCACGCGCGACGGGGCGATCACGGGCCGCGGACAAGCCACGCCGCACGGCTCCGGGCGATACCAGAGCTTCGCCGGCTCGTTCACCGCCACAGGCGGCAGCGGCCGCTACGCGCACATCAGGGGCCGCGCTGGCCTATACGGCGTCTTTGACCGGCGCAGCGAGTCCGTCCTGATCCAAACCTCCGGAACGCTCACCTACTGAACCGCCCCCGGGCGGCGAAGGGGTCAAACCAGCCGTGCGCCGAGCCCGAGACCTCCTCGCCCCCCTGCTGGCCTGCGCGCTGGCGCCCGCCAGCGCATACGCGGCGCCCACGGCTCATCTGCACGTCGCCTTCAACCCCGACCAGCTCGGCGCCAGCACGAACGTCGCCTTCGACATCCGCATCGACGCGTCCCCCGGCCGCACTCCCCCGCCGTTGACGCAGCTCGCCCTGCACTATCCCCGCGACCTCGGCCTGGCGGTGAGCGGCCTGGGCCTCGACACGTGCTCCCAGCAGACCCTCGAAGCGCTCGGACCCCAGCGCTGCCCGGCCAACTCCCACATGGGCCAGGGCAGCGCCCTCGCCGAGATCCAGTTCGGTCAGGAAGTCGTCCCTGAGACCGCCGAGCTGTCGATCGTGCGCGCCCCCGAACAGGGGGGCCACATCGGACTGCTCTTCTACGCGTACGCACGCGCACCCGTCAGCACCGAAGTCGCCTTCCCCGGCCAGCTCCTACCGGCCCCCCCACCGCACGACGAAAGCATCAACATCACCGTCCCGCTCGTACCGGCCCTCCCCGAAGGCCCCGACGTCGCCCTCGTAGCACTGCACGCCAGCTTCGGACCCCGCGGCCTCACCTACTACGAACGCGTACACGGCCGGCTCGTCGCCTACCATCCCCAAGGGATCCTCCTCCCCCGTATCTGCCCACACCGAGGATTCGCGTTCAACGCCACCGTCGGCTTCCTCGACGGGAGCCACAGCACCGCGTCGACGAGGGTGCCCTGCCCGGCAGGCCATCACGCGGGCACGTGAGCCCGACCTCCCGCCTCACCCGCGATCCAATACCCTCCCGTCCATGACCATCGACGGCTCAGCGGCACTCGTCAGCGGCGGCGCATCCGGGCTCGGCGAGGCGACCACGCGCGCGCTGCACGAGCGCGGGGCGCTGGTGACGATCGCGGACGTGAACGCCGAGAAGGGCCAGGCGCTCGCCTCGGAGCTGGGGATCGAGTTCGTCTCCTGCGACGTGCGCGAGGAGCAGCAGGTGCAGGCGGCGGTGGAGCAGGCTGCGACCGCGGACGGCGGCCTGCGCATCGCGGTGGCGTGCGCGGGCACGGGCTGGGCGCAAAAGGTCGCTGGCTCGAAGGGCCCCCACCCGCTGCTGCCGTTCGAGACGATCATCCAGATCAACCTGATCGGCACGTTCAACCTGCTGCGCTTCGCCGCGAGCGCGATGATCGCCAACGAGCCTTTGGAGGACGGCGAACGCGGCGTGTGCGTGCACACCGCGTCGATCGCCGCGTTCGACGGCCAGGTCGGCCAGATCGCCTACTCGGCCTCAAAGGGCGGCGTGGTCGGCATGACGCTGCCCGCCGCGCGCGACCTGTCCCAGTACGGCATACGCGTGAACACGATCGCGCCCGGCCTGTTCGACACGCCGCTGCTGGCGGCGCTGCCCGAGGAGGCACGCCAGAAGCTCGGCGCGGGCGTGCCGTTCCCGCAGCGCCTCGGCCAGCCCGCCGAGTACGCGCAGCTGGCATGCCACATCGTTGAGAACCGCATGCTCAACGGCGAGACGATCCGTCTCGACGGCGCGCTGCGCATGCCTCCACGGTGACGGCGCCCGACTTCTTCATCGTCGGCTCGCCCAAGACGGGCACGACCGCGCTGCACGAGATGCTCCGCCAGCACCCGCAGGTGTTCATGCCCGAGCTCAAGGAGCCGCGCTTCCTCGCCGACGACATGCGCCCGCGCGCGGGCTTCGAGCACGGGCCGCGCGAGACCGGCTACCCGACGACGCTCGAGGACTACCTGGCGCTGTTCGCCGACGCGGCCCCCGGGCAGCGCGTCGGCGAGGCGACCACCACCTACCTGTGGTCGCGAAGCGCCGCGCAGAACATCGCCCAGCTGGCGCCGGACGCCCGCATCATCGCGATCCTGCGCGAGCCCGCGAGCTTCCTGAGATCGCTGCACCAGGCGTTCCTCAAGGGCCGCAACGAGGGCGAGCGAGATTTCCGCACGGCGCTCTCGCTCGAGCGCTCAAGGCGCGAGGGCAGGAACATCCCGAGCACCTCGCACCGGCCGCAGCTGCTGCAGTACTCCGAGCACGTGCGCTACGTGGAGCAGCTGCGCCGCTACGGTGAGCGCTTCCCGCCCGAGCGGATGCTCGTGCTGATCTACGACGACTTTCGCAGCGACAACGCCGCCACCATTCGCCGGATGCTGCGCTTCCTCGGAGTCGACGACAGCGCCCCGATCGACGTGACGAACGCCAACGTCACCGACCGCACCGTGCGCTCGTGGCGGCTGAAAAGCCTGCTGCACACCGTCTCCACGGGACGCGGCCCCGTCGGCGCCGCCACAAAGGCGACCGTCAAGGCGCTCACGCCGCAAGGCATGCGCCGCGGCGCCGTCTCCTCGCTACGTCGCCGCGCCGTCCTCGCGCCGCCGCCACCGCCGGACGAAGAGCTGATGCTCGAGCTGCGCCGGCGTTTCAAGCCCGAGGTGGTCGCGCTCAGCGAGTACCTCGACCGCGACCTCGTCGACCTCTGGGGCTACGACCGGCTCGCTTAGGACAGCCGTTCGACGAGCATCGCCATGCCCATGCCGCCGGCGACGCACATGGACTCGATGCCGTAGGTCACATCGAGCGTCTCCAGATCGTTGAGCAGCGTGGTCATGATGCGCGCGCCGGTCATGCCGAACGGGTGCCCGAGCGCGATCGCGCCGCCGAACGGGTTGAGCTTCTCATCGGGGATCCCGAGCTCGGCTTTGCACGGCACGATCTGCGCGGCGAACGCCTCGTTGATCTCCACCACGTCGATGTCGCTGATCGCCATGCCCGTGTTGGCGAGCAGTTTCTGGATCGCTGGGATCGGGCCGAGGCCCATCACCTCCGGGCGGATTGCGGCGACCGTTGAGGCGACGATGCGCGCGCGTGGCTTGAAGCCCTCGGCACGGGCCTTCTCGTCGCTCATGATCAACAGCGCCGCCGCGCCGTCGTTCAGCGGACAGGCGTTGCCGGCGGTCACCGTGCCGCCCTCTTTGAACACTGGCTTGAGCTTCGCGAGCACCTCCATGGTGGTGCCCGCGCGCGGCCCGTCGTCCTTGGTGACGACCGTCTCGGGCACGTCGATCTCGTTGCCTTCCCTGTCCACGTCCTTGTGCGCGGGCACGGTCACGGTCACGATCTCCCTGTCGAAGTGCCCGGACTCGACCGATTTGACCGCGCGTTCCTGGGAGATGACCGCCCACTCGTCCTGGGCCTCGCGGCTGACTTTCCTTTCCTCGGCGACGTTCTCCGCGGTCATGCCCATGGTGATGTACGCGTTGTAAAGCGAACCCTGTGAGCCGTCGAGCTTGGGGTGGAACTCGAACGGCGCGCCGGCCGCGGTGCGCGAGACGGCCTCCACGCCCGCCGCGATGTACGTGTCCCCCTCGCCGCACTTGATCGCGTGGAAGGCCATGCGCGTGGTCTGCAACGAGGAGGCGCAGAAGCGGTTGACGGTGCAGCCCGGCACGCGGTGGTCGATGCCCGCCAGCAGCGTGGCGATGCGCCCGATGTTGTAGCCGGTCTCGCGCTCGCCGTAGCCGCAGCCCATCATCACGTCGCCGATCGTCGACTGGTCGAGCTGCGGGTTGCGCTCGATCAGCGCCCGCAGCGGGATCGCGGCGAGGTCGTCGCCGCGAACGGTCTTCAGCGATCCCTTGGCGGCGCGGCCGATGGGCGTGCGGATGGCGTCGACGATCACTGCTTCGGGCATGTAGGACCCTCTCCTTGGTCGTGTGGGCGCCAGCCGGGGGCTCGGCGCGGCTCGGTCGTGCGGGTCAGTCTATTTGGTCATAGCCCCACAGGCCGACCAGGTCGCGGCCGAGATACTCGCTGAGCGCCTGCACTTCCGGCTTCAAGCGCCGGCGCAGCTCGAGCGCGAAGCGCTCGTCGGGGGGCGCCGGGCGGTCATACGCGGCGCGACGCCAGCGCGATTTCAGCGTGCCCCGCAGCGGCGCCGGCGTGAGCGAGTTGAACGCCCGCGAGGCCGCGCCGGCGGCCTTGACATTGCGCAGCGCCGCGCGCCGCAGGTTCACGAGCACGTGCAGCCGCGGATGGCGCACGTCGCGCGACGGGCCTGTTCTCACCGCCTCGACCGGCACGCTGTCGTCGACCTGCAGGAAGCGCAGCACCTCGCGCACGGTCGCCTCGTTGTCGCGCTGGAAGTCCTCGTAGATCAGCACCAGCATCTGCTCGCGCGGGAAGTGCTCGTGGTAGCGGCGCAGCTGCTCCACGTAGCGCACGTGGTCGGTGTACAGCAGGTCGGCGGGCGTGCGCGCCAGGTGCGGCAGCTGTCTGCCCTGGCGACGCTCCTCCACCAGTTCGATCGCCTTGGCGAAGTCGCGCTCTGACTCGTTGTAGCCGCGCAGCGACTGCAGGTGAAAGGAGCGCAGGAAGCTCACCGGCTCGCGCAGGATCGCGATGATGCGCGCGTCGGGGCGCAACCGCGCGATCCGCCCAGCGACGAGCGGCGATCTCAGGTACGCGGGCGAAGCCTCGCCGATCAGCTGCTCGGGGCGCGCGCCCGCGAACAGCGCCGCGTAGCCGGCGAGCGTGCGCGGGCGCCTGCCCGTGTCCTCCGGCTGGGGCGACAGCGCGGCGAGCATCGCCGCGAGCGCGTCGTCGTCGAGCGCGTCCCACTGCACGTCCACGTCCTCGATCGCGAAGAAGCGCGGCTCCTTGGCGGGCGCGTGGATCTGCGGGTGACGCCCGAGCATCTCGTACAGCGCCGTCGTGCCCGACTTGGCGTGCCCGACGATGTAGAAGTCGGGGAGCCTCGCGCCGGCGGGATGCTGCGCCGACGCCGTCATGGGCGCAGAGTATAGGGGTGGGTTGACGGCGGGAGTCGGTTTGCCCAGATAGGTTGCGCTGGTTGCGTAGGTTGCGCTGGTTGCGTAGGTTGCGCTGGTTGCGTAGGTTGCGGGATGATGCTACCGTGTGGACATGGCTTCGACGGCGACTCCAGAGACCGAGCGCCTCACAGACGAGCTCATCAAACGTCTGGGCGAGGGCCCGCTCACCCCAAGGCAGCTGGCCACCGAGCTGGCCACCCAGGAGGCGCCAGCGACACTGATCGGAGCGTTCGACGCCGCGTTGTCACGTAGCGCCGCCGCGAACGAGACCGATCAGCTCGACGAGACCCTGTGGGGCAGCACGCCGACCGACCAAGAACTTGCTCTCGCCAGGCGGACCGGCTATTCGACGCTCGCGAGTGCCATGCACGATGCGCTGTCGGACGCACTGACCCGCGATCAGGCGGCAGAGCGGCTCGGCATCACACCGCAAGCGGTCTCCAAGCGCGTGGCGTCCGGCGGACTGGTCGCCTTGCGCCGTGGCCGCATCAATCGTGTGCCAGCCTGGCAGTTCTACGAGGACACGGTCCTACCAGGTCTGAAGCAGGTGATCTCCACCTACCCAGGCGGCGCGCTGTCCCTGACGGTCTGGGCCACCTCTCCCTCGCCGGATCTCGACGGGGCCACCCCAGCCCAGGCACTGGCCCGCCGCGATGGCCTTGCGCGCGTAATCGAGGCTGCCCGCGCGCTCACGCCCGCCGCGTGGTAGCAGAACTCGGCGATCCCCCGGCCACACTGCCGGCGGACCCTCCGATTTGGCAGTGGCGCGCGCGAAAGCGCTGTCGCTAGAGGTCCAGCCGGCTGACGCCGAGCTCGTCGAAGCCGACGTGGTGGGCGAGCTCGTGGCGTACGGTGCGCGTGACCTGGTCGCGCAGCTCGTCGGGGTCGTGGCCGAAGTCGCGGCGCAGCGTGTCGCGGAAGATGATGATGCGGTCGTGGGTGTTGTCGCGGGTGGCGCCGTCGCCCTGGTAGAGCCCGTAGGCGCCGCGCCGGCGCCCGCCGTCGGAGATCACGACGGCTACGTGCGCGAGCGCGTTCTGGAGCAGGTCGGGGAGGTCGTCGAGGGCGTCGCGCACGAGCTCTTCAAAGTCGCTGTCGTTGAGCGGGTCGAGCTCCATGAACTCGCCTTCTTCGGGCGCGACGGCGAGCCCTTCGCGCGCGAGCTCCTCGGCGTTGCGGACGATCTCTTCAAACTCGAGCTCGGACTCGGGGTCGCGCCAGCCGGCGAGGTGCACGGCGATGAACGCGACGCTGCCCATCAGCGCGGCGGCGACGATCACGCCCAGCGCGACGTCCTCGAGCGCGTGCACGGCGCCGACGGAGCTGAAGCCCTGGCCGACGACCAGCACGACCAGCCCGAGCGACATGGCGATCAGCGCGGCCACGCCGACCCGGCGAAGGTGGCTGGAGGCTCCGGGAGGCGGGGAGGCGGGCATCGCCGGCTTGCTTGGAGTTCGGTGGCGGTGTTGTCGAATTGCGGGTGGTGGTCCTATTTAAGCGTGCGCGCGATGACCAGGCGCTGGATCTCGTTCGTGCCCTCGTAGATCTGGGTGATCTTGGCGTCGCGCATCATGCGCTCGACGGGGTACTCCTTGACATAACCGTACCCCCCGAGGACCTGCACCGCGTCGATGGTCACGGCCATTGCTGTGTCCGAGCAGAAGACCTTGGCCATGGAGGAGTACTTGGCGCGCAGCGGGTGGTGCTGATCGGCCATCGCGCATGCCTTGTACAGCAGCTCGCGCGCGGCGGCGGTGCGTGTTTCCATGTCCGCGAGCTTGAAGCCGATGCCCTGGAACTCGTTGATCGCCTGGCCGAACTGGCGGCGCTCGCGCGCGTAGGCGACGGCGTAGTCGGTGGCGCCCTGGGCGATGCCGACGGCCTGCGCGGCGGCGCCGAGGCGCGTTTTCTCGAGCGTGCCGAGCGCGACCGACAGGCCCCTGCCGACCTCGCCGATGATGTTCTCGTGGGGCACGCGCACATCCTCGAAGATCGGCTGCCCGGTGGGCGAGGCGCGGATGCCGAGCTTGTGCTCGAGCTTGCCCACGCTGAACCCTGGGCGGTCGGACTCGACCACGAACGCGGTCATGCGACGGTTCTCGCGGTCGGTGACGGCGAACACGATGTAGAAGTCGGCGATCCCGAGGTTGCTGATCCAGTTCTTGGTGCCGTTGATCACCCACTCCTCGCCATCCTGGACGGCAGTCGTCTTCATGCCCGCGGGGTCAGAGCCGGCCTCGGGCTCTGACAGCGCGAACGCGGGGCTCCACTCGCCGCTGGCGCACCGCGGCAGGAGGCGCTCCTTGAGCTCGTCGGTGCCGAACAGCTGGATCGGCAGTGTGCCGAGCTCCTGCACCATCAGGATCAGCGCGCAGGAGGCATCCACCTTGGCGATCTCCTCGACGGCCATGTTCAGCATCAGCGTGCCGGTGCCCGTGCCGCCGTGCTCGACTGCGAACGGCAGCCCGAGGACGTCCTGCTCGGCGAGCAGCTTGCGGATGTCCCAGGGGTACTCCGCGCGCTCGTCGATCTCCGCGGAGCGAGGCGCGATCTTCTCGCGCGCGATCTGGGAGATCGTGGCGCAGAAGTCCAGGTTCTCCTGGGGGATCGTGTACAGCTCGCTGACCACCTCCATCCGCTTGATCCTAGTGATGAGAGGATGGGTTCGCGCGGTTGACACGACCGCGTGAGCGAACAAAGCCCGCGGCGCCCCGACGGCGCGTTCGCGGCGGCGTACGGGCGCTACGCTCACGGACATGAGCCACGAGGATGACGCCGGCGCGACCGACGCTGAGCGCGGGCGGGACGCCGACACAATCGACGTGAACCCCGAGCGGGACGCTGACACAATCGACGTAGACCCCGGGCGGGTCGCGGGCTGGATCGCGTCCGAGCCGCCGGCGCAGGTGATCGACGTGCGCGAGCCGTACGAGCGCGAGGCCGGCCGCATCGAGGGCTCGCGCCACATCGAGCTGGTGGCGCTGACGGGCGAGGCGGGCACGATCGACCGCGACCGGCCGGTGATCTTCTACTGCCGGGTGGGCGCGCGCTCGACGATGGCCGCGCAGGCGTTTCGCGCGGCGGGCTATGAGGCATACTCGATGACCGGCGGCCTGGTGCGCTGGGCGAGCGAGGGCCGGCCGCTCGAGCCGGAGGGAGGGCGCGTGGCCGATCACTGACGCCGCCGGCGGTCTCTCTCTCCTTTCAAACGCTGTATAACCATCGTTATACAGTCTCTTCAACGACAATACTCGAACACGGCGAGACACAAGGAGGACACAAATGGAGGCATCGACGGACTACCCGGGAGTGACGACCGGCGAGGGCTACGCGGTCGCCCACCTGCAGGACCTGGGCGACGGGCCGGGCTTTCGCAAGGTGCGCAAGGGGCTGGGCGTGACGGCGTTCGGCGTGAACGCGATCGTGATGCCGCCGGGCATCGAGAGTGGCGCGCACTACCACGACGAGCAGGAGGAGCTGTACTTCGTGCACCGCGGCGCGATCGAGATGGAGTTTGGCGACGGCACCGTGCAGCGGTTGGGCGAGGGCGGGCTGGCACGGGTGGACGCGGCGACCGTGCGCAAGATCCGCAACGTGGGAGACGCGGACGCGGTGTACCTGTGCGCGGGCGGCAAGGATGGCTACATCGGCCGCGACGGGCGCGTGCCGGAGGGCGAGGAGCAGCGGGTGAGGGTCCTTCACGATCTCTCCCGAGAGCAATCGTGATCAGCGACGGCCGCGATGAGCGAGGCTGAGGAGGACCGATCGCGAGCCGACCGATCGAAGCTCGGCCAACGGCGGCTGCTGCAAGTCGACCGTGAGCTCGCGATCCCGCTGGCTGAGATCAAGCTGCGCGCGAGCCGCTCCTCGGGTCCGGGCGGACAGCACGCGAACGTGACCGCCTCGCGTGTGGAAGCGGTGTTCGACGTGCTCGCCTCGCCCTCGCTGAGCGAGGCTCAGCGCGCCCGCGTGCTGGCGCGCGCAGGGGAGCGGCTGGTGACGGTCGCGCAGGACGAGCGCTCACAGGCGCGTAACCGCGAGCTCGCGCTGGAACGGCTGGCCGAGCGCCTGCGCCACGCGCTGACGGTTCCGCGCAGCCGCCGCGCGACCAGCCCGACGCCCGCCGCGCGCGCCCGGCGGCTGACGGACAAGCGCCAGGCCGCGCAGCGCAAGCGCGAGCGCAAACCGCCGGCAGCCGAGGACTAGGTTCGGACGAGGTCCGTCCGTCAGTGCAACAGCTGCCCGACGAAACGGTGATGCAGGCGCGCGAGCGGCGTCTTTTCCGGGTAGAAGTGCAGCGCGCCCGTCAGCAGCCCGGACGCGGGCGCCCATGTGAGGATCAGGTACACGGCGAGCGCGACCGACGCGGCTCGCAGCCTGCGCGAGCTTGACAGCGCGGCGAAGGGAAGCACCCACAGCACGTACCAGGGCAGGATCCAGCTGAGCGTGACCAGCAGCGCCACGCTCGCCCAGCCGGCCGCCGTGACCAGTGTGTCGCCGCCGCTGCCCGCAGGCTGCAGCGCGCGTTCGGGGCCGAGCGCGAACCAGCGCCGGCTCCACGCCCGCCAGCAGCACAGGCCGACCAGCAGGACGAGCAGAACGCTGAAGCCAATGCGCAGGCCGGCGCTCTCGCCGCCCAGCCCCAGCGCCAGCCCGAGCAGGTTGGGGATGCTCTCGGCGGTCACCAGGCTGTCCTGCGAGCTGAGGTTGGGGAAGTGCACGCCGAAGGCGAGCAGGCTGGCCGCGCCGAGCAGGACGACCGCGACGAGCATCCCCAACACCATCTGCGTGAGCGCGCGCGGGGCGCGCAGCAGGAACGCGAGCACGACCGGGATCAGGATCGCCCCCGACGCCTTGAAGCCGGCGGCCGCCACGAACGCGGCGCCGGCGCCCATCTCCACGGGCGAGAGCGGCAGCAGCCAGCCCCGCAACGAGGCCGGCGAGTCGACCTGCGTTATGCGCGTCCGTGCACCCCCGTTCGCCGCCCCCGCGCTCCCGTTCGCCGCGGCCCCCGCGCTCCCGTTCACCGCGGCCCCCGCGCTCACCATCCCCACCGCGCGCGCGCGCAGCAGCAGATAGAAGCCGGTCATCAGGCACAGGAGCATCAGGAAGTCGTTGTGGTCGCCCCCGAGCCCCCACACGAGCACGAGCGGGTTCAGCCCGAAGAACGCGACCGCCGCGCGCGGATCGCGCCCGAGCAGGCGCGCGCACCTGGACACCAGGAAGATGCTCGTCAGGCTGGCGATCATGATGATCGCCTTGATCGCCCAGAAGGAGAACGCGACGCCGAACGGGACGACGGCGAACGTCACCAGCGTGAACAGCGGCCCGTAGGGGCTGAGCAGCTGGTGCCAGTTGCTGAGCAGGAAGCTCGGGTCGTTGTGCGGCTCGAGGATCGGGATGGTGGTGTACGGGTTGAGGTTGTGTACCACCTCCATGCGCGCGTAGTTGACGTAGTTGAACACGTCGGTCAGCGCCAGCGGCGGCGAGAGAAAGAAGATCGCGTGCGCCGCTAGGATCGCCGCGACCAGCCAGCGCACCGGCAGCCGCGAGGCGTGTTTGAGCGCGACCAGATAGCTGGCGTACATGAGCACGATCCCCGCGGTGAACAGGTCCTTGAGCGTCGTGCCGTCGTTGGTGAACCCCGACAGCAGGCCACCGAGCGGGCCGGCCATCCAGCGCGGAAAGTAGCCCGTGTGCGTCGTCGCCGACAGCAGGCTCGGGCGGTTGGCCACCATCAGCACGAGCAACAGGCTGACCGCGACGATCGCGCTCAGCGCTATCGCCCCGGCGAGCGTGCTGTCCTGCAAGCTCGCGGACTCGGCGGCATTTCGCCTGGCCGACAGCCAGCCGGGCGCGGCCAGCCGCTCGCTCACGCGCGGGCCGCCGAGGGGGATGGTGCTGGCGTCGCCTTGCGTGCTCAACGGGGCAACGATATCCAGGATATGCAAAGGACCCGCCAGAGCGGGTCCTCGCAAAGTGGTCTATGCACCCTGGGGCTAGATCGTCTGGACGTTTACTGCCTTGGGGCCCTTCTCGCCCTGCTCCGGGTCGTAGGAGACCTTCGCCCCCTCCTGCAGCGACCGGTAGCCCTCGCCGTTGATGCCGGTGTGGTGGACGAACAGGTCCTTGTCACCGTCATCGGGGGTGATGAAGCCAAACCCCTTGTCGTCGCTGAACCACTTTACTGTGCCAGTTGGCATGGTGTGAGATCCTCCACGGTTTGTGCGTGCTGCTACGCGGAGGATGCTTCTCAAAGCTTCGACCTGCGAGCGCTTGCACTACTTTCGCCGGTCTTGTCACGCCGGCCATACTCGACGACCGTAGCACGTCGCCGCGACCGCGTGTTGACGAGTTGTTGCCAGCGCGAACGCCACGCGCCTGGCGCGCGCCCGCGAACGAGGCTAGGGTGAGCCGATGGGGCCGTCGAAAGGCCAGAATCGCAGCCCAGCGCAGCGGGACGCAACCACATTCGAGCGCCTGTCCACGGTGGAGGATCGGGTGGGCGTCGCGCAGGTCGTCGAGCGGCTCGGGCTGTGGCAGCGCGCGGCGCCCGCCGGCGGACGCCCGCGCGTGCTGCTCAACATGATCGCCACGGCGGACGGCCGCGCGACGATCGGCGGGCGCTCGGGCCCGCTCAGCGGCGCCGCCGACAGGGCGCTGTTCCACGGCCTGCGCAGCGCCGTCGACGCGGTGCTCGTGGGGTCCGGCACCGTCCGCACGGAGCGCTACGGGCGGATCGTTCCCGACCCGGCCGTCAGGGCGGAACGCCAGCGGCGTGGCCTGAGCGACGAGCCGCTCGCGTGCATCGTCTCCGGCCGACTGGCGCTCGCGGCGGACCTCCCGCTGCTCGCCGAGGCAGAGGCGCGCGTGGCGATCCTGACCGCCTCCGCGGACAGCCTGCCGCCGTGTCCCGCCCACGTGGACTACGTGCGTGCCGCGCGCGGGGACGCGCTCGATCTCACGACGGCCCTGGCCGAGCTGCGCGGGCGCTTCGACGTGCGCAGCCTGCTGTGCGAGGGGGGACCGCACCTCGCCTGCCAGCTGCTCGCGGCCGGCCTGCTCGACGAGCTGTTCCTGTCGCTGTCGCCGCGATTGGCCGGGGGTGAATCAGCGGGCGGGCAGGCGCTGCGGATCCTCGCCGGCGCCGAGCTGCAGCCGCCGGTCGAGCTCGAGCTGCTGGACGCGCTGCGCAGCGACTCGGACCTGTTCCTGCACTATCGCGTGCTCGCGCCCGCGCGCGTCTCACGCGAGACGATCGCCAGCAGTTCGCTCGCCAGGTGACGGCCCTGGGTAGCCACCTTCGGCGTCGCCGCGATGCGAACCACCACCTCGTCGCCGTCGAGCTCCTCCAGCGTGATGCGTGGAGCGTCGCGCAGCGGCGTCTGCAGGGCCTTCTCGAGGATCTCCTGCAGGTCCGATGGGGTCATGCCGGCGCGCAGCCGCGCGCGCAGGTTGACGGCCTCGGGCTCGCGCAGCGGCAGCACGGCGACGTTCAGCACGACGCTGTTGGGCACCATGATCGAGTCATCGCCGGTGGCGAAGGTCGTGTACAGCAGGCCCAGCGAGCTGACCGTGCCCTCGATCTGGCCGGCCAGCGGGCCTCCCTGAAGACGCACGCGCTCCCCCACCCGGAAGGGACGAGCGCTCAGCAGGACGGTGCCCGCGATCAGGTTCCCCAGCGTCTGCTGGGCGGCCAGCCCGAAGATCACCGCCGTGAACGCGCCGCCCAGGGCCAGTTCCTGTGTTTGGATGCCCGCGACCCGCAGCGCCACCAGCAACGCGATCACCACCGTCACCAGGCGAATCGCGAACCCGACCGTGCCGGCTGTCGCGGGCTCCAGACGACGGAACAGCGCCGGACCCAGGCCGCGACCGAAATCCCGTGCGATCGCCCAGCCGAGGATCATCAGCGCGAGCACCGTCGCCACCCGCACGGGTGTTTCGAGGCCTTCCAACGACGTGCTGTATTCGCCTCGGTGAAGCGCGGCTGCCGTCGATTCGTGCGCATGCTTGATGAGCGTCGCCGTGCCGAACAGGCTCAGCCGGTTGTCGTAGAGGACCACCACGCCCACGAACAGCGGCAGCAGCACGAGCGCCTCCAGGCGCGCGCGCTTGACCACCCGCGGGTTGATCTGGCGCAGCAGCCCCACCTCCTTCCAGGCCTGGCTGCGGGTCTCGAACATCTTCGGCGGGGTTCGCGGAGCCGACATGGCCGTCAATGATGGTGCATCGGGCGCCGCGTCCCCGCGGGGTCGCGCCTCAGCTCTGCGTGTAGATGACCATCGCCCCCCCGAACAGCAGGCAGTAGATGGCGAACGGAGTGAGCGTCTTGGTCTTGAAGTAGCCCACCAGGAAGCGGACGGTGAAGACCGCGGTCACCGCCGCCACCGCGCACGCGACCACCGCCTGGCCGCGAATCCCGTTGCCGAGATGCCCGAGCAGGTCGGGGAGCTTGATGAGGCCGGCGGCGAGGATGATCGGCGTGGCCAGCAGGAACGCGAAGCGCGCCGAGTCGCTGTGGTCGAGGCCGCGCGCGAGGCCCGTGCCCATCGTGACGCCGTCGCGGCTGATGCCCGCCACGAGCGCGGTCGACTGGGCGACGCCCACGACCAGCGCCTCGCGGTACTCGAGCGTCTGCAGCTCGCGTGCCCCATCCGGCTTGGCGCCCTCGCGCAGCGCCAGTTCGCGCACCTCCGCGCGGCGCCGGAAGCGCTCGGCGGCCAGCAGCAGACCGCCGTTGACCATCAGGAAGATCGCGGCCACTTCCGGCTTGGCGGTGAGCGTGCGCAGCTGGTGCTCGAACGCCAGGCCGAAGATCCCGGCCGGGATGCTGGCGAGGATGATCAGCCAGGCGAGGCGCTCCGTGGAGGTCTCCACGCGGCGCGTGCCCAGCGTGCGGAAGAAGGCTCTGATGATCTCAATCCAGTCGCGCCGGTAGTACGCGAGCAGGCCGATGGCGCTGCCAACGTGCAGCATCACCACGAACGCCAGCCAGAAGGACTCCGACTTCGACTGGGCGTCGACGAGTTTGTTCCAGCCGAACAGCGTCGGGAACAGCACCGTGTGCCCGAGGCTGGAGATCGGGAACAGCTCGGTCACGCCCTGCAGCAGGCCGAGCACGATCGCCTGGAAGTAGCTCAGCGCTGAGGCGAGCGGCATCGCCAGGTGGACGAGCATCGGCGCGAGAGCATACCCTGCGCCGGATGCGCGCGGCGGACGCCCACACCGAGCCGTCGCTGACGCAGATCGCGCGCGAGTGGGGCCGGATCGGCTGCCTCGGCTTCGGCGGTCCGCCCGCGCACATCGCGCTGCTGCGCGAGCTGTGCGTCAGAAGGCGGGCGTGGCTCACCAGCGCGCAGTTCGAGCATGCGATCGCCGCCACCAACCTCCTGCCCGGCCCCTCCTCCACGCAGCTGGCGATCTACTGTGCGTGGCGCCTGCGCGGTGCGCGCGGGGCGCTGCTAGGCGGCCTGTGCTTCATCCTTCCGGGGCTGACGATGATCGTCGCGCTGGCTGCGCTGTTCATCTCGGGGTCGCCACCCAGGTGGGTGCGCGGGATCGGCATGGGCGCGAGCGCGGCGGTCGCTGCGGTGGCGGTGCGCGCCGGCATGACCGTGGCCGCCCCGATCTGGGCCGGCGCCTCGGGCGCGCGCCGCGCGCGCGTGTTCGCCTACGGGCTCGCCGGCGCATTCGCGGCGGCACTCGCGGGACCATGGCTCGTGCTGGTGGTGCTCGCCTGCGGCCTGCTCGAGCTCGCCGGGCGCGGGCTGCATGCGTCGCCCGCATGGCCGCTGTTCGCCCTCGCTGCCAAGCCCGCGGGCGTGCCCGCGCTCGCGTGGACCGCGCTGAAGGTCGGCGCGCTGGCGTTCGGCGGAGGCTTCGTGATCGTGCCGCTGATGCAGTCGGACGCGGTCGGCACCTACCACTGGATGTCTCACGGGCAGTTCCTGGACGCGGTCGCGCTCGGCCAGGTGACCCCCGGGCCGGTCGTGCAGACGGTCGCGGCCGTCGGCTACGCCGCCGACGGGCTGCCCGGCGCGTTGCTGGCGGCCGCGGTCGCGTTCGCGCCCTCCTTCTGCTTCGTGCTGGGGGGCGCGGCGCGCTTCGAGCGACTGCTGGCGAACGGGCGAGCGCTCACCTTCCTGGCCGGTGCCGCGCCCAGCGCCGCCGGTGCGATCGTCGGTGCGGCGGTGCCGCTGGCGGCGGCACTGGGCGCGGATTGGCAGTACGCGGTGCTCGCGGCCGCGGCCGTCGCCCTGCTTGCGCTGCGCCGCGCGATCGTGCCCACGCTGCTGCTGGCCGGCTGCGCAGGCTTGCTAGCGGTACTGCTCGGCGCGCCGATCGTGCGCTGAGGCGCGGCGGTCAAGAGCGCCGGCGCCGTGGTCCGGCGCCGTGACCCGAGTGAGTCAGCGCGCGCGAGTGAGAGACATCGCGCCCCGCGCAGGAGACATTCGGAGTGATCTTCACCGCGGCTTTACACGATGGTTCCCGCTTGGTCACAAAAAACGCTCTTTGCAGGCGAAAACTGTTTGATATGGATGGTCAGGGAACGACGTCATACGGGCCGGTGAGCGCCCCCGCGCACGAACTGCCGAGCAGGGTGGACATGCACTGTCACTCTACGGCCTCGCAGGTGTCCAAGTTGGGGGTGCAGCGCGCGGTGGGCTTGCCCGAGTGCGCCACGCCGCCACAGGAGGTCTACGAGCTGGCAAAGCGGCGGGGTATGGATTTCGTGACGATCACCGACCACGACACGATCACAGGAGCGCTCGAGATCTCCGAGCGCTCCTGTGTGTTCATCTCAGAGGAGCTGACCGCGAGCTTTCGCGGCGAACCGCAGGCCGTGCACGTGCTCTGCTACGACATCACCGCGGAGGATCACGAGTGGCTGCAGGCGCACAGCGACGATGTGGAGCTGTGCGCGGCGTACATGTACGAGCGCGAGATCGCGTGTGCGCTTGCGCACCCCTACTACACGGTCGCCGCGCCGCTCACTGCGCGCCACCGCCGCAGGCTGGCGGAGCTGTTCGGCGTGTGGGAGATCCGCAACGGCGCGCGCGCACGCGAGCTGAACCGGCCGGCGGCGACGTACGTCGCCACACGCGACGGCATCGGCATCGGCGGCTCGGACGACCACGCGGGGGTTGACATCGGCCGCACCTACACCGAAGCGCCGCACGCGCGCACGCCGCGCGAGTTCCTCGCGCACATGCGTGCGGGCAACGTGCTCGCGCGCGGCGCGCACGGCAGCGCCGCCAAGTGGGCGCACGCCGCGATCGCGCTGGCCGCGCGTTCGCTCGGCAGCGGCGATCGCGCTGGGGACACGCGGCGCCCGGACCCCGCGCGGGTGATGACGATGGCGCGTCGCCTGCTGCGCGAGGGCGACGCGCGTCAGGGTCCCGTGGGCGCCGACCTGACCCCCGATGACGCGCGCTGCCTGCTGCATGCGTGGCTGTGCGCGGTCGAGCTCGACCACCTGGACGAGCGCGGCCTGATCGCCTACATGCAGGACGAGGACTTCAGCCACTCCGACCTCTACCGGCGCGCCTGCCGGCTGCACGAGCGCAAGCTGCGCGGCGCGGTCGACGCGGCGCTGGCGGCGGCGAGCGGCACGGAGCAGGTGCTGGCGGCGGTCGAGGGCCTGTTCGAGGCGTGCATCGCGGCGATCCCCTACGCGCCCGCGACGGCGTTCCTGGCCGGCGAGCAGGCGAAGCTCGCCGCGATCCCGGACTCCGCGAGCGGCGGGTCGGGCCAGCGGCCGGGCGGGCCGCGGCGCGAAGACGGCGAGCGCCCGCGCGTGGCGATCCTCGCGGACGGCATCGGCGCGACCCAC
>Ga0116215_1000351_pt1 | contig 36455 bp, 41 predicted proteins | sample Sb_taG_7_FD_89698 | JGI IMG/M metagenome (GOLD analysis project Ga0116215, IMG submission 89698) | Peat soil microbial communities from Weissenstadt, Germany - Sb_50d_2_FS metaG | ecosystem: Environmental > Terrestrial > Soil > Wetlands > Peat | place: Germany: Weissenstadt | collected 2010-09-21
AGGTAATGCGCCATCTTGCGTTTGGCCGACAAGGGGCTAGATGGTCCAGCTACCAGTTCCGTCAGTGCGGTGATCCTTGTACCAAACAATGGGTGGCGAGGAGTGGCATGTGGCCGGTGACGCTCAGCCTGGGACCGTTGTGAGCATTAGGAGCGGGCCCTATCGAACCCGCCGCTCCATTTTCCGACGAACCGGGCAGGCACCTAGACCCTGCTGCGACCGTGGGACACCAGCGGCCCTTACCTGATCGGCCCGGTATCACTCCGGTTACTCCTCCTGTAACCCTCGGGCGTGCGCACCGCTTCAAGGACAAGGCCGAAGCGTGGGTCGTACTTGCATTCTTACGACAGCGGCGAGATCGAGATTCGCGAATGGAACGAACCCAAAGGAAACCTCTCGGGCCGACCCGCACAGCTCAGATTCGATGTCGTCAGACTTTGTTTCGTCGCCTTGGCTCGTCTCAGGTGTAGTGACCGGTTGGGACATAACGCCCCCCTCGACGTCGGTACTCCTTAGTTGTTGTCGTACTCCGCGAGCCATGGTCTCGATAGAGGCCAACGGCTCTGGAAAGGGGTCAATCGGCTCTCCTGAGAACGGCTCGGGGGAGCGACGATGACGGTGTGCTGATGGGAGCAGCGAACGTCGAACACTGCGGGGGCACGGTCATCGTCCACGACGATCGAACCTTTACGTGTTCCAACGGCCTCTGCGTTGTAGCAGCCTCGGTTGAGGCCATCGTCTCGCGTCACGTCCGTTTCGTTGCCTGTCGCAAGGTGTTCGGCGAGGAGGGTTGCCCGAAGTGTGGCTGGCACCTGTTCCCGCCGATGACGTTAGGGCCGGAGCAGACCCTGTAACTCCGCCGGTCTCGACAAGTCTCGATCCGGGTCGTGGAATCGTCAGGCGACCTTCACCCCGGCTTCGTAACCCTTGCGGCCAACTCTGCAGAGGTACTCAAGCCTCTGAGCTAGATCCAGCTCGTCGGTCGGGAACTCCGCTACTTGGCGGCTGTCCCTTCTGGCTCTCATCGCCAGATCGAGTTCCTCGACGAAGTCGTGCCACTCCTCGATCGTGCGCTCACTGTCCCCGTAGGACTGCTCAACCTGAAAGCGCAGCCCGTCGTCTTCGAGCCGCTGGAGCGTGCTCAACAACCGTGTCTGACGTGCTTTCGCCAGTTCGGCGATTCCTTTAGCCATCGGAAGCCCCCCTCCGCTTGGTTCTGATGGGTAGTACGTCACTGTGAGGGCGGTATTGCGGTCCAACTAGCCCCACCAAAGCGAACTCCGGGCCGGTGAGATTCCCGCTAAAGGTCGGCGTGGGATCTGCCGATAAGGGGGGAGCACCGGTGTGCCCCGGTTGTCACCTACTCGTGGGCTCGACGAGGAACCGGAAGCCCAGCCCTTGTTACTCCCCGGTACTGGACGCGGTGGCCTGCGCGCGCTCAGGATTCAACCACGGGGGGTGCTCCGATCCGCAGACGGGGGCGACGGGAGGGCTTCGGCCCTCCCGATTCGCGTTTCCGCTCGGCCCGATAACGAGGATCGTTAGGGGGGCCTTCCTGAAGTCGCCCAAGTCGTTGCGGACCAGCTCTAGCTGTACTTGTCGGCAATCCGACTGGCGAGGTGACCAGCGTTGTTTGCACTCACGGCTGCTGAGGTCTTCGAGCGGCCTCTAGTCATGTCCTCAACGACCTTGGCCAACTCTTGGACCGCTCGCGCCAGGTCCCCGAAGTCCTCTTGGATTCGTTTCAGGTCGGACTCAGCCATCTAACCCCCCTTTTTCTTCAGAGGGGAACGCTCGGAGGGATCCGAAGTTACGGTCGGGGTGACACTTACCGTCAGAAGGCTGGTCTCAGCCAGGAGGCACTGGCAGACCGAGCGGGTGTCCATTGGACGTTTTTTGGCCAAACAGAGCGAGGCATGCGTAACTTGTCGCTCCACAACGTCTGCAAGCTCCCTGCCGGGCTCGGTGTCGATGCGGCGGTGCGTCCGTACTTGCTACGTGTGCTTTGCCTTTCTAGTGGCGAAGGCGACCGCATCGAGAAGGTGTTCGGGAGCGACCGGCTTCGTTAGGTGAGAGACGATTCTCTCGGCGTGTTGATGGGCCTCACCATCAAACGGGTATGCGGAGACGACCACTACGGGAGGGGGATTGGAAAGGTCCACGAGCAGGGACACGCCATCGAGCCGGGGCATCTTGATGTCGAGCACCATCGCGTCAAACCGCAGTGTGCGGAGCACTCGCCGCGCCGCTTCCCCGTCTGGAACTTGAATCGCCATGTATCCGGCGCTTTCGAGGACGTCGACTACCGAAGACCGCACGGCTTCGTCGTCATCGACTACGAGAATCGATGACGCGGTACGAGCGCGTTGGCTGGTCGGCGAGCCAGAATGAGAGCGCGCTGGTGCGTGCCACCGGTCATGGTGGGTTTCGACGACCTGATTTTCCACTGCCCCCAGATCTGTAACGGTGGGGAAGGCTATCGGTCACACCCGCGCTTCACATCAACATTCGATAAACGCAGAGTGAACACCTTGCGACATCCGCAGCGGCTCATCCAAAGTGGGGATGTCCTGACTCTCGGTGGGGATGTCCTGACTCGCGCAGTGGGGTCGTTCACGGATTTGTTACTCATTCCTCACGAAGAGTGCGCTTTCACTCGTGAGCCGGTGCGGGGATGGCGTCGAGCCGCCTTTAGTCGTCTGAACGCAGTCCCTCCTTTAGGAAGATGGGGATGAGTTGCGCTCGACCTGCTCCCTGAACCAGTCCCCGATTGCCTTCGCTGCTTCGACGGTTTCGTCGTCGGTCATGTCGGCGACGTTCGGTGGCGAGAAAGCTCCGAGCCACGTCACTCCCTTAGCTCGGAACTCCTCCTCGCAGACCGGGCAGATCATGAACGGGTCAACGATCTCGCCATGATCACCGTGCGTTTGATCGAGTGGCAGGATGCCACGGGCACCGCAGCGGGGACAGTGACGCGCGTCACGTTGGGCCAGTTTCATCCTCCGGTGGTCCCAGGACCTCGACCAGCCAGTTGTAGATGTCTTCGTTCATCTCCTCCTCTGACTTCGAGAGGTCGAACTGGATGTAGTGGCGCTCGGGTGGCGTCGCGCGTCGGTCATGGGCCAACGCGCCAGGCTCGCTTTGCATGGGAACCTCCTCATCGCGTGGCGTTCGCACCTTGCCGAGGCAGGTTGCGGGACCGTCAACGGGCCACGTCCCTCAGGTCACTCTGGATGAGCTGCACGCCCAGGATAGCTCTTGGTTGATAGTAGGGGCTTGCTCGGGGAGCCGACCTCCCCATTCTCCGACTGGCGACTTCAGCTATGGGGTACCGCCAGCCGGTGGCTATAGGACGGCTCGGAGTTTTGTTCTGAGCGACTCTTCTAATCGGACGAGTTCACGCCGTACTTCTGACCGCTCCGCCCTCTTGGGATCGCGAACGACACGACCTTCGGCATCAGGAGCTGAGTGGGGAGCGAGCCGGATGCTGTCGAAATCGTTAGACGCATTTTCGGCAAGCTCACGAGGCGATCGCCCCACCAATGCGCATAGACGGACAAGCTCCCGAAAGTCTCTCTCGACTTGCTGATCTGCCATCGTGTTCATCACGTCTTCAACGAGGTCGGGAAGGATCTCGCGGTAGATCTTGAGCCGCGTCTCCCTGACAACTTGTCTGCGCTGAACTACTACCGATCCGGCCAATGAGGCCGCACCACCTACGACAGCTCCGGCGACGGCTGAACCGAAGGCCACCGCCCAGCTCGTGTCTGCCATAGCCGAGGACACTAACCTGGTCACTTACATGCCGAGGTGGCGTGCCTGAGTCCAGGCGATACGAGTCGAAGGACTGCATCATGGATGAAACTCGGGCACTCGAACACGTAGACCGTTTCTTGGCTGAAATCGACCTGAACTATCAACTATGGAACTCAGGTTCCGGTTCAGCGCGTGATGAATCTCGTGATCGTTTGCTTGGACACCAACATTTCATTGCCGCCATTGCGGATGAGGCTGCACCAATCATTTCTGCTCGCATCCGAACGCGAGCTGGGCGCGGATGGGAGTGGCGACCGGCACGCGATGCGGCGGTGGAGCTTCGGGCCATCATCCTCAATCGGAAAGAACTGAAGGAGGTTCTAGGCCCACAAGGTCCGCGCCTGTCGGTTGGCAGTCTTCACCCCGGAGTGTGGGAGAACGCTGCTCCACTGTGGGAGGGAAGACACTTTCGGGAGGCAGTACAACGTGTTGCTACGTTCGTACTTGATACGCTCTTGCCAGCGAAGGTCAATCGTTTCGATGTCTTGGGTGTTCCCCTTCTTCAGGAGTCCTTCAGCCTCAGTGAGCCCGTTGTTGGTAAGCCCAGGCTTCGATTTCCCGACATACCAGTCGGTTCGGACGCTTGGAGAGATGCTCACGTAGGCGTGATGAGTTATGGGCAAGGTTGTGCAATGGCAATAAGGAACCTTGCGACTCACCGGCTCGATCAGCCCGACGAGGACGAAGCACTTGAGTTACTCGCTGCTCTGAGCGCTCTCGCCCGCTGGATCGACGAAGCTGAGGTTGCGCAAACAGAGGGTCGCCCTCGGGGTGAAGGATGAGCGTCACCTCTCAAGGTCCAGGCTGGTGGCAAGCCACTGACGGTCGCTGGTACCCGCCCGAGCAGCACCCGAAGTACGCACCTCCTTTGCCGCCACCAGGTTTTGCGCCTGGCCCGTCGTCTTACGGGAGCCCGTTCGGACCTTGGGTTCAGCCGGTCACAACGAGTGGACTGGCCATCGCCTCGCTGGTCCTTTCGATCCTTTGGATCGGAGGTCTCGGCTCGATTCTCGCTGTGATCTTCGGCATCGTCGCCCTGTCGCAGATTCGACAGTCCAAGGGAAGAATGCAGGGCACCGGGCTCGCGACAGCGGGGCTCGTCATAGGGGGGATCGGAGTCATCGGAATGGGGCTCCTGCTCACCTTCGCAGTGATCGTCGGCAACACCGTGAGCAAGGCCATCAAGGTGGTTCCCGTTCCGACGACGATCCCCGCCACCAACCTGACCCTCGACGCTCAAGCATGCTCAGCGCTTGCTGCTGACGAGAGACAGGGGGCGAGCGGACGGGCGAGCGCTTCTGCCATCGCCACGTTCGCCGCAGCGGCAAACGCCGCCGGAGCCAACGGCCAGGCTGCTGGACTGCCTGGACAACTCGCACGAGATGCCACTCAATACCGGAATGCTCAGGTGAGTGGCGGTTACGACTATATGTATCCAACCCCAGCGGTTGGGAACGATTGTTTACAAGTCGGAGTCACGGTTGGCTCCTCGACCAGCCCTTGAGGTCTTTCGTCTCGGCGAGCGAGACATGCCCGAACGTCGAGTTCGTGCGACTTGAATATGCTCACCTACCTATTCATTGGAGCCTGGCATGAGCGGTGGCGGTCAGCATCAGGGGCAATGGGTAACTGCTCCTGATGGTCTCGCTGCTTGGCAGCAACCTGATGGCAGCCTGTGGCGTCAGGCTCCTGACGGTAGCTGGGTGCCGTTGTCTCAAAGACCTCCGATCCCAGGAGGACCGCCCAGAGTCATCCGCTCCCTTGACGCGATCAGATGGGTGCTCATCGCCGGGCTTCTCTTCGGTGCCATCGGACTTCTGCTTCCATGGGTCACGGCCTTCATTGCGAGCGCAAGCGGGCTCGACACTGGTGACGGCAAGCTCTACGGGGCGGTCTTGCTCGGGACGGTGCTGTTCATGTTCTTGCGGATTCAGTTGCGAAGCACGGTGTTTGGCGTGCTGCTCCTCCTTGCTTGTCTCGCCATGGCGAGCATCGCGATCTATGACACAGCACACATCGCAGCTACTCCATCTGGGCCATTCGGTATCAGAGCGAATGCCGGTAGCGGGCTATACATCGACGCAATAGCTGGTGTGATCGCATCAGTCGTAAGCATCCTCGAACTTCGACGGCCCGCAGCTATCTCGTGAGGCAGGTTTAGTGGCGGCTGTGAACGTAACCCCGAAGGGCTTGAAGAAGCCGTTTTACACGCGCGGCTGGTTCGCCCCAACGGTTATCGGGGCAGTCGTGCTCCTCTTCATCGTCGGTTCGGTCGCAGGCGGAACCAGCAAGAAGAAGAATGCTTCTTCATCGACCTCATCCACCTCCACGAGCGCGAAGGCAAGCAAGAGCGCTTCTGGATCTTCCGACGACGATGAGGAAAACCTCAATGCGCCTGGCCTTCCCACGGTCGCCGGTGCCGTCGTAGCTCCGGGCTCTGGAAGTGATGCCGGTCCCTCGGGGTGCCGCAACGGCGATCCGCTGGCGAACGTGTATCACCCAAACCGGCTCAAAGTCGTCCAGACCTGTACGACAGTTGCCGGAACCGTGAAGTCAGTACACAGCGAGGACGACGGCGACGTTCACTTCGACCTCGCCCTCGATTCGCCTTACACACACCTACTCACCTCCGCGAATATGAGCGAGCAGCATGGCTGGCTGGTAGTGGAGATCGTTCCCGCTGACAGGCCAGGATGCACCCCTGGACAACCACCGAAACCAGCCTCGGGGACGTACAACTACGGGATGTGTACGGGTGCCGACGAGTCAGCTCCATCCATCGGGTCGCACGTATACGTCACAGGTCCGTATGTTCTCGATGAGGACCATCAGGGCTGGGCCGAGATTCACCCCGCCTGGGCCATCTCCTCTTCGCTTGGCAGCACGACGACTACGTCGACCTTGGCACCACCGACCACCACAACAACAAGTCCACCTCCCACAAGCCCGCCAGTCGTGGCTGCACCGCCACCCGCGCCAGAGCCGGAACCTCAACCGACTACACCTCCGACAAGTCCGCCACCAGCCCCGGCGGGGTGCTACCCCAAGACCTCGTCAGGCAACTGTTACGAGGCCGGGGAATACTGCCCCTCTGCTGACCACGGAGTGTCTGGAGTTGCTGGCGACGGTGAGCCGATCCAGTGCGTCGACAACAACGGTTGGAGGTGGGAGCCAGCATGAACCAATCGCCCTTGTCCTCCTCACCTCGTCGACCTAGCCGAACCACAAGCGGTAGTAACACGATCGTCGTAAGTTGACGAGGTCAGCGTCAGCTCAGGAGGACCCATGTTGGCCATCGAGTACGACGTTCAACCAGATGGCGTGATCGAACTCGTCGCCCTCATCAACGCCATTGACGAGGACGGTCACGATCCAACAGGGGAGGAGTGGCTGGCATGGCGGCGAACCCACGAGGACGAGGGGATGGGCTGTGCTCCGGTCCCACCTGCGGACCTGAAGGCCATGGAGGCAACCGAAGACCCAGCCGAGCTGCGCGCCATCGTGGAGCGGGTGATCCTCGCCGACCGAGCGACCAAGGAAGAGGTGGCGTCATGAGCACGACCCGATCCCAGCTCTACCGGTTCGCGCGAGACCTCGGGAACATCGAGGCCGTCGAGCACGGGTACAAGCGCGGCGGGCTCTCTGGAGCTGCCGGGGGAGCTGTCGAACGCCAGGTTCGACGGACTATCTACCGTCAGGGCAACCGGCAGATAAACAGGTTCGTGAGGGCGATTGGCCTCGGTCCCAGACGTTAGAACATGGGACGTGCTAACTCTGGTCTTGGACGTTAGCTACAAGCAACTCTCGAATCTCGTGGAGCTGGGCCTTCATCTCTGCTAGTTCCTGTGAGTGTTGCTCTTGCACGAAGAACGAAGCGATGGTGGCTGTCAATGCGCCAACGAGTCCGATGCCGGTGAACATGAGGGCTGCAGCTACCCATCTTCCGGCACCCGTCACTGGGACCTTGTCTCCGTAGCCGACTGTCGTAACCGTCACAACAGCCCACCAGAGCGCATTTCCGAAACTGTGGATCGCACTAGCCCCGTTGGAGTGCCTCTCGAAGAAGACCTCGAGCCCTGCGCCAGCAAACACCATGGTGGCCACGGCCAGAAGAACAAACTGGAGTCCGTGATGCGCCAACACTGCTCGCGCCCTCTTAAGGCTCCCAGCAAGCACCAGGACTACTCTCCCCAAGCGAACAACTCGGAAGAGCGCAGCGAGTCGAAGAGGACGAAGTATCGGAACGGCAACAACGGCTAGGTCTAACAGATGGTGCCGGATGAAGGCTCGCCGGTCGACTGCCAGCCAAAGCTTCACGGCGTACTCCACTCCAAACGCTGCCCACACAAAGTAGTCGATGGCTGCGAACGCGAGAGCCACGGAGCCATGAAGCTTGGTTGCCAAAGGGACGACGAGGACAGGTAGCCACAGCACCGCCAGCACCACCATAACCGGGTCGATGCGAGATGAGAATCGTTCGAGAGCTACTTCTTGGTGAGTATCTGGGGCAGTCATAGGAAGCAGGATATTTCTGAGCCGAGGGCCGCGCCTTCAGAACTTTGTGGTGTCCCGATTCGACTTTCCCCTGTTGCACTCGTCGCACAACGCCTGCAAGTTGCTGATGTCGTTCGAGCCACCTAGTGACCTCGGAACTATGTGATCGATTTCGATGCGCCGTTCCTTGCTTGTAGCACCGCACAGGGCGCATCTCCCGTTGGCAGCGGCCAGCACCCGGTAGCGAACGTCTGTCGGGACGGGGTCGGTCAGAACGAGTCTGTAGTCCCAGGTGGCCATGCCTCGGCGCTTCACGAACTCGCCGAGCTTCTGTTCGCACAGGACGATCAGCTCGGCCCGTTGCTCGTAGGTGAGGGTCTCGACGTTCAGCTTGATGAGATCACCCTCCCGGTCTACGACCCCGTGACGTCGGAGGACAGGCAGCGGCATCTTCTTGATCCGGTCCTCGTAGTAGACGACCTGGCTCTCGTCTCGGTCGAGAAAGGCCATCGCGACCTGTCTCAGAGTGGCGGTGCCCCCAGTGTCGACCAGGGTACGGATGAGTAGGGGCTGGTAGATGTGGCTCATCCTCATGCGATGATCGATGAAGTCCACCAGATCGTCGAAGGTCAGCCGCTTACTTGTCATATCCCAGAGCGTACGGCCCGAGGGTTGAAACCGCCGGGACAGAGAAGTTCCCTCTTCATTCGTTGAGTCTTCGGTCCTAGCATTCGGAACCAGTGGAGGACCTGAAAGTCGACGATCCCAGGACCCTCGGACGCTACAAGCTGCTGGGTCGCGTCGGCTCTGGTGGCATGGGCATCGTTTACCTCGGGGAAGACGAACACGGCGGTCGCGTGGCGGTAAAGCTCATCCGATCCGAGCTTGCTGATGACCCGGCGTTCCGCAATCGATTCCGTCGTGAGGTCGAGGCTGCCAGACGGGTCGGCGGCATCTGTACGGCCAAAGTCTTGGACGCCGACCTCAACGCCGAGCGCCCGTTCCTAGTCACCGATTACGTCGAGGGGGGAAGCCTTTCCGACTATGTCGCAACCCGCGGCCCGCTGACCGGAGATCGACTCGTCGGCCTTGCCGTTGGGCTCGCAGAAGCCGTTGTGGCCATCCACGCGGCGGGGGTCATTCACCGTGACCTCAAGCCCTCGAACGTCCTCATGGCTCCCGAGGGACCGAAGGTCGTCGACTTCGGTATCTCGCATGCAGCCGACATCACGGCGATGACCCAGTCGAGCGTCATAATCGGCTCTCCGGCGTGGATGGCTCCTGAGCAAGCAACGGGGAAGCCAACCACCACAGCGGTGGACGTGTTCGCTTGGGGGGCAACCGTGGCGTTTGCCTCGACGGGCCGCTCGCCCTTTGGAGTGGGCAAACCCGACGCCGTCATCTACCGGCTCGTACATGAAGAGCCTGACCTGGATGGCGTTGATGACAAGTTGCTACCCCTCGTCCGGGCGGCGCTGAGCAAAGACCCGGCAGCGCGTCCAAGTGCCGATCGGTTACTTGTCGGAGTTGTCCAAGACGCAATGCCATCTGTCGTGTCGGCATCCGGCGGGGAGTCACTCGCTACTGCTGTCTTGGATCGCACTTGGCAAAACCAACCCCCTGTTGTTCAGCCACCGCCGTCGACTGCTCGAAAGAGACGGACGGTGTTGATAGCCGCTGGAGCGACCCTTATTGCCTTAGCTGCTGCTGGAACAGGCATTGCCCTCGCGTTGAACACGACGCCAGGCCACAAGGCCCCCAGTCGCAGTCTGTCGTCGTCACATCCACCGACAACTTCTTCATCTACCACAGAGAGCACGTTGGCGACGAGTCCGACAACCTCCTCCGCATCATCGCTCGAATCGGCCTCGGTCCCACTTATCGTTTGTCCCACCACGTTCGCCGTGTCGACCCAGCCAACGGCGTCCAGTCTGCCCTCCTCGACAACCGTCGACGTGTCTAGCGATCTCGTAAACCAGATCGCGGTTTACACCGACGACGGGGGCGCGATGAAGTTAGTAGGACCGGCTAACTGGCATTGCAGCGCGAGCTACGGAGCCGATGGCAGTGGAGGCGTGTCGATCTACCCAGCAGGACAATCGGCACCGAGCGCTGGGCCATTTACGGCTTCGTCTGCCGAAGCGGTTGTCGGCATTGAGACTTCGGCCTGCGCGGGTTGTCGGGAGTTTCAGGCGTGTCCGTTGTTTTCGTCTGCCGCTTCCGACCTTCAGCGAGATGAAAATCTCACCTGCCGGGAGACTCCTCCTCCCGAGGAAACTGTGGATCAACTCAGTGCGGGAGTCGTCGCTTTCCAAGACCCACCCGGTGTCGCCGGGGATGGCAGTCCGTCAGGAGGTCCATATCCAGCCAACGGGGTCATGACCTATTACTCGGGCAATGACAACGGGAGTTGGCTCGATACCTGCACACTGCCCGCAAACGAGAGTCAGGTTTGCACAGTGGCACTCAACACCTTCGTGGATTGGTATGGGACCATGTGAACGTGGGAACTGCGAAGCACGGTAGACGTTGACCTGGAGAGGTAGCGCTGGCCTAGCTGAATCCAGGGTTGTCACGTAGCCAGCTTTCCCACAAGGTGGTCAGGATGATGACGGTGGCTCACCTGTCACGTCTTATTGCTCTTGGCACGCTTGGCGTAGTTCGGCAATATCAGCGCTCCGATGAGGAGTGAGAGCCCCCCCGCTGACCACTCGCCCTGGACCATCGCTGCAATCGAACCGACGATGAACACCAGAGCAACGGGTAGGCGGAGCAGGTTGCCGAAGGCGACGAACGGTCCCGTCGAGATCACTCGCACGGACCCGTCGGGCATCTGGGTTGGGTAGTAGCGCCGGTATCGCACGCCTGGAGCATGGCACCTGGGTGTGTTGGTTCTGCAGAGCGACAGGGTGAGTTCTTCAGATGCTTGGGCGCCGACGGTCCCTCGTTTCGGGAGGGACCGTCGGCTGCCCCTGTGACCGAGCAGCTCAGGTGCCCAGCCTGCGCCAGCAGCGACGTGATGGCGGTCCTTTACGGTTATCCGGCCCCCGACATGATCGAGGCGAGGCAACGAGGAGAAGTTGCCCTAGGTGGGTGTGTGATCCGAGACGAGAACCCGGATCATGCGTGCCGGTCATGTGGTCACCGGTGGCTAGTGGAAGCAATAACCAAGCGCTGACCTCCTCGCCGAAGGTCATGGCCCTGCGCGTATCGGGCTACAAGGAGCTGGCGGGGATCCGTCAACTGGCCAGAAGGAAACAGTCAGGCGGGTGACGAGGTGCTGGAAGCGGCGGGCACTTCGTCCCAGGGTGCTGGCTGACCGGCCAGGGTCCGAGTTGCTGCGATGATCGCACCGTGAGCACCTGGGGTGGGGAGCTTTACGGTGACCCCTGTCGTGATTGCGGTTACGAGTGGTCCATCTCGCAGTCGGATGCGGTCTCCCTAGTGCTGGGGCTCCCCGAGAACTACCACGACCTCCTTAGCGGGGCCGACGGGCGCGAGCGCCACCGCGAGCTGTCGTGGTCGGTCGCCGGGTACGTCCTCCACGTCGCAGACACCCTCCGCATCTGGGCGGAGCGGCTCGCCGGTATCGCTCTCGGGGCTCCCAGCACCGTCGCGGGTTACGACGAGAACCTCTTGGCTCAGGCGCGGGCCCACGAAGCGATCGCTCTCGAAGGTGCCCTGTGGTCGCTCGACCGGGCGGTGGGGGACTGGGCTGAGGCCGTGAGGCTGGCCATCGAGAAACTGGTGGGTGCTCGTCCACCCAGAGCGTGGCGAGCAGACCGTTCTCGATGTTGTCGGGTCCAATGCCCACGACGCGTACCACCACCGGTGGGACATCGAGCGGTCGTTGGAGGCCGACGCGAGGTGACGGGCTTGGGCTCTTTTCCTCAGGCCGCGAACAGGCCGCGAGAGTGATGTAGACAACCGAAGTTTTCGACATTCAACGGAAGCGCTTTTCTACGGTGAGCCAGCGTATTGAAGTTTTCCCTGTTCAGTGCATCGACCCGATGACGTTCGCAACGTAGAAGTCGGCGGTTCGAGTCCGCTCACCTCCACCAGAGTTTTGACTCTCGAATTTTGACTCTCGAATTTGACTCTCGAACAGGAAGGCCGCCTCTTCATGACTGTGAAGTCTCGGTAGGTCTGCGACACCATGGCTTCGTGAGCGCATACGCACTCCGATGTTCTCCAGGTGGAATCCGGTGCAGTGCTCATGGTTCCCGTCGTTGAAAGACAGACACGTTGCAGATCTGTGCGACAATGACGGCCATGCGCACTGGGCGGGTGCTGCGTGAGGCGGTCGTTGGGCTTTCCCTACTCATCGGTGCCGGCGTCGTGTCGCCCGGCATGGCCAGCGCGGCACCCGCGAGGCCCCACTACCCGGTCGTCTGGTCGTTTCTCCCCTCGGCGATCGTCTCAGCTGCCGAAAACGGGCCCGATGTGGCGCCACCGGGGTCCAACCTCCCATGCACGCCGAGCTCTGCTCACCCGTACCCTGTGGTCCTCGTGCACGGCTTGGCCGGTGATCAAAACGACAACTGGCAGGCGATGTCGCCCTTCCTGGCCGACAATGGTTACTGCGTGTACTCGCTCACATACGGGAACATGGCCTCACTGCCGCGGCCCTTCGACCAAGTCGGCGGGCTCGCAGACATGGTGGCCAGCGCGCAACAGCTCGCTACATTCGTCGACCAGGTTCTGGTCGATACACACGCGCGAAAAGTGGACATCGTGGGCCACTCCGAGGGCGGGACGATGCCCGACTACTACCTCAAGTTCCTCGGAGGATCAAAGGTGGTGGCACACTTCGTGATATTGAGCGGTGTGCTGCACGGGACCACCTTCTGGGGACTCTCCGATCTCTACGATCTCGGGTCAGCCTACGGATACTCCTCGGAAGAGGTGTCACTCCTTGCACCGTTGTGCGCATCCTGCACTGAGTTCCTCCAAGGCTCGAGTTTTATCAAGAACCTCGACACCTCAAACGGGCATGCGACATTCGACGAGGCCGCGACGTGCCCCTACGACGGCGCCGCAGTGGATGGTGTGAGATACACCTCGATCGCCACTGAGAACGACGAGCTGGTACGGCCCTATACCAGCGATTTCGTCGATCCCAGATGCGCCGGGACATACGGAATTGGCGTGGCAAACATCGTGGTACAGCATCAATGCCCCACCGACGAGGCAGATCACCTGTCCATCGAGTCCGACCCGGTGGCCGCTCGGGACGTGCTCAACGCGCTTGACCCCTCGCGGCCCGAGCGCGTTGGCTGCGCCTTGACGCTGCCGGCGGTCGGCTGAGAGATCGTAGGTCCGACTCGGGGCCACCCAGTGGCGCTCAGGCTCCAACTTCGCTGGAGGCGATGCCGGCCCTGGCTACGAGTTGCTCGTAACACCCTCGGAGCAGGCGGCAGCTGTCATGTTCCTCGGCGACGTAGCGACCGAGGAGCTCGCCCGTGGCGATGTCGATCGAATGGTCCTTGAAGACGTCGTCGAAGTAGCAGAGGACCTTTTCAAGGTCGTGCAGTCCGAAGCGCTCCAACTTCTCGACGTCCGAGATGTCAGTCGATCCTGCAATCGCGACCCGGTCCTGCAGGCCCTGGTCGTCCTTTTCGCGGACCTCGTAACCCAACTCGTTGATGCGCTTGGCGAAGGTCATTCCGTGCTCGCCCTCTCGGGCGGCCACGGTGCTGAGCACACTCCTGACATCGGGATCAGGAGTGACCTCGATCCACTCTTGAAGATATTCATAGGCACGCGACTCGTTGAGCGCGATCGCATTGAGGAGCCCCAGGTAACTTGGCTTATCCGACAACTCTCCGCTCCTTTCGGGTATCGAGCTCCGGCTCGGTGCACAGGCGGGTGAACGTCAGTTCGAGGTAACCGAACCGCACCCTCTAACGGTAGATCGATCGGACGTGTGGTGCCGAGAACTTCATCCGGTGGCGCTGGCCTGGGAGCTTTGAGATCCTTCCACCAGATCACGGTGTGCGAGATCCCGGGCCCCAAGTGGCAAGCTGAGGGGACTTTGGATCGGCGACGAACATGAGTGAGCCTTCTCATCACGTCGGCGGGCATCACGCTTCTGGAGAGGTCAGCCGGCGATATCTGGTGATGGCTCTGGGACTGATTCTCGGCTTCATTGCTGCCGAAGTGATCGTTTCGGTGCTCGCCCGCTCACTGGCGCTGCTCGCCGATGCCGGCCACATGTTGACCGACGCCGGTGCTCTCGCAGGCTCCATCTGGGCCATGAAGCTGGCCGGTCGCCCGGCCACCCCGACATGGTCGTATGGGCTCAAGCGGGCCGAGATCCTTTCGGCTGCCGCAAACGGAGTGACCCTTCTCGTCGTCGGAACCCTTGTCGGCGCGGAGGCGATCAGGCGGCTCGTGCACCCGGACCACGTGCGGGGAGTCCCGATGCTGACCGTGGCGCTCATCGGGGTCGTCGTCAACGTCGGGGCGACGTGGGCGCTGAGCCGTGCTGACAGGCGATCGCTGAACGTGAAGGGAGCATTTCGGCACGTCGTCACTGATCTCTATGCATTCATAGGCACGGCCGTGGCAGCTCTCGTGATCATCACGACGAGCTGGCAGCGCGCCGACCCGATCGCCTCGCTGGTCGTGGTCGCCCTTTGTCTCCAAGCGTCATGGTCCCTTCTCAAGCCATCGGGACACATCCTGCTCGAGGGCACGCCCCAGACCGTCGACCTCGACGAGGTCAGGCGACACATCGAAGAACTGTCCGAAGTTCTCGCTGTCCACGACCTTCACGCATGGTCACTGACGAGCGAGCTGCCCTCGCTCAGCGCCCACATCGTCGTAACGGACGAGGCGCTGCAAGACGGTGGGGGAGGGGTCGTCCTCGATCGTCTCCAGCACTGCCTGGCCAATCACTTTGACGTCGAGCATTCAACCTTCCAGCTCGAAGCGGCGACCCACGCTCAGCACGAACCGGGGATGCACGGATGAGAAGGCCTTTCTCCTGACACTCAATCGGATGTCTGTGACAGTTTGAACACCCGCCTTGCGTTGTCGCGCAGAAAGGCTGCTGAGGTCTCCTCGTCGAGTTCGAGCGAGTCCAGCTCTTCGAGGCACTCGGCAGCAGGCCAGGCTGGGTGGTTCGATCCGAACAGCACCTTGAACCGCCCGTGCTTGCGAATGTAGGCGACGAGCTCCGATGGGTAGCGAGTCACCTTGTACGCCGAAGTGTCGATGTAGACGTTCGGGTACTTGGTGGCGAGAGCGATCATCTCCGTCGTCCACGGGTACCCGACGTGTCCCCCGACGATGACGAGGTCGGGGAAATCGAGCGCAACATGGTCGAGGTAGGGGATGGGCCGGCCCGGCTCGGACGGACGAAGGGGGCCGGTGTGGCCGACCTGGGTGCAGAAAGGGACCCCGAGCTCCACGCATTCGGAGTACAGCGGGTAGTAGTGACGATCGTCAGGAGGCAGGTTCCAGAGCCATGGCAATGCGCGCAAGGCCTTGAATCCCAGCTCTGTGACGCATCTGCGCAGCTCCTTCACAGCTTCTCGGGGACGCGCCAGGTCGACCGCGGCTACGCCGACGAAGCGGTCCGGATAACGCTCGACGGATCGCGCGACCTCTTCGTTCGAGATGATCGGTCCCTCGGGCCCGTACCACGCGCAGAGCAGTCCGACGCTCACGCCCGCCTCGTCCATTGCGCTGACGGTCCATTCGAGCGGGAGGTCCTCCTGCGGAAGCCGGCCGTGGGACCAGGATCGCAGCGACTCGAACATCGGATGCCGCAGCATCCCTGAAGACGGATGCTGCATCCAGGCGTCGATGATCCTCGCTTCGTCCACGTCTACGTCCATCTATTCGATCTTCCAGTGAGCAGGTCGAAGTATCGCGCTCCCGAGCCTGCGTTTCCCGAGTCGTTCGCCCTGACTGCCAGACCACTCACGTGCTCAGCACAGAGATGGTTATGAGAACGGCGTCGTAGAGGAAGTGGGCCATGATCGGCCGGTTGAGCCTTCTGTGCTTCTGAAAGGACCTCGTGACGAAGTATCCGAACGGAATCAAGAGGAACACGCCGATGCCGTAGTAGATGTGGTAGCTCGACCGGAGGACGAGGCTCAGGATCAGAGCCCGGTTCGGCTGCCAGCCGAGTTGCTCGAGCCGCACCAGCAGGTATCCATTGATCGTGACTTCTTCGGTGATGGCGGTGATCGCCGACAGGACGATTCCGTAGACGACGTAGTACGTCGGTACGCGCCCGATCACCGGTGGGTTGACGAACTTGGTGGCGTGCACGAGGAGAGGGGCGAACGGGATGAGGATGACGAACTCGCTGGCGAAGCTGAGGACGGCGAGCCCCAGGCCCGGCCAGACGTCTAGCCCCCACGAGGGAAGTCCGAGCCCGAGGCGCGACCGGGTCTGGCCCGTTCTGGCGAGCAGGAACAGCGTGATGGGTACGACTGCAGCGATCCCCAGATATCCGAGGATCCCGAGGATCATGTTGGTGAGGGGCTCACCGTTCACGAAGGTGGGGAAGCGGTTGATGTCGGTGACACCCTCTGCGTGTTGCACCAGCGGGACGATGGCCCCGCCGATCGCGGGGACCAGGAACGCGATCAGCACCCAGCGCGTCTCGCGGACCAGGCTGCGGCGAGTCGGCTCGTCGACACGAACCTCGAAGGGTTGGGCGGCTGGTTCGACCGGCACCAGGATCCAGTAGCGCCAGTCGGGAGGTGGTGGCGGCCACTGCGGCGGCGGGACCCATCCCGGAGGCGGAGTCCAGCCCGGGGGTGGCTCGGGCCATCCCGGTGGCGGGCGCCAGACCCACATTTGCGACTGCATCAGGACGGCTTCTCAGAGACCGGACAGACCTCGAGTGAACCGGCCGCGCCGTCAGGCCCTGCCTGTGAGGGTAGGCGCCTCACCTTCAGATGGCCTCGGGGCGCAGCTCCGCGTCGCTTCCTCCGTCCACGAACAGCACCGATCCGTGCACGAACGCGTTCGTCGGATCGAGAAGGAACTCGACCGCGCTCGCAACTTCATCTGGCGTTCCGATTCGTCCGAGCGGCACGGGAAGTGCTTCGACCATTGGACCTACGAAGCTGTCCGCGAGGATTCCGTCGAGCATCGGGGTGTCGATCGGTCCCGGGGCGACGGCGTTGAGGCGCACTCCGGTTTCCCCCCACTCCCGGACACGACGGCGCATAGCCTTGACGAGGGCGAGCTTGGTCATTCCGTACACAGTCGTTCCGTCGAGGCTGGCCGCCAGAAGAACGGCCCCGTCTTCGTCGCCTTCTTCCAGGGCTCTCAAAAGTCCCGCGTTGCGGGGAGTGAGGCTCGCCGCGTTTGAGGCGAAGACGACGGCGGCCGGTGAATCTCCGCGCCCGAGCGCGCCGACAATGCCGTCGAGGAGCACCACGGTGCCGAAGTAATTGACCTTGGCGATCTCGGTCGGCTCTTCGTGGGGGCCGAGACCTGCACAGGTGACCAGGCAATCGAGCCTTCCGCCGGTGACGTCGAGCACCGCCTCGATGGCGGATCGGCGCCCTCCCCCGGTTCCGAGATCGGCGAGGATATCGGCGTCCCGGCGATCGACGCCGATGACTCGAGCTCCGTGGCGAGAGAGCCTGTCGCAGAGAGCTGACCCCATCCCAGACGCCGAACCGGTAACCACGGCCGTGCGGCTCGTCTTTGTCACGGCGAGTCCCCTCTCGGGCGAAACGCCCGGAAGCGAAATGCGCGCTCGGCGCGCTGCACGTCGACGTCGACGAAGCCTGTTCGTTGGAGCCGGCCGGCGAACGTATCAGGGTCGACCAGCTCCATCGTGTCGAACAGATGGGCGACTTTGAACAGGAAACTCGAGGTGCTGTCGGAGCCTGCGAAGACTCCGCCGGGACGAAGGACCCGAAGAACCTCTGCGAGCAAGCGGTCCTGCTGCTCTGCCGAAGGCACGTGGTGAAGCATCGTGAACGACACCGTCGTGCTGAAGCGGGCGTCTGCGAAGGGCATGCGGGTGGCGTCGGCGGTCACGACCTCGACATTGGTCCCCTCGAGGCGCACGCGAAGGGCGTCAGCGAGCCGGGGGTCGATCTCGATCGCCGTCATCCGTGGTGCCCAATTGCGCAGCAGCTCGGTCGTCGAACCCGGTCCCGGACCTACCTCGAGCACGTCCTCTCCAGGCGCGACCCCGTCGAGCACCCATGGAAGGAGCCGGTTCTCGACGGTGGATGCCCAGCGATCGCTCCGGCAGTACCAGCGGTGGAACCGGTTCACGTGCGATTCAGCTCCGCGTGTAACGAAGGAACAAGAACCCGTCCTCTTCGCAGACCGAAGCCAGTGTCATATCGAGAGGATTCGGGATCTCGATCCCGTTGAGCACGCGGGCTCCGTCGCCGGCGAACAAACGTGGCGAGACGGTGAGGCAGAGCTCGTCGAGCAACCCTCCGGCCGCCAACTGAGTGTTGAGGATCGGTCCTCCCTCCACCAAGACCCAGCGAGCACCGCGTTCGCCTAGGGCAGCGATCGCCTTGGAGAGATCGACGTCACCGTGGCCCGCGACGAGGACATCGGCCACGTTCGAAGCATCGCCGACTCGTTCCGACGGTGCGTCGTCGACCGTTATCACGATTGGGCGGGACGAAGCATCGGTGAAGAACGGAGTGCTCCAGTCGAGCTCGCAAGAGCGCGTCACCACCGCGATCGGAGGCTGTGGCGCCTGCCCTCGAGCAGATCTCCGCGTCTGAACGGAGGCGTCGAGCCGGGCAGGACCGTAGTGCTCGGCGCGCACAGTTCCAGCTCCCACCATGATCACGTCGGTGAGAGAGCGCAGGTGGTGGAACAGCCGCCTGTCGGCCGGGCCTCCGAGGGCCTCCGAACGCCCCTTCACCATGGCGGCGCCATCGGCGCTCGCGACCATGTTGACCCGAACTGCGGGTCCGCCCGAAGGAGGGTCTTCGAGCTGGTAGACCTCGAGAGGATCGGCGCCGTCAGGCGACTGTGGGAACAACTGACGCATCAGAAGATTCGAGTTTACCCGCAGGGTTGATCCTTCTCTTTTGGACCTCCACAGGCGAAAATGGTGCCAGGAGCGTTTGCGAATGCCAACCCTCAGACGATTGAGCGTGATGGTGAAGTGGCCGCCTGCAATGGCGGTGACGCGCTTGCCGCATGGCTCGAAGAAGCTGTGCTACGTGGTCACGGCCAACAAGATCGTGGCTTACCGGAGCGGACGATCCAAGGTGGTCTACATAGGGGCCACGGACGACGGCTTGAGCCGGCTGGTGGGGACGGTCGCCGCTCGCACGGAGGAGATCTTCGCCAACCTCGATCTCACTCACTTCGAGGCCCACGTCGTCACTTGCAAGGCCGTTCCCCGGGTGGAGACCTGGCGCAAATTGGAGAGAGCCCTCCTGATCACGTTCCGTGACCTCTATGGCGAGCCGCCTCTTTGCAATCGCACCGGAGGCGGCATCCAAGAGGAGGACGAGTTCTCCTACTTCACCCATGAGCGGATCCGCAACGTCCTCGAAGACCTCGGCTGAATCCCGAACCTAAGATTCGCCCGCCATGGCGCCCGACTTGCAGGCTGCAGATTTCGCCGACGAGAGCCTCAGCCTGCTGGAGCTCTCACGAACCGCTCAGCCGACGCTGCGCGCGGTCAAGTCGGACTACTACTTCGACTTCTACGAGGAGCTGTTCTCGCAACTGAGGGACGCCCCGCTCAACATCTTGGAGGTCGGGGTGTTCCGGGGTGGTTCCACATTGCTGTTCGCCAAGTACTTCTCCCGTGCCCGGATCCTGGGCGTGGACATTCAAGAGCCTCCCGCGGAGTTCCACGAGGAGGTCGAGACAGCCGGGCTCTCCGACCGAGTCCGAGTGGCGCTCGTGTCCCAGTCGGACGCTTCCGGGCTGGAGAACGCCATCGCCTCGTTCTTCGGAGGCGATCGACTCGACATCGTCATAGACGACGCATCCCACATGTATTTCGACACACGATCGACCTTCGAGACCGTCTTCGGGCCATTGCTCAGGCCCGGCGGGACCTATGTGATCGAGGACTGGGGTTGTGGGTACTGGCCCAAGTGGGAAGACGGGGACCCCGACGGGTTTCACGGGCTTCCCCGGCTCGTGAAGGAACTTGTCGACCTCGTAGCGCTTCCGGACCGTTCGATGCTCTGGGAGGGAGAGCGGGTCCTTCCCGTTGATTCGGAGTTGCCTTCCCCCATCAGCAGGGCGGTGCTCACGAACAGCCTGGCGGCCTTCGTGCGCTCGGATGCCCGGATGCCGAGCACTTCGCTTCTCTGGAACGGCTCCGGACGATCGCGGGATGTCTCGTCGCTCACTCCGACGCAGAGCGCCGCTCGAGTCGAGCTGCCGCTCCTCGGGTTGAGAGAGCTTCTTCGACAGCTTCCGCATGCGACCGCGCGGGCGCTCGCTACGCGGTGGGCGCGATGGAAGGGTCGGTGAAGCGGCCGACCCGCGGTACGAAAGGCAGCTGAAAGATCGCGCGCTCTTCTCCCGCCGTCCACGGACATTGTGATTCGGCCTTCGGGTCCGTCAAGGAAGCTTTCGTCGCCAAATTCACCGACCTCGGCGAGGTCGGCGCCTCGGCCGCGGTCAGTGTGGGGGGTCGGATGATCGTCGATCTGTGGGGAGGGACCGCGGACGGCCAAAGGCGTCCATGGGAGCGCGACACGATCGCCGACGTCTTCTCGGTGGGCAAGGCCATGGTTGCGTTGTCCCTCTTGGTTCTGATCGACCGCGGGATGCTCGAGTTCGAGGACGCAGTCGCGCGTCATTGGCCCGAATTCGCCTCAGCGGGCAAGGACTCGGTGACGCTTGCCCAGCTCATGAGCCACCAGGCGGGGGTGCCGGGGATACGCCGGCGGCTCTCGCCGGGGTCCGTCTACGACTGGGATCTCATGACGAGCACCTTGGCCTGCGAGGAGCCGTGGTGGGTCCCTGGTTCCGCCCACGGGTACCACGTCAACACGCTCGGCTTCCTCGGAGGAGAGGTCGTCCGGCGTGTCAGCGACCGAGATTTCGCTTCGTTCTTCCACACCGAAGTGGCAGGGCCTCTCGCCGCAGACTTCCACTTCGGGCTCACGCCCTCCGACCAGTCTCGGGTCGCCGAGTTCTTCTTCCCGGAGTCGGGAGCGCTCCCCGCCGACGGCCGCGAGGAGCCGCTGTCGCTCGCGTACACGAACCCGCCAGGTGTCTCGGGTCTCGGTACCGTGAACAGCCCGGCATGGCGTTCAGCCGTCCATCCCTCGACGAACGGCCATGCGAACGCGCGCGCCATCGCACGCGTCTTCGAGCTGCTCGCGTCGGGCGGCAGCGTCGGTGCCGTTCGTCTGGTCGCGCCGAACGTCTTGGAGAGCGCGACGCGCGAGATGGCTTCTGGGACCGATCTGGTGCTGGGCCGAAGCTCCCGTTTCGGCTTCGGCTTCCAGCTCACCCAGCCGCAACGGCAGCTCGGCACGGGGCAGTCGGGTTTCGGGCACTTCGGTGCGGGGGGTTCGCTCGGAATGGCAGATCCCGACGCCGGGCTGGCCTTCGGATACGCGATGAACCGCTTCGGCCACCGATGGCAGGATCCGCGCAACCAGGCGCTCCTGGCTGCCGTCTACTCGTCGATCTGAATCACGTGTGAGACGGGGCGGGCGGAGCTCCCTCGAGATCGAAGAAGAGGTCGTCCGCGTAGCACCACCACCAGTCCTCCTGTGGCTCGAACGATCGGATCAGTGGATGGTCTTGGTGCTGGTTCCAGTGAGCCGTGGCGTGACGGTTCGGGGAGCTGTCGCAGCAGCCGACGTGTCCACAGCGCATGCACATGCGCAGGTGGACCCACTCGCCCCCGATCTTCAAGCAGTCCTCACATCCGTTGCTCGACGGTGTCACGTCCGCGACGGTGCCCAGATGTGTGCACGTGTCGGTCATGATCGCCCACCTCCCGACTCTCCGGTTGCTTATGATCCCGCGTCCTCCGGCGTCACAGGCGTTCGGAGGTCTTCTCTACGTTTCGGACGGCTCGTCGGGCGACCAGTAGAGGGTCGCCGACCACCAAGGTCCCTCCTCGGTCATCTCCTGTGAGACGGTCAGGTCGAGGATGTCGATGGGGTCGAGCCCGCGGGCCTCGATCTCCTCGGCCAGTCGGCGAAGGAGCCTGGGCAGGTCTCCCTGGCTGGCGTCCCGGGGATTGGCCAAGGAGAAGTGCAGGCACGACCATGCGCTCGACATTCCCCGATGATGCCCTATACGGGCGGGAAGCATTCTCTTCGCCCGGTGGGCCAGCTACCCCGGTGGACCCAGCTACCCGGTGTGACCACTACCCGGTGGCCTCGAGGGCACTTTGAACATCGGAGCCCAGAGCAAGCGAACCGCCGAACACGATCCCTTCGGTGAGATTGGCGGCGTCGCCCTTGAGGTAGCCGGCGACCGAGGCAGGCAGAGGAGCCGTCGGAGCGACGAGCAAGATCGGCCCTCCCGCAGGAGCGAGGCCGCCCATGAAGACCCCGCCCGACAAGGCGTCGTTGTAGGAGACCCCGGTGGCCACCCCGAAGGTTCGGACTGTCGGGAAGAACCTGCTGGCCACGGCAGCCGACGTGCCGTAGAGGTCCGGACCGAATATCGCAGTAGCCGATGGGTCCGCTCCGGCGGCGGCCTGAGGGCCCCCGATCGCATACCTGGTCGTGGGGGGGTGCTGAGCCAGGTAAGCGGCGGTCTCCGGTGACTGCTGGTTCCCGTTCGTGAGCAGGATCGCCCCGTGCAAGGCGATCGCGGGGGGTACCGCCGACAACGCGTCGGCGAAGCTCGTTCCCGTGGCCTCGAAGACCGTCGAGGGGTTTCCCATTTGCTGGGCGATGCCGACACAGGTGGCGAACTCGTCCGGTCCGGCAATTCGCTGAGTGGAGTACCCGATCGACTGCAGAGCCGTGTCTATGTCCGGGCTCAAGGCGAGCGTCCCGCCCACGATGTACACGGTTCCACCAGGGGGAAGCACACGCTGGATCTCTGCACGTACCCGGGGATCGAGGGTCGCGCTCGCAGAAGTTCCTGGCGTGACCAGCAGAGGACCTCCGAGCTGGGCTGCCAGCGGTCCGCCGCAGAGGGCGTCGGAGAAGAAGTCCGAGCGCGCGAGGACCACCGCCTTCGCCGACCCCATTGCCGGGAATTGGTGCTCGGACACCGAGATCGCCGTGGCGATCCCGTCGGTACCGAACAACCGGTCAACGGCAATCCCCGAAGAAGAGGAGGTCTGCGACGCGGCTACGTACGAGAAGGAGCTGTACGCGGGGATGCCTTGGGTGTTCGGGACCGTGCACTGGAAGTTCGTCGTCTGCCCGGCGTTGAGGTCGTTCTGGTTTCCGATGTTTATCGGACACGGCTCCGCGTACACGGTCTGCAGACCCGAGTTGAAGAACGTGAAGTAGACGAAGACGTTCTGAGCCGAGGTCGTGCTGTCGTTGGTGATGGATCCGCTGAGGACGAGGTTCCCCTGGCCGTCAGTGGCCTGACCGGTGACGGACGTCGTGAAGTCGATGTTGGCTGGAGGGCCTCCGTTGGAGGCGGTCAGGCTCGTGATGCGGTCGTACGCATAATTAGTGGGGGTGTTGACGAAGATGTCCTCGAACCCAGAGTCGTCACCGGGCAGCAGGGATGCCTGCTGGGTGGTCGCCTGGTCGGTCTTGAGCAAGTTGCCGGAGGAGTCGTAGTAGTTGACGGTTATGGAGATGTTCGTGGCAACGCCCGGGCCCGCGTTCTGAACCTCGCCGTCGACATGAGCGTTGCCCGCAGTGTCGATCCAAGCGTTGCTGGACACGAGCACGATGGTCGGAGACACGGCGGCTGAGACGGGTTGGGGCCCTGCGTACAGCGCAGTCGCAGCAAGTACGCCCAATGCGAGTCCGCCGGCGACGCGCCTCCCCATGCCCCTCGGTCCTCTACTCATTGCCAGTGGACAACCTACAACCGAGGAGTCCGGGAATTCCTTCAGGACTTACGCGTTGCCACCAGAACCGGGATCACGCGCTCGGTGGCGGCCTGGTACTCCTCGTAGGGGGGATATGCGGCAACGGCAAGGCGCCACCACAGCTCGCGTTCTTCGCCCTCGAGCTCCCTGACCGTCACGTCGAAGACTTCGGGGCCGTCTTGGATACGCACGTCGTGGGGGTCGGCCCTCAAGTTGAAGTACCACGACGGGGACTTGGGGTCTCCTCCCTTGGAGGCGACGATCGCATACTGCCCGCCGTTCTCCACGCGCATCACCGGCGCTTTTCGGATCTTCCCGCTCTTGTGACCCCTCATGGTGACGATGATCACCGGGAGACCTGTGTCGAAGAGGGTCGTGCCTTCGAGCCCACCCGAACCTTCGTAGGCCTCGACTTGCTGTCGTACCCAGTCCCAATCGCTGGGCTCGTACTCACCTTCGAGTGGCATGATCGTCACCCTACGATGGGGGTCGTCCAGCCGCAACGGCAGCGCTCGCCGACCGAAGAGCACCCAACCACCACTTTGCCGAGCAGAACCGACAGGGCACAGGCCGAACTTCGATGACAGAGTCTCAGTTCTTCGAGTACGCGATCGACCCGAGGTTCGCTCCCATGTGGGCACCCTTCGGCGTGCGGCCACGGAAGGACGGCGTGACTCTGACCGATGACGGGCGCTTTCGCGCCACGTTCGGGTTCCTCCGACTGGAGACCGGCCTGGACAACGTCGACGGCGCACACATCACCCGCAATTACCGCTGGTGGACGTCGGTCGGAGCGCGCAGATCCTTCGTGGACGACGGTTTGACCTTCGGGACGAACACCAGCGCAGGGGTCTGCGTGCACTTCGTCGAAAAGGTCCGGACCCCTCTCGGTCCGAGGGGCCACTCCGCCCTCACCGTGACCGTGGCGGACCTAGAAGGCCTCGTGGCTGCGCTGGCTCGATGAGCAACCGCTCCCGGCCACCGGGGCGCTCAGTCGGCGTGCAGCGCGGCGCGAACCTCTTCGATCGCGTCCACAGGGGCACCGGGTGTCTCGAAGCGGACCGAGTTCACGATGCCGGAGAACCTGGCCGGGGGGCTGTAGCGGTCGGATACCGGTAGGCCCACATCGAGGCCCACCCGAAGAGCCGCGCCCCCGTGCTGCAGGGCGACGGGCAGCGCTCCGTCGAACGAAGTAATCGCCACGGGTTCGTCGTCGAAGAGCAATGTGAACGTGCTCGGTGAACCTTGTCCCACCACGTAGGAGACCCCCAAGCTCACGCGGCCTCGCGGCGGCTCCGAAGGTGACGACACCTCGAGCACGTCGCCCGCTCGGCAGAACGTGAAGAAGACTCGTCGCTCCGCGACGTAGAGCGCATACCCGCCGTTCCAGTCGCCTATTGCGAAGATCACGCCCTCGGCTCCGTGGTCCGGCACTTCGACGTCTGCGGTGATCCGGAATCCGCCGAAGAGGAACGGCAGAGCTTCGTCTGTGACCGGGCCGGTTCCTGCTACGTACGTGCAGTCAGTGCCCGGCGGATAAGCGGGAAAAATGAGAGCCCGGACCCGGTTGACGAGCGTGTCGTCGACCGGGAGGACCTGGTTGCGCTCGGCCTCGCTGAACCAGAGCTCCTCGAGTTCGCCTACGACCTCGGGGAACCGGTCTGCGAGGTCGGTGGATTCAGAGAAGTCGGAGCTCAGGTCGAACAGGGCCCAATGGTCCTCGTCGAAGTCACGGCTACCCGACATGAGTCGTTCCTCGTCCAGGACGCCGAAGGTCACGTGGTCTGTGGTCGCCTTCCAGCGGCCGTGGACGATGGACCTCGATCCCATCATCTCGAAGTACTGGGTGGGCCTCGGATTCGGCGCATCGGGATCGTCGATCACAGGCAAGAAGCTCGTTCCGTCGACTGGCTGCTGCGAGACGCCGTCGACGACAGAAGGCTGCTCTATTCCTGTGGCGTCGAGCACCGTGGGAAGCAGATCGATGGCGTGCATGAATTGCGAGCGGACCGTGCCGCGGTCTGCGATGCGCCTCGGCCAGTGGACGATGAGAGGCGTGCGAGTCCCGCCGAGCCATGTGTACCGCTTCCAGAGCCGCAATGGGGTGTTCCCGGCCCAAGCCCAGGACCAGGAGTAGTGGTTGTAGGTGCGAGGGCCACCCCACTCGTCCATAGCCGCGAGGTTGTCCTCGAGCGACTCCTCCACTCGCGCAGTGAACCGATGCTCGTTCACACTGCCGTAGACACCGCCTTCGGCGCTCGCTCCGTTGTCCGAGAAGAGCAGCACGAGCGTGTTCTCGAGGACGCCCAGACGGCTCAGGGCGTCCACGACCTTTCCGATCTGAGCATCGGTGTGGGTGAGGAACCCCGCGAACACCTCTTGTTGTCTCGCGTACAGCCGTTTCTCGTCTTGGGAAAGGACTGACCATGCTTCGACCCATGGCGGCCGCGGGGTGAGCACCGTCCCCTCCGGGGCCACTCCCGAAGCGAGCTGGCGGGAGAAGATCTCCTCTCTCCATGCGTCCCATCCGTGGTCGAACGTGCCGCGGTACGGCTCGACCCATTCGGGACCGACGTGATGCGGTGCGTGCATCGCACCGAGGGCGAAGTAGAGGAAGAAGGGCTTGCCCGGCGCCGCCTGCTGCTGGTCGACGATCATGCGGACGGCGGTCGCAGCGAGGTCTTCGGAGAGGTGGTAGCCGTCCTCCGGACCAGGGGGTGGTTCGACGTATTGGTTGTCACGCACCACGTTCGGCGCCCAGTGGTTGGCATCGCCGTGAAGGAAGCCGTAGTAGCGCTCGAAGCCGAGCCCGAGGGGCCACCTGTCGAACGGCCCGGCGACGGAGCGCTCGAACCGGGGGGTCAGGTGCCACTTGCCGACCGCCATCGTGTTGTACCCGGCGTCGCGAAGGATCCTCGGGAGCGTCGCTGCGCTCTTCGGGATCCTGGCGGTGTAACCCGGGTATCCGAGGGGGATGTCCGCGAGGAACCCCATTCCGACCGCGTGGTGGTTGCGGCCGGTCAGGAACGAGGCGCGTGTCGGTGAGCAGAGTGAAGTTACGTGGAACCGGTTGAAGCGCACGCCGCCCTCGGCGAGAGCGTCCATGTTCGGTGTCGATATCCCCGAGCCGTACGAGCCGAGATGGGCGAAACCTGTGTCGTCCAAGACCACCGCGACCACGTTCGGAGCACCGGCCGGGGGCCGACTATCGACCGGCGGAGACGGCTCGACGTCTGCAGCGCTGAACCCGGCTCTGCGGGTCGGGCTCACGTGCACCTACCTGCACCGAACCGCCTGCCCAGGATTCGCATATGGCCAAGGATAGGTGCACGGGGCCACTACGGCGCTCGATTCGCGCAATTTCGGGGGGCCATCGCCGGCGCGCATCTTGGAGCCGCCGTCACTCCTACGATCTGCTCGTGCTCGCGAAGATATCGGTCCTGATCGACCGGACGATCGGTCGTCCCTTCTACCGAATCCATCGATTCGTCTACCAGGCGTCTCGAGGGTTGATCGGCCACAGGACCCCCGCGGGGCCGATGCTTCTGCTGACCACCGTCGGGCGCCGGTCGGGCCAGCAGCGAACGACGCCTCTGCTCTACATGCCCGACGGTCCACGCTTCGTCGTCGTCGGATCGAACGGAGGGCGTGACAAGCCGCCCTCGTGGGTACTCAACCTGTCGAAGACTCCGTCGGCCGAGATTCAGGTTGGCAGACGGAAGGTACCCGTCGAGGCCCGAATCCTCGCCGGCGAGGAGAGAGCTTCGATGTGGCCTCGTCTTCTCGAGCATTACAAGGGTTGGGGTCATTATCAGGGGCTGACCGAACGCGAGATAAAGGTGGTGTCCTTCAGTCCCAGGACCTGAAGAGCTCACCGATTTTCGCAAGGTGACGACAAGAAGAGCGGAGCATGCCGAGGTCCGTCTACTCCCACTCGCCGTTGCGGCTTTGGGCACATCGGCACCGGCTCGCGGTCTGGGCGGTCGCAGTGATGGCGGCGGCGCTGGTGGCCGGGGCGATCACTTTGGCTGTCGCCTCGCAAAGCCGCACGAAGTATCAGGGAGGTCAGTCCTCCTCGACCGGCCAATCCCATGCGGCCGGAGCATTCGATGTCACCTCGACCTTGCCGGTCGCTTCGGCCACGAACGTGAGCTCCGACACCGTGATCAGCGTCACGTTCGATCAGCCCGTCGACGTGAGAGGTCCGACCCCGTCGCTTGCCCCGCCCGTCGCCGGTTCGTGGAGGCAAACCGATCCCCGGACCTTTAGCTTCGAGTCGGCGGCTCCTCTCATTCCGGGCACGAACGAGACGCTCACCGTTCCCGGCGGAGCCCGAGGCGTGCGCGACTTGGGCGGCGAGACCCTCTCGCAATCCATGACCGTCGGATTCGAGGTCGGATCGAGCACGTTGCGGCTCCAGCAACTGCTCGCAGAGCTCGGTTACCTTCCCGTCAGCTTCGCTCCGTCCGGTCCGACCCCGGGACCGAGGGAGATGGCGGAGCCGCAGGCAGGGACGTTCACTTGGCGATGGTCGGACTCGCTCTCGGGGTTCGAGCCGAGCTGGACGGCGGGGGACTCGGGCGCGATCACCATGGGCGCGGTCATGACCTTCGAGGACCAACACCAACTCACGGTCGACGGTATCGCAGGTCCGCACGTCTGGAGCGCTCTGCTGGGCGCGGCGTCGGCAGGCGATCAAGACCCCAAGCCCTACGACTACGTCTACGTGTCCAAGACTCTTCCCGAGAACCTCACTGTCTACGTGAACGGACAGGCTCAGTTCATTGGCATTCCGGTGAACACGGGAATTCACGGTGTCGACACTCCCGATGGCACCTATCCGGTGTTCGAGCACGTCCCCTCCTCGGAGATGAAGGGCACGAACCTCGACGGCTCGACCTACGACGACCCGAACGTACCTTGGGCCAGCTACTTTCACGGAGGCGACGCGTTGCACGGGTTCGTCAGAGGCTCGTACGGATATCCGCAGAGCAACGGCTGTGTCGAGATGTCCATCGCCAACGCAGGCGCGATCTGGCCGTACACCCCGATCGGCACCCTCGTGACGGTGGTCGGGCCGGCTTCGTAACCCGGTGGTGGGTCTTGGCAGAGTGGTCCAGACGAGCTCGGTTTTCCACCTGACTTCTAGCAATACCTAGCTTTCTGCGAATCTAGGGCAGCGAACTCAAGATTCTGAGCAAATTCAGTGGAAATCTGCGTGATAACTTCACCCGCAATGGCACTCACCTGCCCTTCTGAAAAAAGGCTCTCGAACGTCCGGTCTCGTACAAGGGGGTATCTGGCGATCGCTGCTATGGCGGTCTCGGTGGGCGGGCTGCTCAGCGCCTGCGGAAGCGGGTCCACTGCAGCGTCTTCACACCAGACGGCCAGTGGACCGGTCGATGTCCTGTACGCGGGTTCCCTCGTCACGATGATGGAACAGGCGGTGGGTCCCGCGTTCGACGGCGTGACCGGCTACAGCTACAGCGGGTTCTCCGGTGGTTCGACCGCCCTCGCCAGTGACATCAAGGGTCGCACCCAGCTCGCTGACGTCTTCATCAGTGCCAGCCCCGCAGTCAATGCTTCTCTGGAGGGCGCGGCAAACGGATCGTGGGTGTCCTGGTACGCGGCCTTTGCCTCTTCGCCGCTCGTGATCGGGTACAACCCGAAGAGCTCCTTCGCTTCTCAGCTCACTTCGAAGCCGTGGTACGAGGTGATCGGCGAGCCCGGTTTCCTCCTCGGGCGCACGGATCCCGCGACGGATCCAAAGGGGCAGCTCGCGGTGAAGGCACTCGACCAGGCCGCTACCGCTCAAAACCTTCCGTCGCTGTCGCAACTGGCTCAGTCGACGAGCGGGGTGTTCCCAGAGGAGACGCTCCTCGGCCGCCTCCAGGCGGGACAGCTCGACGCGGGGTTCTTCTACGCGACCGAAGCGGCACAGGCGGGCATTCCCACGATCTCACTCGGCTCGATCCAGCTCCAAGCCCAGTACACCGTCACGGTGCTCAACAGGGCGCCACATGCCAAGGCTGCCAGCTCCTTCGTGCAGTTCCTCCTCGGTCGCCAAGGTCAAGCGATATTGAGGCATGACGGTTTGAGCTTGGTCTCACCGCCCGCAGTGAGTAGTACCTCTAACGTCCCGGCGAGCCTGAGATCGACGTTCAGCATTCGATGACCAGGCGGGCGTCCGCGTCGCCTCTTCCGTGGCTCGGAGGACTGCTCGCGCTCTACCTGCTGGTTCCGGTGGTTGCCTTCTTGGTGAGGCTTGCCGGCTCGAACAACCGGGGTTTCGGCACCGCCGGGCTGTGGGGCTCCCTCTACGTGTCGGTCGCGACGGCGACCATCTCCACCGCGCTCGTGGCGTTGTTCGGGATCCCTCTCGCTTACGTACTGGCGAAGTCGAAGGGACGTTTCGCCACGATCGTGGGCGTCTTGGTGCAGCTTCCCCTTGCACTTCCACCCCTGATGGCCGGCATAGTCCTCGTCTCGTTGGTCGGTCCGTACACGACACTCGGAAGGGCGTTCGGCCGTCACCTCACCGACACGATGGTCGGCGTGGTCCTGGCCCAGTCGTTCGTGGCGGCCCCATTCCTCATCGTGGCGGCTCGCTCGGCCTTCGCTGCTGTCGACGGCACCCTCGCCGAGCACGCCGCCTCCCTGGGGCACAAAGAGTGGGCGCGATTCTGGCGGGTCAGCCTCCCGCTCGCCGGGCCCGGGATCCGCGCCGGCCTGCTCCTCACTTGGTTGAGGGCCTTCGGCGAGTACGGCGCCACGGTCGTGCTCGCCTATCACCCGTACACGCTCCCCGTGTACACCTACGTCCAGTTCTCCAGTAGCGGAGTGTCGACCACGCAGGCCCCGACGGCGCTCGCGCTCATCACGGCGGTGATCGTTGCGACGCTCTGGCAAGTCCCCCGCAGGAGGCGCCGCGGCTCTGCGGTGGTCCCCGAGGTTTCGTCGCCCCCCCGCCTGTCGGTTCCTACCCCTGTGGCGTGCGATCTCGACGTGCGGCTAGGTACGTTCCGGCTGCTCGTCTCCTACTCGGCTCACACCCACCGCCTGGCGGTCCTGGGGCCTTCGGGAGCGGGAAAGTCGGCGACGCTTCGAGCTCTCGCCGGCCTCCTCGGCCCAGCTGCAGGATCCGTCAGCTACCGAGGTGTCCGGGTCGATCAGCTGCCGGTGGAGACCCGCAGCGTCTCCTACGTGCCTCAAGGGTACGGGCTCTTCCCGCACATGACCGTGTGGCAGCAGATCTGCTTCGGCGTCGGTGCCGACGAGGGGCTGGCGGCGCACTGGCTGGCCAGGTTGCACATAAGCGGGCTCGAGAACCGGGTCCCCGCCGAGCTTTCTGGGGGCCAACGCCAGCGCGTGGCACTGGCGCAGGCGCTTGCGAGGTCACCCGACCTGTTGCTTCTGGACGAGCCTTTCTCCGCACTGGACGTGCCGGTGCGCCACGAGCTTCGAGCCGAGATGCGCTCGCTTCAGCGCGAGACCGATCTCTCCACGGTCCTCGTGACCCACGACCCGGAAGAGGCTGCTTACCTTGCCGACGAGATCATCGTGTTGAGCGATGGCCGCGTCCTGCAATCGGGGACTAGAGAGGAGGTGTTCGCCCGTCCGCAGTCGCCCGAGGTCGCACGGCTCATCGGCTTTCGAAACCTAGTGGGCGGGCGTGTCGGCCGGGACGGGGAAGTGGTCACAGGACGCGCTTCGTTGTCCGCCGAGACCCGCGGGCTCCTGCCGGGCACGGATGTCATCTGGAGCATTCGGCCTGAACGGGTATGGATCGGAGGGGCGGGGCCCCACGAGGCGGTAGTGCTCGACTGTGCGGACCTCGGCGCGGTGAGCTCGATCCTCTTGGACTTTGGAGGGCTGACGATCGAGGCTCGAAGCCAGACACGCGACCTGTACTCGCCCGGGACGCCCTGCCGCGTCACGCTTCCCAGCGAGGCCATCCGGGTGTGGCCCGCCGGCCGCGCCGAGCGCGAGGGGCGCGTCGACCCCGAGAGACACCTTTCGGCCGGCGACATCCCTGAGGGCGCCTGACGGTCCCCTCGGCGCCACCGTTTCGGATGGCGCGCCGAGCAGCTGGTGTCGTCAGGGCGTCGACAGCTCGAGAGAGACGTTCGTGGCCTTCACTACCGCTTGCACCATGGATCCCGGCGCCAGGTCCATGTCGTCCAACGCCTCCCGGCTGATGAGCGCCACGATGCGAAAAGGGCCGGCTTGCACGTCGACCTGGGCCATCACCTTGTCCTTCACGATCCGAGTGACGATCCCCGGGAGGTGATTGCGCGCCGAGGTGGAGGTGGCGACTGTGGGGTCGGGGCTCCCGTAGAGGGACTTCGCGAAACGGGCCAGGACCGCGCCGTCGATGCGGCGACGGCCGCCGGGGGTGCGCGTCGCCGGGAGGTGACCGCTGTCGACCCAGCGGCGCACGGTGTCCGTGCTCACCCCGAGCACCGAGGCTGCCTCGCCGACGCCGTAGTCCTGCATCGACAACAGGGTACCTGCGGTACTTTCGGTTCCTCTGTCCGATGGAAATGAGGTGTCATGCAGTACGTGAACTTCGGGAGGACCGGGCTCAGGGTGTCTCGGGTGTGCCTGGGCATGATGAGCTTCGGCAACGACAGCGAACGGCCTTGGGTGATCGACGAAGATGCCGCCGAGCCGATAGTGCGCGCCGCCGTCGAAGGAGGGATCAACTTCTTCGACACCGCCGACACCTACTCCGCAGGAGCAAGCGAGGTGGCGACGGGAAAGCTCCTCGGCAAGATGCTCAGTCGCGAGGAGATGGTGGTCGCCACCAAGGTCTACATGCCTGTCACCCCGGGCGAGAACGGGGGAGGCCTGTCGCGCAAGCACATCCTCGCGGGCATCGACGCGTCTCTGCGCAGGCTCGGGATGGACTACGTGGACCTGTACCAGATCCACCGGTGGGACACCCGCACGCCGATCGAAGAGACCATGGGAGCGCTCGAGGACGTTGTTCGCTGCGGAAAGGCGCGATACATAGGAGCGAGCTCGATGCACGCCTGGCAATTCGCCAAGGCGCAGTGCGTGGCGTCCGAGCACCGATGGACCAGGTTCGTCTCGATGCAGCCCCAGTACAACCTCCTCTATCGCGAGGAGGAGCGCGAGATGATCCCCCAGTGCATCGACCAGGGGGTCGCGGTAATACCCTGGAGCCCCCTAGCGCGCGGGCTTCTCGCGGGGACCCGAACCCGCGACGGCGAGCGACGCACCGCGCGCTCCGGCTCGGATCCCTTTGCCGACTTCCTGTACGACGACCCCTCTGACTTCGACATCGTCGAGCGGGTCGCCGAGGTCGCGGCCGACAGGGGATTGCCGCCTGCCCAAGTCGCCCTCGCCTGGCTCCTGCACAAGCCGGGTGTAACCGCTCCGATCGTCGGAGCCACGAAGCTCTCGCATCTCACAGACGCTCTCGCTGCCGAGCAGATCTCGCTCAGTGACGAGGAGATGAAACTATTGGAGGAGCTCTACCAGCCTCGGCCGGTTCGCGACCACTTCTGAGGCGGTTCATTCGGTCCGAGAGGGGTACCAACCTCTGACTCGGGCGTCGAGCGTGCGCTCCTGCTCGGCGAGTGCGTTGCGCGCCTCTTCTTGGGAGACGACCGCGAATCGCACATGATCTCCGGAACGGAGCTGGCCGAGGATGCCGAGGTCGGCTGTGATCACCGTGGCAACGACCGGGTAGCCGCCCACGGTCGCGTGATCACAGAGAAGCACTATGGGCGCTCCGTCCGATGGGACCTGGACGGCACCGGTGACCGTTGCGCGCGATTCGATTCCGTGAGTGCGCGGTTCGATCTTGTCACCCGCGAGCCGCAGGCCCACCCGGTCGCTTTCTCCTCCGATCTCGTAGCCGGCGCCGGTCATGCGTCGAATCTGCGGCTCGTCGAATTCATCCGGCCCGAGCACCACCCGAAGGAATCGCTTGTCGAGCGACGGCGGGGCCCCGTCGAGCCAGCCCCTGGCCAAGCCGGGCGGCCCCATACCGATCGCATCTCCGGCTCGGAGAGGACCGCAGCCGAGCCCGCTCAGGGTGTCGCTGGATCGACTCCCGAGAACCTCTGGGACTTCCACGCCGCCGTCGAGCCCGACGTAGGCGCGAAGGCCCTTCGTGATGCGCCCGACGGCGAGTTGCTGCCCGGGCGCGAGGGGCACGACCGTGTTCGCCGGCACCGAGCGGTCCTCCACCGAAACATCGGCGTCCCCGACCACGCAGACCCGTGCCTCTGCGTCGAACCTCAAGCTGGGCCCCAGGGCCGTCGCCTCGATCACAGCCGCGTCGTCGGTGTTCCCGACGAGGCGGTTGGCGAGCCGCATCCCCAGCGGGTCCGCGGCGCCCGCACGCGGGACCCCGATGGAGGCGAAACCCTTTCTCCCGCCATCCTCGACGAGTGACATGAACCCCGCCGTCACGACCTCTGCGCCCCTCGGGGCGGTGCATCGAAGCGGTGCGCGACGAGCATCTCCTTCTGTGCGCCCTGTCCGCGGGATGTCGGATTCCACCAGGTGCACGACGTCGCCGGGTTGCAACAAGGCGAAAGGCGGTGTGTCGGGATCGAACATCTCGAGGTTCGTCCTCCCGACGATCTGCCAACCTCCGGGCGACCTGTTGGGGTAGATGGCGGCGAAGCCACCTCCGAGCGCGACCGAGCCCGGTTCGACTACGGCGCGAGGAGTGCTTCGCCTCGGGATACCGCCGAGAGACCCGGGGAGTCCGACCAAGTACGCGAAGCCAGGCGCAAACCCGAGGAAGGCAGCCTCGAGCTTGCAACCAGTGAGATCTTCGACCACACCTCTCTGTGTGTTGCCCGAGAGACGCGCGACCTCTTCGAGGTCGGGCCCGTCGAACGCGACCGGGACCGTCAGGGTCCGACGCGATCGCTCGGTCTGCGCTGTGGGCGACAGCGAGGCGAGCTCGCGGATCAGCTCCTTCGGGTCTATCTGTCTCGGGTCTGTCAACACCGTCACGGACCGGTAGCCCACGACCACGTCCTGCACGCCGGGCCACTTCGACGCCTTCACGGATCCGGCCAAGAGGTGCGCTTCTCGGGGGGAGTCGGCTTGGGCGACCAGGGCGCTGTCCCCGAAGCGCCGGATTCGTCTCGTGCCAGTCATGAGACGAAAGGCGCGACTTCGATCCCCGCTTCCCTGAGCTCGGACAGGACGGCCTCGGCGATGCGCAGCGCTCCGGGGGTGTCACCGTGCAAGCAGATCGAGTTGCCTTCGAGCTCGATCGTTCCACCGTCGACCGCCGGAACGCAGCCGTCGACGGCAAGACCCACCGCGCGCCGGGCTGCCTCGGCGGGTTCTGTCACAAGCGCTCCGGGCATGGTTCTCGGCGCCAGCCGGCCGTCAGCCAGATAGGCGCGGTCGGCGAACACCTCCGTCGCCACGTCGACTCCCAACTCCGTCGCCACGTCGACCGCCACCGAACCCGCAGGGACGAGAAGGACCAGGGCGCCATATGAACGCACTGCGTCGCACACGGCTGCTGCGCACTCGTGGTCGACGGCCATGCGGTTGTACAACGCGCCGTGTGGCTTCACGTATCGAACGCTCGTCCCCAGAGATCGCGCCAGTCCGTCCAGCGCGCCTACCTGGTAGAGGACGTCTTCGGCGATCCGGGCAGGCGGCAGGGCCAGCTCGACACGGCCGAAACCCTCCCGATCGGGATAGGAGGGATGCGCCCCGACGACTACCCCGTGCTCCAATGCCGCCTCGAGCGTGAGCCGCATGACGGAGGGACTTCCGGCGTGGAACCCGCAGGCGATGCTCGCACTGGTCACGAGCTCCAACAGGGCCGATTCCTGCGCAGCGGGCAGGGCCCCTTCGCCCAGATCGACGCTGAGGTCGACGCTGACCACCGAGATGGTCCTCGCCTCTATCTGATCACGCGACGGCGCGGAAGGGCACGCTGGCGAACCCGTGCACGTTGCTCTGGTGAACCCTTCGCACCTTCTCCTCGTCGATCTCGTATCTCGGGAAACGGGCGCGGAACTCCTCGAGTCCCACTCTGCCTTCGAGCCGGGCCAGAGCGGCACCGAGGCAGAAGTGGACTCCATGGCCGAACCCGATCGCCAGGTGCGGTGGGCGGTCTACGTCGAATCGGTCGGGGTCGTCGTACTCGCGCTCGTCGTGGTTGGCCGAAGCAGTC
>Ga0116215_1000352_pt1 | contig 36421 bp, 30 predicted proteins | sample Sb_taG_7_FD_89698 | JGI IMG/M metagenome (GOLD analysis project Ga0116215, IMG submission 89698) | Peat soil microbial communities from Weissenstadt, Germany - Sb_50d_2_FS metaG | ecosystem: Environmental > Terrestrial > Soil > Wetlands > Peat | place: Germany: Weissenstadt | collected 2010-09-21
CTCTACCAGCAGGCCATGGGACTGCCGAAGTCGGACCTCGTCACTCTGCCGCTGGACCCGATCCAGTTGCTTCCGACCTACCAATCGGCCCTCGCGGCTTTCGAGAAGCTTCCAGAAGTGGAGGTGGCTTTCGACGACGGAGCTGGAACGTCACCCACAGGGGCGTCGACTCCGGGCGATCCGTATCCCGGTTTCGAGCAAGGCTTCTCGACGTTTCCTGTCCCGGGCACGGTCGGCCAAACCTGGTACTTCGGGCCGACGGGCTCCCTGGGCGACCAGCCGCCGGCGAGCGGGGGCGTCAACTGGTACACCTCGGACGCGAACGCGCTTCCTCTCACCGACTACGGGAGCAACACCGGTACCGGAGGCCTGTGGGGCAATGCGTCTCAGTGGCAATGGAACTGGAAGCAGAATCCCGCTGGAACGGCCCTCTCGTACGTTTCTGCGCCACTGACGGCGAACACCACGGTCATCGGTTCCGGCGCTGTCGACATCTGGGTGCGGTCGTCGACGCCCGATGTCGACCTGCAGGCCACGATCAGCGAAATCCGTCCCGATGGGAAGGAGTCGTTCGTCCAGAACGGCTGGATCCGCGCCAGCGAGCGGACGCTCGCAACAGACACGGACAACATCTTCGATGAGCCGAGCACGACCCTCGATCCCATTCCCACTTTCACTGGGTCCGACGCCGTTCCGTTGCCGAGCGGGAGGTTCGTCGAGGTGGTGATCCCTCTCTATTACGAAGGTCACGTGTACCGCGCGGGGTCGCGCATACGCGTGACGATCGCCGCGCCGAACGGCACTCAGCCCGTGTGGTCGTTCGGTCAGCCCGTTCCCGACGGCACGGCCAGGGTCTCGATCGCGTCCTCTCAGTCCATGCCGTCGAGCCTTACGCTGCCGGTTGTCCCCGGCGTAAAGGTCCCGACGCCGCCGCCGCCGTGTCCGAGTCTGCGCAACGAGCCCTGCCGGCAGTACCAGCCGATCACGAACGCTGTGGAGAATGCCTAGCGGCAGGTCCGCCCGCCGCTCGCTCGGTCGTTCGGTCTGTTCAGGCCCCGCCTCGAAGCTCTCGCTTGAGGACCTTCCCGGACGGATTGCGCGGAAGCGCGTCGAGGAAGGTGATCGCCTTGGGAACCTTGAAGCGAGCGAGCCGGGCGCGGCAGTGATCGATGAGCTCGTCGGGACTCACCTTCTGATCCTGGCGCAAGACGACGAAGGCTACCGGGACCTCGCCCCATCGGTCGTCAGGACGGGCCACGACGGCCGCTTCGAGCACCGAACCGTGTTCGTAGAGCACACGCTCGACTTCGGAGCTAGCGATGTTCTCGCCACCCGAGACGATCATGTCCTTGGTTCGATCGACGATGTACAGGTAACCATCGTCGTCGCGCACGCCGATGTCCCCGGTGTGGAACCATCCACCCGCGAACGCGGCGGCCGTCGTGTCGGGGTCGCGCCAGTAGCCTTTGAAGGCCTTCGGTCCACGCAAGACGATCTCCCCGCGTTCCCCAGAGGGCATCGACCTCCGATGTTCGTCCCAGATGTCGAGCTCTAGGTATAGGCACGGTCGGCCGACGCTGCCCAGCTTGCTAACGATGCTGTCGCGGTCGAGAAACGTGTCGCCGGAAACCGTCTCCGTGAGGCCGTAGGCATCGGCGAACCACGCCGATGGGAACACCCGCTGGATCCGCTCGATGAGCGGGATCGGCATCTTCTCACCTCCGTTTATGACCACGCGCACCGAAGCCAGGTCGCGCTCCTCGATACCCGGCAAAGCCATGATCGCGTTGACCATGGCGGGTGCGAGCCAGACGGTGGTCACCTGGGATCGCTCGAGCTCGTCGATTACTGCAGATGCTTCGAACGAGCGATGGATGATCGTCGTAGCTCCCGTTGCTATCAGTGACGTAGTCGTGAGGTCGAGCGCGCCCACATGGTAGAGAGGACCGCAGGCCAGCCCGAGGTCGGTGTTCGTGAAGCCGAACTCGACGATGTGCGCGAGGTTCTTCCACGTGAGGTTGCCGTGCGTGATCATGACGCCTTTTGGTCTCCCCGTGGTACCCGACGTGTACATCAGACGGTGGACGTCGTCGGCTGCCGCCGGAACGCTCGCTGTTCTGGTCGGCGTTGCGCGCAGGTCCGCAAGAGTCGTCCATCCGCTCGCTCCCGGTGAAACGCACGCACGGATGAGAGCGTCTTCGATACCCCGTGTGGCCTCGTCTGCAAGTTCCACGAGAGATTCATCGCACACGAGGGCGCGAGCTCCGGAGTGCTCGAGTATGTACCGCACCTCGGGGGCGGCCAGCCGCCAATTGATGGGCATCGCGATCGCTCCGAGGTAGTTGGCCGCGAAGATCGTCTCCAGGAACTCCGGACGGTTGTACGAGAGGAGGGCCACGACGTCGCCGCGACCGACTCCGCGTTCGGACAGGCCCCCGGCCAACGCTGCCACGCGTCCGGCCATCTCCCCATATGTCGTCGCCGCGCCTTCGAACACGGTCATCGCCTTGTCCGGTGCACGGGTGGCGTGGTGGGCGAGAACCGCAAACCAGTTCATGTCTGCCTGTCGAGCCCCCTCTTCGGTCACCGAGAATCCTCCTTCCCAGGGGGCGGCCAGCTAACGTCGCTGCAATGCCGGCGGCGCAAGCGAGCGGTGACACTCGACGAAGTGCCAACTGGCAGGCGCGTCGCCAAGCGATCATCGACACTTCCGCAAGCGTCTTCGCCCGGCGCGGGTATCACGCCACGGGTATCACAGAGCTCTGCACCGCGAACGATCTCGGCAAAGGAGCGCTCTATCACTACATAGTCTCCAAGGAGGAGCTCCTCGCCGCGATCCACGACCGAGTGATGGACGAAGTGATGCTCGGAGCTGATCGTGTCGCAGAGGCAGGCGGCTCGCCCTCGCAACAGCTCGCCCTGCTCGGTCATGAGCTGCTCGACGTGATCCACCGGTACCCGGATCATGTCTGGGTCTTCCTCCACGAATTCCCGGCACTCACCGGAGAACGCGCTGCGCAGTTCCGCGAGAGGCGGCGACGCTACGAACGAAGAGTCGAGGCGGTTCTCCAGGAAGGCGTCGACTCGGGCGAGTTCCGTGAGCTGGACCCCAGGCTGACCGCCTTGGCATGGCTCGGGATGCACAACTACACCTACCTCTGGCTGAAGGCGGGCGGACGGCTGTCGGCTCGAGATGTGGCCAAGCCGTTCGCCGAGATATTCATGGGGGGGATCGCCAATCCCACCTCCTGAGCACCGATCAGTCGTCCTCAGGGCGCCGAGTAACCGCCGTCGACGACGATCGCCGATCCGGTAGTCCAACGCGAAGAATCGCTCGCCAGATAGGAGTACGCACCCGTCAGATCTGCCGCCGATCCAAGCCCGAGAGGGTGTCGCGCTGCGATGGCGTCGAGCGCCTCGGGCGGAAGATCGGCGTGAATTGCCGATCGAAACGTCCCCGGGCAGACGCAGTTGACTCGGATGCCGTCGCGCGCGTACTCGATCGCAGCGACCTTGGCTAGCTGGATAACGGCGGCCTTGGTCGCGCAATACGGAGCCGCATGTGACCAGGCCGTGAGCCCGGAGACCGATGCCGTTAGCACGATGGAGCCCGATCGCTGCGGGCGCATGACGCCGACCGCGGCACGGATGCCGTTGACAGCACCGAGGAGGTTGACCCTGAACGCGCGCTCCCACTCCTCGGTTGGCAGGTTGTGGATCCGGCCGTTCGGGGACAGCGCACCTGCGTTGCTGATCAACACGTCGAGACGGCCGAAGCGCTCGACCGCCAGCGAGACCACCGACTCGACCTCGCCGAAGTCGCTCACGTCCGCGAGCAGCGTCGCGACCGAAGCGTCGGTCGCGGGGAGGCTCGAGACCGTCGCTTCGAGCGAAGGAGAGCTGACGTCGCTCAACACGAGATCGGTGCAGGGCTCACTGGCGAGCTGCTGGGACACCGCCGCGCCGAGCGCCCCGCCGGCCCCCGTGATGGCGACCACCCGTCGTGCCGGCGTCATACGGCCATCGTCTCCCTCGTTGTACCGATCAGTACAATAACACCGGTGGCAGCCGGCCGACCCGACCCGTCCGCGTTCACGACGACCGACCTCGTCGAGATGCACCGCAGGATGCTCCTGATCCGCGGCTTCGAGCAGCGGGTCGCCGTGCTCTATAGAGATGGCGAGATTCCCGGCTTCGTGCACCTCTCGATCGGGCAGGAGGCGGCGGCCGTGGGCGCGTGCTGGCCGCTGCGCCCGACGGACGTCATAACCTCCACGCATCGCGGCCACGGCCACTGCTTGGCGAAAGGCCTGGACCCGCTCGGGATGTTCGCCGAGCTGATGGCCAAGGACCGGGGCACGAACCGTGGTCGGGGGGGCTCGATGCACATCGCCGACCCGAAGCTCGGGATCTTCGGCGCGAACGGGATCGTGGCAGCGGGACTCCCGATCGCCGTCGGAGCTGCGACGGCTGCGCTGCTGCGGGCCGACGGCAGCGTGGCCGTGGCGTTCTTCGGTGACGGCGCGCCGGCGCAAGGCGCGTTTCACGAGGCGCTCAACCTTGCCGCCGTTTGGCAGCTGCCTGTCGTCTTCTTCTGCGAGAACAACGGCTATGCCGAGTTCTCCCCTTCTTCGACTCAACACGCAGCGTCGCTCGAGCTACGTGCCGCCGGCTACGGGATCCAATACTTCCCGGTCGACGGCAACGACGTCGCTGCGACGGCCGCCGCGATGGAAGACGCAGTCCTCGCAGCACGCGCGGGAGGCGGTCCTTGGGTCGTCGAGGCGACGACATACCGCTGGCACGGCCACTACGAAGGCGATCCGCAGCGCTACCGATCACCGGAGGAAGTCCAAGCTTGGCAGGAGCGTGACCCGCTTCTCGCCCACGATCGCCGTCTTCGGAGCCTCGGAGTCGGAGACGACGAGGTCAAGGCGCTCGAGGCAGCCGTGGCGGACGAGCTCGACGGTGCGCTGCAGGCCGCGCGGAGGCTCGCGAGCCCGTCGCCGGCCACGCTGACCGACTTCGTCACACGTGCGAGGCCGGCACGAGTGGAACCTCCGCTGCCAGGTGAAGATGCCCCGCTCTTCCGCACCATGGACGCGATCCGTGCAGCGCTCGAAGCCGAGCTCTCCGGCGACGACAGCGTGTTCGTCGCAGGCATCGACGTCGGCGCGGGAGGCAATGTCTTCGGACTCACACGAGGTCTCGCCGATCGGTTCGGTGAGCGGGTGCGTGACACGCCGATCTCCGAGACGGCGATCATCGGACTCGGCGTGGGAGCGGCGATGGCGGGGATGCGTCCAGTGGTCGAGCTGATGTATCTCGACTTTCTCGGTGTCTGCTTCGACCAGCTGCTCAACCAGGCGGCAAAGCTCCCGTTCATGACCGGAGGGAGCGCTGAGATGGCGCTTACCGTGCGGACCCAGTTCGGCGCCGGGCGCTCCTCGGGAAGTCAGCACTCACAGAGCCTCGAAGCGCTTCTCGCGCACATTCCGGGACTGAGCGTCGTCATGCCGTCGACGCCTGCCGACACCTACGGCCTGCTGCGCGCAGCGATCCAGGACCCGAACCCCGTGGTCTTCATCGAGAACCGGCTGCTCTACGGCATGCAGGGACCACAGCCCCCGCCCGACTACGTCCTCCCGATCGGCAAGGCCGCGGTCGTGCGTCGTGGAACCCACGTGACGGTCGTGTCGGTCTCACGAATGGTCCACGAGGCGATCGCCGCCGCCGAGCGTCTGGGTGAGGAGGGAATCTCCGTCGAGGTGATCGATCTGAGGGGTGTGGCTCCCCTCGACGTCGAGTCGATCCTCGACTCTGTGCACAAGACGAGCCGGCTCCTGATCGCGCACGAGGCGGTCGTCCCGTTCGGTATCGGCGCTGAGATCGCGGCCACAGTGGCGCGCGAGGGCTTCTGGGATCTCGATGCACCGATCGAACGGATTGGCGCCGCCGCGACTCCGCCGCCGTACGCCCCGGAGCTCGAGCGAGCGTGGCTACCCGATCGCGACGACATCGCCGACGCCATCCGTCACCTCGTCGCTGTCTAGCCGGTCTGGGTCAGCAGCCGAGCGTCCGCGCGATCACCAAGTGCTGGATCTCGTTGGTGCCTTCACCGATCTCGAGGACTTTCGAGTCGCAGTAGAAGCGCGCTACCGGCGTCTCGAGCATGTACCCGAGACCTCCGTGGATCTGAACGGCCTCCGAAGCCGCCCAAGTCGCCAGCCGGCTCGCCTTCAGCTTGGCCATCGCCGCCTCCTTCTGGAACGGCTCGCCGGTGTCGCGCAGGTATGCAGCACGGTAGGTGAGCCAGCGAGCCGCCTCCAGCTCGGTGGCGATGTCGGCCAGCTTGAACTGCACGGCCTGGAACTTCGAGATGGGCTGGCCGAATTGCACTCGCTCTTTCGCATAATGGCCCGCCATGTCCAGCACGGCCTGCGTGAGGCTGAGTGACAGCGCCGCGATCGAGATCCGCCCTACCTCGAGCGTGCTCAGGAACTGGCTGAGGCCCAAGTTCGGGTCACCGAGAAGGTGGTCGTCGGGGACCCAGACGTCGTCGAGGTACAGCTCGCGCGTGTCGAGGCCGCGCCATCCGATCCCGCGCATCTTTGGTCCCATCGTGAAGCCTGGCGTGTCCTTTTCCACCACGAAGCTCGCGAACCTCGCCCTCTCGCCCCCGGCCGGTTCGATGCGCGCAAGGAGCGTCACACCGAACGACATGTCCGTGCCGGCGTTGGAGATGAACGTCTTGCGGCCGTTGATCAGCCAGCCACCGTCACGGCGGTCCGCACGCGTGCGGATCCCGCGAGCGTCGGAGCCCGCTTCGGGCTCGGTGAGCCCGAACGCGCCCAAGGCGCGGCCCTCTGCCAGAGGTCGCAGCCAACGCTCTCGCTGCTCATCGTTGCCGAACAGGTACAGCGGCAAGGAGCCGATCGTCGCATGCGCCTGCCACGCTGCCGCCACGGACTGGTCCGCGACACCGATCTGCTCCATCGCTGCGACGAAGCCGATCGTCGACATGCCTATCCCGCCCCATTCCTCGGGGATGAGGATCCCGAGAAGGCCGAGCTCACCCATCTCTCGGAGCAGATCGGTCGGGCATCGGCCTTCCTCCCACGCCAGTGGCGCACGAGGTGCGATCTCACGCTGGGCGAAGTCGCGGCAAAGGTCGGCGAGCTCCCGTTCCGATTCGCTGAGCGAGAAGTCCACCTCCGGCGGTCCTATGTCTTACGACGCAGCAGGCTTCGCGCCGCTCGGGGCCAGGTGTGCCATGAAAGCGGCTGACCAGGCAGTGAGGTCGGCTGGTACGTAGTAGCCCGTCTCGTCGTTGATCGTGGCCCAGTGCGCGGCCACGTCCTCGATCGTGGGTTCCTCCCCGACTTGGACGTAACCCTCGGTCGAGGCGATGAAGATACGTGCGAACCGACCCGCGCCGGCAGCGTAGATCTCGCCACTGACGGGGCAACCCTCGTGGGCGAGGAAAGCAGCCAACGGTGCGACGAGATCCGGCGACATCTGTGCGGCGCCCTCCTCGGTGGGCCTGCCCGCCATGCGCGTCATCGCGGCAGGCGCGATGAGGTTCACCTTGATGCTGTGCGGCGCGCCGGCGGTCGCCAGACTGCGCGCCAGACCGATCACGGCCCCTTTGGCGGCCGAGTACGAGACGTTGTTCGCCAGCCCGAACAGTCCCGTCGACGTGGTCATGACGATGCGGCCGTAGCCCTGGTCGACCATGTGCTGCCAGGCCGCGCGCGCTGTGTTGAAGGATCCGACGACGTGAACGGCGAGGTGCCTTGCGAGATTCTCCTCGTCGGCCTCCGGGAAGCCTGCCCACTTGATGATGCCGGCGTTGTTGATCAGGATGTCGAGTCGTCCGAACCGTTCGACCGCCGCGTCGACGAGCGCCCGGGCGCCCGCGGGGGTGGCTACGTCGCTGCCGTCGGCGATGGACGTACCGCCTGCAGCAGCGATCTCTTCGGCAACTGCGGCAGCCACGCCGTCGTCTGCCCCGAAACCTGCCATCGAGCCGCCCAGGTCGTTCACGACGACGCTGGCCCCGCGCTCGGCAAGGAGCATCGCATAGGAACGGCCGATACCGCGTCCGGCCCCGGTCACGACGGCGACGCGCCCGTCGAACGAGAGCGGCTTCACCTGGGTGGTCCCTTCGGGCGCTGGTGCGGTCAAGCGGCTACCGGGGCTTCGAAGCCCAGGAGGCCACCCAATGTGCCACCGAGTATGGCGGCCCGTTCCTCGGCCGGAACTCCGGCGAACTGCGTTGCGATGAGCTCCCGGCTCCCGCGGAACGTTCCTTCGGCATGCGGATAGTCGTTGCCCCAAACGATGGTCGACAACCCCGTGATGTGCCGGCAGGCGAGGGCCACCGGATCGTCCTGGAACTGGACGTGGAACTGCCTCTTCACGTACTCGCTTGGCATCAGCGGGTACGGCCACTTCTCGTTCAGGCGAAACAGCTGGGCCATGCCGGGCTGGTCGTCGGCGGGGCGTGCGTCGTCCCAGCAGCCGAGCCACCAGTCGGGATCCTGGCCGATGCCGGTGACCCAGCACTTGTCCATGCCGCCCACCAACGACGCCAGCCAGTGGGCGTTGAACTCGATCAGCGAGAAGTGGAGGTCGGGGTAGCGCTCGGCGACGCCGCCGCCGATCAGCTCGCAGATGAGCTTCCCGGGGACGAGCCCTGCGTACACCGCCTGGGTGACCATACGCTTCGACGCGGACCTCTCGGTCATCGGCTGGTTGACCTGCGCCGCCGACTCCATGACCACCTTGAGCGTCGAGGAGGCAGGGTCGTTGACCTTCACGCCGCCAGTTTGTGTGTGGAAGAACGCCTGCACGCCATTGGCCTGGAGCGCCGCCCACACGGCGTCGAAGTCTCGCGAGTAGTAGGGCTTCGGCGGCGTCGCCGGCAGGAGGACGGCGCGGAAGCCGGCGGCGGCGACACGCTCGATCTCGGCGACGGCTTCCTCGATGTCGGTGACCGGAACGGGAGCAGTCGGGGCCAGACGCGAGAAGAACGGCGTGAACCGTTCGCTGACATAGTCCGTGTAAACACGAGCGTGGGCCATCGAGAGCTCGTGGTCGTCGGAGTAGAGCCCGAACAGCGACAGGTTCGGGTGCAACACCTGGGCGTCGACCCCGTCGAGGTCCATGTCCTCGAGGATCATTTCCGGATCACCCTCCGGCATCCGCCCTCCGGTCTGGCGGTACCGGGAGATCGTCCAGCCCTCGAACCCGGGGGTGTGCAGGCGCCTGAAGACCCTGGCGCCACCCTCGACGAACGGTTCGATCTCGAAATCCTCTTCCCACACGGCCCGGTCGCGCAGGTGTTTCGGGAGGCGGGTACGGAAGAGGTCGGTGGGCTCGAGGAGGTGCCCGTCGCCGGAGACGACGAAATCCTCTTTGATCATGGTGAGCCCTCCCTCGGAGGCGGAAACGTGCTTCGCGGTCTACGCAAACCCCTGTTCCGAGCCTAAGCTGGACCGATCGGTACATGCAACGCCAACGGGACCTAAACCGGCCAGTTAGCCTGCGTACCCGCAAAAGACGGCACTCAGTGAGGGAAGGAGGCGCGCCGTGGCGATCGCGGACCGGAAGCGGTCGGCACTGCCGGTGCCCTACGCGATGGACCCGGCGCTCCCGGACCGGGTTCCCAAGGAGCGTTACTTCGACCCCGACTTCTACCGACTGGAGGTCGAGCGGCTGTGGCCGCGGGTCTGGCAGATGGCGTGCCGGCTCGAGGAGATCCCGAGACCCCACGACTTCGTCGAGTACGAGTTCCTCGAACAATCCATCGTCGTGCTCCGAACCGACGACATGGGGGTGAGGGCGTTCGAGAACGCCTGCCGCCATCGTGGCGTCAGGTTCGTCCAGGGCCGTGGGAGCTGCGAGAACGGGTTCACCTGCCCCTTCCACGGATGGTGCTACGGCCTCGACGGCGCCAACACCGGGATCCCGCGTCGCAAGTCGTTCGCCTCGCACAACGTCGAGCCGGGCGACGTCGACCTCGTGCCGGTGCGGTGCGAGGTGTGGGGTGGGTGCGCGTGGATCAACTTCGACAACGATGCTCCTCCCGTAAGGGAGTGCATGGAGCCGACCACCACCATCCTCGACGCGTGGAAAGTGGAGTCGCTGCGCGCCGAGAAGTGGTACGCGGCCCGTCTGCCGGTGAACTGGAAGCTCGCGGTCGAGGCGTTCGTCGAGATGTACCACGTGGTGGTGACACACCCCCAGCTCGACATCCCCGGCATGCGGTACTCGCTGCGCCCCGGCGCTCCATTCGACCGGCGTGCGTTCATCGACGCGGAGATCGAATACCTGCGAGCCATGAGCGACGGCATGGACGGGATGGTCCACGCGAACGATGTGCGGGTTGCCGAGGGTCTGCACGACCTGGAGCTGCCGGCCGACCCGCAGCTCGCAATCTCGACGTGGAACCGAGCGCTCAACGATGCCGTCATGCGCTGGCACCGGGAGCGGCACGCTGACATCCCCGACATCAACGAGCTCGACGAGCACGGGTTCAACGACACCTTCTATCAGTGCTTCCCGCACTACTTCGTGCTGCCGATGTACAGCAGCGCCTCCTCGTACCGCTTCCGGCCGACGGGACCGGAGGAGACCCTCATGGAGATCTGGTCGCTCGCGCGGTTCGGTGAGGGCGATGAGCCTGAGACTCCTCCACCGCCCGAAGTATGGGAGTGCGACGACCCACGATGGCCGCCGATTCCCGCGCAGGACTTCTCGAACATCCCGAGGCAGCAGAAGGGCCTGCACGCGCATGGCTTCAGGTACATGCGCCTCAGCGAGCGGCTCGAGGGCCACATCTCCAACCTCCAGCGCACCGTCGACGGTTTTCTCGCCGGCCTCCCCTACAGGGAGCTACTCCCGGCGCTGCACTCGGTCAACGTGGCTCCGTTCGACAAGCCCGTTCTGGACCTCGGCTTCTGAGCGCTGCCCCGTGCACGGCCGGAAGGTGTTGTTCGTGGGCGGGCAAGGGCCGGTGAGCGCTCCCGCCCTGCGGTTGCTCGCGCCCGACAACGACGTGTTCTCCATGGCTCGCTTCTCGAACCCTGAGGCGAGGGAAAAGCTGGAGGCGAGTGGTGTCACTTGCATCCGGCATGACGTGTTCGAGCCGTTCGACGGTCTTCCCGACGACTTCGACTACGTGTTCCACAGCGCGCTGCCTCTGTCCCGGAACGCGATGGGCCGGATCGACGTCCCGTCGAGGGATCGATGGCCGAATTCCTTCGACGCGTACGCCGATGCAACCGGGCGGTTGATGGCGCACTGCCGATCGGCTATGGGCTTCCTGTTCGCCTCCACGATCTCGGTGTACGACCCGCCTGGTGGCGAGACGCCCGTCCCCGAATCTCATCCTTTCGGCTTCCACACGACGAGTGCGTACTCCTTCACCAAGGTGGCGAACGAGGCGGTCGTCAGCTATCTCTCGCGCAACCTCGAGATCCCCGCGACGATCATCCGCGTAGGCAGCGCGTCGGGTCCCGACGGCGGCCCGCTGCGGGAGCGCCTCGACCGCATCCTCAAGGGAAAGACGATCCGGCTCCATCCTGACGCGCCCAACTACACGCGACCGATCTTCGAACCGGATTGCGCCCGGCTGGGCGTGGCAGCGCTGGAAGCAGGGCGCGTGCCTCCCTTGGTGGTGAATTGGTGTGGCGACGATGTCGTGACCGTCGAGGACTACTGCGCTTACATGGGGGAGCTGATCGGCAAGGAGCCGATCTTCGAGTACACGGCCTCGGCCTGGTGCTCGCTGGTGGCTGACACCACTTTCATGCACGAAGCACTCGGACACTGCGATATCGCCTGGCGCGACGGCTGCCGCATGCTCGTCGAGCAGTGCTACCCGGAGCTCGTGGCGATGTCGTCTAAACCTAGGCTGCATCGGCGCGAAGGAAGGAGCAGACGCGGTGACCAAGCGGTGGAAACAACGCCCGCCCGGGTCGACCTGGGGTGATTGGGGCGAGGACGACGAGCTGGGACGGATCAATCTGCTGACCCCTGAGAAGGTCCTCCAAGGGGTGCAGGAGGTGAAGGCCGGTATCACCTTCTGTCTCAGCCTGCCGCTCGATTATCCGGGTGGCACTGCCCTCAACCAGCGGCGTCATCCTCCGGTCCTCGCGCCGACCGAGGACATGGATGGCAACGTCGACACCTTCTACAACGTTCATCAGAGTCAGATGGAGAAGTGGGGGCACCCCAAGTACGTCGACGTCTGGAACGACGACATGGTGACGCTCTTCCTCCAGTACTCGACGCAGTGGGACTCCTTCGCCCACGCCGGGGCCGAGTTCGACGCCGACGGTGACGGGACCGAAGAGGCCGTCTATTACAACGGGTACCGAGCGGGAGTCGACCTCGTCGGACCGAAGGTGGACGCGGCCGGGGACGGCGGTGAGCACCTCTGCTTCGCGCGCCATCTCGGTCTGGAGCACATGGCCTTCCACGGTGTGCAGGGCCGAGGGGTCCTCATCGACCTGGCCCACCACCTGGGCCACGACTGGCGCGGCGTCGATCGCAAGACGCTCGAGGAGAACATGGCGGCCGATGACGTCGTCATCGAGCCCGGGGACATGGTCCTGTTCCACACCGGGTTCGCGACCAAGATCCTCGAGTGGGACCACAATCCGGATCCCACGCAGCTCTTCACGATGTGCACGTACCTCGACGCCCGCGACGAGTCATTGCTGGATTGGATCACCGAGTCGCAGATCGCCGCGCTGGTAGCGGACAACTACGCGGTCGAGGGACTGGTCGGGAGGGACCGCGACGAGAGCCGGCATTCGCTCCTCCCGATCCATCATCTCTGCCTCTTCAAGCTCGGCGTGCCGCTCGGGGAGCTTTGGTACCTGCACGAGTTGGCAGCGTGGCTGCGCCAGCACGAGCGCAGCCGGTTCCTTCTTACCGCTCCACCGCTGCGGCTGCCTGGCGCGGTGGGCTCGCCGGCGACGCCGATCGCGACAGTCTGAACGCCTTGTAGCCGTTCTCGCGGACCCTGGCGATCTCTCTGAAGAGCTTCGGCCGTCCGCCGGAGTTCAGGAGGTACCGGCGAGGCTTCCCGGGGATGTTGGTGCCGAAGTAGTAGCTCTTTTCGGTGAACGAGGAGAAGGCCACGTTGCGTTCGATCATCTCGCACCACTTCTCCTCGGCTTCGAGCGTCACCTCGATCACGTCGTAGCCATGGTCGCGGACGTAGGCGAGCGTCTCGGTGACGAAGTCGACCTGGTCGCCGTTGTATCGCGGGTTGTTGCCGGCAGCAGCGTGAGGCCCGCCGGGGAAAAAGAGATTAGGAAAGTTGGTGGTCTGCAGGCCCAGGAAGGTCGTTGGACCATCGGCCCAGTGGTCGGCGAGGGCAAGGCCTTCGCGGCCACGGATGCCCATGCGCAGTAGCGCCCCGGTTCCGAAGTCGAAGCCGGTCGCCCACACGATGACGTCGAAGTCCCGCTCACCCTCGGTCGTCTCGATGCCCCGCTCGGTCACGCGACGGATCGGCGTCTCATGGAGGTCGACGAGTGAGACGTTCGGCTTGTTGAACGTCTCGTAGTAGTCGGTGACGAACGGAGGCCGCTTCTCGCCGAAACGATGGTCCTTCGGGATGAGCTTCTCCGCCGTCCCGGTGTCCTCGACGATGCTCCTGACCTTGCCGGCGACGAACCCGCACCACTCCGAGTTGGCGGCCTCGTTCAACAGCAGGTCTGTGTAGTTGCTGGTGAGCTTCATGAAACCGGGGCTGTTCCACATCTTCTCGAAGAACGCCCTCCGTTCTTCTCGCGAGTCGTCGAAGGCGGCGCGGCCGTGCGGCTGGTGGAGGAACCCGTGCGCCGACGTGTTCAGAGCATCTCGGATCGCTTCGAAGTCGGCCCGCAGCTGCGACTGCTCGTCGGGCGTGATCGGAGCGTTGTTGAGCGGCGTGCACCAGTTGGGGGTGCGCTGGTACACGGTCAGCGACGCGACCTGGTTGGCGATGGCGGGGACGATTTGGACCCCGCTGGACCCGGTGCCGATGACCGCAACGTGTTTGGCGGAGAAGTCGACGGGTGACTGTGGCCACAGACCCGTGTGGTACGACTCGCCACCGAATTCCGCCAGCCCGGGCACGTCCGGGAAGTACGGCACCGAGAGGACGCCGGTGGCGGCAACGAGGAAGCGTGCCCGGTACTGGGTGCCGTCGCTCGCCAAGACGTTCCACGTCCCTGTCGCCTCGTCGAACTCGGCCGAGGTGACCTTGGTGCGCAGTCGTATCTGGTGCCGAAGCTCGAACCGCTCGACCACGTGGTTCAAGTAGCGCTCGGTCTCCGGCTGTCCGGCGAAGTGCTCCCCCCACTCCCACTCCTCGAACAGATCCCTCGAGAACAGATAACCGTAGGCGTAGCTCTCGGAGTCGAACCGGGCCCCGGGATAGCGGTTCCAGTACCAGGTGCCCCCGACACCACCACCTGCCTCGAGCAGGAGCGCCGAGAAGCCGGCTTCCCGTGCCGTGTAGAGCTGGTAGATGCCGGTAATGCCGGCGCCGACGACGAGGACGTCAATCTCAGCGACGAGTTTGGCGTTTGCAGGAGGGGAGAACGACATTGTACCGAACGGTTATTATACGGACGTGACCGGCACGCGGCGTTCCAGTTGCCCGGCCGCGACCTTCGTGCAGGGGACCTCATGACGGACTACGACGCCACCGACTTCTTCCGCGGCGACGAATTCGTCGCAGACCCCTACCCGTACTACGACTTCATGCGCAGCCGGTGCCCGGTGCGCCGCGAGCAGCACCACGACGTGATGATGGTGACGGGTTACGACGAGGCACTGGCCGTCTACCACGACCCGGACCTGTTCTCGTCGTGCAATTCGGTGACGGGTCCCTTCCCGGGCTTCCCGGTGTCCCTGGAAGGTCGAGATGACGTGAGCGATCTCATAGAGCAGTACCGCGACGGGCTGCCCATGAGCGACCAGGTGATCACCTTCGACCCACCGAAGCACACCGACCATCGCGGATTGCTCATGAAGCTCCTCACGCCGGGGCGCCTCAAGGAGAACGAGGCGTTCATGTGGGACTACGCCGACCGCCAGATCGACGAGTTCGTCGACAAGGGCGCCTGCGAGTTCATAACCGAGTACGCCTCGCCCTTCGCCATGCTCATCATCGCCGACCTCCTCGGGGTGCCGCGCGAGGACCACGAGCTGTTTCGCAAGAACCTGAACCGGACCACCGGGCTCGGAAGCACGGGCGACGACACTCTGGCCCAGAGCCCGCTCGAGTTCCTGTACCGGCAATTGTCCATGTACGTGGAGGACCGCCGCCGCGAGCCCCGCAATGACGTGCTCAGCGGGCTGGCGAGCGCGACCTTCAAGGACGGCTCGGTCCCTGAGGTCATCGACGTGGTGCGCGTGGCTGCCAACATCTTCGCCGCCGGCCAAGAGACCACCGTGCGATTGCTGGCCGCCGCCGTGCAGCACCTGGCCGAGCATCCTGATCTGCAGACCCGCCTACGCACCGAGCGCGACCGGATCCCGAACTTCGTGGAGGAGATGCTGCGCTACGAGGGCCCGGTCAAGGGGGACTTCCGGTTGGCTCGGCGTGCCACGACGGTGGGCGGTGTCGAGATCCCTGCCGGCACGACCGTCATGGTGCTCAACGCCGCGGCCAACCGCGACCCGCGCAAGTTCGAGCAGCCCGACGCCTTTGATCCGGACCGGGAGAATGCCCGCCAGCATGTCGCCTTCGGCCACGGTGTACACGTGTGCCCGGGCGCGCCTCTGGCCCGCACCGAGGGCCGGGTGAGTCTGGAGAAGCTCCTCGAGCGCATGGCTGAGATCCGCATCTCCGAGGCGCATCACGGCTCCCCGGGTGCTCGCCGATACCAGTACGTCCCGACGTACATCCTGCGCGGCTTGACCCGGCTACACCTGGAGTTCACGCCGGCCCCCGTCGAACCCGGCTGACGCCGAGCGCCTCAGGCGGCGAACTCGGGCAGGACGTCGCGGGCGAATCGCTCGACCTGCGCTCGGCCCGCTTCGGGCCAGCCGCAGACGAGGTAGCCGTAACCCGCGTCCCGCCATTTGGCAGCGTGTCTGCGCGCTGTGTCGAGATCGTCGAGCGACACCGAGCTCGCTCGCACGATCGACGACGGGTCGCGTCCCGCTCGAGCCGCCAGCTCGTCGAGCCGTTGGTTTGCCTCCCGGAGTGAATTGGGAGTTCCCCACGAGTGCCAGACGTCGGCGTGGCGTGCGACGAGTGGGAGTGTGCGCCGCGGACCGCTGCCGCCGATCCAAATCGGCGGGTGCGGTTGTTGGACGGGTAACGGACGAAGTTGTGCGTCGCGCAACGACACGACCCGGCCGTCGTAGGAGACGACCTCGCCCGTGAACAGACGGGTCACGATCTCGAGCGCGTCCTCGAGCAAGTCGAAGCGCTCAGGTGTGGGCGGGAACGCGATACCGAGCTCGACGTGCTCCTTCTCGAACCAAGCGGCGCCGAGGGAGAGCTCGAGCCGGCCGTGCGAGACGTGGTCGATCGTCAGGGCCTGGGCTGCGAGCACCGATGGGTGCCGGTAGGTCACTCCGGTCACGAGAAGACCCAGCCGGATGCGCGACGTGGCGGTTGCAAGCGCGGCCAGCGTCGTCATGCCTTCGAAGGTCTGCCCGGGTCCTTCGCCGTACATGGGCTGAAGGTGATCGAAGCCCCAGGCGCCGTCGAAGCCCAGGTCCTCGGCGAAATGCACGCGGTCGACCAGTTCCTCCCACGGCATACGTTGCTGCGCGACATCGAGGCCAAAACGCATCGTCACAACTTATGCGACAAGCTCACCCCTCGAGGAGGTCTGGCTGGATCGAGACGATCCACTCGTAGAGTGGCTGGAACGAGATCCAACCCGCGAGCGGCATTCCGACCTGTCGCGCGGTCTTCTCCGCCTGTTCGCGATCGATGAGCACTGGTGTGCCGGCAGCCTCAGCCAGCAACTGCGCCTGGCAGGTGCGTTCCATCGTGATGAACCACCATGCGGCCTCGTCGACCGAAGTTTGTCCGACCGTCAGCAGGCCGTGGTTCGAGAGGATCACGGCTTTTCGCCCGCCTAGAGCGTGCGCGATCCGCTTTCCCTCTTCGAGGTCGAGCACCACCCCGGTGTAATCGTCGAACACCGCGTGGTCGCCGTAGAACACGCACGAATCCTGAGTCAGGGGATCGAGGGGTCGGCGCAACGACGACCACGCCTTACCGTGCAGCGAGTGGGCGTGCGCGGCTGCGATCACGTCTGGCCGCGCTGCATGAATCTGCGAGTGGATCGCGAACGCGGCAGCATTCACCGGCCAGTTGCCGTCCACGACGTCACCGCGATCGTTCACGAGGATGAGGTCCTTCACGCGTATGTGCTTGAAGTTCATCCCGAGCGGATTGACCCAGAAGTGGTCGAGCAGCTCGGGGTCTCGTGCGGTGATGTGACCGGCGACCCCTTCGTCGAACCCGAACTGTCCGAACAGCCGGAAAGCTGCGGCGAGGCGCTGCTTGCGGTGCCTGCGCTCGTCCTCGAGGTTGTCGAACTTGGGGAATTTCGGCGGAAGACGATCTGACGGCACCATCGAGATCCTAAGACAACGTCGCGTACAAAGACAACGCCCTTGGGTGCCGACGGACCGCCCCCGAGCTCCGTCGACGAGCCGGCTTCACCTAAGCCAGGAGCTCGGCCCCCGCGGCCACCGCGCGCTCCCACCACTCGAGCTCGGTGCCGGCACTGGCGAGTGCCTTCTCCCATCCGAATTGGAGCATCGTCGCCAGCATCTCGAGGGCCAATGCTTGGTCCCACCAGGCGCCGGTCTCGACGCCGTGGCGTTCGAGCGCTCCACGGTAGGCGGCGACCGTGTCTTCCTTCGACTGCGGCAGCTTGGCCGAGTTGAGTGCGAGGTACCAGGACAGATCCGCGAGAGGGGAGGCTTCGCCGGGCACCTCGCCCCAGTCGAGCAGGATCGTGCGCCCGTCTCCGTGGTAACCGAGGTTCGCGGCTTTCCAGTCGCCGTGAACGAACGTGTGTGGCATCTGCTCCAAAGCAGTGAGGAGGGGGGAAGGATCGTCCAACAGCGGCATCACCACCTTCGCCGCCTGTGGCGCGACGGCGGGGAACCTCGCCCAGCCGTCGGCCATCACCTTCGGCACCAATGCATCGGATCCCCTGGCCGCCTCGTCCGCGGCGACCGCGGGGGAGAAGGTCAGGTATCTCGCCCGAAGCGGGGTCAGGCCGACGGTGTCGTGCCATCCCCAGAACGTGGCATGAAGCAGTGCCATGTGATCGAGGAACCTGAGGTGCTCGTCGTGCCCGAGAGGCCCGTCCCCCAGGGGCAACAGTTCGTCGGAGACGTCGCGGAGGAGGATCGCTCCGACCCCGTCTTCCACAGCGGCGCCCACGACCGCGTGGTCGATGGCGGAGGGGATCGAGTCCAGCAGTCCCGAGCCCCAGAGAGCGGCAAACCGCCGGCCGTCCATGTCACCGGTCGCTCGCATGAGCCAGTCGTCTTGGGCGTCCTGGTACTTGAGCACCAGGCGCCGACCGCCTATCACCACATGTTCGAAGCGAGCACCGGACTTCGAGTCTTGAGGAACCATCGGTCGGCGTGAAGTGCACCCCGCAACGAGGTCGTCGATCGACTGAGCCATGGGGCGCGGGACCAGCTCGTGCTGCGTCATGTCAGCGAGACGGAGCCGTCATCGGCGACGGTCCAGCCGGGATTGTGCGCCACTTCCCAGACGTTCCACGACGTCATCTCTAGCACCGGAAGTCCGTTGGTCGCCTTTTCCATCGAGCCCGCTCTTGTAGGTTTGCGCTGCGCCCGGCCACTGCTCGGGCCCAAGGGGAGGTGGAGGCGATGCCGGAGTTCGACGGAGGCCTGGCGCACACCCGCGACTACTTCTTCGCCGGCGCGCCCGCCGATCCCGACGTGCGTGAGAGCGCATCGGTGTGGGTGTGCGACGAGAACGGAACGCTCGGCATGCCGCGTATCGGTATCGAGGCGGTCGCGAAGTCCTGGGATGAGCGCGGCCTGCAGGTGAACGTGGGGTTCCCCGGCGATCGCACGGTGGTGGCATGGGGCCGAGGCGAGGGGCACTCGCCAATCGACGACGACGGCATCTGCCGCACCTTCGGCGCCGGAGGTCTCGAGTTCCGGTGCGAGGAGCCGTTCGCCCGGACGACCGTGCACTTCGACGGCAGTGCCCTCGATACCAACGCAGGGCGCCTGGCGAGGTCCGACTTCACCGGTCCGCAGATCCCGCTGCGCGTCGACGTCGCTTTGGAGGCTGCGGCTCCACCGTGGGTATCGGGGACGCTCAATCCTGAAGCAAGGGCGATGTTCGACGAGGGATTCGCGGGCGCGTTCATATCGCCCCGCTACGAGCAGCTGTGCACGTGTCGCGGGACTCTGAGCGTCGGGGACGACGAGTGGCGCTTTCGGGGCACCGCGCTGCGCATCCATCGCCAGGGCCCGCGCGATGTGCTCGGCTTCTGGGGTCACTGCTGGGCGAGCGCTCTCTTCCCGAGCAGACGGGGCTTCGGGGTGCTCGCGTTCCCCGAACGCCCGGGCGTCGGTGCCTACAACGAGGGTTTCGTCCTCGACGGCGAGACGCTCGTGCCCGCGACGATTGTGGATGCACCGTGGCTTCGACGGCTCACCCCCAATGGCGAGAACGTGTCACTCACATTGCGAACGGCGGGCGGCGACCTGCACGTCGAAGGGGAAACGATCCTTGCCGCGTGCATGCCCGGTGGGCTGTCGCCCGAATTCCCGCCGGCGCTGCACCAGGCGTGCGTGCGGTACCGGCTCGAGGGTGAAGAGACCTTCGGGATGATGGAGCGCTCGATTCCTGTGGATCAGCTCGAGGCTTGAGCCAGCCATGCTGAACGTCGACGAGCTCGTCGAGCAGGCTGTCGGGCGCGCCGGCGCCGACGACTTCGGCGTCGACACCTGGCAGGAGGGCCTCGAGATCCTGGTGCAATCGTTCAACTCCGAGGCGTCGCTGACCGAGCTCGGCGAGCAGGTAGTGACGGGCCAGCTCGTGGGCTTCCTCGTCAACCGCCTCGTGGTGGAGTCCTGGTACAGGGACCATCCGGAGATCGAAGAGGGCCGGATCGAGGCACCGCTGTTCGGGCTCGGTCTTCCCCGCACCGGCTCGACGGCTCTCAGCTTCCTCCTGGCCGCCGACCGCAGAAGGCGATCGCTTCGGACATGGGAGGCGAACCAACCTTGTCCCCCGCCCACCTCTGCAACCCAGGACGACGATCCCCGCATCGCCCGTACTCAGGCCGGGCTCGACGTCGTGAACGACCTGTTCCCGGAATTCGCCGGCATGCTGCCGAGCTCGGCAACCGGACCCCAGGAATGTCTGCTCGTGATGGCACTCGACTTCAGGTCGATTGTCTTCGAAGGCTACGGAGCGGTCCGTTCGTACACCGATTGGCTGGTGACGTGCGACATGCTGCCGGCCTACCGGTACCACGCGAGGGTTCTCAAGTTGCTGCAATGGCGTTGCCCACCTAGGCGCTGGTGGCTCAAGTCCCCAGCCCACATGGCCAGCATCGAGGCGCTCGACGCGGTGTACCCTGACGCCCGCTTCGTGATGACGCACCGGGACGTGGCAGCCGTGTTGCCGTCGCTTTGCGCGCTCAAACAGGCGCTGACCAGCCCGCTCACTTCCAAGGTGGATGCTGCGGCACTGGGACGACGCGAGACCGAGATCTGGCTCGACGCCCTTCGACGCACCATGTCCTTTCGCGACGCGGGGCGCGAGGGACGCTTTTTCGACGTCTCCTTCAACCGCGTGCAGGAAGCGCCGCTCGATGCCGTAACCGAGTTGTACCGTGACATGGGCGACGAAATGGATCCCGACACTCTTTCGCGCATGGCCAAGTGGTGGGAAGAGAGCGGGTCGCAACGACGTACAGGCCGGTTGCGCGACGCCACGATGTTCGGGCTCGACGAGGACGAACTGCGAACGCTTTTCGACTTCTACCACCGGCGGTTCGGGATCGAAGTCCTTTGATCGGTGTGCGACTCTTGCCGGCGGTCACGCCAGAATGCGGTCGAAGCCCTCGCCGGTCTCGGTCATGAACACCGTGGTGAGGCGCATGCTGGAGTGGAGCCATGTGCCTTCCTCGAGCCGGTACTCGTCCTCCTCGTAGCCGCACATCCACCACGACCTACCGTCCGGCGTACGGCAGGGGCACAGGAGGTCCCAACGCGCGGAGGCGTGGCGTCCGTCGACACGAATGCGTGGCTTCGTGAAGAGATGCCTGGAGAAGTCGAGGGTCGGGGCACGAAGCGCTCGGCGATGGCGATGCGGCCCTCGGCGACCCCGAGCACCGATCCGCCGTCCCAGATGGCATCTTCTGTGAAGAGCTTCACGATCTCGCCGACCACCTGGTCGAGCGTCTCCGGATCGACGACCGTCCCACGGGAGAACCTGTGGTCCACGAGCTCGCCGTATTCGGCCTTGATCGCATGAATGGCCAGGACTGCCTCGGCGGAGGCCACTCTCGCCTCCAAGGCGACGAGCTCAGAGGCCAGCTCTTCGATTCTCGTCATAGCTCTCGAATTCTGCACGAGCGCCCGTGCGTTGCAACATCCCGGCAAACGACCCCGATGTGCCCGTACGATGCCGCCGACGGACGGGGCGGTGGGATTCCGGCGGGAGCGGGGTACGGACCTTGGCACATCTCGAAGGCGACAGCCCAGACAAAATCGCCCTGCGCGACCTGGTCGAGCGGTACGCGTTGGCGGTGGACTCCCGCGACATCGAGACGGTGGTCCACCTCTTCACCGAGGACGGAGTCATGTTGTCGCACCTCATGCCCGGGACCGAGGAGACGCCGTTCGAACGGCGGGGCCACGAGCAGTTGCGCCGCGCACTGGAGCTCGGGTTGGCTCAATACAAGGCGACAACCCACATAATCGGAGGCCAAGTGGTCGAGCTCTACGGTGACGAAGCCGACGGCACCGTCGCATGCCTTGCCCACCATGTCTGCGGGACCGACGCCGGCGAGCGGCTGCTGGTCATGGCGATCCGCTACCAAGACCGTTACCGAAGGCAGGACGGCTCGTGGCGATTCGCCCAACGGCGTCTGCGACTGGAATGGCGAGAAGACCGGCCCGTGAGCACGCGACGATGACGGAGAGGACGCGATGAAGATCGCTGTGATGCCCCCGCCCCTGGCCGGCGTCACTTCAGACCCGCACTGGGTCGTCCCGTACGCCCGACATGCGGAGCGCTGCGGCTTCGAGGCTCTCGTCGCTATCGAGCATCCACTCGTGGTGTCGACGTACACGAGCTCGTACCCGTACAACGAGTCGGGGCGCATGCCCCTCCCCGATGACACCTCCATCCCCGACCCGATCGACCTGTTGGCCTTCGTCGCCGGCGCCACGACGACCCTCGGGTTGTCGACGGGTGTGCTGATCCTCCCCGTTCATCAGCCGGTGGTGCTTGCCAAGCGCCTGGCGACGCTGGACGTTCTGTCCGGCGGGCGTCTGCGCCTTTGTGTCGGCTTGGGCTGGATGCGCGAGGAGCTCGAGGCGTGCTGGACCGAGTTCTCGTCCCGCGGGCGGCGGGCGGACGAGACGATCGATGCCATGCGGGAGCTCTGGGCGGAGTCCGGTCCGGAGGGAGCCAGCTTCAGCGGCGAGTTCGTCGCGTTCGCCAATGCCCACAGCTATCCGAAGCCGGCCCAAAGAGGCGGAATCCCGATCCACGTCGGCGGCACCAGCCAGGCGTCGAAGCGCCGCGCGGCCCACCGCGGCGACGGCTGGCAGCCGCTCGGCATCGGCGGCGACGAGCTGCGCATCGCCATCGCAGACATGCGCCGGCAGGTCGAGGCCGCCGAACGTGATCCCGTGGCATTCGAGATCACGATCAGCGGCGTGGCGCCGAAGATCACCGACGAGACGGTCGACAAGGTGGCCGCGATGGGAGTCGACCGCCTGATCGCCACTGCTGTGGCCACTGAGCTCGACGATGCCCTCGAGGAACTGTCGTCATTGGCTCGCCGAGTCGGGCTCTCGGCGTAGTGAGTCGGCCGGACTCTGCCGACGAGGCGTCCGCCGGCTAGGAGCGCGCCAGCACCCAACCGAATTCTTCGCCGTAAGTTCCCTCCTGGCCCGGCAGCATTTCGTCGAGGACCTCCCAGTCGACATCGAGCTCCTTCGACGCGAACTCCAGGACCTCGGTGAATTCGTGGATGTCCCAAACGTGAGCGTGGACAGATCGGTGGCGGTGCAACTCGAGCTGCTCCGGCGTGAGCGAACCCGGATCGAACGTCCCTCCGTTTGCTCGATGTGCGCCTACGAGCTGGTCGATGATGTGGGCGTCATCGACCTCCCGGACGTCACTGCGGTATTCGGCGACTACATGGGTCAGGGGAGTGGGGTCCCGCTCGCGATCGAATGTCGAGTGCCGATCGGGTAGCAAGAGGATGAGGACCCCTTTGCTTCTCAGGACACGGTGGATGTCGACGAGCAGTGCGAGGGGGTTCGCCAGGTGCTCGAGGATGTGGCTCGCAATGACGAAGTCCTGAGTCCCGTCACCGAATCCGCTCAGACGCTCTGTATCGAGGTTCGCCACGTAGTGAGGCGACGGGAAGCCGGGGCTCCCACCGAGCTCGGGGAAGAGGGCCTCGTTGTCGGCCGGTGTCCACCGATCGACGAACCTGACTGTCACACCGGGCAGGACTGGGAACGGAACGTGACCAGGCCCGATCTCGATGCCCTCGCCGGCGAGACGGGATGCGAAACGGCGACGGACCGAGAGCGGGTCGACCGGAGCGGGGGTGCCCCTCAATTGGCTCAGGCGCTCTTCTTCTGCACGGTCCTGGCAAGGATCCCGAGGGTGGCGCGAAGCGCTCCTTCGGAGATCACCGGGAAGATCCCCGCTTCCTTCCAGGTCGGGTCTATCGAGGACCAGTCGTAGTACGACGTGGCCAGGGTCCCGTCGTCTGTCGGCTCGAGGCGATAGCCGTAGACGTGCCCGATCTGCGGACGGATCTGGCCGAGGATGGTCCAGGCGATCTCTCGGTCGGGTACGAAGGTCTTGATCGTCACGGTCACGTCGTACAGGCCCATCGGGTAGTCGTTCAGGGCCTCACGGTCCATGTGGACGACGAAGCTGTCGCCCACCGCTTGCACCGGATCTCCCGTGGCGTCCATCAGCATGCCCGAGCTGTCGATCGCCACGTGACCCTTGGGATCGCACAGCACTCGGAAGATCGTCGCGGGATCAGCCGCGATCTTTCGCTGGACTTCGATTCGCTCGTCGGCCATGAAGCCATCCTGTCGCCGGGACGGCTCCGCCTTCAAGTTGCTACTTGACCGCCAAAGCCTCCTTGCGGACCGACGAGACCGAAAGGACGTAGTAGACGGCGGCGCCCACTACCAGCCCGAAGGCCCAGCTGAAGTCGGCGCCGAAGGTCTTCGTGGACAGGTACGACGTGAACGCCGGGAAGTAGAAGGCCGCGTCCACCCACATCATCGCGGCGAACATCCCGAGGAACAGGGCCACAACGGCTTTCCAGTTCACCCCCCCGTTTCGCCAGTACAGGCCCCCGCGCTTGGCAGCCAGAGACGTGGTGTCGTAGCGGCCCCGGCGCAGCAAGTAGTCGACCATGAAGATCCCGAACCAAGGGCCGAGCCACACGACGATGTAGTTCAGGAAGCCGGCGAGGTCGTTGTAGAAGTTGCCCTTGTAGATCACGAGAGCCGCCACGCCGCCGCAGATGACCGTGTCGATGATCACGCACCCCCAGCGCTTGACCGGGATGCCGATCGCCTGGAGGGTGACTCCCGAGGAGTACATGTCGATCGTGTTGATGCAGAAGATCTGAGGGAGGGCGATGATGAGGAACGGCCAGAAGAACCAACTGGCCGCTCCGAATGCCGCCGGAACTCCGGTGGCCGAAGCCGCATGCGGGCTCGCCAGGTACGCCGTGGCCCCGAGCAGCTCCAAGAGGATCGACGGGATCGCCCCGCCGAGGGTCGCCGCCCAGAACGTCTTGGCCCTCGGGGTGTCCTTCGGCAGGTAGCGCGAGTAGTCGGCCGCGTTCTCGGTCCACCCGAGCCCTCCTGCCGAGACGATCAAGAGGAGACCGGTCGTCCAGATCCACCACGAGACGTGCTGGCCCTTCAGCGTGGCCAAGTGGGCGTTCGGTATCACGACCGCCGCCATGACGGCGAAGAGGATGATGAACACGAAGGACAGGTAGCGAAACGCCTTGGTGATCGTGGCGTGACCGAGGAAGGGCATGATGAACTGGACCCCGACCGCCAGGACCAGGATGATCGCCTTCCATCCGGCGTTCACGCTCAACCCCTCGTGGTTGAACATGGCGATCACGATGAGGACGACGAGCACCATGCCCTCGATCTCGAAGCCGACCTGCGTCATCCAGTTGAAGAGGGACGGGGCGCGGTTTCCGTTTCGGCCGAAGGGGGCCCGGCTGACCATGAAGGCAGTGGTCCCCGTCTCCGGACCGGGAAGGCTCGCCCAGCCGAGGAATGCGTAGACGAGGTTGCCCGCTAGGATCGCGATGACCGCCTGGTTGAACGAGAGCCCGAAGGACATGATGAGAGCGCCGTAGACGAGGAACTCGACGTTCCATATGCCGCCCGCCCACATCCAGAACAGGCCCGAGGGTTTCATGGGCCGCTCGGACTCGGGGATCAGCTCGATTCCTCGCTGCTCGAGCTTGAAGGCCTCGTAGGCCTCCGAGCTCGGGGCGGCGTCGAGGCTCAGGGTGTCGCTTCCGGTGCCTCCCGAAGCGCCTCCGTCGCCAGGAGTGGTGGTTACGTCGGTCATCGCCAGACCTCCCTCCCCAAGTGCCCCCTAAGGGACCTGGCCGGACGATACTACGGAGCATGGCGCGAAGAACGGTTTTTCGCGGCGCGCGTTGGCCGGGTGATATCGCGATCGAGAACGGACGGATAGTCGCGATCGGCGAGATCGAATCCTCGGCGGACGACATCGTCGTCTCTTGCCATGGCGACATAATCACCGCCGGGCTCGTCAACACACATCACCACCTCTACCAGTGGATGACTCGCGGTCGTGCCACCGGTTGTGACCTCTTCAGTTGGCTGACGGAGCTGTATCCAGTCTGGGGTCGCCTCTCGGTCGAAGACGTGTCGGTCGCGGCACTCGTCGGCTTGTCGGAGCTCGCCATGAGCGGAGCGACGACGGTGTCGGACCATCACTACGTGGTCCCCGGAGGCGACGACTCGGTCTTCGACGCGATAGCCGCGGCGGCGCGTCAGGTCGGTGTGCGTTTGCACCTGAGCCGCGGCTCGATGGACCTCGGCGAGAGTGCGGGGGGGCTTCCTCCGGATTCGATCGTGGAGAGCATCGACGCGATCCTCGCCTCCACCGAGGCGGTCTTCTCGCGCCTGCACGACGGCGAGCGGGTCACCGTCGTCGTCGCCCCGTGCAGCCCGTTCTCGGTCACCACGGACCTGATGCGCGAGTCCGCGGCCCTGGCGCGAAGCCTGGGGCTGCGCCTCCACACGCACCTGGCGGAGACCCTCGAAGAGGAGCGTGACTGCCTGGCCCGCTTCGGGCGCAGGCCGCTCGAGCTCGTCGAGGACCTCGGGTGGCTGGGGGACGACGTGTGGTTCGCGCACGGGATCCACTTCGACGCCTCCGAGGTCCGCCGGATCGGCGGAGCAGGGACCGGGGTGGCCCATTGCCCGAGCTCGAACGCCCGGCTGGCTGCGGGGATCTGCCCCGTGAGGGATCTTCTCGACGCCGGAGCTCCGGTTGGCCTCGGCGTGGACGGTCCCGCGTCGAACGAGATGGGAGTGCTGCTGCCGGAGTTGCGCCAGGCCCTCTACTTCGCGCGCCAGCGCTCAGGGCGCCCCGACGCCTTGAGCTCGGCGGAGGCATTCGAGCTCGGGACCTTCCGGGGGGCAACGTGCCTGGGTCGGCCCGACCTCGGACGGCTCGAGGTCGGAGCGCCCGCGGACCTCGCGGTATGGCCTGCCCAGGACGTGACCGACATTCGCGATGCCGCCGACGCGCTCGTCTTGGGCCCCGACCGCCGCGTCCGCCATCTCGTGGTCGCAGGCGAGGATGTAGTGAGGGACGGTGCGCTCGTGAACGTTGACCTCGCCACAGCCCACGCCGACCTCGCGCGCCACGCCGAGGGGCTTTGGGATTGACGAGAGCCCGTGGGCCCTCGAGCCTGTGAGTGGGCGGACTCGGTGACCTCAGACTGCGCCGACGTCGGTGAGCGAGAAGGTGGTCACGTCCACGAGGCCCCGGTCGGTGATCCGCAGCTCGGGGATGACCGAGAGACCGAGGAAGCTCAGCTGCATGAACGGGGCATCGATGGTCACCCCGAGCCCGCTCGAAGCGGCTTCGGCCAGACGCCGTACTTCTTCCGCGACCTCGCGGGCACTCCTGCCGCTCATGAGCCCGCCGATCGGCAGACGCACCTCGCCGATCACGCGACCATCGAGCACTGCGACCTGCCCGCCGCCGATCTCCGCCAAACGCGCAACTCCGGCCGCCATCTCGGCCGGCCCGGAGGGACCGATGGCGCCGACCACCATGCAGTTGTGGGCATCGTGCGCGACAGTCGAGGCGATTGCACCTCGACCGAGCCCGAACCCCGTGACATAACCGAGGCCCACCCGCCCCGTGTGCCTGTGGCGCTCCACGACCCCGATGCGGGCGACATCCGCACTGGGATCGGTAACGTCCATCACCAAGTCCTTCGTCGACAAAGACCGCGACTCGACCCCGATCACGCGAGCTCGTCCCGCACGAGGTGGCGACAGTTCGAAAGCCTCGGCTCCAGGCGGCTGCTCCAAGTGGACCGAGTGAAGCATCCACTGTGGAGCCGGGTCGTCTCCTACTGCACCCGGGACGACCCTGCCGTTCATCGCCACGAGCCGCCCCGCCTGCCATACGCGGGCGGGTTCGAAGCTCGAGATGTCGTCGAAGCACAAGATGTCAGCCTGGTATCCGGGGGCGAGCCAACCGAGGTGGTCAAAGCGGTGGTAGTCGGCGGGGTTCGACGTCGCCATCACGAGTGCGTCTTCGAGCCTGACCCCTGCGGCCACAGCGAGACGGACGCAGTCGTTCATATGTCCCTCGTGCAGCAGCGTGTCCGGCTCGCGGTCGTCGGTGCACAGGGCGACGCGGTCGGTGCCGTGCCGCAGCACGGTCGGCACCAGGGTGGCGAGATTGCGCGAAGCAGAACCTTCGCGAACGAAGATCCACATGCCCTTGCGCCTCTTCTCCTCTGCCTCTTCGAGCTCGGTGCACTCGTGGTCGGACTCGACACCCGCCGTTAGATAGGCATCGAGCTGGCGGCCGAGTATCCCCGGGGCGTGTCCGTCCACTCGACGGCTCCCGGCAGTGGAGATCTTCGCCAGGACTTCGGGGTCTCCGTTGATGACGCCGGGGAAGTTCATCACCTCCGCGATCCCGATCGCCCCGTGCTCGTCGAGAAGCTCGGCGAGATCCTCGTGGTCCAGCTCCGCGCCCGGGCTCTCGAAAGGAGAGGCAGGCACGCAACTCGAGGCGCAGATCCCGAAGGTGAACGGCAACCGGCTCGCAGCCTCTGCGAGCGCCACCACGCCGGGCACCCCGAAGACGTTCGCGATCTCATGAGGGTCGGCAGCGACAGCGGTGGTCCCGTGCGGGAGCACAGTTCGCACGAACTCGTCGACCCACAGCTTCGTCGATTCGAGGTGCATGTGGGGATCGACGAAGGCAGCCGTGAGCGAGGCGCCTTCGACGTCCACGACCTCTGCCGCGTCGCGGGGCCCCCAGCCTGCGATCACCCCGTCGGCTACGGCGAGTTCGGTGAGCACCCACTCACGGGTGCCGGGCACGAAGATGCGACCCCCTTTGATCAGCAGATCTGCGGGCTCGTCACCGCGTGCGACAGCGAGAGTCCTTTGCGTTCCTCGCCTAGGCGGCACCTCCCCAGTCTACGGCTGATCGCGATCGGCCCCCTCGGGGCATCCGCGTCGACGGGGTCAAGCAGTGACGTAGAGGAAGCCGGAGGATTCGTCTTTGAAATCGATTCCCGCTCCGCGCAAGGCCTCGTCCCAATCCCCGACGACTTCCGGGTCGCTCTGCTCCATCCCGTGATCCGAGACGAGCACGAACGCAGCCTCCTCGAACGCTCCAGACCTCTCGACGGCGTCGATGAGCTCTCCGATTCGACCGTCGGTGTCGCGCACGGCTGCCTCGGCTATCGCCGAATGGGGCCCGCCTGCGTGGGAAGCCGAGTCCGTCAACGAGAAGCTGACCCAGCTGAAATCGGGCCTCGGGTAATCGACGCCCAGGTGGCTTCCCTCCCAGATCGCGCTGAACTGCGTAAGCGCGACGGTGTCTGCGAAGCTCCACCAGCCGTACTTATCGTCGGTCTCTGCGAACGGCCTCGTCGTGTGGGGCGGTAGCACGGACATGTCCGGCACTAGCAGGTCCGCCTTTCCCTCACGGAAGAGCTCGAAGGTCGAGTAGTCCGCTCCCCGATCGGCAGCTTCGTTCACCGACACCGACACACTGGAGGGTCGCGACCGCTTCAGCGCCTCGTGCACCGTCTCGATCCCGGGTCTCATCCACCTCATCGCCTCCTGCCATGTGGCGGGGGACTCGGTGACGACCTCGCAGTCGAGGCTGCGGTCGTACCAGGCGTTGTGGAGGATCCCGTGATGTCCCGGATGACATCCGGTGAGGAGGCTCGTGTGGTTCGCCAGCGTCACCGTGGGCAGCGATGCCATGGCTCCGTGGGCGAAGGCACTGCCCATCGACATCAGCCGGGCGACGTTCTGCGCCTCCCCGGACCCGGCCATGTCATAGAGCACATTCGGGTTGCAGCCGTCGAGGAGGATCGCGACCACGTGCTGCGCGCCGCCAGGTTGGACGAGATCGAGGAGCGGCTCGCCGTCCTGGCGTGACAAGAACACGTCGTCTCGCTCGGCGCCGTTGGCCCCGTTTCCGGGCGCCGTCTCGACCCCGAGAAGGGCCAGGATCGTCGGTGCGACGTCGATCAAGCGGCAGTGACGTTCGAGCGTTCCCAGCTTTCGCACACCGGCTCCCGCGACCACGAGAGGGGCGCGCGCCTGCACAGCGTCCATCGAGCCGTGCTGGCCGATGTTCCCTCCGTAGCAGTGTGCGGCGCTGTGCACGACGAGCAGGTCGGGCGCACAAGGATGGTCGAAGACCTGAGCAACGTGCTCGAATGCGAACGGATAGCTGTTCGCGTCCCGGGCAGGCCGCAACGACCGCATCTCCTCCCTCAATGGCGAGAAGCTCGACGGATCCTGAATACCGAGTGGATTGCGTCCCGTGGTAGCGATCGTCTCGAACGTCCAACCGGTCCGCACCGGGCTCCTGCGGAACGAGACCGCCCCGTCGGCTGATCGTGCCTCGTAGGTGTCGGGCTCGGGCGACGTGACGACCAGTTCGACTATCTCCTCGAGCTGCGAGCCGAGGAGAACCTCGGCGGCTCTTTCACGAGCGGTCTCGAGGCGAGCCCCGTTTTCTCCTGAGCCGCTGCGGATGCTCATTCGATCGTGTCCTCGATACTCCCCGGACGCAGGTAGGCCGAGACCGTTCCCACGTGCCCGACGCTACTCGCGCGGCCGAATCGCGCCGACCTCCTTCGTTGCAGGATCGCAATGCGGCTCGTGGTCAGAGCGTCGGCTCTGTATGAACCATTGGAGGAAGGCCCGGCGCGCCGCGTCGCGTACCCGCGGACCACGCGCTGTGTATTGAGAGCGAGGGGTTCAGGCGATCGTGTCTCGCACGACACAAACAGGAAGGACTCTCGGTCGCGGCGCAACTGGGGCACCACCACGTCCTCTAGCTCGTCGTACAGAAGCGGGAGTCGTCATCGTCCCTCGAAGAGGACGAAGTCATCGGTCGTACGGAGTGCAGAGATCCGAGTCGCCTTCAGCACTCAGCGAGGTCGTTCAGTTCTCACGCTGAGAGAGCAACGTGCGGGCACGATCTGCCTGGTGCAGCACTGAGCGAGGTCGCTGTGTGGTGACGGAGAGAAGTATCCACAACTCCGAGCTATCCCCGGGACAAATTGCGCGTCTGGACAGGACAATTGGCCCTTTCCCACAACATTTGCCGTCGATATCATGAGCACATGACGATGACCCCTTCTGTCACGATGGCCCCTTTCGCCACATTGTCGACAGAGCAAGTCGCGGGCTCCGACTCGGCGGTTCCCGATCTGGCCCCTATGATCTACCGCCAGCGTCTCGTGATCGAAGGCACCTGCGTCACCCCCATCACGGACTCTGACATCCGCAGATACCTCTCGGAGCTGTCGGACGTGTGCGGGATGCGCACCCTGATCGAGCCCGTGACGCACAAGTCGGACCGCTACGGCTGGGCGGGCTGGATCCACTGGGAGACCTCGGGCGCGCACTTCTACGCCTGGGAGACACCCAAACTGTTCTTCAGCGTGGACATCTACACCTGCAAAGCATTCGACCCCGAGGTGGCGATCGAGTTCACGAGGGCTTTCTTCGACGCTCCGGAGGTCGTGGCGAAGGCCTTTTGACAGATGGGCGGAACAGAAGACCTCAACGATGCCGAGCTCAGGCGCCTTACGCAGCAGGTGATCGCGCCCGGGGCTTCTGAGCCCTTCGGCATCTACGTGTTCCGAGCGGGTGACGCCGGCGCGGTGCTCGGTCGTCACGTCGAGCGAGCTGTGTTCCTCGAATCGTTCGGCAACTCTCCCGACCTGCTGACCAAGGAGTACGAGCCCTACGAGCCGTCGAGCGTGTTCATCTGCGTGGTCGACCAAATGCGGCGGCTTCCGGCGGGGGTCATGCGGGTTCTGCTTCCGTCGAATTCCGGGTTCAAGAGCTTCAACGACCTCGAGTCCGTGTGGGGAGAGCGGATCGACGCGATGACCGACCGCACCGGGATCCAGATCGACCCGCTGAAGACGTGGGACATCGCCACGCTGGCAGTGGCGGAGGAGTATCGGGGGAAGGCGACGATGGGCCTCGTGAGCATGGGCCTGTACCAGGCGCTCACGATGTCGGCACTGAACTGCGGCGTGGGCTGGTTCGTGGCGATCCTCGACATGCCCGTGTTCCGGATGATCCGCTGGAAGCTGCACATGATCTTCGCCGGCTACAAGGGTGTCCCGGCCATGCCCTACCTGGGTTCGGCAGCGAGCATCCCTGCGTGGTGCGACGTGATCGAAGCCGAGAAGCGGTTGACCTCGGACCCCGATCTCTACTCGATCCTCGTCAAGGGCATCGGGCTCGAGCCCGCCCTCAGGCCCCTGGACATGAGCACCGCTCAGGTCCTGGTGGCGTGAGGTCCGAGCACACGAGCTGAAACGCAGCGAAGGGCAGGGCTTCGTCGTCCCAGAGCCCGTCGGGGCCCGTCGATCCGGTCAGACTGCTGTGGCCTGCAGACCCTTGGTCCACTGAGAACCGACGAATTCGGCGAGGGTGTCGGAGCGCACGGGGCGGGAGTAGAGGTACCCCTGGACCGAGTCGCAGCCGAGCTCGAGCAGGCGCTTGGATTGGATCGCGTGCTCGACCCCCTCGGCGACCGTGTTCATCCCCAAGGCCTTCGACATCGCCACTATCGCCGAGATCAAGGTGGCGTCCGAAGTGTCCCCCTGCACGAGGCTGTCGACGAAAGACTTGTCGATCTTCAGGCACGTCACCGGGAAACGCTTCAAGTAGGCCAACGACGAGTACTCCGTGCCGAAGTCGTCGATCGCCAATCGAGCGCCTAAGCGCCTGAGCTGAGTGAGGATCTCTGCCGCAGCTATCGGATCCTCCATGACGACCGACTCGGTGAGCTCGAGGCACAGAGCAGAGCCCTCTATCCCGTTGACAGTGAGGGCCTCGGCCACTCGCTCGACCAGGCGTTCGTCGTGGAGCTGGGCGCCCGAGAGGTTGACCGAGACGTACATGTTCTCCATCTCAGGAGATTGACGTCTCCACGCTGCCAGCTGGCCGACTGCCTCTTCGAGCACCCATGCACCGATCTCGGTTATCAGGCCGCTCTCCTCGGCCAGCGGGATGAACTTGGCCGGGGACAGAACTCCCTGGGTGGGGTGCGCCCAGCGAACGAGCGCCTCGACGCCTTCGATCGGTCCCTGAGGGAGGTGGACGATCGGCTGGTAGACGAGGTGCAGCTGGTTCAGCGCAACCGCGTTGCGCAAGTCGTGCTCGAGCTCGACGCGCTCGGAGACCCGAGTCCGCATCGACATGTCGAACACTGCGACGGCGTCACGCCCCGCGTCCTTCGCCTGGTTCATCGCCGTGTCGGCGTCTCGGACGAGCACCTCCGCCGTGGCCTCGGGATCGTCACCAGACGCAAAGGCGAGACCGATGCTCGCCGAGACGTAGAACTCCATGTCGTTGACGACGAACGGGGCGCGCAGGCTGAAGCGCAGCCGGTTGGCCAGATCCAGTGCCTGGGAGACGCTGACGACGTGACCCAGAACGATCATGAACTCGTCTCCGCCGATGCGGGTGACGAGGTCGCTGGGACGAACGTGTGAACGCAAGCGCTGGGCGACCTTGATGAGCAGCTCGTCCCCATGGCTGTGGCCGAGTGTGTCGTTCACGAGCTTGAACCGGTCTAGGTCCAGGAACAGGAGCGCGACGTGGGTGTCGTCGATCGGCGCCTGCTCCAGCAGCCGCGACAAATGCTGCTCCATCATTCGCCTGTTCGGAAGCCCCGTCAGGGTGTCGTGAGTGGCCTGGAACGCCAGGCGGGCCTCAGAGCGCTCGGCGGTGTAGAGGGCCTGGATGATCCGCAGAACAGCGGTCGCGGTGAGGGCGGCGATGATCACGAACAGGGCGACTCGGTCGCTCGTCGGCATGCTCCGCTGCTGGAACGTGAGGAAGGCCGGGATGAACAAGGCAACGCCGACGAGGGCTATACGACCTCTCGAGGTGCTCGTGCGCCGCTGACGCGCGAGCTCGGTCAAGTTGCGCATCGACGGGTGCAGCACGGTCGCGCCGGCGCTCAACAAAGCGAGCCCGTACGGGAGGTCGAGGAATCGGCCCGGCACGTGGATCACGTTGATGTCGGCGAACATGTAGATGACGTCGCCGATGAACATGAACGTCATTCCCGCTACGAGGAACCAGTAAGCCGGCACTCGCTCCTGCTCGGGGTTGAACGCGATGCGAAGGGTGACTACGACGAGGAAGATGGACACCGAGGGATAGGCGGTGAGGACCAGCCTCACCGTCAGGGGCATGTGGTGGTGGGCAAGAACCGGTTGGACGGCGAACACCCACGCGAGCGCCCCCAGCGCCAGGGCCGCGATGAGGCCGTCGAGGATCACGCTCGAGTGACGGTGGGGACCCCGCACGCGTGACCGCGAGAATCCGAGAAGCCCTGCTGCCAGGAGCGCGTAGCCCGGAAGCGCCAAGAGGTCTGGCACGAGCGAGCGAGTCCCGGAGAGGTTGCCGAGCGTATGCAGCGCGCTCCTCGCGTACTCGTCCCCGAGGAACAGCGTCAGGGCTCCGCCGATCGCGATCCAGGGCCAGACGAGAGAGGGCTTGCGCCGAAGGATCGAGGCCGGGAACGCGAGGATGGCCATGAGACCTATGACCGAGACAGCCGTTGGTTCGTAGGACCCGAGGATGCCGCTCGCCGCGACCGCCGCGATGACGAGCCCGATCGACAGGAACATCACCACGGCCGGGGGCCGGCGCAGACGCTTTCGAGGCGCGATGAGATCGGCCTCGGCCTCTGCGTCGAGGAGTGTCTCTTCGATGATCGGTGCTTCGACGAGTGTGGTCAATGTGGCACCTGTGGTTGCCCCCGCGAACGCTTCTAATGTCGCTCTGGGTCCGGGAGTCAACACGCGGTCAATTCTTCGGCAAGTCACACCCTTTCCACAAGGGGCAATTGTCTCTTTCACCGCAGGTGGTAGTATTATAACCACGGAAAGTGACCTAACGATGGGCATATGCACCGAAGGGGCTCCCTGAGGCGGTCCCAGGGAGGTGCCAAACCCAGGTCTTCAGGCTCGAGCAGCTCCCTCGGGCCGGCGGGTCGCACGCTTGGCCGTCTTCCGCCCTGGCGCCACTCCGACCGGGGTGGGGGGCGCGAGGCCGGCCGACTCGAGAAGCTCCTCGAGGGCTACCGGAACGTTGGCGGCTATGTCGGTGACCTTCGGGACGGTCTCGGCACACGCGATCAGGCCCCAGTTGAGGACGCTCCGATAGCTCATGACGGTCAGGTTCAGCCCCGCCCCGTCCATGACGGGCCCGAGGGGGAAGCCCGCCACGAGCTCCGCCCCGGCGAGGTACAGCGGGAAGTCGGGACCGGGAACGTTCGAGATCACGAGGCTATGGATCGGGCGGTGGCGCTCCGCGAGCTTCAGCCGGGTGTACGTGCGCGCTGCCGCAGAGAAGACGTTCGGGGTCGCGTGCTCGGTCCAGTCGAGGAGCACCTCGGCCCCGAGCGCTGCGTGCTCCTCCTTGGCACCCTTGGTGTTGTCCTTGATCGAGAGCAGCCTCTTGAGCGGGTGGCCCTCCTGGGTCGGAAGTGCCACCCACATCGCGGAGACCTTGTTGGCGCCTCGGCGGGGGACCTTCGGCGCAACCGACACTGGAACCGTGGCGACGAGCGGTTGGTCCGGCAGCTCGTTGCCGTCGATCAACCATCGGCGAAGCGCCCCGGCACAGATGGCAAGAACCACGTCGTTAACCGTGGTCCCTACCTCGTTCTTGAGGCGCTTCACGTCGTCGAGGCTGATCGACGAGAACGCAACCTTGCGATGCGGTGTGATAGCAGCGTTCAGGGAAGTGCGGGGCGTTGTGAGCGGTAGCGCGGCCTTGGACTGTGAAGGCCCTTGACGCACCCGGCGGACGTCGAGAACGGCGCGACCTGTCTTCCAGGCGAGCCTCGTCACGTCGAGAGGCTGTCGCAGCCGTGAGAGGAGCGCGCGCCCGACCAGCTCCACATCCGAAGGCGTCCGATCGGAGCCCGAAACGGCCTCGTCTGTTGCATCTGCCGGTTCGGGGTCAGGCTCGAGGTCGAACAGCTTGGCGAGCAGCTCGGCCCCTGAGACGCCGTCGATCGTGGAGTGGTGGATCTTGCTGACGAGGGCGATGTTCCCGTCGCGCAGGCCCTCGACCACGTACATCTCCCACAGAGGCTTGGTCCTGTCCAGCTGCCTGCTGCATACGTCGCCGACGAACTCTGCAAGCTCGTCCATCCCCCCCGGGGCGGGCAGCGCCGCCCGGCGCATGTGGTAGTCGAGGTCGAAGTGGTGGTCGTCCACCCAGTAGGGGTGCCCGAGGCGGAAGGGGACCTCGACCAGCCGTCGGCGGAAGATGGGAGCAAGCACGAGCCGGGATCCGACGAGCTCCCTCAGCCTTTCCCACGAATAGC
>Ga0116215_1000362_pt1 | contig 35849 bp, 33 predicted proteins | sample Sb_taG_7_FD_89698 | JGI IMG/M metagenome (GOLD analysis project Ga0116215, IMG submission 89698) | Peat soil microbial communities from Weissenstadt, Germany - Sb_50d_2_FS metaG | ecosystem: Environmental > Terrestrial > Soil > Wetlands > Peat | place: Germany: Weissenstadt | collected 2010-09-21
TCGATGAGCAGTTCGAGGAACTCGCGCTGGTGTCGACTCACGCAGAAGGGGTCGGAGAGGGACAGCGCCACCGAGCCCTCCGAGGCGTGGGCGGTGGCCGCGGCGTGGCGCATGGCCTCCTTGGCGGCCGGGACGTCCCAGAGGTAGCCCTCGAGGAGCACCACGGAGGCCCGGGCCACGAGGGACGTCGGGACGCCCTCGGGCGACAGCGTGGACGCCGCCCCCAGGTACGTCCCCATGGTCCGGTCCGCGTCCTCGGTGATCAGGACCACGCAGCGCCCCGTGCCCAGCCCGTCGCCGGCGGCCGACTCGCTGTAGTGCGGCTCGAACTCGACGCCGGCGGCCCGCAGGTTCTCTGCATAGGTCCGGCCGACCTCGTCGTCGGCCACCGCTCCCACGAAGCCGGCCGTCCCGCCGAGCACGGCGATCCCGGCGGTCGTGTTGGCCACCGAGCCCCCCGAGACGTAGCGGGGGGCGCCCATGAACTCCTGGACCGCGTTGGCGGTCACCAGGTCGATCAGCGTCATGGACCCCTTCTCCAGCCCGACCAGGGCCAGCTGCTCGTCGCTCGCCAGCTCAATCACGTCGAGCAGGGGCGAGCCGATGGCTACCACGTCGAGATCGTGGCCGTCCCCCTCGTGGCTCCGTGGGGATGACTGGGCGTGGTCGACGGTCGTGGCGTCCTCGGCTGGCACGCTGCGAGAACCTACTCGCAGCGCCGCGGGTAGCCTTCACCGATGCCACCAGGTCCCACGCCACCCGTCGCGCCCGGCTCGGAGGCGTTCCGCCTGCCGCGCACGGTCGATCCCGAAACCTACCGGATGGAGATCGAGCCGAATGTCGCGTCGGCCACCTTCTCGGGCACGGTCGCCATCGACGTCGTCGTCCGCGAGCCGGTCACTGAGATCGTGCTCAACGCGGCGGAGCTCGCCATCAGCGACGTCGAGGTCCTGGGGTCCGACGGGAGCACGGTCGGGTGCAGCGTGACCTTCGATGACGACCTCGAGCAGGTCGTCTTCCGGCCCCCCTCGGAGCTGCCCCCCGGTCCGTGCACCATCAGCTGCCGCTTCACCGGCACCCTCAACGACAAGCTGCGCGGGTTCTACCGCTCGACGTACACCGGCCCGGACGGCGAGACGCAGACCATCGCGACGACGCAGTTCGAGTCAGTCGACGCCCGGCGCTGCTTCCCCTGCTTCGACGAGCCGGACCGCAAGGCCGTCTTCGACATCGCGCTGATCGTGGACCCCGAGGTCGACGCGATCTCGAACTCCCCGATCGTCGGGATCGACCAGGTCGGCGCCAAGCGCCGCATCCGGTTCTCCCCCACCATGAAGATGTCCACCTACCTGGTGGCCTTCGTCGTCGGGAAGCTCGAGACCACCGAGACCGTGGACGTCGACGGCGTGCCCCTCCGGGTGGTGTGCACGCCGGGGAAACGGCACCTGGGGGAATTCGCTCTCGAGGTCGGCGCGTTCGCGTTGCGCTTCTTCACCGAATACTTCAACGTCCCCTACCCGGGCGAGAAGGTGGACCTGGTCGCCATCCCCGACTTCGCGGCCGGAGCCATGGAGAACCTGGGCTGCATCACCTTCCGCGACAACGCCCTCCTTGTCGATACGTCGAGCGCTGCCCGGGCCGAGCTCGAGCGCGTGGCCGACGTGATCGCCCACGAGCTCGCCCACATGTGGTTCGGCGACCTCGTGACGATGCGGTGGTGGGAGGGCATCTGGCTCAACGAGGCCTTCGCCACGTTCATGGAGATGCTCTGCGTGGACGCGTTCAGGCCGTCGTGGGACCGCTGGGTCGGCTTCGCCCCCTCACGCGAGGCCGCCCTCGCCGTCGACGGGGTGCACTCGACTCGTCCCATTGAGTATCCCGTCGGGCCGCCCAAGGAGGCGGAGGGGATGTTCGACCTGCTGACCTATGAGAAGGGATGTGGTGTGCTGCGCATGCTCGAGCAGCACATCGGGGCCGATGTCTTCCGGGACGGCGTGCGCACGTACCTCAAGGCGCACGCGTACGGCAACACGGTCACGACCGACCTCTGGGACGCGCTCGAGGACGCCAGCGGCGCGCCGGTGCGCGACGTCATGAACACGTTCATCCTCCAGGGGGGGCACCCACTCGTGTCCCTGCACGGGGACACGCTGACCCAGCAGCCGTTCTCCTTCGGTCCGCCGCCCTCTGGCGTGGAGTCGTCCATCGGGAGGGAATGGAACGTGCCCATCGCGGTGCGTGCGCTGCCCGCCTCCGGCATGCCGGGGGCGCCGGTCCGGCACCTGGTCCTGGGTCCGGAGCCGACGTCCATCGACGAGGCGCAGCAGGGGCTGGCGGTGCTGAACGCCGGCGGCTGGGGCGTGTTCAGGGTGGGCTACGAGAGCGCGCACCGGCTGGCGCTGGCCGAGCACCTCCCTGAGCTCACCCCGCTCGAGCGGGCCAACCTCCTCTCCGATACGTGGGCGACGACGCTGGCCGGGCACAACGCGTTGCCCGAGTTCCTCGTCCTGGCGTCGCGACTGGGCCTGGAGCCCGACCCTGCGCCCTGGGCGTCGGTCGGCAGCGCCCTCGTGCTGGCCAACCGGATCGCGCTGGCCGAGCACAAGGACGCGCTGCACGAGGCCGTGGCTGCGCTGGTCGGCCCCATCAACCGCCGCTTGGGCTTCGATGCGTCCCCGGGAGAGGGTGACCGCACGCCGTCGTTGCGCTCGCTCGCCATCAACCTGATGGGCACCGTCGGTGCGGACGAGGAGGTCCGGGCCGAAGCCGCTCGCCGCTTCGATGCGTCGCCGATAGGTGGTGGCTCGGGCCCTGCGATCCCCGCTGACATCGAGACGGCGACGCTGGCAGTCGTGGCGGAGCTCGTGCGCCCCGGCGACTACGACGCGCTCCTGGAACGCTACCGGTCGGCATCGACGCCGCAGGAGGAGATGCGCTCGCTCGGCGCGCTCGCCAGCTTCCCCGACGTCGATCTCTGTCTCCGGACGTTCGACCTGGCCCTCACCGAGGTGCGCACCCAGAACGGGTTCAGCGTCATTTCCGCCCTCCTGGCCAATCCCGTCGGCAACCAGGCCGTATGGACGCGCATCACCGAGAGCTGGGACACGATCCTCGAGCGTTTCCCCAAGAATGCGCCGCCACGTATCCTCGACTCCTTGCCAGCACTCTGCGGCGACGCCGACTTCGCACGCGGAGCGATCGCGTTCCTCGAGGACCACCCGTTGGCGTCAGGCCCGCGGCGCGTCGCGCAGTCGGCCGAACGTTTGAACGTCAACGTGGCCTTCGCAGCCCGCGAACGGCCTGAGCTGGCCGACTCGTTGCGGGCAGCCGGCACGCGTAGAGCCTGATGACCCAGGCGGTGCCCGCGAGCGACGCGCGGGAGTCCGACCGGGTGCGGGCACTACTCCAGACGGCCCGCGAGACCCGGGGCTTCATGCCCGACGACGAAGGGGAGGCGCTGTTCCTCGCTGCCCTCCGGGCTGGCCGGGAAAGAGTCCCCGGCGCGATGCCCCCGACCTTTGTGGAGATCGGCGCCTGGTGCGGGAAGTCCACCGTGTATATCGGGGCGGCCGCCGAGGCCTCCGGCGCGGTCCTGCTGTCCATCGACCACCACCGGGGCTCCGAGGAGAACCAGCCCGGGTGGGAGTACCACGAGGCCGATCTCGTCGATCCCGAGGCGGGCCGCATCGACACGCTGCTGCACTGGCGGCGCACCATCTCGATCGCCGGGCTCGAGGTGTCCGTCGTGGGCGTCGTGGGCGACTCCCCCACGGTCGCTGCGCGCTGGGACCGGCCGCTGGCGTTCTGCTTCATCGACGGCGGGCACGGCGAGGATCCCGCCTGGGCCGACTTCCGGGGCTGGGCACCGCACGTGGCGGTCGGGGGATGGCTGGCCATTCACGACGTCTTCCCCAACCCGGCCGACGGCGGGCGTCCTCCTTATGAGATCTACTGTGCCGCGCTCGACTCGGGGGAGTTCGTCAACGACGGCGCCTGCGGCAGCCTGCGCGTCTTACGCCGGGTGGCGCTGCCGCGTCACTGAGCGGGCGAGACCCGGCCTCCGCGACGGTGACGCGTGATAAGCGAAGTTCTGCCCGGGTGGCGCTCCGCGGAAAGAGGACCGAAGTCCGATCGGGTGATCAGCGTCCCGCCCTCAACTGGGTGCCCCCTACCGAATCAGGCACTTCGGAGCCAGGCCAAGCTGCCAACCGGCCTTCCTGGGAGAGTCCTTCAGGGTGAGCAGATCGGTACCGGGCCGAACGGGCCGCTCGTGGTCTCAGACACGATAGTGCTACTATGGATGTCACTATGCGAGATGTCAAGCTCGACAGGGATGACGTCCTACCCCTTCACGACCAAGTCGCCGCCGAGATCCGCCGTGACATCGCCAACGGTGAGGTCCGTCCCGGCGAGCGTCTACCTCCCGCCCACGACATGGCCGCCGTACTCGGTGTTCACACCAACACCGTGCTGCGGGCACTGCGCATCCTCCGAGATGAAGGCGTGCTCGAGTTCCGCCGAGGTCGCGGTGTCACCGTTTCGGGAGAACCTGAGCGTGGCGTCATCTGGGCGCAAGCCCAAGAATTGCTTACTCAGGCTCGCCGGTTCGGACTCCACCGCGAGGACGTAGTCTCGATCATTGAAAGCCTTCCGTAGAGCATCTGAGCCATCGGGTGTGGATCATCGGCACCAACGGCCAGAGGGGGCTTCGAACGCGTGGGACACTGCGACAACTTCGCGGCAGGTTGTGGGCTCCTCAGGCGTCCCAGCGCTCGAGTCGAGTCCCAAGCGCGCGTCGGGCCTACGCTTCGGGCATGAGCGCGCTCGTCCCGGCGACCACCCGCCAACGCGACCGGGCCCTCCAGGTGCTGCTGAGCCGCGACCTCGAGCCCATCGTCGACATGGTCGGCTGGTCGAGGGCCGACGGGGCCTACGAAGTCGCGTCGGCGGACGGAGCCGTGCGGTTCCGCCGCGACGCCGGCGTGGATGGTGGCTTCTGGATCGAGTCGGCCACGGGTCAGAACCCGCTCGCCGTGCAGGACCAGACGCGCTTCGTCGGACTTGAGGCCGAGCGGGCCATGCCGCATCCGAGTCGCCACCTGAACAGCTACCCCCACGCGTTCGAACAGTTCGCCCAGCTTTTCGACCATCCGTCGGCTCCCGACCTCTGCGTGATCCACAGTGCGTCCCACAACTGGGCCGACCAGGGCGGGCACCTCGGCGAGCATGGATCACTAGGCGTCGTACAGGCGAGGGCACCCTTTATCGTTGCCGGTGCCGGGGTGCCGAAACTCGGGATGACCGACATCGGCTGCCGACTGATCGACGTGGCGCCGACGACGCTTCGGCTGCTCGCGGCCGATCACGACCCCGACCGACCGCTGCTCTCCCACCAGGACGGGTCGGTGATCGACGCCCTAGTCGACGGCCCGGGCCGGGCCCGGTATCTGATCGGGTTCCTCTGGGACGGGACCAATCCCAACGTGCTCTACGACCTTGCCGGTCGGGGCGAAGCCCCGAACGTGGCGCGCTTGATCGGAGAGGGGGCGGCCTGCCGGTTCGGGGCGCTGGCGTCCCTCCCGACCGTGACCCTGGCCAACCACACCACGATCCTTACCGGCAGCCACCCAGGCCACCACGGGATCCTCCACAACGCCTGGGTCGACCGGCGTACCGGTGCGCAGGTGATCACCAACTCGCCGGCGACGTGGGCGACCTCCATGCAGTGGCTCAACCCTGGGGTGCAGACCATGCACCACGCGGCCAAGCGCGTGCGTCCCGGGACCACCGCCTCAATCAACGAGCCCTGCGACGCCGGGGCCGACTACTCGACGTTCGGCCTCGTGCGCAACGGCGAGCGGCCGCCGCCCGCCCCGGGACCCGACGACCTACCCGACGCGACCACACGGTTCGTCAGGCCAAGCAAGGACTACCGGTGGGCGTCGCGCGCTGACCACACCGCCATCGAGCAGTTCCACCGCGTCTGGGCCAACACCGACGCGAACCCGCCCGTCTTCACCTGGGTCAACTTCACGCTGACCGACTCGGCGTTCCACGAGGGCGGCCCCTACTCGGAGATGGCGGCGAGCGCCGTGCGCGACAGCGACGCCCGGCTGGGTCGGATCTTTGAGGTGGTGGAGCAGACCGGGGTGTGGGAGGACTGTGCCTTCTTCCTGGTCGCCGACCACGGTATGGAGGAGTCCGACCCGGCCGTTCGAGGGGACTGGGACGCGGCACTCGCGGAGGCTGAGGTGGTGGTGCGCGACGAGGGGTACGGCTTCTTGTACCTGAGCGGTTCGTGAGCCCCCGCGCACCGAGCCCTAGCGCTGCCCCGGGACACAATGCCCGCGTGGTCCGCCGCTCGACGCTCGACCGCCAACGACACCGCTCGGGATGCTGAAGGGTCGAAGCAATGGATCGCTGAGCCTGACCAGCCAAAGACGTTGAGTGCCCCAGTTCGCACCGGATTGGCGGCGCGTCAGCTGGTCACCGCTTCCGACAGACGAGCTCGCCCTTGCCAATTGGGACGACCAGCGCGTCCACTCGTGGGTCAGAGAGCGCAACGTCGAGCATGGGTTGCAGGGTGGCTCGGTGGTTGATGGCGTTGTCGGCCACGAGTAGCGCCCCTGGTACAAGTCGGGGGATGATCGCCTCGTAGCACGAGCCATAGATCTCCTTTTCTGCGTCGAGGAAGCAGAAGCCGATGTGACCGAGCTGGCCGACATGGGAAAGGAAGTCACCCTCTACCAGCGTGACGACATCGCTCACTCCTGCCGCGGAAATGGTCTCTGCAGCCATCGCCGCTTTCGAAGCTAGAAGCTCAAAGGTCGTGAGGGTCTGTCCGCGCTCGCGGCACGCCAGTGCAATCCACAGCGCGGAATAGCCCGCGCTTGTGCCTATCTCGATCCAGACACCCGCGGGTGCTGCCGCAGCCAGCAGGGCGATGAACCTGCCGGTCTCGGGTGGGATCTGGCGAAGCCGGTCGAGTCGAGCCGTTCCGTCTGTGCGGTCGACGGCGTCCCGCTGTTCCAGTTCCTCCATCCTCTGTTGGATCGACTCCGGTATGTCGTGGAACACGCAGTACCTCACTGATCACATTCGGCCATTGGGTATCGACCAAGCAAGATGCAGCATTGCATAGGGCAGATTGATGACCACGAGGCCTGGGGTGGGGCAGTGCTGCTCAGTCGCCACAGACACATCGGGCATGCCCCTATGCGGGTCAGAAAGCTCACCTTGAAGCCAATCGGGCTCTCCGTGCAGCCCGGTAACGAGGACGAAGTGGACAGTCCCGCCAGAGCGGTTCGGCCGGAGTTCCATCGAGACCGACCTGATTGAAGCCGGTGACCTCGACCACCGCAGCTTTGGACGTGACGCCCGCCCCAACCGCTTTGGTTCACCAAGAAGACACTTGCCGAAACCACCTGCCCCAGTCCGCCGGGCTGGGGCCCGTCGGAGCCAGCCGCTGGCTCGGCTCCCACAGGAGCCGAAGGCGCCCCGGGACACCGTTACTCGTAGGCGGTGATCTCCAGTTCCTGGCGGAAGTGGTGGAACGGCGAGCCCGGCCGGTAGTCCTCGGGGACGTCGTCGATGCTGTCGTATTTGGCGACGTCAAAGACGTTGGACGAACGGATGTCCTCTTCGACGTCGACTCCGCACAGGCGCATCTCGGTCGCCGTGTCGTAGCAGTTGACCAGCAGCACGACCTCGTCGCGCAGTTCCTCGTAGCGCTGGCGGGCGATGCGGCCGAGCAGCGTGTACTCGCAGCCGCTGGGCGAGGCGCCGACGCGGCGGCCGATCATGGCGTGGTGCCGCCCGTCGTCGATGCAGTAGAGGGTGTAGTCGTCGGCCTCCAAGCACTCGCGGATCCGCTCGTGCTGCTCGTGGGCCGGCAGGAGGTGCCACTGGGTGTGCCGGCGCTCCTTCATGGCCCACAGCGGGCCCGGCGGGATGGTGTGCTCGGGCTCGTCCTCTTCGAGCGGAGTCGACACGTCCTGGCCGACCAGGGGACCAGGGGCCATGGCCAGGCCAGACTCGGTGATGATGTCGCCCGGCTTAGGCCGGCCGGAGGACGCCGGCACGGCCTCTCCCCACTCGTGGACCTGCTCACTCTTCTGCCCGTCACCCTGGCCCGTCATCGGTGCCCTCCCATGGTCCGCCGCTCGGCTCGGTCCTGGACCCTACCGGCAGTCGGGCCGGCCCGTGAGCGGCGACCCCGACGCGGGCCGGCCGCCGGCCCGGTGGGACTTGCACAAGCTTGTAAAATTCACCTCTATCCGACTGGAGGGGTGGTGCCATGTTTGGTCGTCAAGAGCATCAGACCGACGAGGGCGAAGAGGTTTCCGTGGACGCCAACCTTGAACTGGACCTCGGCATGGTGGAACAGTCGATCGAGGCGTATCTGAAGGATCCCTCGGTCGATTTGCGTAATGAACTGCTGACTGTGCTCGAGCGCCTGGACCAACAAATCGACCGCAGTGATGCCTATGAAAGCAGCGTTATCGGCTCCGCAGCGTTTGGCTACTCAGACAAGGGCTCTGTGATCGGAGAAACAAGCAGCGCATCTCCGGCCGAAGACATCCCGGAATCCGTACTACGAGCTCAGACGGTGTTGATCAAAGCGGCAAAACGAGACGTCACGGCACCCACGCCCGACACTTTGGCCGACCTACGCGCAGCTGATCAAGCCTTGTCCGCAGAGCGGAGCAAAGAGGGTGCTTAGGTGTCCCAGTTGCCGGGAAGGTGAACATCCCCGGTTGGGTAAGGATTGATGCGTGGGAGCCTCCAAGAAGCCCGGGCCGGTTCAATCAGCATCGCTGTGCTGATGAGAGCTGACGCCCGCATAACGCGCCAGCGGAAGCTCATCGGGCACCTCGCCATATCCGGTCGGGAGCATTTCACATCGTTGGAGCCATGGCTCGGGAGGGTCTCCACCCGCCCGGACGGCCCGATCCACGCCCTACAACTTCAATGTCAACGGTCAACTTCTCTTTGATCTTCCACCTGCGGAAGTATCAGCGAGCGAGACGTTGGCCGAACCGTTGACCGGCCCTCGTACGCCAATCGGGACAGGGCTGGCGTTCCGTCGTGACGTGACTAACTTTGACGCATGGCTGGACGGACAGATCCCGCGAAGCACAAGCACCGCAGATAGATCCCGTCATGGCGCATTCAGAGCTTGAAGCGGAGGGCCCCGGTACGCCGGACGGTGGGACGGTTCTCAAGCAGGCGCTTAGGGGACCTTGGTGCGGCCCTTCTCAAGAACTGGTGCTCTTGTGACGCCAAGCCACCGTGACCGTCGATTGGATGAGAGCGAAGGGTCTTGAGCCTCTACAGGTCGAGTCCCCGCCGTTCCATGATAATCAGGGACGAATGCCCCTACCTTGGGCCGTGAGCCGTGGTCAGAGTTGACAGTCTCCTGAGAGCCCCGAAAGCGAGGAACGATGATTGATATGACGAACTCGTCGGCTGCTGGGCCGTCTGCCTGGGCGCGCGAACTTCATGCCCACCTGACGAGCCACGTAGAGATCGAACGTGGAATGCTCGAGGAGTACCGCTCGGCGGCCGAAGCAAGCTCGTCAAAAGCATTTGAGTATCTCGTCAACTTGTTGATCGAAGACGAGATACGTCACCATCGGATCTTCTTAGAGCTTGCCGATTCGCTAGAGACCATGTCTCTGAGACCTGGCGCGGATCCGCAAGTTCCGTACCTCGATTTCAATCGGACGAACAAGGAAGCGGTCTTGGACCTCACCGAGACACTCCTCGAAAAGGAGCAGCAAGACGCCCTTGAGTTGAAGCGCCTCCAAAGTGAGTTGGGCGACGTGAAGGACACGAGCATTTGGGGCCTTCTGGTCGATCTGATGCAACGTGACACCCAGAAGCACATTGCAATCCTCAAGTTTGTCAAGAAGCACACCAAGCATCGCTAGTGGCTGAGCTGCTCCGCTGAGAGGCATCGCGTTCTGGGCGGAGCCCTGAATGATGTGTCCAGACTGTGCGACCTGGGAACCTCAAGACACCTCGGTGCGAAGGCCTTCGAGCCTATTCTGCGCGTCGTTGGCGTGACCGCACGATTCAACTCCGGGGGATGCCCCAGTTGGCCGGTTAGGCCAACTGGGGCACAGCTACTTCGGGCCGAAGTACCGAGACCCCCTTGTTTGTTGGCCAGTGCGCCAATTGAAGCGAGATTCATCCTCTTCCAAGGGAGGATTCGGAACTACTTAGCCCTTTACTGCAGAGCGAGCCCACGCCAAGGACGCTGCTCCCGTTGAGACCCCGTCCGCAACGTCGACTACTGGAACGACGTTGATGTCGTTCCAGTAGGTGAACTTGGATACGAATGAATAGACCACGCCTGGGTCGTCAGCCTCAACCAGTACATAGCCCCCATTATTCAGGTTGGACACGAATGCGTGGACGGTAAGACCCTCCTCAGGCGTCCATTTTCCAAACGCATTGAGAAGCGCATCTTGGTTGGCGAAGGTCTGCTCATACGTGAGACCAGCAGTACGAATGTCGTATTCAATGACGTATTTCATCAAGTCCTCCCAAAGACAGTCAGGCAAATCCACCATGGAGTTGTCTACGTCGCACCCTACCCCTCGCCCTCCTTCGGGAGTGGAGTGTCAGCCCCCGGGATGGTGGGACCGCTGGCCGGCACTCCGTGGACGGTCAATTATTGCAACGGGAGCGCTACTAGCGTCGATCAGATGCAGGATGGCACCATCGGCGAGACTAAGTCTGCTGACAGGAGACACTGGATGTGGCCGTCCGAGCGGCCCTGGACCCGCGTCTCGACAACGGATTCTTTGGGTCCACCGAGGATCCTGAATGGCTCGACGAATCGAGGAGCATCTTTGGTTGCCGAAATTTGCACCGCTACTGCCCGTCCCTATCCTGCCATGACGCTCCAGTGCCGGTACCTTCTCTTTCGTGGCAGCAAATCTGACGCCTGAAGAGATCGGCTCATTCGTCAGGGACGGATTCCTACGCGTGGAAAAGGCGGTTCCCCGGGATCTGGCGGACGAGGGCAGAGCGCTTCTGTGGGCTGAAATGGGGCTGCCCCCCGACGATCCTTCAGGATGGACTCAAGCCGTGATCCGTCTCCTGGATCAGGTGCCCCGCCGTTCGAGCGCGCCGCCAACACAGAACGCTTACAACTGGCTGTTGATCAGCTCGTCGGCCATGGGCGCTGGATCCGGCGATCCGGTCTCGGCACGTTTCCGATCCGATTTCCGAACCTCCCTGAACCTGACGACACCGGCTGGCACTGCGACGGAAGCTTCGGCGAGTCGCCCTACCGATTGAACTTGCGATCAAGGGGTAGGGCTCTTCTCATGTTGTTCCTCTTCTCCGATGTTGGGGAGGACGACGCACCAACAAGGATCCGAGTCGGTTCGCATCTCGACGTTCCTCCATCCTCGCAACAAGTGGAGAGGAAGGTATGTCATTCATTGACCTGGCCAAACAATTGGGAAGTACCGCCACACGCCCGGTCGTCCAGGCAACGGGGTCAGCGGGAGACGTCTACCTCTGTCACCCTTCCTCGTGCACGCCGCTCAGGCGCATCGCGGCAAAGTGCCCCGGTTCATTGCCCAACCCCCGTTAGAGCCCGTCGGAGAGCTTGAGATTGACCGGACTGGTCACGTCTACTCCCCGGTCGAAGAGGCGATAAGGCTGGGACTCGGAATCGAATAGGGAAGTTGCCCCCGTACGCATCGGTTCGGTTCGGTAATGCCATGGCTTCTGCTGTCGCGTCCACGGGGCAGAGGCGGCAACGCGACATCTCTTGGCCCGCGTAGTTTGGTCTTTGTCGTGCGCACCAAGCTCAAGGTCACAGCGTTGATGTGCCTGTTCATGACCGCGGTGTTGGCTTTGGCGGTCGCGTACAGCCGCGCCCCGTACGGATTCGAGGACCCCGCTCTCGAATGGCTGGGACCTCCCTCTGCGATCGGTGCCTGGGCCGATCTCGCTGAGTTCCTCGGCACCCCGACTCTCGGCCTTGTCCTCGTCGCCTCCCTCACCTTCGGCATTGTCAGGCGAGCTTTCTTCCGTGTCGCCGTCTACGCAGCGCTTGCCGCCGCCACTCTGCTCATCAACGAGCACGTTGCCAAGCCGCTGGTCCAGCGGACCCTTCATGGTGCGCTCACCTTTCCCTCCGGGAGAGTCACTTCGGTATGCGCGACGGCCTTGGCCATGTGGCTGGCGCTCTACCCGCTGCTCGGGAAGTGGGCGCGTAGGGTCAGCCTCGTGCTGGGTGCTGCCTGTACCCTCCTGATATCGCTGGCCGTGGTCGGCGCGCACTGGCACACCCCACTCGACGCCGTCGGGTCTATTTTGATGTCAGTCGGCATCGTCACTGCATGTGCCGCGGTCTTTGATCAGGCTGCGACTCGAGAACCCTCTATGAGTGCAGGGCACGCTCAGGTTGGAGCACAGGAGTGATCTTCCGACTCAAGGTTGCGGCCAGCGTGCACAAATCAGTCTGTCGTTCCGGCCGCGTCTGGCCACCCCTATGAGCGGGCAGACCCGAGATGCCCCGAACGTCCTGAAGGTCTTCGGGTCCGGCCAGCCCGACACGACACTTCTGACCAGCGTCCCAGGGGTACCGCCAGACGTCGGCATCGGGATTCTCCGAGGCCCCCTATGCCGACGGAAGAAAGGGCGTCAGTGTCGAAAGGAACCACTCAGCGATGATCATCACGGGGGTCTGTTCGGAGTCGATGCGATAGCTCCGGGCAAGCAAGTAATCGCCGACCGTGGCATTCACATTCCAGGGCAGAGAGACCATAGGTCCATATGGATGGACGAGGTCCTCACGGGAGACAGCGATCCCCACCTCATGGAGTATCCGACCGATCGGGTCGTTCGTGGACTCAAGTCTGTGAGAGAACCCCGCCGGTAGGCGACTCGTGACAATGACGCTCTCCGCGTACACATACGAACAGCCGGAGATGCAACCCCGAAGCGTGGCCGCCCGGTGAAGCAGCGGCTGGCCCTCTTCAACCAGCAAATCGTTCGAAGCGCGCGCTCCCATCATCTCGTGGTGCCACGCATGAGCAACGATGCCTTCACCGACAAGCTGCTCCAAGAATTCGGTCACAGTGCCGCTTGTCCTGTCAAGAGCCGCATGTAGGTCTGATGTATTGGCCACTCGCACCATTGAATCGCAACTTTCCGGACACCGACGGGCTCTCGAACCAGGTCTCATCTCTCCGTCCGAACCGTATTGATGGCCTGGTCCCGTCCAGTGTCCCAGTTCATCGGCGCTGTGCGCCAGGCGAAGAAGAACATCTCGGGGTCACCGGCATCGAGCCCGTCCAATTCTCCACTTAGCTGCCAGCCCTGCTGCCGGAGCAGTCCACGCATCGGGGTGTTCGATCGATTCGATGAGGTGAAGACCTGACTGGTCCCTTCCATGCCGAGCACTGCTCCCAGCAACTTCCGTCCGATTCCGCATCGTCGGGCGGAGGGCGCAACGATGAGAAGGTCCACAAAGTCACGCCCGAGGAAATGGCGCGGGAGTACGACCACGTAGCCGTCAAGGTGATCGGATTCGGAGTGGACGTGACAATGGCCGTTCTCCACGTGGTCACGTATATCTGACACCCGCTGCATGTCCCCGGCCGTAACCCTGTGGTCAAGAGCCAGGAGATCCTCGATATCGTCGAGGATCGCACGGCGAATATCTTCTGCGGGGCCGATCACATCATTAGTTTGCTCTGGCCTCACTCCGTGGGAGGTGGATCAGTGACCAGCCCGGCGTGTCCGGGTCGGTGGCCGATCTTCCTACGCAGATTGGTGTCTGCAGCGGGCGCGTCGATACGCCCATAGTCATTCCCCGGCCTCGGCAGGCGCCACCCCCGGGGACCACACGAGGAACGGGCGCGCCGGCCGGCTGTGATTTCAGATCCACTGCGGCCACCGCGGCGGCCCCGAGGGTGGCGACCACCGCGACGAACAGCGGGCGGTGGTAGCCCACCAGGAAGGAGGCGACGGCGTCACCCCGGTAGGCGGCGCGCCGCCGGCATGGCGGCGTGTGGCGAGGGCTGTGCGTCAGCCGCGGGAGAAGCGCCGCTGCAGATCGGCGACAGTGCAACCCTCGATGGCGTCACCGCAGTGCGGCTCGGCCAGATCGAGCGCGGCCGGCAGGCACTCACCACGGAACAGCCCCGCGGCCGGCGTGGTCCCCGACAGCGCGTCGGCCGCCAGCACCATGGCGGCGAACGTGTACGTGGTGCGTTCGTGCTTGGGGAACGTCTCCTGGTCTGGGTACACCATCCCCGTCCAGTACGACCCGTCCGGCAGCCGCAGGTTCTGCCCCGCGGTGAAGAGGTCCAGGGCGGGGCCCTGCATCCCGAGCGCGTCGAGCGTCAGCACGCATTCCGCCGTCTCTGCCGCGGTGACCCAGTCGCCCGTCGAGACACAGCGCACCCCGAGGCCCTCCATGACGAAGGTCGACCACCCCTCGGCCAGGCGGAGGCGTCCCGCCTCGCCCTCTAGCGCGCCGGACAGCATGGGGTAGTACCAGTCCATGGCGAACTCCACCTTGGGGGCGAACGCGCCAGGGTGGTGCGCCACGGCGTGGCCGAGCCGCCCCGCCGCCAGCTCCCAGTCCGGGCGGTCCTTGGCCAGGCACTCCGCGATGGCCACCGCGCAGCGCATGGAGTGGTAGATGGAGGACGACCCGGTCAGCAGCGCGTACCCCTCGGGCCGGCCGGACGAGTCGAGCGACCACAACACCGAGCCGTCCGGCTGCTGCCAGCGCAGAATGAAGTCGATGCCCTTCTCAATCGTCGGCCACAGCTCGCCGAGGAACTCCACGTCACCGGTGATGAGGTGGTGGTGCCACGCTCCGGCCGCCAGGTAGGCACAGACGTTGGTGTCGAGACGCGGATCCTTGACGGTGTCGCCCTGGTAGTAGTTGAACCAACTGCCGTCGGCGTGCTGGCGGCCCGCCAGCCAACGGTAGGCCTCGACCGCCTCGTCCACGAGGCCGCACACGGTGAGCGCCATGGCGGCCTCAACGTGGTTCCAAGGGTCGCAGTGGCCACCGACGAACCACGGGATCATCCCGTCGTGGCGCTGCACCTCCGCGATGGCGTGTGCGGTGGCCAGGACGTCCGAACTCGTGAGGATGCCAGGCACCTCCGGGATGGTGGCCTTCGTGAAACGGATCTCTTCGGTCGTCATGCCGCAGCCCCTTGGGTCGGAGTGGTGGGCCCGCGCCGCCCGGGGACGCCGCGGGGCAGGTTGGGCCGGGCGTCGGGCAGACCCGAGAGCGCGGCGTCAGGCTTGGTCAGGTAGAGCACCAGGCTCTTCCCGATGAGCGGGCTGAGCACGCGGTCGGCGGTGCGCGTCAGGAACGGTGCTTTGACGATGTCCCAGACGAGCACCTTGTGGTACGCCTCGACCGCGGGATGCGTGTCGTTGGACGGCCCCACGAGGCAGCGCAGCCACCAGTAGGGAGAGTGGAGCCCGTGCGCGTGGTGGTAACCGGTCGGCACGAGGCCAGCGGAGCCCAGCCGCCGCTCCAGCGTCGACCGCCGGTAGATGCGGACGTGGCCGCCGGGGGTGTCGTGGTACTCGTCCGAGAGCGCCCAATTGACGGCCTCGGGGACGCAACGCGGCACGGTCACCGCCATCGCACCGCCGGGGCGCAGGACGCGGGCCAGCTCGTGCATGGCCGCAGTGTCGTCGGGGATGTGCTCGAGCACCTCCGAGGCAATCACCCGGTCGAACGTCCCGTCCGCGAAGGGCAGGGCAAGCGCATCGCCCTGCACGGCTGTCGCGGGGTGGCCGGCGGCGAGCTCGCCCGCCTCGACCATGGCGCCCAACGTGGCACGCACCTGGGCGACCTCGTCCGGACCAGCGTCGAGGGCCACAACCGAAGCGCCACGGCGGGCCGCCTCGAACGCGTGGCGCCCGAACCCGCAGCCGAGGTCGAGCACCAGGTCCTCCGGGCCGACCCCCAGCCGGTCGTAGTCGACTGTGAGCATCAGGCCGCTCCCTGCGATAACACGTCCCCCGCGCCCACCGCGGTGGCTGGCGGCGCTCCGGGTAGAGGTCGTCCCTCCAGGAGCGCCTGGTAGCAGGCGGCCGTGCCGGCCGCCGTCACCTGCCAGGTGAAGCGGCTCACGACGCGCCGGCGGCCGGCGGCGCCGAGCCGGGCCCGGAGCGTCGGGTCGTCGAGCAGGCGGGCGATGGCCGCTGCGAGCGCCCCGGGGTCGTCGGGCGGGACGAGCAATCCCGTCTCCCCGTCGGTGCCCACGACCTCGGGGAGCGCACCCCCCGTCGTCGCCACCACTGCGACGCCGCAGGACATGGCCTCGATCGCCGGCAGCGAGAAGCCCTCGTAGAGGGAGGGCACGACCGCGACCTCGGCTTCGCCGTAGAGGCGGGCGAGCGCGTCGTCGCTGATGCCACTCACGCAGTGCACTGCGTCGGACAGCCCGAGGCGCGCGATCGCCCGGTCGACCCGCCCGCCCTCGGTGGGTCGACCGATGACAGTCAGCTCCACGTCGCGCTCGGTGCGCAGCTTGGCGACGGCCTCGAGGAGGGGCACCAGGCCCTTCATGGGAACGTCGCTGCTCGAGGTGACCATGATCCGGCCCGGGACGGGCGTCACCTCGTCGAATGGCCTGAACACCGTGTGGTCCACTCCGACCGGGACGACGGTCATCCGCTCGGGGGCCACCTCCATCTGCGCCGCGATGTCCTGGCGGGAGTTCTGCGACACGGTCACCACGGCGGGGAGGGCCCGAGCGACCCGCACCTGCATACCGAGGAACCCGAACCAGCGACGGGTGGTGAAGCTCTGCCAGGGGTTCGTCGTGTGGGACAGCGCCAGCTGGCGGTCCACCGTGATCGGATGGTGGAGTGTGGTGAGCAGGGGCCACCCGTCCTCGACCATGCCGAGCATGCCGGTGCCGAGGCACTGGTTGTCGTGCACGACGTCGAACTCGTCGCGGCGCTGCGCCAGGAGCTGGCGGGCCCGGAGGGAGTAGGCCAGCGGCTCGCCGAAGCCCGCGGTGCACATGATGCCGAACTCGATCCAGTCCTCGCGAGACGTGAACTCCCGCCGGTGCGGGACCCGGAACGGGTCGGGGTGGCGGTAGAGGTCGAGGCCGGGCACGGGCGTGAAGCCCACGCCGGGCTCGAGCTCGGGCCAGGGGGGGCCCGCGAAGACCTCGACCGAGTGGCCCAGGGCGACCAGTTCCCTGGTCAGGTGGCGGGTGTAGACCCCCTGGCCACCGCAGCGCGGGTTCCCCCGGTAGATGAGGAAGGCGACGCGCAGGCCCCCGGGCTGGGGTGCGGCGGCGGGAACCGGGGCAGGCACCTCGATGTGGCGCGAGCGCTCCCAGGACTCCTTCGTCTCGATCCACTTCTGGCGGGGCGTTTTAGGCAATGGATGTCCCGACGCGCTCCACCATGGCCCCCTAGCCTCCCCGAACCCCCTGGTCCGGCGCAAACGGCGCCTCTGGGGTGGTCGGCCAGACGGCTGTTCAGCCGATGCCGAACCAGCTGAGCACGCTCAGGAACACGTAGACCGACGCCACGATGGCGACCGAGACGATGCTCAGACCCCCCAGCCAGCGGGCGAAGGTCCCGTTGGCGGCCGAGCCGAGCAGGGAGCGCCGGTTGGCCAGGATCAGGATCAGGATCAGCGTCACGGGGGTGATGACCCCCTCGAGGACCTGGGTGTTCAGGATCAGGGTGATCAGGTTCCCCGGCACCAGCACGACGGCGGCCCCGACGAGGATCTGGAAGGTGAATATCCCGAGGAAGACTGGCGCCTGGCGGAAGCTCGAGGAGACGGACCGCTCGACGCCGATCGCCTCGGCCACCGCGTACGAGGTCGACAGCGGGACGACCGCGGCGGCCAGGGCGGAGGCGCCGAGCAGCCCGAGCCCGAACAGCGTCGTGGCGAACGCGCCGGCTACCGGCTTCAGCCCCTCGGCCGCGGTCGTGGCGGAGGTGAGGGGGCCGGTACCGCCGATGGTGGCGCCGGTGGCCACGATGATCGACATGGCGACGAAGGCGGCCAGCACGGCGCCCGTGATGGCGTCGACGCGCTGGAAGCGGTACTCCGCGGGCTTCACGCCCTTGTCGACGACGGCGCCGGCCTCGTACAGCTGGATGTAGGGGGTGATCGTGGTGCCGATGAGCGCGACCGACAGAAGGAGGAACGACTTGGAGGCGACGAAGTGGGGCCACAGCGTGTTCGCCGCCACCTGGTGCCAGTTCGGGTGGGCCAGCACGGCGGCGATCGGGTAGGCGATGAAGACGACGGTGAGCAGCAGGAAGACGCGCTCGGCATAGCGGTACGAGCCGAACAGCACTAGTGACCATATCGCCACCGCGGCGATCGGCACGGAGATATAGCGCGACACATTGAACAGCTCGAAGGAGGTGGCGATGCCGCCGAACTCGGTGACCATCAGGCCGACGTTGGCAATGGCGAAGGCAGTGATGGCGAACGCGGTCAGGCGGAGGTCGAACTCCTCCCTGATGAGCGCGGCCAGGCCCTTGCCCGTGTACACCGACAGGCGCGCCACCATCTCTTGGACCACGACGTAGGCCACCGTGATCAGCACCATCAGGAAGAGCGTGCGGTAGACGAACTGCGCTCCCGCCGACGAGTAGGTGACGATCCCACCCGCGTCGTTGCCCGCCGCCGCGGCGATGAGCCCCGGTCCAGCCGCGGCGAGGTAGATGAGCCACCGCCGCGGCGGCCGCACCCTCACGACAGCAGGCGCGGGAAGTGGAAGCGGCCCTTGGTCGGCACCAGTGCGTCGAGGACGTCGTCGGCCAGGATCCGCCCGATCGGCCTGCCGTCGTCGTCGACCACCACCATGGAGTGGCGTCGGGCTTCGATCAACTGCCGCGCCACCGTGTTCGCCGACGCATGGGGCTCCACCGTGACGACATCCTCGTCGTCGAGCAGGGCGGACATCCGCGTGTCCGCTGAGGTGCGTAGCGCCAGCAGGATGTCGAGCAGGCCGACGTCCCCGAGGAGACGCCCGTCGCTGTCCACGACCGCCACCGCATCGAGGTCGAGGTCGTGGGAGCGCGCCTCGGACAGCCGCTCGACGACCTTCTTCACCTTGTCACCGGACTTCGCCGTGACCAGGGCGGTGGTCATGATGCCGCCGGCCTCGTCCTCCTCGTAACCCAGCAGCTCACGAAGGGCCAGCGCCGTCTTGGCCGGGATGTGCCGGAGCACCTCTGCCCGCACGGCCAGCGGGAGGTCGCGCAGCGCGTCGACCGCCTCGTCGGGTTCCATGGCGGCGAGCAGCCGGGCCGCCTCCACCGGGTCGGACTCGCGGAGCAGCTGCTCCAGGTCCTCGGCCTGCATCTCCTCGAGGGCGTCGGCCGCCTCGTCGGGGCTGAGCGCGGCCAGCAGCTCCCGACGCTCGTCGCGACGCAGATCCTCCAGGAGGTCGGCGAGCTCGCCGGGCCGCAGCCGGTGCAGGCCCTCGTTGGTCGTCTTGAGGCGCATGTGGGTGGCCGGCCCCTCCGCCTCGCCTCCCGACTCGGAGAAGGGCTGAATGGTCGCCCAGTCGATGACGCGGTCGGGCGTCGGCCGCGGCCGCCACCGACGCGGTCCGAGCCGGCGCAGCAAGGTGGCGTTGGACACGTCGGCGCCGACGAGGCGGATGCGGCCGAGGACCTCGGCCAGGTACAGGTCGGCGGCACGAATGACCTGGACGCCCTCGACGTCGACGAGCTGGTGGTCGAGGACGTCCTTGGCGAGGAGCACCTCGGCGGGCCGGCGGACGACGTCGCGCAGGTCGAGCCGGGACGAGCGCAGGAGCACCTCGGCATGGCCGATGCGGTCGATGGCTGACGCGGGCACGAAGGCCAGGCGACGCCCGACGCGGATGACGAGGCCGCTCACCGGCGGGTACATCTGCCCGTCCGCCCAGCGGGCCACGACGTCGTCGAGCCGGCCGATCTCCTGTCCCGTCTGGTTGCGGACGGGGCGCCCCAGCACGCCGGCCAGCGACACGATTGAGTCGAAGACACCCTCGGAAGCGAGGATGCGGCGGGTGCGGCGACGGCGCTGGTGCGAGGGGCGCTCCGCATCGCGCGATCGCCCGGGGAGAATACGTGAGCGGCTCGGCGCGCTCGTCGACGGTGGCGTGGCCATGGAGCTACCTCCTGTGGCGTCTTCGAGATGATCGGTCGGGTCGGGTCGGACGGCTGACGGGCGCGACTCGGCGCCAGCGGGTTCAGAGACCGGTGCTTGCCTCCGTGCGATACCCGCGTTCGGGGCTCACGGCACGCTCGTGGTGCGGATCAGGCGAGGCGCGGAAGGAAGCATGCGCCGGCTGTGCTACTGGGGGGTTCACCCCTCGACATGGCCACACCTCCTTCTTCTCCGTTGTCCCCGTGCAGGGGAATTCGGGCAACGATCCAGCGGGGGATCCTACCGGGCCGCACGAGCCCGCAACCGGCCGTGCCACCTGGTCGCAGCGGGTCGACGGGGGCGGGTACCGTGCAGCCATGGACCTCGCGTACCCACGAGAAGCTGAGGAATTCCGGGTCGAGATCGCCGGATGGCTCAAGGAGAACCTGCCGGACGGCTGGGGTGGGCCGGGGTTCTCCATGACGCCGCAGGAGCGCAAGGCCTTCAACGAGGAGTGGACCGCCACGCTGTACGCCGGTGGCTGGATCTGTGCCAGCTGGCCGACCGAGTACGGGGGCAAGGGGTTGAGCCTGCTCCAACAGGTGGTGCTGAACGAGGAGTTCGCGCGGGCGGGTGCGCCGCTGCGGGCCGACTTCTTCGGCGACACCCTGGTCGGCCCCACCATCCTGCAGTGGGGCTCCGAAGAGCAGAAGAAGCAGTTCATCCCCGGCATCCTCAAGGGGGAGATCTCGTGGTGCCAGGGGTTCAGCGAGCCGGACGCCGGCTCGGACCTGGCGGGCCTCAAGACCAGGGCCGAGCTCGACGGCGACGAGTGGGTGATCAACGGGCAAAAGGTGTGGACGACCCAGGCCCACTACGCCGACTACATCTTCCTCCTGGCACGGACCGACCCCGACGCGCCGAAGCACGCGGGCATCTCCTACCTCCTGGTCCCCATGAAGCAGCCCGGGATCGAGGTGCGCCCGATTGAGCAGATCGACGGCTCCGCCGAGTTCAACGAGGTGTTCTTCACCAACGTGCGCTGCCCGAAGGACAACGTCATCGGCGGTGTGAACAACGGGTGGAAGGTCGCCATGACGACGCTCGGGTTCGAACGCGGCACCTCGTCGACGACCGGGCACCGGCGCTTCCAGAAGGAGTTCGACGAGATCCTCTCGGTGGCGCGGCGCAAGGGTCGTGACAGCGATCCCCTCACGCGCCAGCGGCTCGCGCGGTCATGGTCGAACATCAAGATCATGGAGATCAACGGCTACCGCACGCTGACCGACGTCCTCAACGGCACGCATACGACCGCCGCGCTGGGGGCGTGCAACAAGATGTTCTGGTCCGAGGCGCACCAGGAGACGCTGCTGCTCGGCATGGACATCCTGGGCATGGAGGGTCAGATCCTCCAGGGAGACGACAGCGCCGACATCGTGCTGCCCGGGGCACGCAGGGCCAAAGCGGGTTACGCCGTCAACAACCTCCAGTCGCTCTTCTTCTTCTCGCGATCGGAGACGATCTGGGGCGGCGCCGCGGAGATCCAGCGCAACATTGTCGGTGAGCGGGTGCTCGGCCTGCCCAAGGAGCCCAAACCGCAATAGCCCGCTTCGGGCTCAGTCGGGCGCCCGGGGCTCGCCCGAACAGCACGCGGAAAGCGGCACCCCTGCCCGGGGCGTCTTCCACCCATGCCCGTCCGCCCTGGATCTCGGCGAACTCCCCTGCGGGCGCCGCCCGCCTCCTCTGGGCCGCGACCTATGGGCCCACAGGCGGAGATGGACCAATTCCCCTACCCTTGGCCTGGTATGGAGCGGATGATGCGGATAATGAGCCGGCCGGCCGAGCAGTGCGAGCGGGGTGAGCAGACATGCTGGTGAGAGAGTGCCTGAGGAGTGCGCCGGTGACCGTCCCGCCGGTCTGCACCCTGGTGGAGGCCGGCGGGCTGATGGGGAGCCACGGCGTCGGGTCGCTCCTCGTCGTCGACGGCGACCGCCTGGTGGGGATCGTCACGGACCGTGACATCACGGTGCGCGGGATCGGCGAGGGCAAGCCGCCCACCGCCGACGTGGGGTCGGTCATGACGGCGGACCCGGTCACGATTCAGGGCTCCGCCGACGTCTTCGAGGCGTTCAAGGTGTTCAAGACGGCCAGCGCCCGCCGCCTCCCCGTGCTCGAGGAGGAAGAGCTGGCCGGCATCATCTCGGTCGACGACCTGCTGATCTCGCTGGTGGTCGAGTTCGGGGCCGTCATGTCCCCGGTCGCCCAGGAGCTCGTCCACCCGACCTGACGCCTAACTGCTGCGCCGCTCCTGGCGCTCGTAACCGGCCTCGGTGACCGGGAGCGGCACCACGTTCGTCGGCGCGCCGCCGGCAGGTGCCGTCACGGGCACCGCCGTGGATCCCATGACCAGCCCTTCGGTCCCGCTCCGGCGCTGGCGGACACCCAGCACGAAGAGCGGGATGCTGGCCACCAACGTCGCCACGCCGCCGATGGTCAGCGCCAGGCGCGGGTTGGTGGCGTCGCTGACGTAGCCCAGGAAGAGTGCACCGATCGGCGTGCTGCCGAGGAAGGCGATGGCGTTGAGCGACATCACACGTCCCCGCATGGCCGGGTCGGCCCGTAGCTGCAGGGTGGCGTTGTTCGTGGCTACGAAGGAGATGCTCGCCGCGCCCATCGGGACGAGCAGTGCCAGGGCCCACGCCTGGGTCGGCGACAGCGCCACCGCCAGGATGGCGCCACCGAAGACGACGCCGATGAAGGCCAGCAGCCGGGTGGACGGCCGGCTGCGGAAGGCGGTCGCGAGGCCCCCGACGACCGCCCCCGCGCCCATGGCCACCAAGAACAAGCTGTAGAGGCCGGCCCCTCCGTGGAAGGTGAACTTGGCCAGGAGCGGCAGCGTGACCGTGAAGTTGAAGGCGAAGACGCCGACGATCGCCATGGAGATGAGCGGGATCTTCAGGTCGGGCGTGGACCAGACGTAGCGCAGTCCCTCGCGCACCTGGCCCTTGGCCCGCACCACACCCGGCCGTCGGTACAGCTCCGACGCGCGCATCATGGCGAGCGCCACGATCACGGCAGCGAACGATGCCGCGTTGAGGAAGAAGCACGTGGCCACACCGACGGTGATGATGAGCACGCCACCGATGGCCGGCCCGATCACCCGGGCCGAGTTCATCAGCACGCTGTTGAGGCTCACCGCGTTGGGCAGCAATTCCATCCCGACCATCTCGGAGACGAAGGTCTGCCGCGCCGGGTTGTCGAAGAGGTTCACGAACCCGAGCCCCGCCGAGAGCGCGTAGACCTGCCACAGGGTCTCCGAATGTGTCACCACCAACAGGCCCAAGATGAGGGCCAGGATTCCCGCAGTCCCCTGGGTGACGTAGAGCACCTTTCGCTTGTCGAGCCGGTCGGCGATCAGGCCGCCGAACGGCCCCAGCAGCAGCATGGGCAGGAACTGCAGGCTGGTGGCGATGGCCACGTCGAGCCCGGTGCCATGGAGCGGGAAGAGGATCAGGTAGGCCTGCGAGACCGTCTGCATCCACGTGCCGGACACGGAGATGACCTGCCCGGTGAAGTAGAGCCGGTAGTTGCGGACCGAGATGGCACGGAAGGTGCGCCGCCCGGCGTCTCTCATGCGGCGCTTCACGACTCCTCCAGGAGGTGCTCGAGGAGCGTGACGAGCTCAGTGGCATGGCGCTGCTCGTCGGGGCCGAGCTCGCCCAGACGGCGCAGCAGGAAGGCGTTCTTCCGCGTGCGCATCCGCTCGAGTGCCCGCTCGCCCAAGGGCGTTGCCCGCACCCGCGCACTCCGCCGGTCGTGGGCATCGGCCACGCGGGTCACCATGCCCGCCTCGGCGAGGCTGGCCACCACCCTGGTCATGGTCGGGGGCTGCACCTGCTCGATCGCAGCCAGCTCGCCCAGGGTCGGGCTGCCGTGCCGGTGCACCGAGCCGAGCGCCGAGGCCTGGGCGGGCGAGAGTCCCCCCAGGGACTCCTGGCGAAGGCGCCGCTGGAGCCGGTTGACCGCGATGCGCAGGCGGCCGGCTACCTCTTCGTCGGTCAACTGGACGGGCTGTGCGTGCATGGGTCCATTATAGTTAGTTGGGCTAACTAATCAATCGGCCCAGCGGCAGTTTCGGGCGGGAGCTGATGCGACAACGGTGGCGTCGAGAGCGGCGCTCAGAGACTGGGGACGTAGCCGCCCGCGCCGAGCGAGGCACTCTCGTCCAAGCTGAGCGAGTCGTCGAGCCCTCCGATGACCTCGGTCACCCAGGGAAGGCGGTCGCGCAGAATCCGCTCGACCCCATCCGAGAGCGTGGCGGAGCTGATGGCGCAGGAGCTGCACGCACCCTGGAGCTGGACCTCGACCACGCCGGTCTCGACGTCGGCCCGGACGAGAACGAGATCACCGCCGTCAGCCTGCACGGCCGGGCGCATGAGGTCCATGATCACCTGCAGCTTGTCCAGGCGATCGGCCCTCTCGGCGTCGCTCAGGTCGGATGGGGTGTCAGGCATACCCCCATTCTGCCGTGCGCGACGCCGCGCGTGACCACCAGGTAAACCACAGCCGCCCACGTGGGCACGGGGTTAGGATCCGAGCGGCAGTGTGATTGCGAGCCGGTCAAGGCCGGAGGACGAAGGGAACGATCCATGAGCGGCAAGGTTCTCGGGGTGTTCAGGGCTGCCACCGACACGAGAGACGTGGCGGCGGGGACGGTGATCTTCGAGGCGGGCTCCACCGGGGAGGAGATGTACGGCGTGGTGGAGGGAAAGGTCGAACTCCGGTTGCCCGACGGACGTGCGGTCGCAATCGGGCCCGACGACACCTTCGGCGAGATGGCGCTGGTCGACTCGTCGGCCCGGAGCGCGACCGCGGTGGCGCTGGAGGACTCCAAGCTGGCCGTCATCGACAAGCGCCGGTTCCTCTTCCTGGTGCACGAGACGCCGACGTTCGCCCTCCAGGTCATGTCGAGCCTCGCCGGGCGCCTGCGCGCCATGCAGGGAGAGGCCTGAGGGACAGCGCTCCGGCGCCCGTCCGCCGGGAATCAGTCGAGCCCGACCGGCTCGGGTCGCCCCCCCTGCACCACGGGGTTCGACAGGTCACCGATCCCCTCGATCGCGATGCGCACCGTGTCCCCGTCGGACAGGAACCGGGGTGGGTCCATCCCGGCCCCGACCCCGGCCGGCGTCCCGGTGGCGATGACCGTGCCCGGCTCGAGCGGGAACGCCGTGGTCAGGTACTCGATCATGGCCGCACAGCCGAAGATCAGGTCGGCCGTGGTCGAGTCCTGGCGCAGCTCGTCGTTGACCCAGGTGCGGATGGTCAGTGCGCCCGGCTCCCCGAGCTCGTCGCCCGTCACCAGCTCGGGGCCGCAGGGGGCGTGCGTGTCGAACGACTTGCCCACCGTGAAGGTGGGCGTGCGCCACTGCCAGTCGCGTGCGCTGACGTCGTTGATGACGGTGTAGCCCGCGACCACCTCATGCGCCCGGGCAGCCGGCACGTGCTGGCACCGCCGGCCGATCACCATGGCCAGCTCGCCCTCGTAGTCGACCATGTCCGACACCGCGGGGAGCACGATGGCGTCGCCGGGCCCGGCGATGGCCGTGCGCTGCTTGTTGAACCAGTACTGCCACTCGGGTGGCTCCCGGCCCATCTCGGCCACGTGGGCCCGGTAGTTCATGCCGATGGCGAGGATGGCGGGCGGGTCGGGCACCGGCGCGTGACGACGCACCTCGACCAGGGCGTGACGCGCCGCGCGCCCGACCGGCGCGGCGCGGGCCTGCTCCAGCGCGACGGGGCCGAGCGCCAGCAGCTCCCTCATCGTGGACGGCAACCCGGTCACCGGGTCGCCCAGGTCGACCACCTCGTCACCGACCACGAGGCCGGGCCGGGCCGGGCCGCCGTCGAGCGAGAAGCTGACGAGCCGCACCTCCCTACGCCACCCGTCTCAGCGCAGCTGTGCCTTGTAAGCGTCCCAGTTCTTGGTGGCGTGGCGAGCCGAGAAGGCACCGACGATCTCCACCGCGCCGAACACGATGGCGAGGATCCCGATGAGGACGACCAGCGCCGTCAACGGTGCGCCGGGATGACGGATGCACAGGAAGCCGATGGCCACGGCGATGATGCCCCGGATGAGGTACAGCCACCAGTAGGGCACGTGGTGATGCCGGGCCGACTCGATGATGTCGAAGATGCCGAGCACCAAGAACGCCCACCCGATGATCACTGCCGTGATGAAGATCGTGATGTGGGGCCACACGAAGCCCACGACGCCGGCGCCGACCCAGAACAACCCGAAGACGAGGTGCAGCCACCGCTCTCGGGCCATCCTGACCGACCCGATGATCTCGAAGAGGCCGGCCGCGATGAAGAACCCGCTGGCCAGGTAGATGATGGCGTACACGCTGGCGTGGCGGTAACTGATCACGAAGAAGCCGAAGATGATCGAGATGATGCCGCCGGCGAGGTACCAGCCCCACATCTTCTCGAGCTGCACGCTGACGGCGTCGCCGACGGCGATGTCGTCCTCGGTCAGTACATAGGTCATGACGTCCCCCTTGGCGAGTAGGAGTTGCACTTCGTGTTTGCGCAGCGTACCGCCGCCGCAACCGCGATCAGGGGATGCAGGAGCGCAACGCGTCGAGGGCCCGGCTGCCCCACGTGGCGCCCGTGTCGGCCCAGCGCGAGGGGTCCTCGAGCACGTCGTCGGCCTCGGCCCACAGCTCGTCCTCGACGGGCTGGAGCACCTCGCGCACGGCCGGCAGCGCACCGGGATCATCCTCGACCCGCTGGCGGACAGCGTCGGCGGCGTGCCACAGGTCCTCGCTCGAGAGCTCCAGCGGGATGAACGGGGGCGGGCCCGCGGCCGTGCGCGGGAAGGCCGGGACGTAGATGCTGGCGCACGGGCTCCCCGGCGCCACGTGGGTGCGCAGCGGCGCGCCGTCCTCGATGCCGAGCGGGAGCTCGGCGATCATGGACGCCGCGGTGACGCTCAGGCCGCGCACGTGCATGCAGACGCTCACGCCGCTGAAGTCCTCGCCGATCCCCTCCGGGGGCGGATGGACCGGGCCGTCGCCACCCGGGGCGCCCCAGGGGCCGGTCCCGTGGTCGCGCAGATGGGCTGCGGTGGCGGCCGGTGTGAGCCCGCCGGGAGAGGCCGACTCGAGGAAGCGGCGGCTGGCCGCCAGGCGGACGTCGGCGTACGCGGTGTTCTCCTGGGCGTCGCGGAAGCGCCCGAAGTCCTCCCCCGGCGCCAGGGCAGCCGAGGCGCTGGTCCAGTCGGTGCCCAGGCTGATGCGGTTGGAGATGGCGGTGCCGGCGGGGAACGGGGCCACCGCGTAGTCGGAGCCCGCGGTATCGAGGATAAAGGCGTGGGTCGGGTCGGCGACGAGGAACGAGGAGTCGTACGCCTCCCGGTGCGCCGCATCGGCAATGCCGCCCTGCCCGCACTCCTCGAGGAGCCCGGTCATCACGTCGACCGCCTCGGCGGCACTGCGGGCGCGCTCGAGGCCGAGGCGGACGAGGTCCATGCCGATCAGGGCCGGCTTCGCCCCCCCGGCGTCATGAGCCGTGCTGACACGCTCGTTCCCGATGGCGACGCCGTGCTCGTTGACGCCGTGCTCGGCCCCCCAGAGCCAGGTGGGGCACGACAGGAAGGTGGCATGCGCGCCGGTGTCGCCGATGGAGAGGTACTGCGTGCGCAGCGTGCACCCGGCCGAGGTGCGCCGACCGAAGGGCCAGGCGACCTGCACCTCGCCGGGCGGGCGGTCGGAGTTCTTGGCGAACACCATGCCGGCGGGGCCCGGGGCACAGAGTGTGTCGCACATGGTCGCAGTGTAGGGAGGCTGACTATCGTGAACGTCCGTGGAACCTCACGCCGTCCTCGCCCCCGACGAAATCGACCTCTCCGACATGGAGTTCTGGGCCCGGCCCTGGGACGAACGCGAAGGGGCGTTCCAGACGTTGCGTCGCGAGCGCCCGATACCCTTCTTCAAGGAGCCCGAAATCCCCGAGGCGCTCAGCTACGTCATCCCCAAGGGCCCCGGCTACTACGCGCTGACCCGGCACACCCACATTTCCGAGGCGAGCCGGCACCCTGAGATCTTCCAGTCCGGCAAGGGCGCCACCTCCATGATGGACATGCCCGCGGAGATGCTCGACTTCTTCGGATCGATGATCAACATGGACAACCCGCGCCATGCCCGGCTGCGGCGCATCGTGTCTGCGGCGTTCAACCCGCGCATGATCAAGTCAATTGAGGACCGGATCGACTTCGTGACCAACGACGTCATCGACCGGGTCGCCCCGCTGGGCGGCTGCGACTTCGTCACCGAGGTCGCCGCCCGGCTGCCGCTCGAGATCATCTGCGACATGATGGGCGTCGCGGCGTCCGACTACGACACGGTGTTCAGCGCTTCGAATATCATCCTCAGCAACGGCGACCCCGAATACGTGCCCGAGGGGGCCGACCCCATGGTGGCCTTCATGACGGCGGCGCAGCAGCTCAACCTGCTGATGATCGACCTCGCCGCCTACCGCCGCGAGCACCCGACCGAGGACGTCACCTCGGCTCTGGTCAACACGAACGTCGACGGCGAAGCGCTCACGGACACCGAGCTGGCCTCGTTCTTCATCCTCCTCGTGGTGGCCGGCAACGAGACCACCCGCAACGCCATCAGCCACGGCCTGCTGGCGATGACGCAGCACCCCGACCAGCGGGCCCTCTGGCAGGCCGACCCGGCCGGGATCGCGGTCACCGGCGTGGACGAGATCGTGCGCTGGGGCTCCCCGGTCATCTGGATGCGCCGCACCGTGGCCGCGGACACGGTGCTCGGAGAGGTCGAGCTCCACGAGGGCGACAAGGTCATCATGTTCTACAACTCGGCCAACCGCGACGAGGACATCTTCGATGACCCCTTCACCTTCGACGTGCGGCGCAACCCGAACCCCCACATCGGGTTCGGGGCGGCGGGCCCGCACTTCTGCCTGGGCGCGCACCTGGCCCGCCAGGAGATCGACGTGATGTTCCGCCGCCTCTTCGAGCGGCTGCCCGACATGGAGAGCGTGGGCGAGCCGGACCGGCTCCTCTCGCCGTTCATCAACGGGATCAAACACCTCGACTGCACGTTCACCCCCGCCGCGCGCTGAGCCGGCGGCGGGCGAACCGCCGGTCACCGGTCCGGCACGCCGGGGGGCAGACACCCCTCGGGATGGCAATGCGCCAGTCCCTGCGAGACCCGTTCACCCAGTGATCATGATGAATCTGGGTTGGTACGAGTGGATGTCATGCAACAGGACGGGGTACCCATCGGTCGTGTCGATGTTGTATGACACGATGAGCTGATCACCCGACGACAGCTCCTCATGGAAGGTCGGGAAGTAGGCCGTCTCACCCCCGTACTGTCGGATCTCCGGAATGACGTCCCCATTCGGTGTCCGGGTCCGTTGGGAGCAAGACGACCGAGCTCAGCTTCGGCAAGCCCCCCGCGGGCACCGACAAAACGGCGATGCCAGAACGGCCGGAATAGCGCAGGGTCAAGATGCCGGGCGAGCCCACAAACTCGTTGACGAAGATCATCTTGTCGTCCCCCTGCGTATACGTTGCGAAGTTCTCCCAGATCGCCCCGCTGGTGTACGTATCGGGATCAGACTCAGCGGAGCGCTGTAGGTCCCGCCGTAATCCGGCGCCAAGTTCGGCAGGTCGCCCACGAGCTCACTGCTGTGCGCGATACCAGTGATCGACGGGACACCATCCGGCTGAGCCGTCCCGATGATCGCGTCGGCGAAAACGAAGGCCTCTCCGATCCAGCCCGGCCCCAGTTGGCTCGCCAGAAGGTTGTTCAGCGACTGGTCCGGAACGCGCTCGGTGGGACGGGCGGCCAGAATGGGTTCTTCGAGGCCTGGCGCGAGCCCGTACTCCCGCTCAACGCGAAGCCCACGCCGACCGCGGACGCGCAGACGAGGGCGGCGACGCACAGGGTCAACCACGGCCGACGCCGGAGCCGGCTACCTGAACGCGCCTCGGAGCCTCGGTCAGAATGCGCGTCGTGTTCCGGGCCGGTCGCGTCCGAGTTCGAGCCGGCTAGCTCATTCGCCAATGCTCACCTCGCATTAGGTTGTACCCCTCCCCCGTCTCCATGGAGTGCACGGGGATCTAGAGTGCCGCGTCTCGAGCGGCACGTCGCCTCCGGCCGCCGGCTGACTGGCGGAATGAGGTCAGCCGCCGAAGAATTCCTGGAAGGCCGCCAACGCCCGCGGCCCCCATACCGTGCCGGGGCCGCCGTTCATGGAGATGGCGACGCCGATCATCTCGGTCACCTCCTCGGTGGTGGCGCCCCGCCGGGCGGCACCCCGGGCGTGCGCGGCGACGCACCCATCGCACTCCCGGGTGATGGCGATGGCCAAGGCGATCAGCTCCTTGGTCTTGGCCGGCAGGGCGCCGTCGGCCATGGCCGCCGTGGTGAGGGCGCTGTAGGCGGACATGACCCCCGGGATGGCCTGGCGTAGCGCGTTGTACGGCTCAGCGAGGTCCTCCTGGACGTGGTGAAAATGCTCAGGTTCCATGGCCGCATGCTCGCGCGCTCGGGGGGTCAGGGCGTCGCTGCGTGCTCGATGGCGCGCGCCACGGCCACGGCGAGTGTGTCCTGGAGGAGCTGGAAGTCGGCATCGAGCTGCTGGGGTGGGTGGGCGGCGAACCTCCCACCCGCCTCGCTCGCCGCGAAGCCGAGCACCGCCGTGGCGAGGATCCGCTCGAGCTGGACGGCGTCGTGATCGCCGACGCCGGCACTCTGCAGGGCGCTGTAGACGGCGTCACGCGTCCGACGGGCCCCCGGCGTCGCCGCCGGGCGCTGCAGGAGGAGGGGGAAGACCTGGGGGTGGCGCAGCGCGGCGGCGCGGGTCCCGCGCGCGAGCGAGGCCAGGCGGTCGGGCCAGGGCTTCGACGGGTCGGGCAGCGGCACCTCCCAGAGGATCCGCTCGACGACCCCGTCGAGAAGGTCGGCCTTGTTGGCGACATGGCGGTACAGCGCCATGGGTGTGACACCGAGGCGGTCGGCCACCGCCTGCATGGTCACGGCGGGCAGGCCCTGCTCGTCGGCCAGCTCCAGGCTGGCGGCCAACACCGCGCTGCGGTCGATCTGGGCGGGCCGTCCCATGCCGGCCAGTATCGCCCAGCCGCCCGCGACCACCGCGGCGGCGGCGCTCAGGCGCTGGTGTCCGCGCTCCTCGGCCCGCGGTTGCGGACCTCCTCCACCGCCGACATCGCGTCGCGCAGCTCCCGGATCCAGTCAGCCTCGTGCTGGGCCACCAGGCGCACTGACCAGGCCAGGGCCTCGCTGCGGCTGCGCGCCACGCCGGCGTCGATCAGCGTGTCGAGCACGCGGCGGTCCCCCATCCGCAGCCGGGTCATCACCGGCACGCCGGCCGTCGTGAAGAGGACCTTCGACCCGCCGCACTCCGCACCCCACGAGACGGTGCGCCGGAAGGCCGGCTGGGCCTCGTCGGCGATGCGCATGCGGGCACCCCGGCTCTCCTCACGGAACCCACTGATGCGGGCCTGCTCGGCCACTCTGACCTCGTCTTCGCCGGCGCCCTCAGCGAGCTGCGGCGCCGCGAGGGTGCCGACGACCTGGATCTCGTCGCCGTCGATCTCGATGGTCGGGCTGCCCTCGAACCACGAGTCGGGCACCCGGCCGGCGAACCAGGCCCCGATCAGCCGCTCCTGTTCGGGGCCCGACGGCGGCGGGCTGGCCGAGCGCCGCCTGCCGCGGGGGCCGCCCTTTCTCATTTCGTTCGCTTCAGTCATATTACGAGATTACAGGATTACTAGAGCGTCCACAAGGGCCTGGAAGTGGGTTTTTCTTTGTGTGGACTATACGTTTATCTTATATACTTAGTGTCATGAGGGTCATGCTCACGGAGGGCTCGGGGTTGGCGTCCCGGCAGATCGCGACCCGGCTCGACGAGCTCGGCCACGAGGTCGTCGCGGCCGTGAGCGACCCGCTGTGCCTGGCCCGCTTCACCCGGCACGTTCGTCGTCTGGTGCGGGTCCCCCCGTTCGGTCAGGACCCGCTCGCATGGTTCGACGTCGTGCTCGAGCGAGCCGTTGCGCTGGGCGTCGAGGTCCTCTTCCCCACCCAGGAGCAGGTGACGGTCCTCTCCCACCAGCTGCCGCGCCTGACCGCCGCCGGCCTGTGCACGGCGGTACCACCCTTCGCTGCGCTGCGGCGCGTCCAGGACAAGGTGTCCGCCCACGCGACGTTGGAGGAGGTGGGTGTCGCCCAGCCCCGGTCCCTCGTGGTCCGGGACCCGTCCTCCTTCGGGTCGTGGACGGCCTTCCCGGCATACGTCAAGGCACCCGTGGGCACCGCGTCGTCATGGGTCCGCCGCGTCGACGACCCGCGCCAGCTCGCGGTGGCGGTGCAGTCCCTCCTCGGCGGCGCGGCATCACCCAACCGCGCCGTGCTGGTGCAGGAAGGCGCGGACGGGACCCTGGTAATGGTGCAGACCCTCTTCGAGGGCGGCACGATGGTCGCCTTCCACGCCAACGAACGGGTGCGCGAAGGCGTGAACGGCAGCGCGTCGGTGAAGCGGAGCACCGACGTCCCCGAACTGCAGGGGGCTCTGGAACGCCTCGGCCGTCGGCTGGCGTGGCACGGCGCCCTTTCGGTCGACGCCATCGTCACCGCCGACGGCCCGGTCGTGATCGACGTGAACCCGCGCCTGGTGGAGCCCGGGAACGCCGTGGCGGCGGGCACCGACCTCGTCGCGGTTCTGCTGGCTGTCGCGACGGGCACCGCGCCGGCTGCGGGCCGCGGGTCGCGAGCGGGGGTGACGACGCACCAGCTCCTGATGTCGATCCTCGGTGCGGCGCAACACACCGGTCGGCGCCGCGACGTGGCGGCCGAGGTCGCCGCCGGGCTGACCCACCGGGGCGTCTACGCCGGGTCACGGGAGGAGCTGCTGCCCCCGCGCGGTGACTGGCGCACCGTGTCGCTCCCGGTGCTCGCCACCATCGCGACGCTGGTCCGCCCCGCGTTCTACCGCTGGTTCGCGGAGGGAGCCGTCGCCGGTTACGCGCTCAGCCCGGAAGGATGGCGCGGCCTGTGCGAGACGGCGCCGGCCGGCGAGGTCAGCCCAGGCCCATCTTGAACCCGACATGGGACGGTGCGAACCCGAGGCCCTCGTAGAAGCGGTGCGTGTCCTGACGCACCGCGTTGGAGGTGAGCTGCACGCGGTAACAGCCGAGGGCGCGGGCCCTGCCGATGGCGTCGCGTACGAGCGCCCCGCCGACGCCGGTCCCCCGATGGTCGGGGTGCACGTGCACCGACTCGAGCTCCGCACAGCGCCCACCCCTCGACTGCAGGTGCCGGAACACGATCAGCTGGCAGACGCCGATGACCTCGCCGTCCAGCTCGGCCACCAGGACGGCTCCTCCGGTGTCGTCGACTTCGCACAGCGCGGCCACATAGGGCTCCAGGTCGGCGACATCCTCCGCCCGCGGGGGCCCGCCGGGTATCGCCCCGAGGACCAGCAGCTCGACGACACGACCGAGATCGGCCTCGGTGGCCCGCCGGATCATCAGCCCCTCCGGAGTCATGGTCGTGCCGGTCGTTCCCACCTCGCCATTGTGGCGCCGGTCGTGTGGCTCAGCGACCGCCCTTGCGCTCCCGCAGCGTGATGGCACGGCGGGGGCAGTCCCGGGCGGCCCGCCTCGCGGTGTCGACGAGCTCGGGCGGGAGCGGCTTGCCGTCGACGATCGGATAGCCCCACTCATCGAGCGTGATGGCCTCGGGCAGCAGCTCCGCGCAGTAGCCGTAGGCGTCGCAGGCGACAGGGTCGATGAGGATGCGGATCATCGTGAGACCGCCGTCGCCGGTAGGGGGAACCGGAGCTGCGAAGGCCGGTTCCAGTGCGGGCACCTCGCCCCGTGGACGTGCGCGCCGACGTCGGTGGCGAACACGCCGAGCGCGCTGCGAACGAGGTTGACCGCACCGTCAGGATGCCGGCAGGCACCCCGGCCGTCGACTTCACGGAGCCTGCGCTCCAGCCGCGCCATGAGCCCGTGGTCGACCTGGCCACGGGCGAGCCGCGTCACGTCGTCGGCGATGGCAGGCAACCCGTAGACGCACGGGCCGCACTGGCCGGCGCTCTGGCCCGCCATGTAGTGGGCGATGCGCGCCGACTCCATGAGTCCGCAGGCGTCCTGCGAGAGCACGATCACGATGCCCACCCCTGCGGTCGCCCCGATGGCACGCAGCGACAGCGATGCGTACGGCGTGGTGAAATGCACCGGGTCGACCCACGAGCCGCCGTACCCACCCACGAGCAGGGCCTGGGGCGCTCCGATCGGGGCGGCCCGGTTGGCGATGTCGATCAGGGGCGTACCCCGGTCGACCTCTACCACGCCGGGGTGCTCGACCGCGCCGGAGATGGTCACGAGCGAGGTGCCGGGATCCTCGACCAGGCCGTGCGCCCGGAACGCGTCGGGCCCGGTCCGGGCGATCACGGCGATATGGGCCAGCGTCTCGGCGTTGTGCACCAGGACCCCCTTGCGGCCGATGCGCAGCGCCGTTCCCTTGTCGGGACGGAACGACGGGAGGGAGTGACCCGACTCGGCCCACCGGGCCAGCGCCGACTCTTCGCCGGCGACGAACCGGTCCGGCGGCCGGACCATGACCTCCTGAACCGGCGCACAGCCGGCTGCGGCACGCTCGGCCATCGCCGTCGAAACCGCGGACGCGACCTGCTCGCGGCCCGCGGGCACGCACACCGTGACCCGCTGGGCGCTGCTGGCGGCCGCCAGCAGCTGCGCGCCGTCCAGGACCAGGTGGGGAGATCGGATGAGGAGCAGCTTGTCCTTGTCGCTCGCCGGCTCCCCCTCCATCGCGTTGACGACGATGGTGCCGCCCCTGCCGGCGGCGTGCGCCACGGCAAGCTTGATGGCGGCGGGGAACCCCGCTCCTCCGCGGCCCGACAGCCCCGACGCCTCGAGCACCGATACGAACGCCTCGCGCCAACCCCGGGCGCCCGCCGAGGGGAGCGGCGCGGGGCCCAGCGTCGCCACGTGACCCGCGAGGTCGGTCGGGTGACCCAGAAGCCGGTAACGACCGGTGGTGGGGATGGCCTCGCTCACGCTATGCACGACGAGACCCCGCTCGGCCCCGTGCAGTGAGCGCGAGGTGCTTGGGCGGTACGCCGGCGACCGACGCGTGCGCTGTCCTCGCCGAGGCCTGACGGGACACCTCCCGGAGACGCCACGCCAGGGCGGCGGCGACCGAGGCGCCGCACACGACGCCGAGCACGATGACCCAGCCCTCGCGAGAGTCGGTGCCCATGCCGAAGGTGTGGGCGAGCGCGACCGGCCAGCTGAGGTAGGCGAGCCAGTGGATCGCCCGCCATGTGCCGGGGCGCATCCGGGCCCGCAACAGGCTGGTCACGAACACGGCGAGCATCAGGTCGAGCGCGATGGCACCCACGCCGACCCAGAACCGCCCGTAGCTCGACGTGAACGGGATGACGACGGCGACCCAGCTGATGTTGACATAGGTGTCGAGCACGCTGGTGACCACGTGGATCCCGACGAACACGACGGCGATCATGGAGATGCGGCGGTGCATCTCCTGTTGGGCGAAGCCCGGCCAGTTCCGGGCGCGGGCGCGGGTGGTGGTCGTCATGCCCAGCACCATGGTCAGGGTGAGCAGGATGAGCGCCATCA